>LNAP01008776.1_pt1 | contig 16320 bp, 16 predicted proteins | sample 602601 | NCBI WGS metagenome assembly LNAP01 (sample SAMN02440304, study PRJNA202911) | soil metagenome | biome: Subtropical and temperate rainforests or woodlands; isolation source: soil samples (1 kg each in a 20% v/v slurry with milli Q water) were... ... | reverse complement strand
CGAGAAGTACAAACTGTACATCCCTAGCGAACTGGCTTACGGCGCCCAAAGCCCAAGCCCGGCGATTCCAGCCAACTCGGTGCTGGTATTCGACCTGGAACTGCTGGCGATCAAGGATCCAGCCAAGCAAGACGACGCCGCGAAGTAATCAGCGTCTGCTCTGACAACAACGCCTCGCTTATGCGGGGCGTTGTTGCATCTGGCGGTTGGTGAGGGTAAACAAAGCGAACGGACGCGGTACGCTGGAGTCATAGCCATTGAGGACGCCCGCGCTAACCGCGTCAGAGCGCCAAGTCAATGAAATCTTGGGTTTTTTTATGTGAGTAAAAAACGCCCGATCTGAGCAAAGCCCTTATGAAACGGGGCTTTCAGCCGTGAAATGCAGGTCTGTTCACAAGGTTATCCACAATTTGTGTGGATAACATTTCAGTGGGAGGAATGATGAAAGCACCCTGGAATTTCGCTCGTTTCCTGCCATTGGCCGGCCGCCTGCTCGCCCGCGGACGATTGCCGACGCTGTTGTTCGCGGTGGCCAGCAAAGGCGCCAGCCAGGGCAACCGATTGGGCAAGCTCAAAGACGACCTGCGCCTGCTGCAGGCGCTGTGCCTGGCGTACTGGCGTGGCGAGTACCGCGCCATCAGCCCGAAAGCGCTGATCTCGGTGGTGGCAGGCCTGATGTACTTCCTGAGCCCGGTGGATGCGATTCCGGATTTCATCCCGGTGTTCGGCATGCTCGATGACATCGCCGTGCTCGCCTGGCTGATGAAAGTCCTCGATGACGAACTCAATGCTTTCCGTGCATGGCGCAACCGCCAGTTGCCGGAAAAACTCGCGGTGGTCGAGCGACTGCCCGACACCCCGGAGCAACTTCAGCTTCAGGGACCGAAAAAAAACTGAGCCGATTCAGGATCATCCCTATATTCATACCCCCGCGACCTTGGCCGCTGTTAGGATTACACTTCTAGGGAAAAGCGCCGACTCGCTAAGTGTCGTTGTCCTACGGGGAAGTCATGGATATTCAGATAATCACACGCGAAGGCGAGCCCGAATATGCGGTTCTGCCGTGGGCTCAGTATCAGGCTCTACTGAAAGCAGCAGGCATCAATGAACAACCGGCACCTGACGCGCCAGTGCGTCACGCCGCAGCACCAGACCAGATTCTTCCAGGTCTGGATCAACTACGCAGTTTGCGCGAAGGGAAGGGCATCGCCATTGAGGCGCTCGCCCGCACGGTAGGCATCAGCCCGTCTTATCTGGCCTTGATCGAAAGTGGTGAGCGTCAACCCGACGCTGCGATTCGCCGCAGCCTGGCCTGGGAATTGACGGTGCCAGGGTGGAGGGAAGAATCGTGAGCGTACGCATCAGTCGTCAACATTGGGACGGGTTGCTGGGCGAGCTGGATCAGGCGCGCCGCCAGCGCCATTTATTGACCTATCGAGCGCTGCTCGAGCGTTTGCAATTGCCCACGCCGGCAATGCAAACCCTGACCGCCGCCCTTGAACACCTGGCCGCACTGGACGCCAAGGCCGAGCAGCCATTGCGCAGCTCGCTGGTGATCAGTCAGGGCGCCAGTCGCCTGCCGCGCACTGGGTTCTTCGAATGTGTCGAGCGCCTGGGGCGTTTCTCCGGGCCGTCCGATGGTGTTGCTGCCGCCTCGTGGCATGCTTCGGAAGTGGTGCGAGTCTTCGAATACGAATACCCCGAATCGGCGGAAGCCTGAGTGTTTTTAAAGCTCAAGGCGCGAGCCGGTTACTGGTTGGCCCGCAGGTTGTTTCATTGGACATGGTTCGTGCGCCAGCCCCGTGGCTGGCGCTGGCTCGAAGGCCAGTTCGCACGCATGGCCAATCTGGGTGACGTCAGTGCTCAAAGCTTCTATGGCCACATCCTGGCCTTTCGCGGCGTTGGCCTGGGGGCTCGTGAGGAAGGCGTTCGCTTGCTGCGCCTGGCGGCGTTGGCGGGGGATGGCAAGGCGGCGTATCAGGTGGGCGTGATCTGCCTGGCCGGGACGGCGAGCAAGGCGCCGGATCCGGTTGAAGCGGCGCGATTTTGGGAAATGGCCGCGAAGGCCGGGCATCCGTTGGCTGAGATGAAGCTGAAAGAGTTGGCGTCTCGCGGTTAAGGGTGAACCTCTTGATCTGAGTCGGCCGGTCTGACGCCTTCGCGGACAAGCCACGCTCCCACAGTTCTTGTGTCGATGGTGAATGTTGCGTTCGACACCAAACCCTGTGGGAGCGAGCTTGCCCGCGAAGGCTTACGCCCAGTCATCGCTGCCCCATCAGCACTTCATCCTCTCGCGCAGGCAGCGCCAAACTGTCTATCACATGCACGCTGTACCCCGGCACATTCTTCGCGTGATGCTTGGCCTGCGACGCCATTTCCGCCAACTGGCTCGCATCGAGTTGTCCACAGGCCTGTGGATGTAAATGCACCACGCCGATCGACAGTGACAGCAGCGCAAATTCCTGCCGTACACCCTGGCGGTTCGGGGCGATGAAGCAGCCTGCCTCCAGATGTTCACTGCGGTAGAAGCGCCGGCACTGGCTCTGGAAATCGTCGAGCAACTGGTTCAAGCGTTTACGCCAGTCTTCCGGGCCGAGCACCAGCAGGAAATCATCGCCGCCGATATGGCCGACAAAGTCGCGGGAAGGGTCGACGCGATCATTCAGGCATTGCGCCAGGCACAGCAGGACTTCATCCCCACGACCGTAGCCGTAGATGTCGTTGAAGGGCTTGAAACTGTCAATGTCCACATAGCAGATCACCGATTCCCGTTGCTGTTGCAGCAGGCGCGTCAGGCACTGCTGGATCGGTACGTTGCCCGGTAGCAGGGTCAGCGGATTGGCGTAGCGGGCCTGCTGGATCTTCAGTTCGGTAATCAGCTTCAGTACGTCGATCACCCGACCCAACCCCAGATACCCGCCGTTCAGGGTAATGATGAAGTCTTCTTCAATGCGTTGTCGGGCGCGGCTGGTGATCAGGCGGCTGACCTGTTGCAGCGACTGGCTCATCTCGACGGCGAGAAAGTCATCGTTCATCAAGCGGCTGATGGGCTTGCGGGCGAACAGGTCGGTGGCAAAGGGTTTGAGCAGGGCGTCCGAGAGCGAATGCCTGTGAACGATGCCGCAGGGATGGCCGTGTTCGTCGAGCACCGCCAGCGAGTTCAGGTTGGCCTGGCGACGGAAGGCTTCCAGTACCGTCGCGGTCGGCGTATCCCGCGCGACCGCTGGCTGATCCTTCAAAAGGGCACTGAGGTCACTGCCTTCGTCATTCAGCGCCACGGCGGAGCTGTCCTGCTTGGGCATCAGGCTTCGAGCATCCCGGGGCGGATGTTCCTGGGGCCGACAGAGTAAATAGCCCTGGACCAGATCGACGCCCATATCGGTCAATATGGCCAGTTCCTCAGGCAGTTCGATACCTTCAGCAATCACTTGCGCCCGGGAGGCTTTGGCGATTTGCATGATTGATCCGACAAATTCGCGCTTGAGTGCATCCTGATGAATACCGTCGATGAAGTGCCGATCGATCTTCACATAGTCAGGCCGCAGCTCGGACCACAGGCGCAAGCTCGAATAACCCGCCCCCAAATCATCCAGTGCAATGGAGAAACCCATTGCCCGATAGTGGTGCAGCGCGTTTTGCAGCAGCTGGAAATCATCGGTCGGGGTCTGTTCGGTGAGTTCGATAATCACTTGGCTGGGCGGTATGCCGAAATCCTGTAGCAGTTGCAGGGTTCGACCCGGCTGGTGGGCGGCTTCGAGCAGGGATTCCGGCGATACGTTGAGAAACAGTTTGCCGGGCAGTTGCTGTTCATTGAACCGTCGGCAAGCGCTCTCGCGACAGGCAATTTCCAGCTCGTTCAAACGGCCGGCCTGGCGGGCGACGGCGAACAAGGCGACAGGCGAGTGCAACGGGCTGTTGGAGGGGCCGCGGCTGAGGGCTTCGTAGCCGATAATTCGTCGTTCAGAGAGCGAAATGATTGGCTGGAACAGGCTGTGCAAACCGCTTTGAGTCAGTATTGAACTCAACGCACCCAGCTGTTCGGTAGTGGTCATGGCGATCTCTGGCGATAAAAAAAGGACTGGGAGCGCTCTTGGATAAAAAGAGGCTCCCAGTCCTTTATTTCACGACAGAATGATGACTGTTTGATGACGCTACGGGAGCGTCAGCATTAAATTGCCATCATCTTGCTTGTCACCACTCAGTGCTTGGCGACCGCGGTATTGAGTTTCAGGTAGTCCAACAGAATCCGACCCGTCTCGCTCAGGTAGGCATCGTCTTCCGGTTTGGTCTTGTCCGGCTCGGCCGCGAGTGCGTCTTCGTCCTCTTTCTTCAGCTCTTTGAGCGGCTCTTCGCCTTTGGCCTTGCGACGGATATTTTCCATCACCAGCTGCTTGGCTTCGATATCGGTATGTTGTGCACGACGATCGGCTTCATTGAGGCTGACGGTTTTTTCCGCCATCAGTTTCTGCGCCAGGGCGAGTTTGTCGCGGATGAACACGAACTCCGCATCCTTGGCCGTGCGCACGTCATGCTCGGATTTGAGCTGGGTGATGTACGGTTTGAACGGATCGCTCGCCGGCTTGATCGCCGCGCGGATGGTGTCCCACGGCATGGCTTCCGGCAGGGCGCTTTCGCCGATTTCCTTGGTGTCGATGATCGACGGGTAATCGATGTCCGGCAGAACGCCTTGATGCTGTGTGCTCTGACCGGAAACCCGATAGAACTTGGCCAGGGTCAGTTTCAGTTCGCCATGGTTCAGCGGCTGAATGGTCTGCACGGTGCCTTTGCCGAAGGTCTGGCCGCCAATGATCAGCGCGCGGTGGTAGTCCTGCATGGCGCCGGCAAAAATCTCCGAAGCCGAGGCGGACAAGCGGTTGACCAGCAACGCCATCGGGCCTTTGTAGAACGCGCCCGGGTTTTCATCTTCCAGCACATCGACCCGGCCGTCGGCGTTACGCACGAGAACGGTCGGACCTTTGTCGATGAACAGGCTGGTCAGCTCGGTGGCTTCCTGCAGGGAACCGCCGCCGTTGTTGCGCAGGTCGATGACCACGCCGTCGACTTTGTCCTTCTGCAGCTCGGTCAGCAGTTTCTTGACGTCGCGCGTGGTGCTCTTGTAGTCAGGATCGCCGGCACGGAAGGCCTTGAAGTCCAGGTAGAAGGCCGGTATCTCGATGACGCCGAGCTTGTAGTCCTTGCCGTCCTGTTTCAGGTTGAGGACCGACTTCTTGACAGCCTGGTCTTCAAGCTTCACCGCTTCGCGGGTGATCGGCACGATCTTGGAGGTCTGGTCGTTCGGCGCATTGCTGGCCGGGATGACTTCCAGTCGCACCACGGTGCCTTTCGGACCACGGATCAGCTTGACCACTTCGTCGAGGCGCCAGCCAACCACGTCGACCATCTCTTTGTTGCCTTGGGCAACGCCGATGATCTTGTCGGCCGGTGCGACCTGCTTGGTCTTGTCGGCCGGGCCCGCAGGCACCAGGCGCACGACTTTCACCTGATCGTTGTCGCTCTGCAACACGGCGCCGATGCCCTCGAGGGACAGGCTCATGTTGATGTCGAAGTTTTCCGCGTTATCCGGCGACAGATAATTGGTGTGCGGGTCGTAGGACATGGCGAAAGTGTTGATGTAGGCCTGGAAGATGTCTTCCGCGCGGGTCTGGTCCAGACGTGCCAATTGGTTCTTGTAGCGCTTGGTCAGGGTTTCCTGGATCTGCTTGGAGTCCTTGCCCGCGATCTTCTGCCGCAAAACCTCGTCCTTGACGCGTTTGCGCCACAGGTCGTCGAGCTCTGCGGTGGACTTGAGCCAAGGAGCGTCCTTGCGGTCGATCAGCAAGGTTTCCTTGGCGGTGAAGTCGATCTTGTCGACGCCCTTGTTCAGCTCTGCAAGGGCAAAGTCCAGACGCGCTTTTACGCGGTCCAGGTAGCGCTTGTAGATGGTGAAACCGGCATTGAGGTCGCCGCTTTTGAGGAAGTCGTCAAACTGGGTTTTCCATTTGTCGAATTCGGCAATGTCGCTGGCCATGAAGTAGCTGCGCGACGGATCCAGCAGCTTGAGGTAGCTGTCGTAGATGATCACGGAGCGTGCGTCATCGAGCGGGGGCTTGCTGTAGTGGTGGCGCTTGAGCAACTCGACGACATTCAGGCTGGCGATCACTTCGTCACGATCAGGCTGAAGCTTGTCCCAACTATTGGCTGCGAACGTATTGCTCGACATCGGCATCAGGCCGATACCAATAAATAGGGCGAGGGCGGTGCTGGGGAACAGATGCTTCATGCTGATTCGACGCGGGGACAATTGATAACGCATATTAGGCCGTCTTTGAAGTCGCCGGTTCCACAAGGGCCGGTCGCATAATGCAAAAAGCCCGGCGATACAGCTTCGGGCTCAGTCCAGACTCACTATGGAGGCACTGTGAAAGCATTGCAAGGCGTGGAAGGTCAAGTGGAGTGGCTTGATGAGCCCAGTCCTACATGTGATGTAGGGCAAGTTCGCATTCGGGTGGCGGCAGCGGGCCTCAATCGCGCCGATTTGTTACAGAAGGCGGGACTTTACCCGCCACCGCCGGGGGCCAGTCAGGTACTGGGTCTGGAGTGTTCCGGGGTGATCAGCGAGGTCGGCCCGGGGTCGTCATGGCAGGTGGGTGATCGGGTCTGCGCCTTGCTGGCCGGGGGTGGGATGGCCGAAGAGGTGGTTGTCGACGGACGGCATGTGCTGGCAGTGCCCGAAGGATTGTCCTTGGTAGAGGCGGCAGCGCTACCCGAAGTCTATGCGACCGTTTGGTTAAATTTATTTCATCTGGCGGGGCTCAAGCCCGGTGAGAAAGTTCTGCTGCACGCCGGAGCAAGTGGAATCGGTTCAGCCGCCATTCAGTTGTGCAAGGCGTTCGGCAGCCCGTGCTGGGTCAGCGTCGGTTCTGCCGAGCGGCTGGCTTACTGTGAAGCGCTGGGTGCCCAAGGGGGCGCGGTACGCACCGACGAACTTGAAAGCTTGAGCGACCTGGGGCCGTTCGATGTGATTCTCGACCCGGTCGGCGGTAACTACGCCGCACTGAACCTGAAACTGCTGGCCCGCGATGGCCGTTGGGTGCTGATCGGCTTGATGGGTGGCCGTGAAGCGAAGCTGGATCTGGCGCAGGTGCTGGCCAAGCGTGTGCAGCTGCTGGGTTCGACTTTGCGCAGTCGTGACGATCAGTTCAAGGCGGATCTGTTCAGCGATTTGAGCCAGCATGTCTGGCCGCTGTTTGCCGAAGGGCGGTTGAGTCCGCAGTTGGCGAAGACTTTTCCGATCAAGGATGCGGAAGCGGCGTTTGCCGAGTTGGCGACCAATAAGGTGGCGGGGAAGTTGGTGCTGGTGATCGACGAAAGCCTGACCTGAGATCGGGGATGCTTTGAAAAGATCGCAGCCTTCGGCAGCTCCTACAGGATGTTCGTCATTCAAGTGTAGGCGCTGCTGCGGGCTGCGATCTTTTGCTTTTATTTCCAGGTATGGATCGGCCAGCCAGCCTTTTCAGCGTGCTCAAGCAACACCGGATCGGGGTTCACCACGTGTGGGAATTCTACTTTCAGCAACAACGGCAAATCATTGCGTGAATCCGAATAGAAACTCGCGCCTTCCAGGTTTTCCTCTTCCGCATCCAGCCATTCCAGCAAGCGCGTGATCTTGCCTTCGCGGTAGGTCAGCGTGCCAACGGTGTGGCCGCTGTAAACCCCATGCAGCACCTCCAGTTCGATACCCAGAATCTCGTCGATGCCCAAGCGATCGGCAATCGGCCTGACCAGGTGCGTACCCGACGCCGAGATCACCAGAATCCGGTCACCCGCCTTACGGTGCGCAGCGATGGCCTTGGTGGCGTCGCTGAAGATGATCGGTTCGATGAAGTCTTCCACCCACGGCCCCACCAGATGGTCGATCTCTTCCGGCGTGCGTCCGATCATCGGCTCGAGGCTGAAGGTCATGTATTCCTCCATGCGCAGCTTGCCGTGGCTGTAAGCGTCCATCAATTCGTTGTTCTGCCGCATGAACGACTCGGGATCGACCCAGCCGCTCGCTCCAGAGGGTGGCGCAGTCGCCGTGGATCAGGGTTTCGTCCAGATCAAAAATTGCCAGGGCCATCAGTGCAGTTCTCTCTTCAACATCAGCAAAGGCATCAGGCTACCTTACACAGGGCCGTCGGATCGATGGAAAGCGCCAGACGCTGACCATCGGGATGCAGATCGGCCGCCGAGCGGTTGAGCACATCCACCACCAGTTCCACGCCACGGGCCTCGACCCGGTAGCGGATCACGTTCCCCAGCAGGCTGTGGCTGCGTATTTGTGCATCGAGTTCGCCATTCAGGCTCAGTTCGATGGCTTCCGGGCGAATCGCGATGCGATGCGCGATCGGTCGTTGCAGCAGTTTCGTGGCGCTGTCGGCGTCCAGCAGGTTGTAGTTACCGATGAAACCGGCGGCAAAAACATCCACGGGCGCGGTGTACAGGGTTTCGGCGTCGCCGCTCTGTACGATCTTTCCCTGATTCATCAGGAAAATCCGGTCAGACATGGTCAGCGCTTCTTCCTGATCGTGTGTGACGAAGATCGTGGTCAGGCCGAGTTCGCGCTGGATCTGACGGATCTGTTCGCGCAAGTGCTTGCGAATGCGCGCATCGAGCGCTGACAGCGGTTCATCGAGCAACAACAGACGTGGGCGAGTCACCAATGAGCGGGCGAGGGCGACACGCTGGCATTGCCCCCCCGACAACTGATGGGGATAACGCGCAGCAAAGTCATTCAGCTCCACCAGTTTCAACACGTCGGCAACGCGCTTCTGGCTGTCGTCGCTGTTGACCTTTTGCATGCGCAAACCGAAGGCGACGTTTTGCTCAACGGTCATGTTGGGGAACAGGGCATAGCTCTGGAATACCATGCCGATCCCGCGCTTCTGCGGGCTCAGTGGTACGAGATCGTGTCCATCGAGCAGGATCTTGCCGCCATCCACCGATGTCAGGCCGGCAATGCAGCGCAGAAGCGTGGATTTGCCACAACCGGACGGGCCGAGGAGGGTGACGAATTCACCCTTCTGGATTTCGCAGTTGATGTCGCTGAACACCGTGGTGCCGGCGTAGTTTTTCTGCAGATGTTGGACGCTGACATAGCTCATTCGCTTTTGTCCTTGTTCAAGATATTGGCCGCCCAGGTCAGAACCAGCACAAAGAAGAAGTAGGAAATCACCACCGCACTGGTGAAGTGGCCGCTGCTGTTACGCATGTTGTTGAGGTAGACCTGCAGGGTTTCGTAGCGGGTGCCGACGAGGATGTTGGCGAACACGAACTCACCGAACAGGAACGAGAACGACAGCAGCAACGCCACCATCAAACCCTTGCGCAGGTTCGGCAATACGACCAGGAACGCTGCTTGCCAGGTGCTGGCACCGAGCAGTTGGGCAGCGTCCATCAGGTCGTGCAGGTTGATGGCTTGCAGGTTGTTGGTAATGGCCCGGTACATGAACGGCAGCGCCACAGTGAAATAGCAGCCGATCAGAATCCAGGGCGTGCCGACCATCGCGAACGGCCCCGACCCGTAAAGCTGCAATAACCCCACCGACGACACCACCGGCGGCACCGCGAAGGGCAGCAGGATCAGGATGTTCATCCACGCGTCGAGTTTCGGGAAGTGGTAATGCACCACGAATAGCAGCGGCAAAATCAGCACCACCGCCAGGATCAGCGAACCGACGCAGACCAGCAGCGATTGACCGAAAGCACTCAGGAAACGCGGATCGCTCCACAACTGCACGTACCATTTGAAGCTGAAACCGCTGGGCAGAATGGTTGCCGACCAACTGCTGGAAATCGAGTAGATAAAGGTGCCGACCAGCGGCAGTAACAGAATGGCAAACAGCAGGTACACCACGACGCGGTGATAAACACCGGCCGGGCCCAATTCAGCGCGAGACATGGTAGCTCCTCTTCAACAGCAACTGATGCACGACGGTCACCAGCGTCATCAACGCCACCAGTACCACGGCCAGAGCGCTGGCCAGGTTCGGGTCCAGGGAAATGTCGCCCGAGACCATCGCCGCAATACGGATCGTCATCACGTTGAAGTTGCCGGTGGTGAGGGCGTACACGGTGGCGTAGGCGCCGAGGGCGTTCGCCAGCAGGATCACGAACGTGCCGAGCAGCGCAGGCGTCAGCACCGGCAAACCGATGTGTCGCCAGAATTGCCAGCCGTTGGCGCCAAGCAGTTCGGCGGACTCGCGCCAGTCTTCACGCAGGGCGTCGAAGGCCGGGTAAAGCAGCAGCACCCCCAGGGGAATCTGGAAGTAGGTGTAAAGAATGATCAGCCCGGTTTTCGAGTACAGGTTGAAGTCCTGAATGATCCCGGCCTGCTTGAGCATGAGGGTGATGCTGCCGTTGAAACCCAGCAGGATAATGAACGCGAAAGCCAGGGGCACGCCGGAGAAATTACTGGTCATGTTGGCGAAGGCGTTGACGAAGTTGCGCAGTTTCGAGTCGACCCGACGCAGGGAATACGCACCAAGCACCGCGATGATGATCCCGAACACGCTGGACCAGAAGCTGATCTCGAGGCTGTACTGGATCGCCTGCAAGTAGAACTTCGAGCTGAAGATCCGGGTGAAGTTGGCCAGGCCCCAGCCGGACTCTTCCGATTCAAGGCTGTTGATCATCACCCAGACGAGCGGGGCGATCTCGAACACGATAAAGAACAGTGCGAAAGGCACCAGGCACAAGGCTGCCAGCCATTTGCCGCGAGTCATGGCGTTCACTTGAGCAGCTCCCGGCACACAGGTTTGTCGTGGGTCACACCCAGCAGTTCGCAGACGGTGCCGCAGATCTCGGTTTGCCTGGGCGCAGCGCTGGTGTTGAAACTGAACGCATCACCGAGCACGAACAGCGGTACTTCGCGTTCTTCGGGCAGCAGGCCGTTGTGGGAGCGATCGTTGTTCATGCCGTGGTCGGCGGTGACCAGCACCTGGTAACCGGCGTCGAGCCAGCCTTGCAGGTAGTCCGCGAGGAGGATGTCCGCCGAACGGGCACTGTTACGGTATTGCTGGGTGTCGAGGCCGTGCTTGTGCCCGGCGTCGTCGATGTTCATGGGGTGTACCAGGAGGAAATTCGGTGCATGCCGCAGGCGCAGGTTTTCCGCGTCGGCGAACAGGTGCGAATCCGGGTAATGGTCGTTCCAGTAGAAATGTCCGTGCTGGATCGGCATTTCGGGATCGTCGGTGTGACGGTCCCGGGCGGCTACGAACGGCGAACGGTTATACAGCTCGCTCACCCAGTGATAGGCCGCGGCGGCAGTTTTAAGACCGGCATCGGTGGCGTAGTGATAGATGCTGCGCTGACTGGACAGGCGCGAGACGTTGTTGTGGACGATGCCACTGTCGATCGGCGTGACGCCGGTCAGGATGCATTCATACAGTGGGCGGGACAGGGCCGGCAGTTCGCACTCCAGTTTGTAGAGCGCCGCGCGTCCTGCGCCAACGTAAGCCTGCAAGTGCCCCATGGCGTGGCGCGCAACCTCGTAATTGAGGCCGTCGAGCACGACAAGGATGACGTTGTGCTTCATAGGGCGGAACTCCGCGAAACAGGTGGATCGATAAAATGTGTAGCAGCCGGCTTGCTGGCGATCCATACGCCGCGGTCTGACGGAGCACCGCAGTGATGCAATCGCCGGCAAGCCGGCTCCTGCAGCTTTATTTCATCTCGACGATGACTTCTTCGTTCCACTTCTGCGGCAGGGCCTTGGAGGTCTTCTCCCACGCGTCCGCGTCCTTGATCGGAGTCACTTTTTTGTACTGCTCGTTAGGCAGCAACTGAGCCTGAACATCGGCCGGCAATGTCAGGTGTTCGGCACGGATCGGACGAGCGTTGCCGCGCGCCAGGTTGATCTGGCCGGCGTCGCTGAAGATGTATTCGCGGGCCAGTTTGGCGGCGTTCGGGTGCTTGGCGTATTTGTTGATGATGGTGGTGTAACCGGAAATCACCGAGCCGTCGGATGGAATCAGTACGGTGTAGTCATCCGGATTCGCCATCTTCGCCTTGTAGCTCAGACCGTTGAAGTCCCAGACCACACCAACTTCGATTTCGCCCTTTTCCATCGTGGCGATGGTCGGGTTGGACATGGACAGACGACCTTGCTTGGCGATGTCGGCGAACAGCAACAGTGCGGGCTGGAGGTTTTTCTCGTCGCCGCCGTTGGCCAGAGCAGCAGCCAGCACACCGTTGGCAGCTTGGGCCGCAGTGCTCACGTCGCCGATGGAGACCTTGTACTTACCGTCTTTCAAGTCAGCCCATTTGGTTGGCGCATCGGAGCCGTGCAACAATTTTTTGTTGATGATGAAGGCGATGGTGCCGGTGTAGGCCAGTGCCCAGTTACCATCCTTGTCCTTCGCCCAGTCAGGAACCTGAGCCCATGTGCTTGGCTTGTACGGTTGGACCACGCCTTGCTTGACTGCAATCGGGCCGAATGCTGCACCGACGTCGCCGATGTCGGCGCTGGCGTTGTCTTTTTCAGCGGCGAACTTGGCGATTTCCTGGGCCGAGCTCATTTTCAGGCCGTAGTTCTTGGCCAGGTCATCCCAGGTGCCTTTCCAGTTGGCCCAGTTGTCGGGCATGCCGACGCTGTTGACCTCACCTTCCGCTTTCGCAGCGGCTTCCAGGGTTTTCAGATCGGTATCAGCCGCCATGGCGGCGGTGCACAGGGCAATGGTCGAGCCTAACAGTGATGCCAGGAAAAGCTGTTTCATTCCGAAGCTCCTTTGGTCGTTATCAACGCTGCGATTGCGGTGGTGTTGGTCTAGGTCAGCAATACCTGAGCCAATTTAGGCGCCTCTGATGACATTTTGATGTCGATCAGCGGTCCGCCTCCATTTTTTGTGCAACAGCGCTCAGGCTTCGGGATAAGCGTAGACCATGGCTAAAGAGCTGATATGAAAGGACTTGGCCATGAAATTGCAGGCACCTGACAGCACCGTTCAGCGCCTTTGTCATCTGTCAGTCATCTGGAGTGCCTAGGCTTGCTGATAGTTGAAGGAGCCGTTTCCAATGACGGTTTCGCCCCGAAACAGTGCTGGTCTAGTCCAGATAGGTAACGTTGATGCGCATCGAGACAACCAAAGCGGTGACAGCTATCGGGCAGGTTCTTCAGGAACAACTCGATCACGGGCTGCTGGCGCCCGGCAGCAAGTTACCGGCGGAGCGCAAGCTCAGTGAGTTATTCGGCACCACACGCATAACCGTGCGCGAAGCATTGTTGCAGTTGGAAGCCCAAGGGCAGATTTATCGCGAGGAGCGTCGGGGCTGGTTCGTGTCGCCGCCGCGCCTGGCTTATAACCTGATGCAGCGCAGTCACTTTCACGCGATGGTCAGCGCTCAGGGGCGGGTGCCGTCCACCGAAGTGATTTCGGCACGGCTGCAACCGGCGTCGGCAGCGGTCTGTGCCTGGCTGCAGTTGCCGGCGTTGTCGAGTGTGATTCAGGTCTGCCGGGCTCGGCGGATTGATGAGCGGCTGGTGCTGTATGTGGAGCACTACCTCAATCCGCAGTATTTTCCGGGGATCCTGGAGTTTGATTTGAATCAGTCGATTACCGAGTTGTACGCGCGGCATTACGACTTGCACTACGGGCGGGTGCGTTTCGAGATCGTGCCGACGGCGCTGTCGGCGGATGCCGCTGCGGCGCTACGGGTGTCGGTCGGGAGTCCGGGATTGCGCATCGCCCGGGTCAATTACGACCAGCATGAGCGGCTGATCGATTGTGACCTGGAGTTTTGGCGGCACGATGCGATTCATGTCGGCGTTGATGTGGTCTGAGCCTGGCCGCCGCAGGTTCTTTCATTATCCGAAGCGGTAAATGTCCATGCCCAGGGCACCCATGGTGAACCCCTTATGGCTGACGCTGAAAGTCCCGCCAGCACCACGGGCGAAGTACAGCGGCAACAAATGCTCATCACTCGGGTGGTTGCGCACAGCGTTTGGTGCTTGCTGACGATAGTCATGCAACGCGGCTTCATCGTTCGCTTCGAGTTTTTCGATCATCCAGTCGCGGAATTCCCTGGCCCACGGTTCGACGCTTTCGGGACCCGCATGCCAGTCCAGTTCGCGCAGGTTATGGGTGATGCTGCCGGAGCCGATCAACAGAACGCCCTGTTCGCGCAGGCTGGCCAGTGCGTGCCCGACGCGGGTTTGCAGGGCAGGGCCGCCGCGTGTAGGCAGCGAGACTTGCACCACCGGAATGTCGGCTTGCGGGTACATCAACGACAAAGGCACCCATACGCCATGGTCGAAAGGTCGTTCGGTGTCGATGCGGGCGGGCAAGTCACTGCGCTTCAGCAACTGGACAACCTCTGCGGCCAACTGTGGATCGCCGGGTGCCGGGTATTGCACCTCGAACAATGCCTTGGGAAAGCCACCAAAGTCATGCCAGGTTTCAGGTTGCGGATTGCCGCTGACCAACAGTTCATTGTTTTCCCAGTGGGCGGAAACAATCACGATGGCCCTGGGTTTTGGCAACTCGCCAGCCAGGCGCGCGAGAGCCGGCCCACTAGCGCCGGGTTCCAGGGCCAGCATGGGTGAGCCATGGGATATATACAGGCTGGGCAACATGAATGAGCTCCTGAGAGTTAAGATGGGCGTCATCTTCAGTCAGATCATTGATCTAAATCTAATATAAGTTTTAGGGTGTTTTGATCGAATTTTCGGAGATATTTATGCAGCCGGAGTTTTGGCACAAGCGGTGGACGTCGAATCAGATCGGCTTTCATCTGCCGGAAGTGAATCCATATCTGCAACGGTACTGGCCTCAGTTGGGCCTGGAGGACGGGACGCGCGTACTGGTGCCGTTATGTGGGAAAAGCCTGGATTTGCTATGGCTGGCGAAATGCGGTCACGAAGTGTTGGGTGTCGAGTTGTCGGAAAAAGCGGTGGAAGACTTTTTCCACGAGCACCAATTTGATCCGGATGTCAGCGATCAAGGGCCTTTTACGGTGTATCGGGCGGGGTCGATCGAGATCTGGTGTGGTGATTTCTTCGCCCTGACTGCCGGCGATGTTGCCGATTGCAGCGCTCTGTACGACCGCGCAGCGTTGATAGCCTTGCCACCGAAGATGCGAGAGCAATATGCGGCTCATCTGAACCGGATTCTGCCGAAAGACACTTTGGGGCTTTTGATCACGCTGGATTACGACCAGGCGCAAAAAGACGGGCCGCCGTTTGCCGTGCCTGATGATGAAGTGCAACGGTTGTTCGGCGCGGTGTGGTCGCTGAAGATTCTGGAAGACCAGGATGTCCTGGGTGAGAGCTGGAAGTTCATCGAGAGCGGCGTGACGCGGCTTGAGGAACGGGTTTATCGGGTTTCCAGTCATTAAGTTGTGTTGATTGTGCTTGCCGGCGATGAGGCCAGTGTCAGCACCACACAATTCAGACAGACAAAAAAAGGCCCGCATCACTGCGGGCCTTTTCTTTATTGCGGAACCGCTCAGCCCCGACGACGCAGTGCGTCGATACGCTCTTCAAGCGGCGGGTGGCTCATGAACATGCGAGCCAACCCTTGTTTGATGCCACCGTTGATACCAAACGCGCTCAGGGTGTCCGGCATATGCACCGGCAGGCCTTGTTCAGCGCGCAGGCGTTGCAGCGCGCCGATCATCGCGTTGGTGCCCGCCAGGCGAGCACCGGCTTCATCTGCACGGAATTCACGTTTACGCGAGAACCACATGACGATGGCGCTGGCGAGAATGCCCAGGACCAGTTCGGCGAAAATGGTCGCCACGTAGTAGGCGATGCCCTGGCCTTCTTCGTTCTTGAAGATCACCTTGTCGACAAAGTTGCCGATGATCCGTGCGAAGAACATGACGAAGGTGTTCACCACGCCCTGAATCAGTGCCAGGGTGACCATGTCACCGTTGGCCACGTGACCGATTTCGTGGGCCAGAACGGCTTTCACCTCATCCGGCGAGAATCGTTCGAGCAAGCCCTGGCTGACCGCGACCAGTGCGTCGTTCTTGTTCCAGCCAGTGGCGAAGGCGTTCGCCTCGTAGGCCGGGAAAATCCCGACTTCCGGCATCTTGATCCCGGCTTCGCGGGACAGTTGCTCGACCGTTTGCAGCAGCCATTGCTCATGACGTGTGCGCGGCTGGGTAATGATCTGGGTGCTGGTACTCATTTTCGCCATCCACTTGGAGATGAACAGCGAGAACAGCGAACCGGCGAAACCAAAGACCGCACAGAAAATCAGCAGCTGATTGAGGTTGAGATCAACCCCATTGGCCGCCATGAACCCGTTGAAGCCGAAAAGGCTCAGGGTGATGCTGGCA
>LNAP01002965.1_pt1 | contig 16320 bp, 11 predicted proteins | sample 602601 | NCBI WGS metagenome assembly LNAP01 (sample SAMN02440304, study PRJNA202911) | soil metagenome | biome: Subtropical and temperate rainforests or woodlands; isolation source: soil samples (1 kg each in a 20% v/v slurry with milli Q water) were... ... | reverse complement strand
GCCTGGCCAGAACCAGGATCAGGGCCAAGGCCAGGCGCAGGCGCAGAACCCTAACCAGGGCCAGAACCCGAACAACAACGCCGGCCGCGAAGGTCGCGAGGGCCGTGGCCGGCGGCGCCGCAACGAGCGCGGCGGCAACCCGAACCAGCAACAGCAGGGACGTCCGCAGGGCGGCGGCCATCCACGACCCAACCCGAACGGCCTGCCGGTGGACGACGACAACGCCGATCCGGGCAGCAACGACCGGGTGATCAACCTCACCGAACTGAAGCGCAAGAATGCGATCCAGCTGCTGGAATTCGCCGAGTCGCTGGGCGTGCACGAAGGCGTCGCCCGCGCGCGCAAGCAGGACGTGATCTTCAACGTGCTCAAGGCGCACGCCCGCTCCGGCGGCGGCATCTGGGCCGAAGGCGTGCTGGAAATCCTGCAGGACGGCTTCGGCTTCCTGCGCTCGGCCGACGAGTCGTACCTGGCCGGCCCCGACGACATCTATGTGTCGCCCAGCCAGATCCGCCGCTTCAACCTGCGCACCGGCGACTACATCACCGGCCGCGTGCGCCACCCGAAGGAAGGCGAGCGCTACTTCGCCATGCTGCGCGTCGACGACATCAACGGCGATCCGCCGGAGGCGTCGAAGAACAAGATGCTGTTCGAGAACCTCACCCCGCTGTTCCCGCGCAAGGCCTATAAGCTGGAGCGCGGCAACGGGTCGAGCGAGGACATCACCGGCCGCATCCTCGACCTGATCGCGCCGATCGGCAAAGGCCAGCGCGGCCTGATCGTCTCCCAGCCGAAGTCCGGCAAGACGATGATGCTGCAGAACATCGCCCAGGCCATCCAGTACAACCACCCCGAAGCGCACCTGATCATGCTGCTGATCGACGAGCGCCCGGAAGAAGTCACCGAGATCGCCCGCACCGTGCGTGCCGAAGTGATCAGCTCCACCTTCGACGAACCGGCCGTGCGCCACGTGCAGGTCGCCGAAATGGTGATCGAGCGCGCCAAGCGCCTTGTCGAGCACAAGAAGGACGTGATCATCCTGCTCGATTCGATCACCCGCCTGGCGCGTGCCTACAACACCGTGATCCCGAGCTCCGGCAAGGTGCTCACCGGCGGTGTCGACGCCAACGCGTTGCAGCGCCCGAAGCGTTTCTTCGGCGCCGCCCGCAACGTCGAGGAAGGCGGCAGCCTGACCATCATCGCCACCGCGCTGACCGACACCGGCAGCAAGATGGACGAGGTGATCTACGAGGAGTTCAAGGGCACCGGCAACATGGAAGTCCATTTGAGCCGGCGCATCTCCGAGAAGCGCGTCTACCCGGCGATCGACATCAACCGCTCCGGCACCCGCCGCGAGGACCTGCTGATCGACCCGGACATGCTGGCCAAGATCTGGATCCTGCGCAAACTGCTGCACCCGATGGACGAGCTGGCCGCAATGGAGTTCATGCTCGACAAGATGAAGAACACCAAGTCCAACGACGAGTTCTTCAACTCGATGAAGCGCTGAGAGCAGGGCCGGCCACGCCGGCCCTGTTTCTTTCTGCCTGCCGTTTCCGGGGTACCGCGGATCCGGCCGCACCCGATCCGGCATTGGGGCAACCATCAGGTCTTCGTCAGCGAAAAGGATATTCGTCATGGACACCTCTCGCCCTTCACCTTCCGGCGACCACGCCAACAATTTCGACGGACTGCGACTCGTCGCTTCGCTGATGGTGCTGGTTTCCCACCAGTTCGTGCTTCTGGGCATGCACGAATCCACGCTGGCGGACGGCATGACGCTCGGCTCCATCGCGGTGGCCATGTTCTTCATCATGAGCGGTTACCTGGTGGCCGAGAGCTGGTACCACGACCCGCACGTCATGCGCTTTGCCATGCGCCGGTTCCTGCGCATCTGGCCGGCGCTGATCGTCGCCACTATCGTGATAGCGATCGCCGGCGCGGCGGTCACTTCACTGCCGCTGCATGAATACTTCGGCCGCGAGACACGCCGCTTCATCACCTTCAACGCCCAACTGCGCCCGTACTACACGCTGCCCGGCGTGTTCGGCGCGATACCGGCCAACGCCAGCCTGTCGGCGGTCAACGGCAGCTGGTGGACGATTCCGCTCGAGGCGAAGTGCTACGCGTACGTGGCCGTGCTCGGCGCCATCGGCCTGCGGCGGCGGGTGTTCACCCTGCTTGCACTGGCCGTGGTCGCTGTGATGTACGCCAAGACGCTGCCCGGACATTCCCGGGACAACGCCTTCGACAACCTCTGCTACTTCTACACGGCCTTCTTCCTGGCCGGCGTCTGCTCGCGCCAGTTCGCCGCCGAAATCAGTGGCCGGCGCCTGCCCATGGCCGGTGCCGTAGCGGCCTGCCTGCTTGCCGCCGCACTGCTGCAACACGCGCAACTGGCGCAATGGGCCGTGATGGTGCCATTGACCCTGTGGTTCGGACGGCAAAGCACCCCGGGGCTGCGTTCCGCGGCCCGCTTCGGCGACCTGTCCTACAGCACCTATCTCTACGCGTACTTCGTGCAGCAGTTGACGGTGCGCCTGTGGCCGGCGACGCCATCCTACCTGGCGACAGCAAGCGTCGCGGGCATCGCCACCCTCCTGCTCGCCTGGTGCTCGTGGCATGCGGTGGAGGCGCCGGCGCTGTCGCTGAAGCGACGGCTTCGCGGCTGGTTTCCGGACTTCGCCCGCTGACGAAGCCGGGCGCGATACCCGATCGTCGCGCGACACGCCTGATCCAGCTCAAGGCGCCATCCGGACGATGCTGCTCCAATGAGGCTCCGACCCCGCATCTCGCGAGCCCCCCTTTTCGTCGCCTTGCGCCGCCCCCATAGTGTCGACTCCCCCAGCGAGGCATCGCCCGTGTCCATACCCAGTGCCGTCAAGAGCACCCCGATCCAGGGCCGCCAGCAGCTTGCCGACTACCTCGCCGCCGGCGAGAAGCCGCGCGAGGCGTGGCGCATCGGCACCGAGCACGAGAAGTTCGGCTTCCGCACCGACGATCTGCGCCCGCCCACGTTCGAGGGCGAACGCGGCATCAAGCTGCTGCTGGAAACCATCGCCACCCGCTACGGCTGGGACGTGGCGCGCGAAAGCGAGAACCCGGTAGCCCTGTCACGCGACAAGGCCTCGATCACGCTGGAGCCGGCCGGCCAGCTGGAGTTGTCCGGCGCGCCGCTGGAAACCGTCCACCAGACCTGCTGCGAGGTGAACTCGCACCTGGAGGAAGTGCGCTCGGTCGCCGACGGCATGGGCCTGGGCTTCCTCGGCATGGGCTTCCAGCCGAAGTGGCGCCGCGACGAGATGCCGTGGATGCCCAAGGGCCGCTACAAAATCATGCGCGAGTACATGCCCAAGGTTGGCTCGCTCGGCCTGGACATGATGACGCGCACCTGCACGGTGCAGGTGAACCTGGATTTCTCGTCCGAAGCGGACATGATCAAGAAGTTCCGCGTCGGCCTCGCGCTGCAGCCGATCGCCACCGCGTTGTTCGCCGATTCGCCGTTCACCGAAGGACGTCCAAACGGCTATCTGTCGTACCGCTCGCACATCTGGACCGACACCGATCCCGACCGCACCGGCATGCTCGACTTCGTGTTCGCCGACGGCTTCGGCTACGAGCGCTACGTCGACTACATCCTCGACGTGCCGATGTATTTCAGCTATCAGGACGGCAAGTACATCGACCTTGCCGGGCAGGACTTCAAGCGCTTCCTCGCCGGCGAGCTGCCCACGCTGCCGGGCGTCCACGCGACGATGAAAGACTTCGCCGACCACCTCACCACCGCCTTCCCCGAGGTGCGCCTGAAGCAGTACCTGGAAATGCGCGGCGCCGACGGCGGCCCGTGGAACCGGCTGTGCGCGCTGCCCGCGTTCTGGGTCGGCCTGCTGTATGACCAGCAGGCGCTGGACGCCGCGTGGGACCTGGTCAAGGACTTCACCCGCGAGGAACGCCACGCGCTGCGCGACGGCGTGCCGAAGCACGCGCTGAAACTGCCGTTCCGCAACGGCACCGTGCGCGACCTCGCCGAGGAGGCGCTGAAGATCGCCGGCCACGGCCTCAAGCGTCGCGCCCGCCTCAACCGGAACGGCGCCGACGAGAGCATCTTCCTGGAGCCGATGATCGAGATCGTGCAAGCCAACCAGACCCCGGCCGAACGCAAGCTGGAGCTGTTCCACGGCGCATGGAACGGCAGCGTCGATCCGGTGTTCCGCGAGTTTGCGTACTGAGGAAAGTCAGCGTGTGGTCGTTTCCACCAGCGACCACGCCACCGACTCGCCCGCGCGCATCGGCTTGCAGGTGGATCCGGCCAGCGGATAGTCGTCCGGCACGATCCATGGCGTGCGCTCGAGCGCGATGCGTTCCCGGTTGCGCGGCAACCGGTAGAAGTCGGCGCCATGGAAGCTGGCAAACGCTTCGAGTCGATCCAGCCGGCCTGCCTGCTCGAACGCCTCGGCATACAGTTCCAGCGCTGCATGAGCCGTATAGAGCCCCGCGCATCCGCAGGCCGATTCCTTCGCTTCGCGGGGATGCGGTGCGCTGTCCGTACCGAGGAAAAAGTGCGCGTCGCCACTGGTAGCCGCCTGCAGCAGGGCGGCGCGGTGCGTCTCCCGCTTGAGGATCGGCGCGCAGTAATTGTGCGGGCGGATGCCGCCCTCGAACAGCGCGTTGCGGTTGAGCAACAGATGATGCGCGGTGATGGTGGCCGCCATGTTGGCCGGCGCGCCGCGGACGAACTCGGCCGCATCGCGCGTGGTGATGTGTTCCAGCACCATGCGCAAACCCGGAAACCGCGCCTGCAGCGGCATCAGATGGCGCTCGATGAAAACGCGTTCGCGATCGAAGATGTCGATATCCGGATCGGTGACCTCGCCATGCAGCAGCAAGGGCAGCTCGTGCCGCTCCATCGCTTCGAGCACGTGATACACCCGCGACAGCTCGCGCACGCCGGACTGTGAATTGGTGGTGGCGCCAGCAGGGTAATACTTGACTGCAACGACGCTGTCGCTGTCCCTGGCGCGGATGATCTCCTCGACCGGAGTGTTCTCGGTGAGATACAGCGTCATCAGCGGCTGGAAGCGCATGCCCGCCGGCAAACTCGCAAGAATCCGTCGACGATAGTCTTCCGCCTGGGCGACCGTCGTCACCGGCGGCTTCAGGTTCGGCATCACGATGGCGCGCGCAAATCGCTGCGCAGTGTGGCCGATGACCGAGGCCAGCGCATCGCCATCACGGAGATGCAGGTGCCAGTCGTCGGGGTGGGTGATTTCCAGGTGCGTTGGCGTCATGAGGGCGGACTCAATTTTGCGAGCAGATCACGTAATGGTATCGCGCGGGCGTGATCTGGGCTTCCGCGCTGACTGGTCGTCGTTGAAAGCAGAGCTTTCGTCCTCCTGCGGAGGGCGAGTCCCTTTCTCTCGCTTGCCCGAGAGAAAGGAACCAAAGAGAGGGGCACCCCGCTTCCGCGCTTTCCGGGCATCGTGCCCGGAAAGTCCGCGGCCGGGTTACGGGGTTTGTCGACAGCACATCCTGTGCTGACGCCAAACTGGCCGGCATCCTTGCCGGCCACCCTGCGGGCTTTTCCTCCACCCGCCCGCGGCTTCAGAGGGGCCCCGGTAGAGCAGCGGGCCGTCGTGGCCCGCACTCTTCAGAAGAGCCAGGTCAGCAGCCAGGGCCAGATCAACAGCAGAGCAACGGTCCGCTTTGGCTCTGGCCTTTCAGCTCTTCACCGAGTGCGGGCCACGATGGCCCGCCGCTCCACCCGGGCAAGCCCATAACTCGGGCGCCGTAGGCGCACGAAAGCTTTTGCCTCTGCGACGCACGTTGGGCTACCGCAGAAACTGAACCTGACCCCGATCTTGGTTGATGACCAGATCCACGCCGAGCAGCTGCGCGGTCGCGCCGGCCGTCGAGAGTCCCGCGCGGAATTGACTCGAGATCGCAATCAACGGCGCTTGCGGATGGGTCGCCTGAACGTCGCGCACGCGCTGCATACCGGCATGCCTTGGCATGCAGACGCTGACGATCATGAGGTCGGCATCTTCGGCAGGCGATGCCGCCGGCTCGGCAGCCCCACGGACGCGGTAGCCCGCCTCTCTGAGCCACTCCTTCAGCAGGGCCCGCATTGGGCCGTCATCCTCGTAGATCACGATGTTGGACATGGTTTCGATCCTGGCGCCTGGCGCGCGTTGCCCGTCTTGCGTCCACCCAGGCGCGTGCTCCTGGGCAGCGCAAGCGTGCCGGATTCAACCACCGGCGCGATGTCGCGCCACTCGCTGGGTGTTTCAACTGTAATGCGCGCCATGGGCGGGCAGTCGCGTGGCTGCAGTTGCAGCTGAAACACGACGGAGCGCCGTTGAAATGCTCCGTGCATCCTCGGCGGATAACGTCGGAAACAAACCCTCACGATGGCAGTGACGCCTCCAGACTTGCGTTGCGCCATCCACCCGGCAGGAAGGAGCGCGCGCATGAAATGCATTACCCGGAACAGCACACACCTGAAGCCATCGGCAAATGACTGGTGGCAGCCCGCTGCAGCCGGCCTGCTGGCGTGGTTGGCGGCAACATCGAGCTTTGCCGGCGAGACTTCGTTTCACCATGCTCCGACTTCGACGACCAAAGTCGAAAATCCTTACAGCGGTCAAGCCACTGCAGCGGACGCGGGCCGGCAATTGTTCGCCACCCACTGCGCTGCGTGCCACGGGCGCACCGGAGAAGGCACCGGCAACATTCCGGCGCTCGCACACGGGCCGGCACAAAGAGCAACGGACGGCGAGATCTTCTGGTTCATCACCAAGGGTTCCAACAGCGGCGCGATGCCCTCGTGGGCTTCGCTTCCCGAGCAGCAGCGCTGGCAGATCATTACCTATCTGAAAAAGCTGCCGACCGAAGCCGCGCCGGTTTCTGCACCGACTGCCGCGGCGACTCCACCCGTCGCGGCACCACCACCGCGATAATCATTCACCGATTTCCGTTACGAGGCTCCGGGTGCCGTGCGCAAGATAACGGGACGGTCCGGGCAGACCCCACGTCGTTCACGTGACGCCGAACGGCGACGTCTTCGTTGCCGAAAGCAACGCCGACAGGATTCGAGTCTTCCGCGGCACTGACACAGATGGCAAACCCGGGTGTTCCGAGGTGTTCGCCGGCGAATTGACCTGCCGTACGGCATCGGGTTCTACCCACCCAGGCCGAATCCGCAATGGATACATGTGGGCGACACCGACGCAATCTCTCGCTTCGGCCCGGGCTCCGCAGGCCGCCCGCTGCGCGCGGCTCCTACTCCCCGCGCAACCACCGCGCCGCGTCGATCGCATAGTAGGTGAGGATGGCGTCGGCGCCGGCGCGCTTGAACGCCGTGAGTGATTCCAGCACCACCGCCTTCTCGTCCAGCCAGCCGTTCTGTGATGCGGCCTTCAGCATCGCGTATTCGCCGCTGACCTGATACACGAAGGTCGGCACGCCGAAGGTGTCCTTGACCCGGCGCAGCACGTCGAGGTACGGCATGCCCGGCTTCACCATCACCGCATCGGCTCCTTCGGCGATATCCAGCTCGACTTCGTGCAGCGCCTCGTCGCTGTTGCCGACGTCCATCTGGTAGGTGTGCTTGTTGCCCTTGCCGAGGTTCGCCGACGAACCGACCGCGTCGCGAAACGGGCCGTAGAATGCGGAGGCGTACTTCGCCGAATAGGCGAGGATGCGCGTGTGGATATGGCCGGCGTCTTCCAGCGCGTCGCGGATGGAACCGATGCGGCCGTCCATCATGTCCGACGGCGCCACGAAATCCATGCCGGCTTCGGCCTGCGCCAGTGACATCCTGATCAACGCTTCGACGGTGGGCTCGTTCATCACGTAGCCGTCGTCGTCGATCAGGCCGTCCTGGCCGTGCGTGGTGTACGGGTCCAGCGCCACGTCGCCGATCAGGCCCAGCTCGGGATACTTCGCCTTCAGCGCGCGGGTGGCGCGGTGCATCAGGTTGTCGGGATTCCAGGCCTCGGCGGCATCGAGCGACTTCACGTCAGTACCGGGTGACGGGAACAGGGCCAGCGCCGGAATGCCCAGGCGTACGCATTCGCCGGCCAGCTTCAGCAGCTCGTCGATCGACAGCCGGTCCACGCCCGGCATCGACGGCACCGGCTCGCGCTGGCCTTCGCCCTCGATCACGAACGCGACCATGATCAGGTCGCTCGGCAGCAAGGTGTGCTCGCGCATCAGCGCGCGGGAGAAGGCGTCGCGGCGCATGCGGCGCATGCGGGTGGCGGGAAAGCTCATGGCGGAATCTCATGGGGCGATATCGGGACATTTTACGCCGCTGCGTGCCGCACCCGTCGCTGCCGGACACTTTGCCACGGTTTGGCGCCAGGCCACCCGGCGGATACCACGGCACATTCCGCGCCGTACGGTCAGCAAAACACTGGACTAACCGCCGTTACGTCGGCAGGCTTGGCGCTTCACGTCGTCAGGAAGTTACATGAGCCAGTCCAGCAGCGCCCCCACCTTGCTCGTCGATCTCGGTGGCACCAACGTCCGTTTCGGGGTGGCCGATTCTGCACGCGACAAACCCCTGCTCAACGACAGCATCCGGCGCTACCGCGTGGCCGAGCACGACTCGCTGGTCGCCACCGCGAAGCAATATCTCGCCGACACCGGCCTGGAAGTGCGCCGCGCCATCGTGGCCGCCGCCGGGCGCATCGTCGACGGCGAGACGGTCAAGGTCACCAACAATCCCTGGGCGATCTCGGCGCACCAGACGGCCAGTGCGCTCGACCTGGAATACGTGCACCTGGTCAACGATTTCGCGGCGCAGAGCATGGCGGTGACCCTGCTACAGGGCGACGATCTGGTCACCGTGGGCAAGCAGGCACGGCCGGTCATCGGCGCCGAGGCCGAGCAGACCTTTGCCATCGTCGGCCCCGGCACCGGCCTGGGCGTCGGCGGCCTGCTGGTGCGCGGCGGCCACTGCAGCGTGCTGCAGACCGAAGGCGGTCACGCCGGCTTCGCCGCGCATACGCCGGAAGACATCGCCATCCTCGACTACCTCAACCACAAGTACGGCCGCGTCTCCAACGAGCGGCTGATCTGCGGTCAGGGCCTGGTGAACCTGTACGACGCGATCTGCCACATGGTCGGCGCCCGGCCCGACGCGCTCAAGCCGGAGGACATCACGGCCCGCGCGAAGGACGACAGCTGCCCACTGTGCATCCGCACCGTGGAAACCTTCGCCGGCATCTTCGGCAGCGTCGCCGGTGACCTCGTGCTCACACTGGGCGCCTGGAACGGCGTCTACCTCACCGGCGGCCTGATCCCGATCCTGCTGCCGTGGCTGGAACGCGGCCGCTTCCGCGAACGCTTCGAAGCCAAGGGCCGCTTTCGCGACATCATGGAAAAGGTGCCTACCCAGGCGATCATGAATCCCGAGCCGGGCCTGCTGGGTGCGGCGGCGCTGGCAGTGCTGGAGTCGGGCAGGTCGCTGCTGCCGCAGCGCTGAACCTCCGACCGAACCGACGCCAGGAATCCCCATGCCCCGCCACGACACCGCCTTCCTGTTCGACCTCGACGGCACCCTGATCGACAGCGTCTACCAGCACGTGCTGGCGTGGAAGGAGGCGCTGGATCGCGAAGGCGTGGAGTTGTCGGTGTGGCGCATCCACCGCAAGATCGGCATGAGCGGCGGGCTGTTCGCGAACATCCTGCTGCGCGAGACCGGGCTGGAAATCACCGCGGACCGCCTCGACCGCCTGCGCCAATGGCATGCCGAGGCGTTCAACCGGCAACACACGCAGGGTTCGGTGCGGCCGCTGCCCGGCGCACGCGGGCTGCTGGCCTACCTCGACGAGCAGAGGATCCCGTGGGCGATCGCCACCAGCGGGCGGATGGAAACCGCCGCGCACAACCTGGAGGCGCTCGGCGTCGACCCGTCGAAGGTGCCGGTGGTGACGCGCGACCAGGTGCGCCATGCCAAGCCCGACCCGGACCTGTTCCTCGCTGCCGCCGCACGGCTGGGCGTGGACATCCAGCAGTCGCTGGTGATCGGCGACAGCGTGTGGGACATGCTCGCCGCGCAGCGTGCGCGTGCGCTCGGCGTGGGCCTGCTCAGCGGTGGCTACGGCTGCGCCGAGCTGCAACAGTCCGGCGCGTTCCGCGTGTACGACGATCCGGCCGACCTGCTGCGGCACATCGACGAGATAGCGGCGCGCGACTGAGCGGCCGGCCCCGCTGAACCGCGCCGCCGCGCATCATGAAAAATTAATCACCCGTGCACGCGCACGCAGTAGGCTCCCGATCAACCACCCACGGAGCCATCCATGCGCCGCCTCGTCGCCAGCCTGCCGCTCGCCCTGCTGCTCGCCGCGTGCTCGCCTTCGCCGGCACCGCCGCAAGCCGGCGCCAGCCAGTCCGCGCCGGCAAACGCCGCGCTCGGCTCCCCCGAATGGTATGCGTGGGTCGATCGATCGCTGAGCATCAGCGACGACGGCCACGGCCCGGACCACGGCTCGGACGCATGGAACCGCGCGGTGCAGAACAAGCTGGGCCAGGAAGCGCCGCAGTCGAAACCCGGCTCGCCGGAATGGCAGCAGTCGGTGGACGCGCTACTGCGCACGCGCCTGCCGCCGTCGACCTGAGCACCCGTGCAAAGAATCGCCCACCTGCGGCGACCGCCCTGCCTACCGACCGATTGACGTTCCATGCCAGACTGTTCGGGCCGGCCCCGATGTGAGGCGGCGTGGCTCGGGGGGAGCTCATGTATATCGGTTGGGCACTGGCGGGACTGGTGTTGTTCATGGTCGTCGGCACGATCGACGGCTCGGGTTCCGGCAGCCATCTGTACGGCATGCTGACCGGCGTGCTGCTGGGCCTGATCTGGGCACGCCAGAAAAATCTGCGCAGCGAACTGGACAAGACCCGCGCGCTGCTCGATCGGGCGCTGGCGCAACGCGTCGCGACGCCGACACCGGCGCGGCCTTCCGAACAACCACCGGCTGCCGCGCCGGCAGTGAAGCTGCAGGAAACCCGCTACGACGCCGCGTATTCCGATGCGCCAGCGCCAGCCGTGCCGCCACCGCTGGCGCACCCCATCGCAGGCGCCGCACCGCGACCACGCGTCGCCACGCCGGCGCGCCCGGACAAACCCGCGCAGCCGGACCTGGCGACCGCGGCGATATCGCGTATCAAGAGCTGGTTTACCGAAGGCAACGTGCCGGTGAAGATCGGCATGCTGGTGTTGTTCGCCGGCGTGGCGGCCTTGTTGAAATACGCCTCGGACGCCGGGATGCTGCGCGTGCCGATCGGCCTGCGCCTGAGCCTGGTGGCGCTGGCGGCGATCATCGCGCTGCTGGTGGGCTGGCGTCAGCGTGATGAGCGGCGGGTGTTTGCGCTGTCGCTGCAGGGTGGCGCGATCGGCGTGTTGCTGATCACCGTGTTCGCCGCGTTCCGCCTTTACGCGTTGCTGCCGCCGCTGGCGGCGTTCGTGCTGCTGGTGGTGCTGGTCGCCGGTGTCGGCATGCTTGCGGTGTTGCAGGAAGCGCTCGCGCTGGCGGTGCTCGGCCTGCTCGCCGGTTTCCTCGCGCCGATCCTCACCTCGACCGGCCATGGCAGTCACGTCGCGCTGTTCAGTTACTACGCCGTGCTCAACCTGGCCATTCTCGGCATCGCGTGGAAGCGCTCGTGGCGGGTGCTCAACCTGCTCGGTTTCGTGGCCACGTTCGGCATCGGCAGCGCCTGGGGCGTGCTGCAGTACCGGCCGGAACTGTTCGCCAGCACTGAACCCTTTCTGATCCTGAATTTCCTGTTCTATCTGGCGATCCCGCTGCTGTACCTGCACCGCGCCGCGCCGGATCGACGCAAGCTGATCGACGGTTGCCTGCTGTTCGGCAATCCGTTGATCAGCCTGTTGCTGCAGGCGGCCCTGCTGCAATGGCGCGGCCAGCCGCTGGCGTTTTCCGCGCTGGCGGCGGCAGTCATCTACGTGGCGGTGGCATGGAGCATCCGCGGGCGCAACAACTTCGGGATCCTGCGTGACGCCTGGGCCGTGCTGGCCATCGCGTTCGCCACCCTGGCGGTGCCGCTGGCACTGAGCGCCAGCCTGACCGGCAGCATCTTTGCGCTGGAAGGCGCCGGCCTGATCTGGCTCGGCTTGCGTCAGCAGCGCCGGCTGTCGCGCTGGAGCGGCGTGGCCTTGCAACTGGCGGCGGCGATTGCGCTGGTGATCGGGCGCGTCGACAGCGCGCCGATGATCGCCACGGCGTGGCTCGATCGTGACTTCATCGGCGCCCTGATCCTGGTGGCCGCGGCGTTCGCCAGCGCGTCGTTCTATGCGCGTCTGGGCACGGACGCCGTGCTGCAGCGCTGGACGGCGGTGCTGCTGTACGGGTGGGGGCTGTGCTGGTGGCTGGGCGCCAGCTGGAGTGAAATCAGCCGCCATGTCGGGACATCGGGCGAAGCCGCGGCGGCGATGGGCCTGTTCGCGCTGACCGGTTGGGCCGCCGCCGAAGCGGCGCAGCGACGACCGCGCTTCGAGCTGGGTACCGTGGTGGCGTGGACGGCGCCGATCCTGCTCGCCGCGATCCTGCCGCTGGTGCTGCGGCAGCTGCTTGATGGGCAGTCACCGTTGTGGGGCTGGAATCTGCTGGCGACCCTGTCCGCGGCAGCGCTGGGCTGGCGCACGCTGCAGTGTCTGCGCAGCTGGCCGCTGCCGGCCATGCTGACCCAGCTGGGCTGGCTGTGGCGCTGGACCCTGGTGGCCAGCGCCACGATCAAGGTGCTGCTGCAGGGCACGCCAGGGATATCCGGCGCCTGGATGCTGCTGCTGGCCATGCTGCCGCTGTGCGCGCTGGCGGCGCTGGCGCTGGCCCGGCCGCACTGGCTCGCGCCACCGCTGGTCGAACTGCTGCCGAAGCTGCGCCCGCCCTTGCTCGGCTCGGTGCTGTTCGTGCTGGGCCTGTACTGGCTGGCCGGGTTGTTCATGGCCGGTGACACCGCGCCGATGACGTATCTGCCGCTGCTCAATCCGCTGGAGTTGCTGCTGATCATCATCACCTTGCTGGTCGCACGCTGGCTGGGCGATGGCACAACAGCAACAGCACTGCGCCGGGGCCGGCCGATGGTGCTGGGCGTCCTCGGCATGGCCGTGGCCACCAGTGCCACGTTGCGCGCCGTGCACCAGCTCGGTCACGTACCGTGGAGCGACGCCCTGTTCGATTCGAGCCTGGCGCAGATGTCGCTCACCGTGGTCTGGAGCGTGTTCGGCCTGCTGGCCTGGGTGTGGGGTTCGCGGCGCGGCCAGCGGCTGGTCTGGCTGGCCGGCGCGGTGACCATGGGCGTGGTGCTGGCCAAGTTGCTGCTGATCGATCGCAGTCATCTGGGCAACCTGTTCGGGATTGCCTCGTTCATCGCCTACGGCCTGCTGTGCACGGTCATCGGCTACCTGGCACCGGCGCCGCCGCGCCGGCCATCGACGTCCACCGGGGAGGCCGCCGATGCGCCTTGATGCCTTGTTGCCGAAGCGGCGTGCATGGCTGCTGTGCCTGCTGCTGCCGATCACTGCTGGCGCCGGCACGCCAGCCGACTACGCCTATCGCTACACGCTGGATACCGCAGGCAGCAGCGCGGCCTGGCGGGTCGAGCTGACGCCGGCGATGTACGCCGCGTCCACGCCCGCAGCCAACCTGCGCGATCTGGTGGTGGTCAATGCGCAGGGGCAGGAGGTGCCGTTTGCGCCCCTGCCCGCGGCGCCGCCGCGGTCGCATCCGTTTGCGCTGCGCGCAACCCTGCTGCCGCTGCCGCCCGGCAGTGCAGCCAGCGGCACCGGCGTGCGCGTGCAACGCAACAGCAACGGCGACATCGTGATCGAGCAGCCGGGAATGCCATCGGCACCGACCCGGCCAGGCCAATGGCTGGTCGACGCCCATCGCCGGGTGAGCCTGGACCGCATCGAGATCGACCCGGCCGCCCTGCCGGTCGACTCGCGCTTCCATCTCTCGGTGCAGGCCAGCAACGATCTGCAGGCATGGAGCGAGCGCAGCCAGGACACCGAAATTGTCAGCGTGAAACGCGGTGGGGACGCGGTGGAACAGCACACCATCGCGCTGCGCGACGACATCCCGGCACGCTACTACCGGCTGAGCCTTCGCCAGAACGATGTCGCGCCATGGGACAGCGCGCAGACGCCGCAGGTGGAACTTCGCGGCAGCTATGCCGACCCGCTCGCCGAACGCATGGCGGCACGCCACTGGCTGACCTTGTCGGCCGCGCCGGCGTCGCCCGTCACCAGCGGTGGCGCCGACTACGACTACGCCCTGCCCGCTGCCTTGCCGGTGGAGGCGGTGCGGGTCGTGCTCGGCGGCGACAACACGGTGGCGCGATTCAGCCTGCTCGACCACGACGAGGGCAACGGGCGGATGCTGGCCACGATCACCGCGGTGCGCATCGGCACAGGCACGGGGGAAGACCCGGCCACCCCGTTCGCGACGACGCGCGTGCAACATCTGCGCCTGCACACCGACACGCCGCTGTCCCAGCCGCCGTCGCTGCAGGTGGCATGGCAGCCGGACGTCTTCGTGTTCCTGGCCGAAGGCAGCGGCCCGTACAGCCTGCTCGCCGGCAGCCATGCCGCACGGCGCGGCGACTATCCGCTGGAGGCCGCGCTGGAGCGACTTCGTCCGCGCGACGCCGGCGCCAATTGGCTACCGCCGCTGGCCACGCTGGGCGCGGTCAGCGACGCCGGTGGCGCAGCGGCCCTGCTCGCGCCAAAGGCAGCCTTCGACTGGACCCGCCTGCTGCTGTGGCTGGTGTTGATCGGCGGCGCGCTGGCCGTGGCCGGCATGGCCTGGAGCTTGCTTCGACAGTCACGGCGCGAGGACGATACGCACTGATCACCGATAGCGACGACGCGCATCCGCGCGCGATCCCTCCGCCATGAATCAGGCCGGGGAAATCAGGCCGGCGCCAGCAGCGAGTCGAGATCGACCTGATCGAAGCTGAGCTTCTCGCGGCTGCCGCCGCCTTCGAGCACCGCCGCGGCCAGTTCGGCCTTGCGCTCCTTCAGCTCCTCGATGCGCTCTTCCACCGTGCCCGAGGTGATCAGGCGGAACACGAACACCGGCTTGTCCTGGCCGATGCGATGCGCGCGATCGCTGGCCTGCGCTTCGGCGGCGGGGTTCCACCACGGGTCGTAGTGGATCACGGTATCGGCCGCGGTGAGGTTCAGGCCCACGCCGCCGGCTTTCAGCGACAGCAGGAACAGCGGCACCTCGCCGTTCTGGAAACGCTGTACCGGCTCGGCGCGGTCGCGGGTGTCGCCGGTCAAGGTGACGTAGCGGATGCGCCGGCGATCGAGCTCGGCCGCGATCAGTTTCAGCATGCCGGTGAACTGCGAGAACAGCAGCACCTTGCGGCCCTCGTCGAGCAGCGCCGGCAGCATGTCCATCAGCAGTTCGAACTTGGCCGATTCGTGCACGCCGCGCGCGGCTTCGAGTTTCACCAGCCGCGGGTCGCAACAGACCTGGCGCAATTTCAGCAGCGCGTCCAGCACCACGATGCCGGAATGCGCGATGCCGCGCTGCGCGATCACCTCGCGCAGCTCTTCGGCCAGCGACAGGCGCAGGCCTTCGTAGAGTTCGCGCTGGCGCCCTTCCAGCACCACGCGGCGGGTGATCTCGGTCTTCGGCGGCAATTCCTTCGCCACCTGCGCCTTGGTCCGGCGCAGGATGAACGGCGCCAGGCGCAGGTTCAGCCGCTGCTGGCATTCCTCGTCGTGCTGTTTCTCGATCGGCACGCGGTAGTAGCGGCGGAACGCGCCCTCGTCGCCGAGCAGGCCGGGCACCGCCAGGTCGATCTGCGACCACAGCTCGCCGAGGTGGTTTTCCAGCGGCGTGCCGGTGAGGCAGACGTAGCGCGGCGTGCGCAGGCTGAGCAGCGCACGGCGTGCCTGCGTGCGCGGGTTCTTCACCTGCTGCGCCTCGTCCAGCACGATCAGCGCGAAGGGTTGTTTTCTCAGGGCAACCACGTCGCGCGGCAGCAGCGCGTAGCTGGTCAGCACGATGTCCTGCGCGCCCAGCTGGGCGAATTCCTCGGCGCGCTGCGGCCCGTGCAGGGTCAATACGTGCAGCATCGGCGCGAAGCGCGCGATCTCCGACTGCCAGTTCGGGATCAGGCTGGTCGGCACCACGATCAAGGCGGGTTGGGTCAGCGCGCCGCCCTGTTTCAGCGACAGCAGATGGGTGATCAGCTGCAGCGTCTTGCCCAGGCCCATGTCGTCGGCGAGCACGCCGCCGACGCCGGCCTCGGCCAGCGCGTTCAGCCAGCGCAGGCCTTCGCGCTGGC
>LNAP01003020.1_pt1 | contig 16322 bp, 13 predicted proteins | sample 602601 | NCBI WGS metagenome assembly LNAP01 (sample SAMN02440304, study PRJNA202911) | soil metagenome | biome: Subtropical and temperate rainforests or woodlands; isolation source: soil samples (1 kg each in a 20% v/v slurry with milli Q water) were... ... | reverse complement strand
GCTGGCGAGTTTGTAGTTGTTGTAGGGGATGTAGATTTCTTTCTTGCCCAGCAGTTTCCAGTCGTAGCGATCCGGCGAGCCGTTGAACATGTCGGTGTCATCTGCCGTGCGCAGGCCATCGGAGGACGAGATCGGCGTGTCGTACGCCAGGTTCGGCGCGCGGCGTACGCGGCGTTGGCCGGCGTCGTAGATCCAGGCTTGGCGCGCGTCTTTGATCTGGTCGAGGGTCTCGTGCACCAGGGTCGCGCCACCGGCCAGGCGGGCCGGGCTTTTTACGAAGGTCAGGTAGTAGAACAGGATGTTCTTCAGGTCGGCGTACTGCCCGCCCTGCCGGTAATAGTTAAACAACCCTTCCTGCTGCGACGTGACCAGGGCGAAGCTGCCATTGCGCTGCACGGGCGCTTCCGAAGCACGGCGGACCACGTAGGTGCCGCGATAGCGGGTGATGTGGTTCCACAGTGCTTCCACACCGTTTTGCGGAATGGGGAATGGCACGCCGCCAAAGGCGTCGGCGAAGCCGGTGCCGCCGTCCAGCAGCTTGGCGCTGGTGGCGTTCTTGAAGGTGTTGTCATACACCCACTGGGGCGCCGAGCCAGAACGCCGGCTTGGGTAGATGGGCATCTGGAAGGTGTCGGGGTAGCTGTTGAACAAGGCGATCTCGCCCGCCGTCAGGTTGGCCTTGTACTGTTCCAGGTTGGCCTTGGTGATGGTGAACAGCGGCTTGTCGCCGGCAAAAGGGTCGACATGGTGTTTACCCTTTTCATAGCCCTTGGGGGCCTGGGTGATCCCACCTTCCCAGGTCGGGATGGTGCCGGCGGCATTGCCCGCGCGCTCGGCGCCGAGCGGTGTGAGCTGGGCCTTGAGCTGTTGCGCATCCTGGGGCGAGAGCGCAGCAAGCGCATTGCCGGCGGCCAGGCCGAGGGCCAGGGCCAGGCTGGCGGTGAGTATTCGAGGTGTGTGGAACATGGCAAATCTCCAAAAAAACGAGGGCGGGCAGCCGCCCTCGCGCCGCAGCACGGCAGCGGCTTACAGGAAGTACTTGAGGTTGAAACCGATGTTGTCGCGGTCGCGGATCACGTTGTTCTGGCCGCCACCAAAGAACTCGGTGTATTGCAGCTCGGCTTCCAGCTTGTTCTGGTAGTTGGCCTTGAGCCCCAGGGTGTAAGCCTTGCGTCCCTCGATGTAGTTGCCGGCCTGATAGGAGTTGCCCTTGAAGTCGTCCTTGTAGACCGCGTAGGGCGACAGGTTGACCCCGGCGAACACGTCGTTCCAGGTGCCGTTGAACATCACTGTATAGCTGTAGGAATCACGGCTGACCTGGTCATCACGCTCACCACCAGACACATAAGAGGTGTTGCCGCTGCCCGCGTAGTAGCGGGTGCTGCCATCGTAGGCCTGGTACTTCAGGCTGCTGCCGCGCAGGTGCTCGGAGGCCAGTTCGAACACGCCGAACAGCGAGTCGAAGCTCAGGCCCGGGCCGAAGTTGTAGATGCTGCCCAGCGAGGTGTTGAAGGCCTCGACGCGCTCGGAGTTGTCGATCTGGCTGTTGAGGTTGACCATCTGCCCGCCGACATTGATGAACTGCCCGCCCGCCGCCGCGCCGGCGCCATTGGCCAGGTCGCCGATCAGGTCGTTGGTGGCGGCGATACCAATCGGCAGGTTCGGCCGGTAGGCCAGCTCGCCAAACACCGAGGCCTTGCCCAGGGTGGTGTTGAAGCTGAAGCCATACATGCGGATGTCTTCGGCATAACGCCGGTGCGCCTGGATATTGCCCATTACATCCACCGTCGCCAGGCCATTGGCCAAGGCCGCGGCCTGGCTGCCGGCCACCGACGACAGCATGCTGGTCAGCGCCGCCATGTCGATGCCCTTGTAGCCCGCCAGGTCTGCGGCGATGGTCGGCTCCTTGGCGTGGTAGTTGACCAGGTACAGGCCGAACTCGGTGCTGTTGAGTTCCTCGGCGATGTAGCGGAAGGCAAAGCCGTACTGGCCATCGTTGCGCGCGTTGTAGTCCTTGCCGATGGACGCCACCTTGAGGGTGTTGCCGTAGGCCGGGGTCATGCCGTTGGCATACAGCCCGGTACTGCGCAGCATGCCGCCGAACATCGGGTTGTTGCCCAGGGCGTCGTATAACCCGATGACGTTGCCGCCGATGGGCGTCGGGGTGTCGAGGGCGCTGCCGGTGAAGTTGTTGTACCCCGTGCGGCCGCCATCGGCGAACAGGTCGCTCTGGGAATAGAAGGTGCCGACCGGGTCGATGCGGGTCTCCTTCCAGTTCCACTGATAGAAGCTCTCCATCGACAGGTTGTCGCTCAAGCCGATATTGAAGCTGATGGCTTCCACCGGCATCAGCACTTCCTTGACCTCGGCGCCCGGCAGGCGGTACTTGGCCGCGTCCACCGGGTTGGTGGTATTGACCCCGCCGCGATAGAAAATGCCCTCGCCCCAGTTGAACACCTGGCGCCCCAGGCGCGCGGTCAGAGGCATCTGGCCAACGTCCCAGTTGCCATAGATGTAGGAGTCGAGAATCTCCACACGGCTACCGGCAATGTCGCGGGTCTGGTCGGTGAAGTGGTCATCCTGGGGATGGCTCTGGCTGGGTTGCGACGGGCTGTTGTTGCGGTAGTAGTCGTTGCGCTTGTCCATGATCTGGGTGTCATAGAACCCCGTGCCACGCACGAACAGCCCGTAGTTCTGATAGTTGGCTTCCAGCTCCGAAGTGATCTTGTACACCTCGGAAACCAGCCCGGTATCGAAGTTGCGATTGCCGTCGTTGGTGTTGACGTCGTCGTTGCCCTTGTCACGCCCCTGGACCCGCCACAGACGCCCATAAGACAGGGTGCTGTCGAACGAGCCGGTGACCTGGTTGTCCAGCACGCTGAACTCCATGGCCTGCACGGTCCCGCCGCTGCACAGTTGCAACAGACCTACCAGGCCGACGCCCGCCCCAGTGGATGTGATGGACCATTTACCCTCGGATCCCGAGCCTTGCGCGCGCACTGTGGTGCTCATTACCGTCTCTCCCCTGCAACCTTTTTTGTTGTTATTGCACTGCGTTGTCTGTTGTTACTGCGCCGGCGCCGGGCGGTCGAGACCAGCCCTGACGTAGTTGCGACTGTGGGCGCCAAAGTGGCGTAGCAACTGCACCAACTGTTCGTTGAGCCGGGCATGGTCGTAGCGTTCGGCGGGCAACTGGTTGCCGGCACTGAAGCTCTGGGTCGCCCCGGGCGTGGTCAGCCACTGGCCGATGGCCTCGTCGAACGCCACGGCCTGGGCATCCGCCTGGGCACTGACCACTTGGCGCAGGTAGTCCGTCGAGTAAGCCGGGTAATCGGCGTCCTGAGTGGCGTCGGCATAGGCCGTCAGCATCGGGTTATCCGCCCCCGTCAGCAGCAGGTGGCGCAGCCAGGCGAACTGGTAGCGCTCCACCTCGTTGTGGCGCGTGGCGACACGTTCGATCGCCGCCCGCTTGTCGCTGTCGTAGCCGGCCAGGGCCTTGCCTTCCATCAGCAGCATGCTGGTCAAGTCATCGCCCGGCAGAGTGGTGGCGTGATACGGCTGGGTCAGGTCCTGCAGGTAGTGCATGCCCCATCCGAGGAAGCGATAGCCCCAGTAGGGATGGCCATTGGCGAAGGCAAAACGCGCCAGACCGAAGTACTGGTAGGCCCGCCAGTACGGCCAGTTGCGCAACAGGAAAGGCGCGGCGACATAGACCACCGCGCTCTCGTGAAAGAAGCCCATATGAAACGGCGCCTGGGAGCTGTACTGGAAGCGCGCGTCGCCAAACGACTGCACACCGAAGCCATAGAGTGCGCCGACCGCCCCTGGGTTATCGCTGAACAGGTTGATATCGTGGCCGTAGTCCGGCTCGTCCGCGGCGGTTGCCAGCACGGCCAGCGGCGCGACCGTCTGCCCCGGCTGCAGTTGGATAAAGCGCTGGCGATTCCACGGCGAGAGGGTCTGTTCGACCATCACTTCGGTGGCCTTGAGCTGCGGGCGCCCAGCCAGGTCCTCGCCGGGCATGGGCTGGATCACCTGGGCCAGGTGGATCTGTGGGTTGACCCGCAGGGCCATGAGCAAGTCCCGGCGCAGATCGGCCCCAGGCTGCGGCGCCAGACGCAGGTTGTCGGGGCGCGGCGGGTAGTCGGGAAAGTGCTTGCGGGCGAAGTTTTCCTGTTCGTCCAGCAAGGCCACCAGCCCTGGGTATTGCTCGGACACAAACTGCTCAAGGGACTCGACCGCCACCTCGGGCGCCTCGCGCAACGCGGGCAAATCCCGCAGGGCCAGGTAGCTGCCCACGCTGTGATTGGACCATGCACCGGCCCCAGGCGACAGACTGCACAGCCCCAGGCACAGCAGCAACGACGGCAACTTCATGGCTTTACGCTCTTTTTGTAGATGCGTTCAGCCTAACAATCCGGGTATCCCCCGACACTGTCCGATCTTGCCAAAACGACTCTCCAATAGCGCCATACAGCCTGGGCCTACGCCGGGTAGCCGGTAATCTCGCGGATGCTTTGGTATAGCGGCTTGAGCTGGCGATACATGTGCAGGTAGACCTCGCGGTACAAGCGGTCGTACATCTGTTGCGCCTCGGGCTGGGGCATGAACACCTCGGCGGTGCGGGTCATGGCGGCGATGGCGGTATCGAAGTCCGGGTACAGCCCAAGCCCCACCGCACAGGCAATCGCCGCCCCCAGCCCGGACGCCTCGTAGACATGCGGACGCTCGGCGGGCAGGCCGAAGATATCGGCGGTCAGTTGCATCGCCGCGTCGCTCTGGGAACCGCCACCGGCCACGCGCAAGCGCTTGATCGACAGTTTCGACCGGCGCTCGATACGCTCCTTGCCCTGGCGCAAGGCATAGGCCAGCCCCTCGAGGATCGCCCGGTAGATATGGGCACGGGTGTGCACGTCGCCAAAGCCGATCATCGCGCCCTTGGCCTCTACACCCGGCTCGCGGATGCCCGGCGACCAGTAGGGTTGCAGGGTCAGGCCCATGGAGCCGGGCGGCACCGCGTTGACCAGCGCATCGAACAGTTGCTCCGGTTCCAGGCCCTGCTCCCGGGCCTGCTGCATTTCCCGCAGGCCGAACTCGTTCTTGAACCAGCTGACCATCCAGTAGCCGCGATAGATCATCACTTCGCAGTTGTAGTGATCGGGGATCGCCGCCGGATACGGCGGGATCAGCGGCACTATCTCCAGGTAGCGCGAGCGGGTAGTGGTGATGGTCGCCGTGGTGCCGTAGGACAGGCACGCGGTCGTCGCCTCCACCACGCCGGAACCGAGCACCTCGCAGGCCTTGTCGGAGCCGGCGGCAATCAGTGGCAGGCCCTCGGGGATCCCGGTGTGGCGGCTGGCCTCGGCGGTGATGCGGCCCAGTTCTTCTCCTGGCTTATACAGGCGCGGCAACTGCTGCGCACGCACCGCCAGGGCCTGCCATTTCCAGTCCCGGGGCGCGGCCCAGCGCAGGTGCTTGAAGTCGAAGGGCAAGTAGCCCACGCAGCACCCCACCGAGTCGACAAAACGCCCGGTCAGGCGATGGCTGAGAAAGCCCGAGAGCAGCAGGAACTTGTCGGTGGCTGCCCAGATATCCGGCTGATGCTGGGCGATCCAGTTGGCCTCGGCCTGGGCGCGAAAATAGTCCACCGTGGCCTCGGCGCCGATCAACTTGAACAGCCAGCCCCACGGGCCCTTGATCCCGCCCTCGGGCTCGCACTGACGCTGGTCGAGCCAGAGGATCGCCGGGCGCAAGGCCTGGCCCTGGGCATCGACATTGATCAAGGTGCCGCGCTGGGTGGTCAGAGACACGCCACGGATCAGGCTGCGGTCGATGCCGGTCTGCGCCCACAACTGCTGGCAGGCTTCGCCCAGTTTGCGCCAGTAGTAATCCGGATCCTGCTCGGCCCAGCCGGGCTGCGTGGAGTAGTAGGCCTGCAACTCGACCTTGCCTTTGCCCAGCAGATTGCCCTGCAAGTCGAACAACAGCGCGCGGACACTCTGGGTGCCGTTGTCGATCGCCAGCACATAGTGTTTGTCGGGGGAATTGTTATCCACGAAGCTCTCTTTATTCATGACGCGCTCTTCAGATCGAGGCGGACGGGACGCTGTGATGGCGTTGCCAGAGTTGCAGGTAGCGCTGCTGTTCCTGTTCCCAGCGCGTGTCGTCCCAGCCCAGGCGCGGCTGACATAGCCGGCGGATGTCTGGCAGGTAGTGAGCGGCGCCGTCGGGCAGTAGCAACCCCAGACGGGTGCGCCGCAACAACAGGTCGTCCAGGTGCAGGACCATCTCGGCCTCGGCGGCAAACGCCAGCTCCGCCCACAAGGTATCGCTGGCGCCGACACACTCGCTGCCCAGGCTGCGTATCAGCCGGGCCAAACGTGGCAGGTCACGGCCATGGCGCCCGGCCAGACGCCGCAGGCCGGCGGCGCTCAGCCCAGGAATCGCCTGCAGCGGCACGGCCTGGAACACTGGCGCGCCGTCATCCTCCAGGGTCTTCCCGAGCATCCCGGCACAGGCCCGCAACACCTCAATGGCCTGGGGCCTGAAGGTGGTCAGCTTGCCCCCCGCCAACGTCACGCAGCCCGGCTCCTGCCACAGCACATGCTCGCGGGTTTCATTGGAGGGCTTGGCCTGGGAGTCTGCGGCGCCCACCACCGGGCGCACCCCGGACCAGGTGCACAGCACGTCCGCCGCCGTTACCTCGGCCTGGGGAAATGGCTGGGCGCAGGCTTCCAGCAGGTAGTCGAGTTCATCAAAGGTGATGCTCGCACCAAGGTCCAGATCCTCACGGTGATCCAGGTCGGTGGTGCCCACCACCGTGGCCCCTTCCCACGGAAAGACAAACACCGGACGGCCGTCGCGCCGATGCATGAAACTGAAGGCGTGGGCCACCGGCAAGCGCCAGCCCGGCAACAACAAGTGGCTGCCTCGCAAGGGCCGCAACTGCCGCTGCCCACCATCCGGTTGCAGGCGTTCAGCCCAGGCGCCGGTGGCCACTGCCAGCACCGCGCAACGCACTTGCATAACGGCAGCGCCTTGCGTGTCCTCGACCTCGACCCCACACACCCGCCCGCCCTCGCGCAGCAACTGGCGCACCCGCAGGCCGTTCAGCGCCCAGGCGCCATCGGCGCGGGCCTCGGCCAACACACGCATGACCAGGCGCGCATCGTCGGTCAGCGCATCGCGAAACTGCGAAGCCCCCAGCAGGCCCGGCTCCATCAACCCCGGCGCCAGGTAGCGCAGTTGCGCAGGTTTATGAAACTGGCGGCTGCGACAACCGGCCAGGGCGTCATACAGGCACAGCAAACCGCCGAAGACGCGCGGTCCGGGGAACCCGCCGCGATAGTGCGGCATCAGGAAACTCAAGGGCTCCACCAACCCCGGTGCTTCGCCCATCAGGCGCTGGCGCTCGCGTACCGAATCACGGGCCAGGCGCCACTGGCCCTTGGCGATGTAGCGCAGGCCGCCATGGACCATTTTCGACGAGCGGCTGGAGGTGCCCCAGGCAAAATCCCGTTGCTCCAACAGCAGGCAGCGCCAACCGCGCCGGGCCGCCTCGCGCAGGATCCCGGCGCCGCTGATACCACCGCCAATCACGATCAAGTCCCAGGTTTCATTCGCCAGTTGCGGCAGCACGGCCGCGCGCCACTGGGCATTCCAGTCATCGCTCATGGGCCTAGTCTTCCAGCAGGGTGCCGGGGTTCAGACGCCCGGCCGGATCGAAATGCCGGCTCAGGCTGTGCAGCGCAGCCATCGCCAGTTCGCCCTTCTCCCTCGGCAGGTAGGGCGCGTGGTCCTTGCCCACGCCATGCTGGTGGCTGATGGTGCCGTGGTTTTCGACGATGGTGCGGCTGGCCGCCTGCTTCAGGGCCTTCCAGCGCTCCAGGGTGGCCGGGTAGTCCGCCGCCGGGCGGAACACGTAGCTGGTGTAGATGCTCGAACCTTCGCCATAGACATGGGACAGGTGGGTAAACACATGGACCCGCTCGCCCTCGGCCGCCAGGCAGTCACGCAGACTGGCCTCGATCGCGTGCAACAAGGCGTCGACATGGCACCAGTCGGTCGCGGTCTCCAGGGTGTCGACCACGTAGCCGGCATTCCAGAGATTCTCCCGCAGGTAGGGGAAGCGGAAACGGTTTTGTTGCCATTTCTTGCCCAGCAGGGTGCCGGTGAACACCCCGCCAAAAGCCTTGAGGTGCTGGCGCGCCTGGCGCAACGACAAGGCATTCTGCCGACGATTGCCGGTGACGCCGAAAGTCAGCAGGCATTTGCCCTCGCCAGCCCCGCGCAGTGCCAGGTAGCGCTCCAGCCAGGCGATTTGATGGGGATGGCCAGCCAGCGCCAGTTGGGTCTGGGTTTCCATGGCATTCGACAGACGCAGCATCGACAGCGGCACCCGTGCCTGCACCAGTCGGCGGATCGCCTGCAGGGCCTGTGGCCAGTCGGGCAGGAACACGCCATAGAAGCGCTCGTCCTCGGGCAGCGCGCTGACCCGGACCTTGACCGTGGAAATGATGCCGAAGCGCCCTTCGCTGCCCAACACCACTTCCCGCAGGTCAGGACCGGCGGCCGAGGCCGGGAAGCTCGGGATTTCCAGGGGCCCGGCGAACGTTTCCAGGGTGCCGCCAGCGAACAGTTGCTCGATCCGCCCGTAGCGCAGCGATTGCTGGCCGCTCGAGCGGCTGGCCACCCAGCCGCCCAGGGTCGACAACTCCCAGGACTGCGGGAAGTGCCCCAGGGTGTAGCCTTTGGCACGCAACTGGCTCTCCACCTGGGGGCCACTGGCACCGGGGCCGAACGTGGCGATCAGGCTTTGTTCGTCGAGGTCGAGCAGGCGGTTCATGTGGGCCAGGGACACCGTCAGCACCGGGCGCGTGGACGCCGGCGGGTTGATATGTCCGGCCACGGACGTGCCACCGCCATAGGGAATCAGGCACAGGTCGGCACTGTCGGCCAGGGCCAGCAGCTGGCGGATCTGTTCGACAGTTTCCGGCAGGGCCACAGCATCCGGGTACCGACCCAGCGCACCTTCACGCAGGGCCAGCCAGTCCGGTAGGCTCTGACCGCGGGCATGCATCAGGCGGTCCCGGGGCTCGATGCTGTAAAGCGCGTGGGGCGCCAGCCGCGACGCGGGCACTGCGGCCAGGGCACTGTCCAGGCTGGCGTCCGGCAGGGTGTGCCCGTCGCCCAATCGCTCGCGCAGAAACGCTGCGCCATGGGCGGGCATCTCCATCTGCGTGGTTTCTTCGCCCCAGCCGTTCCAGCGTCGCATGCCTGTTTCTCCCAGCAGATCTTGTGATTTTCAGTGCTCCCATACTAAACAGCCGGCGCTGGCTGTCACGGTCGCATCGGGACAGATGGAGTAGCCAATTGGGTCACTCGCTGTATTACCGGATGTATCCACGGGAGCATTTACTTTAGTCACGATTTCAAATTACCTTGCGTGCCATCGACGCGCGCAAGGCACTGCCGCCGGCAACACCCCGCCAGGAACCCGATCATGCAGACACTCGGCTCTACCTCCGTCCCTCCTCTGCTGAAGTACCTGCGCCATGCCGAACAGCTCGGCGTGGCAACCGCCCCCGCACTGGAGGCGGCCGGGATCACTGCTGGCCAACTGGACGACAACAGCCTGCGCCTGCCTGTGGAAGCCCACGAACGCCTGCTGGAGTACTTCTGCGAACATTCCGGGGACCTGCTGTTCGGGCTCAATTCAGCGCGCTTCGTGTTGCCCAACTCGTGGAGCGTGCTCGGCTACATCACCATGAACTGCGCGACCCTGGGCGAGGCAATGAACCGCATCATGCCGTTCGAAAAACTGGTGGGCGACATGGGCACCAGCCGCGCCGAAATGGTCCATGACCAAGTCCGCCTGATCTGGAACTGCCGCCACCAGCAGCCGCGCATCCGCCGGCATATGGTGGAGAACGTGCTGGCGTCCTGGCTGGTGTATGCCCGCTGGATCGCCGACACCGAACTGTCGCCAAGCCAGGTGTTGCTCGAACACCCGTTGCCGGACGGCGCGCAGCTCAGCCAATACGAGGACTTCTTCGGTTGCCCGGTGCTGTTCGAGCAACCCTGCTCGGCCCTGGTGGCGCCCTTGAGTTACCTGCAGACACCCCTGCGCCAGGCCGATGCGCAGTTGCTGCGCACCCTGGAAGAACATGCCCTGGCCCTGATGGCCTCGCTGGACGACTCAAGCCTGGCGCTGCGGGTGAAAAACGCCCTGCGCCAGTTGCTCAAGGAAGGCCTGCCGCGCAAGGAACAGGTGGCCGAGCAGTTCGCCATGTCGGTGCGTACCTTGCAACGCCAGTTGCAGCAGGCCGGCACGTCCTACCAGCAGATCCTCGACGACTTGCGCCAGGAACTGGCCGAGCACTACCTGCTGCACAGCGACCTGCCGATCCAGGACATCGCCCAATACCTGGGCTTCACCGAACCCCGCTCGTTCCACCGCACCTTCAAGAGCCGCACCGGTGTGCCGCCGGGCGAGTATCGGCAGACCCATCGGGGTAGTTAGGGTTTGGGGGACTGCATTTCAGGTCCCGACCAAACAGAGTGAACCCGGTATTCAACACAACGAAGATCAAATATGGGAGCTGGCTTGCCTGCGATAGCGCCCGATCAGGCCATTCCTGGGTACTTGACTCTCCCCCTAGGGTCACACGCCATCCTGCGGGCCCCGACCTCAGGACTCCCCACCCATGACCCGCCGCATCCTGCTCATTCTTGGCCACCCCGCCAGCACCAGTTTCTGCTACGCCTTAGCCTCTGCCTATCGCGAATCAGCCAGCCGCGCCGGCCACGAAGTGCGCACCTTGTATCTGGGCGAGTTGAGCTTCGATCCTGTCCTGCACCACGGTTACGCTCAGGTACAAGCCTTGGAGCCGGACTTGCTCATGGCGCAATCCGACATCCTTTGGGCCGATCATCTGACGTTTATTTTCCCTATCTGGTGGGGGGGAATTCCAGCATTGATGAAAGGCTTCATCGACCGCGTGTTCCTGCCCGGTTTCGCCTTCAAATACCGCAAGGGCAAAGCATTCCCCGACAAGCTCTTGAAGGGCCGTACCGCCCATCTGCTGGTGGCCCTGGATACGCCGCCGTGGTATTACCGCTGGTTCTACCACATGCCCGGCCTGCACCAGATGCGCAAGACCACCCTTGAGTTGTGTGGTATCAAGCCGATCAAGACAATCATGTTCGGGCCTGTACTGGGCTCTACTGCGGCGCAGCGCGACAAGTGGCTGAAAAAGGCTGGCACACTCTTTTAGGAAAGGATCTGCATGTACATCGGTAAAGCCGCGCGGTTGTCAGGCACGACGATCAAGGCGATTCGTCACTATGAGGACATCGGCTTGCTGCCACCGCCGCAACGCGAGGGGCGGTATCGGGTTTACTCGGCGCAGAGCGTTGAGCTGCTGACGTTTATCAAGTGCGCGCAGCAGTTGGGCTTCAAGCTCAAGGAGTTGCAGGGAATTCTCCACGGGCACCGTGGCGATGAGCTGCCGTGGCAGCGCGCCAACCAGGCGATCGCGCAAAAGAAGCTCGAGTTGATGACGCAGATCCAAGCCCTGCAACAGGTGCATGCAGGGCTGGTGGCGTTTGAGGGCAGCCTGGAGCAGGCCCAGGGTCAATGCCAGTTTGCACGTCTGGTGGAAACCGGCACTGCGCGCAACGGCTAGTTCAGCAGATCGCCCCATTTTTTTTGCAGGGCGCGTTCATCAGCGATGATCTCCCGCGTCAGGTGGTCGACCCATTGCTGGGCAAACCCATTGGCTTCACGCAGCAGCAGCATGATGTCGTCGACTTCAAAGTCGCCGGGCTTGGCGGCCCCCTTGTGCTCATCCAGCAGCTTCCTGACCATTTCATTGAGTTGCTGCTTGGTAGCCATTTTGGCCATGGCCATGGCCATCAGCATCTGGTCGTCCTCCGGCCTTACCTTGCTGTGGGGGCTGCGCTCCTGGTAGTTCTCGCACATCATCAGGAACCCGGTCAGAAAGCCCTCGAGCAGGCCATCCTGCTGACGGATCGACTCGGGAATCTTGTGAAACGAAAACCCGTACATAAAGGCCAGCACGTAGAAGATCTGTTCTTCAATCTCCTCATCCGGAAAACCGATCAGTTTTTGCGCCTTGGGAATCACCGCCCCCAGGTAGTTAATCGGCAACTGCCAGATAACCGCTGAATCCGGGTCGTCACGCTGTTCCTGCTTAAGGTCGGCAAGGATCGCCTGCATCTTTTCAATGGCCCGCTGCCCCGGTTGCACCACCGGCTCGTCGTCCATCAGCAAGTCATCGAGTTCGGCATGGTAGGTCGGGGCCAGACGCGCCGTCGGGGTGATGTCTTGCAGCGCCGCAACCCGCTCGGCTTCGCCGGCCAACAGTTTATCGAGGAGCTTGTTGCGGTTGTCGAGGACGAAACGCACGAAGGTTTCTTCCTTGAGGGCCAGGCGCACGACACCGGGCAGAAAGGCGTAGATAAATGCGCCGAGCTTCTCGACATTGCCGTCATCGCGCAGGGCCGCCAGGGATGCCTCGCCGGTCTTGTCCTTGATGAACGGCAGGATCTTCGATTTGTTCTGCTCGATGGCCACGGCCACGTAGCCCAACAGCTTGTCCTTGCCGCTGACTTTTTTCTGCGGATCGTCAGGCGTTGTCTGTTCGATGACCGCCAAGGCGAGGATTTCTTCGGCAACCGGCTCTACAAGCACAGGCTCGGCTTCGGGCTTGGCAACGACCACTGCGACGGCAGGTTGCGCCACCGCCACCACCGGCTGATCAACCAGCCCACGGCGGGCATCCCCCAGTGCCTCGTTGATCACCGAGAAGAACTCACCCAGCTCTTTCTCACCCACCTGGGTAAAGGTTCCGACCTTGCGCGAGTTGACGAACAGGTCGCGCTTTTCCACTGCCAACGAATCCAAGTGGCGCCAGAAAAACAGGCGCGGGGTGTCGAAGACCATCTTCACCGCCAGCTTGCTCTCGCCCATCAACACGCCTTCCTTGGCGCCGCCAAACAGGGTGTCGTCAATCAGCACCAACACCTCGTCTTCGCGCATGTTGGCGCCGTAGGAGTCCAGCGCCGCCTGCAGCTTTTTCTGCGGGATGTGCGGGCGCACGTACACGCGCTCCAGCCCCAGCCGCTCAGCCAGGCTGAGGGTCATGTGCACAATTGAATCAACCTGGGCCGCCGACAGCTCCTGGTTGCCGGCCGAGGCCTTTACCGCCGCAGGCTTCGCCACCGGGGCCGATTGCTCGCCGCCCCGGGTCCGCAGCCATTCCTGCAACAGGGAAAAGCAATCGTGCAGATCGTCTTTGTCCGGCATGTTGAAGGCAATCGCCTGACGCTTGTTGAGGAAGAGTTTGCTGCCCTTGAGCTCCAGGGCGTCCACTTCGTCATAGGCGTAGGCCACCGCGTCGCTGAAGCTCTCGCGGATGGCCAGGTATTGCTGGCCGATCAAGCAACCGTCCTTGCCGCTGGCGAACATGGTGTCATCAATCAGCACGACCACTTCGCTGGGGTCCACGGTCAGGCCGTAGGCAGAAAGGGCGTTGCTCAAGAGTTTTTTCGGGATGTTGGGTGCGACATGAACCCGTCCCGAGCTTGAATATTTTTGGGCCTGCAAAAACTCCAACAACGACATATCCCTATCTCCCTTTCTGATTTTTTTCAGCGTCATTGCGCCTGGCCATCGGAGGTTGCGCGGCAGAATAGCACTAGGCCACTATCCCGATCACCCTTCAAGACAGCTCCAGCCTTACCTTCAGCTCCTGGACCCGCGCCCGCTCTGCCCGCAAAGCGCGCTTGAGCTCACGGTTTTCCATCTCGCGGATCTTTGCCCAGCGTGCCGCCGAACGGCACCCTGCAACGAACGTCCAGATTTCCCGCAGGCGCAGGTACTGCATCAACAGCACCAGCAAAATCACGCCAATGAGTACCAACGCACTTGTCGAAATAACCTCCGACATCCCCATGTCCTGCTTCCTTTTAGTGAGTTCGAGCGATCTCGAAGACAGCCAAAAGATATGTCGTGTTTTATTACAGGTCTACACTGTAGACAGATACAGGTAAAGTAATCGCACATATGGGAGGGGTCATGAAACGCAAACAATCCGTCGAACAGGTACGCTGGGACCTGGCACTTCGCTATCGTTTGATCGAGACCGTCGCCTGGTGGGAGGGCCGCCTGACCACGGGGCACTTGATCCAGAGCTTTGGCATCAGCCGCCAGCAGGCCTCGAAAGACATCAACACCTACATCACCGAACATGCGCCCCGAAACTTGACATATGACAAGCAGCTCAAGGGCTACATCCCGAGCAAGCACTTCAAGCCGCGCTTTATCGACGACAGCGCCAGCGCCTATTTACACCTGCTGTACCAGAACAACGAACGCGCACCACACATTGAAGGGCTAGCGCTGGCCTATGCCCATACCAAGGTGCTGGAGGTGCCGGACCGCAGCATCCGCCCACAAATCCTGCGCCCACTGCTCAAGGCTTGCCGCGAAGGTTTGCGCCTGGAAACCGAGTACGTGTCCCTGGCCAACCCCGAGCCGGAGGTGCGCCTGATTGCCCCGCACACCCTGGTGTACACCGGCATGCGCTGGCACGTGCGGGCCTACTGTGAGAAGAACGGCAAATACCGCGACTTTGTGCTCAGCCGCCTGCGCGGCGAACCGGAGCTGCTGGGCAAATCCGAAAACCTGATCGGCGATGACCACGTCTGGGAAACCGCCGTGAACCTGGTGATCACCCCGGATCAGCGCCTGGCGGCGGCGCAACGGGCAATCATCGAGGCGGATTTCGGCATGCTCGATGGGCAGTTGGTGATCCCCAGTCGCCAGGCCCTGGTGAAGTACGTCCTGCAGCGCTACCAGATTGATCCGAAGAACCTCGACCCCAAACCCGAGGCCCAGCAGATTGTGGTGAAGAACCTGCAGGAGCTGAAGCCTTGGCTGTATGACTGAAAAACCCTGGTGTGCTCAAGCGCCCCTCATTTGCCCCTACCCCCCCTATCTGCTAGTGTCGCGCCCGTTTACCGTCAACCGGAATAGCCGCCATGGCCCGCAAAAAAGTTGCACTCGATTTCGAACAATCCCTCGCCGATCTGCAAACCCTGGTCGAGCGTCTGGAGAACGGCGAGTTGTCGCTGGAAGACTCGTTGACGGCGTTTGAGCAAGGTATCGGCCTGACCCGCGATTGCCAGAGCGCTCTGGCGCAGGCGGAGCAGAAGGTCCAGGTGTTGCTGGAACGGGATGGGGAGTTGGCCGAAGAACCTTTCGACGCGGAACAAGCGCAATGATCGACGTTTATCAGGCCAGCAGTCAGGCCCGGGTCAATGCTGCGCTGGAACCGCTGTTTGTGGCGCCAAGCCCGGAGTTGGCCAGGCTGTACGAAGCCATGCGCTATAGCGTGATGAACGGCGGTAAGCGCGTACGGCCTTTGCTCGCCTATGCGGCCTGTGAAGCGCTGGGCGTGGACGCCGCGCAAGCCAATGGCGCGGCGTGTGCGGTGGAATTGATTCATGCCTATTCGCTGGTGCATGACGATTTGCCGGCCATGGACGATGACGATCTGCGTCGCGGCCAGCCCACTACCCATAAGGCTTTTGACGAAGCCTGTGCGATCCTCGCCGGCGACGGCCTGCAAAGCCTGGCGTTCAGTGCCCTGCTCGACCCGCGTTTGAGCGGCGTGAATGCCGAGATCCGCCTGCGCATGGTCACTGCGTTGGCCGCCGCCGCAGGCCCGGCCGGTATGGTCGGGGGCCAGGCAATTGACCTCGGCTCGGTCGGCCTCAAGCTGGACCAGCAAGCCCTGGAGTATATGCACCGGCACAAGACCGGGGCGCTGATCGAGGCTGCCGTGCACCTCGGCGCCCTGGCCAGTGGTCGCGCCGAAGCGGCGCAGTTGGCCGCTTTGCAGATCTATGCCCGGGCCATCGGCCTGGCGTTCCAGGTACAGGACGATATTCTCGACGTGGAAAGCGATACCGCGACCCTCGGCAAGCGCCAGGGCGCCGATATTGCCCGTGACAAGCCGACTTATCCGTCGCTGTTAGGGCTGGATGCCGCCAAGGCCTATGCCCTGGAGTTGCGCGACCAGGCCCTGGCCGCCCTGCGACCATTCGACGCGGCAGCCGAGCCGCTGCGTGACCTGGCGCGGTACATCGTCGAACGCCGCCACTGATTACGGCGGCGATTACCGCCGCATATCGGCCAAGTTCGGTGCTCTGCGTGGGCAGTTTGCGATGCTTGAGGTAAACTGCCGCCTCTTCTATACCTATAACGATTCGCCTGATGCCCACGACGTTTCAAG
>LNAP01009317.1_pt1 | contig 16330 bp, 13 predicted proteins | sample 602601 | NCBI WGS metagenome assembly LNAP01 (sample SAMN02440304, study PRJNA202911) | soil metagenome | biome: Subtropical and temperate rainforests or woodlands; isolation source: soil samples (1 kg each in a 20% v/v slurry with milli Q water) were... ... | reverse complement strand
TGGCGGACGCCGACGGGCGCATTGCGGCCGAAGGAGCGTTACCTTATCCGCCAGGGGTGCTGTGCGTTGTGCCCGGTGAAATCTGGGGAGGCGCGGTGCTCAAGTACTTCCTGGCGTTGGAGGAAGGCATTAACCGCTTGCCCGGGTTCACGCCGGAGCTGCAGGGCGTGTACCTGAAGCAGGAAGGCGGTCGTACCCGGGCGTATGGGTACGTGATCAAGGCCTGACCCCGCTGCAAGCGTTGCCGCCGCTCGAGCCTGCGGCAGCGCCTGCTTTTGCATCGATTCCCACGCTTATGCAGGACGCGCGCCCAGCGTCTCTTGCTCACAAGCTCCCGCCTGGGGCAGCAGACTGATTTCGACGCGTCGGTTGGCCGCGCGCCCGGACTCGCTGTCATTGCTGGTGACCGGCTGGCTGGCGGCAAAGCCCTGGACCGCAAAACAACTGTCGGGGATGTCGCCCATGCGTTGCATCCAGTCACGTACAGCAGAGGCACGCGCGTGGGACAGCTGGAAATTCTGCTGCGGGTTACCACGGCCATCCGTATGCCCGCCAATGACGATCAGCCAACCGGGCTGGGCCTTGATGTCGACCAGGGCGCTGATCAGGATCTTGGTCGAGCCCGGCTTTAGCTCGGCGCTACCGGCGTCGAACAGCGACAGGCTGTCCAGGCGCACGGGCCCGACAAACGTTGGTGCTGGCTCAAACAGCTGCGTAAAACGCTGCTCGACTGCACCGGTGGTGCCCAACCACCAAGCGCCGCTGGCCAGGCCAAGCATGGCGGCCGCGGCGCACAGCCACCGGGCAACGCGACGCTTCGCCGGCTGCATCTCAGGCATAGGGTTGGCTGGCAAAATCACCATGGGCATCAACAACGCCGATGCCGGTTCCCTCGGTGGCAGCGATAGGGTACCGAGCGAAACGCTGCTGCGCTGCGTACGCTGGACCAGGCTTTCGATCTGCTGGCGCAGGGCGTGCAAGGCGACCAGAGGGGGTTGCAGTTGTTGCTCCAGACGCTGCTGCAAACGCGCCAGTTCGGTGTCCAGCTGAAGCAACGTCGGGAAGTTTTGCGCGCCCAGCGCCCTGTTGCGCAGCAACGACTGCCATTGCACGAACAGCCAGGTCAGGATATCCAGGCGAACCGACGCCATGGGCGGCCAACAGGCCGACCATTGGCAGCACAGCGTTTCGATCAGCGCCACCCCCTGCACCATGCCTTCCAGGCCGTTGCGCTGGCTACGCGCCAAGGCAAACGCGACCGCCGTTTGCAGGTCCGCCCCGTTCTGCTCGAACAACGTCAGGCACCACTGCTCCACCTTGGCCCAGTCCACGTCGGGACAGGCCGGATGACTCAGTTTCGCCAACTCTTCGCGCAGTGCCACGAACTCACCGAAACCGCGCGGATCACCGCCCAACCGAATACGCATTTCAAATAACACCGTCAGCCTCCCTTGCCTAACAGGTTCACGTTTACGACAACCATTGCTGTCGTTTCAAATGTCGCACCAGGACTTTGCCTTCCGGTGCCATGGTGGTGCCGAAGGTGACCTGCTCGCCACTTTTGAGCAGCGCGTCGAGGCTGTACTCCAGATGACCCGGCAGAGTCTGCTCGAGCAGCTCGATGTGCACTGTCGCCAGGCGCGGCTCGTACTTGATCAAGGTGTCGTGCATGGCCCCCATCAACCCATGAGCCGAGCCAGGCAAGCCTTGCAGGATCTGGCCCATGTCGGGAAGGCCGTAATCGGGCAGGTGTGCGAGCGCACCGGCCCGGCTGTTGAGGATGCGTTGCAGGTTATCCAGTACCGACAGCGTGTGCTGGTCCTCTTCGCTGACCTGATGCAGGTCCAGGTCACCGTCGAAGTTCTGCAACAGCGTTTCATAAAGCGAAGGATTCAATTCGGTCATCGGTTACTCCCGGGACAACACGCGCAAGGTCAATCGGTTGTCCCCCAATTCGATGATTCGTGCCCGTTCCGGGTCGAGGTCATCGCGGGTCAAGATCAGGCGCCAGGTATTCATCTGCGTATCGGGGTCGCGGAACAGTGCCACCACAGAGACGAAGCGCGCGTCCTTGTCCAACGGCACACTCAGTTGCGCGCCCTCGCCCGGTTTGATCACCAATGCCCGGGTGTCCAGTAATTCGCCGCCAAGCACTTGCTCGTCACTGCCGAGCAAGCTGTCGTAGGAGGCCCTCTCCAGCGCTTTGCTTTCGCTCAGTTGGTAGACCCGCACCAGCGTCGGGACCGACATTGCATTCATGTCCCTGGCATCGGTATTGATCGCGCTGCGGGCACTGAAGTCCAGGTGCAGGGTTTTCACCTGCTTGTAGAAAATCGACCGGGTGACGGATGCTGTGCTGTCTGTGACTGACTGAGTCGCCCCGCAACCGGCGAGCAGTACAGCCAGTGTGGCCAGCATCAATGAATTACCAACGGTACGCGACATGCTGTGTTTCCCTGTTCCGAGTGTTCTTCGACAGGCCTTGATAGCGGCCCAGATTGATAGTGATCGTGTCGTGCTCCGCGCCCTGCCAGGTATCACCGCCCGAGCCCAGCATGCCGGTCATCCCCAACAGGATTGGCGCCCGCCCCAACACCGGTTGCGGCAGGCTGCGCACGGGCAGCGATAGCTGCAGCTTCGCGGTGCAACGCCAGCCCAGGTACACCCGCAGCAGCACCAGCAGATCGTTGTACAACTGGCCATCGGGCAACCAGCCGCGTGCCTCGTCCTGATCCCGGGTGAACAACGCCAGATGCAACTGGCTATTGGCGTCGTATCCGCTACTCCCCAGCGGGGTGCCCTGGGACAGACTCACCGGATGGCTCACGGACAGACTCGCCGGCTGCGCCAGGGCAATTTTCTGCGGCCAGTGCGGCGTGATCATGGCTTGGGTCCCGGGTGCGAGCAGCGTCACCAACGCAGTGATGCCTTCGGCGTTACGGGTGGGCATACGCATCACACTGAGCAGCGCAAGGAACCGTGAAACCGGTGTGGCGATGCGCTTGGCCGTGCCGGGAATCCCCAGCCCGACCAGGCCTAGCAGGCACTGTGAGGTCGCATCGCTCCCGCCCGCTTCGAAGGTGGCCGGGTACGAATACTTGCGCCAGATCCGGTAGAACTGGGTGAAGATCCGATGGTTGAAAATATCGAGGAACGCTTCCAGCGCTTCATGCCCCTCGCGGCGCTGGGCGATATCGTCGACAAAAGCCGTCGGTAACGGCGAGTCCACACCGTACAACCCCAACAGGCGCGTACGCACCGTCGCCGGGCGCAGCGGTTGATTGGCGTCGGTTTCGATGGCCTTCAGTTCACTGGCGGGAAATCCCATGCCGGGGTCGGGACGAAACCGTACCGGGTCATCCGCCGGGTGGTTCGTGCTTCCCAGTGGCGGGTGATCCGGCAGGGCCTGTTCGAGCAACTGGCAGAAACGATACAGATTGGCCTCGGCCACACGCCCGTCCAGCGCCTCGAGCAATCCGCTGGCTTTCAGCCGGGAATACGCTGACTGTGGTTCTCGTTCCATCGCAGGCACTTTCCAGTAGGTTGAAGGATCAGCGTGAGCTGGTTGAACAGGTGAATGTCGGCGTACAGCGCGAAGAAGCGATGGAGCATTTCGCCGAACAGGCTGATGTCGCCTTCGCCGGAAAACCCATTGGCGTCAAGGGTCACTTCGATGTCCACGCCACGCAGCAGAAAACCTTTTTCGAAACGCTGCACCAGGTGATGCTTGACCTCGACGATGGCCGCCAGGCGTCGACGGTTCAGTTGTCGTAAAGCGCCAGGGTGCCGCGCAGAACTTCGGCGTTATCGAGCATCGGCAGGAAATTCGAGCCCAGGTGACTGAGCACCCGCCAGTGGAAACGGTCCCGGTTCGGCGGATAGCACGGCAAGGTCGGGGCGCTCAGATTGCGCACCCGCAATCCGTTCTGGGCACCATTGACCAGCGTATCGAGCAAAGTGCTTTGCAACGCCTTGCGCGGCAGTTGGCCGTGGGTACCGGTCAATTGCAAAGACAGACTCTGGCTCTCCTGCAACTGATCCTGCTCAAAGCCGTCGCCACCCAGGATCAGCCAGGTATCGTGCAGGCCATTGGCGCCACGCTTGAGGCGCGTATGGAAATAACGCTCGGGGGCCTCGTCGCGCAGCATGCCCCCCTTGTGACGAAAACTGCTGAACGGTACATAGTCATGGCGCTCGGCAGTCTTCGATACGGTGACCCGATCCACCGAGTAGATTTCGGTATGGCCGTCCTGCAAGCGCATGGCGCGCAACAGGTAGTCGGTCTGCAACGGATCCAGCGCCATCGGATCGGCTTCCAGGCTGAACAGATTGATCACCGGCACCGCATGCAGGCGAATGTGTTCGGCACTCAGGTTGAACGCTGGCGGCCACGCTTCACGCAGGACCACCTCCAGTTCGAACCAAGGCATGCCCGGTGTGATGCTTACCTGGTCCAGGCCATGGAGGGTCACGAACATGAACTTCTCGCGGAACGTGAAATATTCCAGCAGCAACTGATAGCCGCTGAACGCGCTGTCGCCCTTGGGCCACAAGCGGTCCTCATCGGCAAAGCCCTTGGGCGCGAAATGGCCAGCCAGCGGATAGCGCGACGCCTCCCCCGGCAAGCGCACATACAAAGCCTGGGCATTGAGGGTCAGTGCCTGATGCAGCGCGCTGGCCAACGGCGCATCGGCATTCAGATACAGCGGCAGGCGACTCAGGTCGACCTCGCTCCAGTCGCTCAAGGCGCCAAGGGCAAAACGCAGGCGCAGGATCGAGCGTCCGTCGGGCTCGTGGGCCAGGCGCACCGACTCCAGGTCGATGGGTTGCAGCATCAGGTCCTGGGTGGTGGTGTAGCGGCAACGGGTGCGTTGCGGCCCGATGGGCTGCGACAGCACTTCAAAGCCGGCCGCGATCACCTCGCTGCGCTTCATCTGTGCCAGTTCAGGCGCCAGTTCGACAATGGACAGCGATGGAATAGTGCGCAGGTAATGCGGCCACAACAGGCTGACCAGACCTTCGGTCAGCTCCGGCAAATCGTCGTCGAGCTTCTCGCGCAAGCGCCCCATCAAGAAGGCAAAGCCTTCGAACAGGCGTTCCACATAGGGATCGCGCGCACCCGGTTTGTCCAGGTTCAACTGCGCCGCCCGATCCGGAAAAGCTTGCGCAAACTCCTGGCCGGCTTCGCGCAGGTAGCGCATCTCGGCGTCGAAATAACGCAGTGTCAAATTGTCCATGCTCTAAAAAAATCCTGATAAATGAGGTTCAACCGCACAGCACCGCGGCGCGTACCGGATCAATGGCGACCAGCGCCGCGAGCAACGCCTCCATGCGCCGACCCAGCGTGGTCTTGTCGGCATCACTGCGTTGCGCCTTCAAGCGCGTCAGCTTGAGCAGGCGTGCCTTGACTTCGAAATTCAGCTCCGGCTCCCAGTCCGCCAACGCCTGGCGCTGGGCCGTGGCATCCAGCTCACCCAGCAGATGCATGGCCAGGTCGCTCTTGCCACATTGCTCGGCCACTCGCGCCATCAACAGGCGCAGCAGCCAGCGCTGGCGTCCGGTATGGATGCCGGGACGCGCGGCCAGCCAGGCCAGCGCATGTTCGACGCCGTCGCTGTCGGCCTGCGCAAGCGCCTCGGCCTCCAGGGACAGAATCTCGACATCGGCAAACACCGCCGCCGGGGCCGATGCGGGCAGCCACTGCCGGGACTGATTGCCGCTGACGTGCTGACTGATCCACTCGCGGGTCGTCTCGTCGGCGAAAGGCGTGCCGTCGCTCCAGCTCAACACTTCCACCCCCGGCAAACGCTCGAGGAACATGCCCAGGTCGCGTTTGACGATGTCAGCCCAACCGTCCTGTGGCGCCGGTTGTTTGCTCAGGGCCTGGACCAGATACCACTGCAGGTCCAGCCAGAAATGGTTGACGCCCTCGGCGAACGTCCGCTCGACCTGATCGAGCAATTCGCTCCAGCTCTGTTGCAGATACAGGCGTTTGAGTTGTGCCCTGGATTCGCCTCGGGGCGGTGCCAGACGCGTCATGCCGCTGGCGTCCTGGAGTGGTGCCTGGTGCAAGGTATCCCAACGCAGGCTCTTCATCAGGTGGTGCGCCGCCAGCCAGCCTTGTGGCTGGTCGCGCAGGTAACTGGCGAGGGCCCGTCCACTGTCCAGCAGATCGCGCCCGGACTTGATGACCGGGGCGCCCGGTGCGCAAGTCTGGCTACTGGACTCATGACTGGCACTGTTCTGCGGTACCACGGCATCCACCCCGCCGGACTGCGCCAATCGCGCAGACAATGCCCCATACAGCGCGCCCAGTTGCGGCCGTTGATCCGGCGGCCAGGCTTCCAGCCCACGCTCCAGCCAGGCCAGCGCCGCCACCGTGCGCTCCGCCTCGGCCTTGACCACTTCCGGGTACAGCGAAAGGCTGTCCAGCACCTTGCTACTGGCCAACCACTCCAGGGCCATCTTGCGGCTATTGGACCGCGTGGGCAGCACGTCGCTGGCGTAACGCTCGACCAGCGCGGCCAGCAGACTCAGGCCATCGGCCAACCCCGTCTCACCCTCCTTCTGCAGCCGCGCCCACAGGTAATAAGTGGCGACGCGCAGATCCTTGCAGCGCTGGCTGATCAGCTTCTGCGCCAGCTGGATCACCTCGTCGACATCCGCGCCAGAGAGCTTGTTGACCTCTTCACGCATGTGCTGGAAATCATCGTCGTACCCCGGGTCCTCGCCGACCGGAGACTGCGTGCTGATGGGTTGCAACCAGGATTGCCAGTGATCGGCTTCGGTGCGGGCAAGTGACAGAGGATCACGTTCGCCCAGGCAGCGGGTGATCAATTTGAGCAGGCTCATGGGTAACTCCCGTTCTGCGCATAGGGCTGCGCGTCTGTGCCCTCGCCGAGAAAGATCTGCGCCGGCAGCTTGAAGTCGCGCAGCTTGAGCAACGCCAGCGGCCCCGCGCCGAGTTCGGTGCGCAGGTGCCAGGTCAAATCCAGGCCATCTGGGGCCTTGAGCTGCATGCGGTATTGGCTGTCGCTGTCGTTCAGCGCAGTGACCCGGGCTTGTTCGAGCAGGCGGATCAGGCCCCAGGTGCCTTCGTAATCGCCGAACAGGCGTTCGTTGGCGTGCACGCTGATCCAGCTCAGACGGGTGCCCGGGTGATGGCTGAAGCCCGGCCAGCTGAAGCGTTGCCAGCTTTCCTTCTGGTTGAAGTACTCATGTTTCTCGCCATTGAGGATGAAGGTGGTTTGCACCACGTCGCGCACCGGTTTGCCCCGCAGCTCGAAGCTCAAGCCCATGCCGCCATCGGTGTAGAGCACGTCGGCGAGGTGGCTGAGCTGGTTGATCGCGCTCAGGAACTGCGGGTTGAAGTGCAGGCCCTGGCTGTGCCGGGTATCGGCCACCCAGCGACTGCCTTCCTTGCGCAGCACGCCGCCCAGTTGCTGTTGCAGAAACTGTTCGATGCGCCCGGAGTCGGCGCGGATCATCTGCCCGAGCATCGGCAGCGAGGCATCGCTGGCGGTGGCGGCAAAGGGGTAGCGACCGGTGAAGGCACTGTGCCAGTCGCGCACGATCGCCCGTTGCCACTGGCTGTTGAGCCCCGCCGCCGACGGTTGCAGCACCCGTTGCCAGGCCTGCTCCAGCGGCTGCACGAACAGCGTCTGGCCGATCCCGTCCCACTCGGCGCCGAGGCTGGCGGCGAGCAGGCTGCCGTAGGCCTGGGTGTCGGTGAGGTCGACGTTGTGGCCCTGGAACACGCTTTGCGCCAGGGCCTGGGTCATCGCCTGCGGGTTCGGCGCGTTGCTCACTTGTTGCAGCTTCAGGCGCACCCGCGTGACGCGGTTGAGTAAGGCTTGCAGACTGAGGCGCTCGCTATTGTTCTCGGCGTCTTTACCCAGCAGGCTCAGCAACGGCCCGAACGTAGCGTCCAGCGGACCGCCGGTGCCGGGCACGGATTGATCGATCGCAGGCACCTTGTCCTGAGCGAGCAATTGCTGCGCGGACTGCAGCAACGAATCAGCCAGGGCCCGGCCACGGACACCGGCTTGGCCCTGGTAGGCCAGGGTGTTCATCAGGGCGATCAGCGGCGACTGGCGCACGTCGCTCATCAGCGCCAATTGGTCGATCACCTCGCCCAGGCTGTCGACCGGTTGCCAGCGCAGGCGGTTGAGGAAGTCCAGCCAGGCGTTGGCGTAGTCCTGGAAGTAACGCTCGGTCAGACGCTCGCGCAGTTGCTCCGGGCTCAACTCGGCAGCGAGGCTGGCGGGATTGTCGCTGAGCACCCAATCGATCTCTTCGCGGCGCGCCTCGGCGATGGCGTCGATGGCCGGCCGCACCTGGCCTTCCCAGGCCTGGCGGGTGAACACGCCTGGGACTTCGGCCGAAGTGGCAAACAGAGCCGAGGCCTCGGTGTCGCCGACCATCTGCTGCAGATTCAACGCCGGCGCGTGATTGGCCGCGCTGTCGAGGACGCTCTGGTACAGGCTGGCTTCGCCATTGCGCTGGCCCAACTGGCCTGCCGGGCCTGGGCGACCAGCTTCGGATCAGCCTTGATGCGCCAGTCTGGATGCCCGGCCAGTTGCTCGGCATAAAACGCCCACAAGGCCGGCGCCAACCCTTGCCAGAGCCCCGGCGAGAACCCGGCGCGTTGCGGTTGCGCGTCGGTCAAGACCTGCGCCAGGAACACCGGGTCGGTTTTTTCCGGGCGCGCCATCATCAGGTAGGCCTTGAGTTGGGCGTAGGCCGCCGGAGCGCGCCGGGCGCGTTCGGGACTGTCCGGCGCGAGCTTGAGCAGCGCGTTGAGTTGTTGTTGCAGAGTGGCCGCGATCGGATCGCGCATCAGGCGGTTGTTGGCCTCGGCATAACGCGGCAACAGGGTGGCCAGCAGTTGATCGTTCTGGTTCAGGCCGAAGCGCTGGTACCAGGGCGTGCCGTATTCGGCGCGGTAATTCAGGCGCGCCAGTTCGCGGACCAGTTCGTTGAACGCCAGGAGTTGTTCATCAGCGCTTTGCGATTGTTCGAGGGAGGCCACTACGGTCTGCACCTGCGCAATCTGCGCGCGGTTAGTCACGAATGACAGCAGCAGTCCGGCGCCCCAGATCAGTGCCAGAGCCAGCACCAATGAATAAGCGACGCGTGTGGCGCCCCAGCCAATGCGCCATTGCTTAACCGCCTTGTCGCCGAGCACGCCATCCCACGGAGGCTCGACAAACCAATGGTGGCCTGAGGTGGCGGTGCCGCCCTGCAACGGCAAGCTGAACCACACGCCGCGCAGCGGTAGGCCTCGGGCGAAGACTTGCCACAATGGTCCCAGCGCCTGACGCCAACGGGCAATGCCCTCGACCTGCAGATCACGAGACAGGCGCAGCAGGAAGTCGTGACGAGTGTCGCCCCGCATTTGCGCCCAGCCTGCGTGGCGCAAGGGATCCGACAGATTAGCGAGGGTGCTTTCCAGCGTCTGCGGTGTCATCCGGGGCGGCAGCAGGCAACCGACAGATTGGGTCTCGCGCTGGTCCTGCTGCCATGGGTTGTTACAGACCTGCCACAGGTGCAGCGGCAACTGCCAGCGCAGTTGGCGCGCCAAGTCTTGCAGGTGGCGGGCGCCGATGTCCATCGCGGCAGCGTCGGTGCTTTGGGGTTTGCTCAAAGCCCAGATCACGCCGTCCAGCGGACGCCAGCGGCGCAGGGTTTTCCAGGGGGCGGTGCGGGCGTCATCCAGTGGGGTTTGCACACTGCCACCCCAGAGCAGGAGGGTGTCGTGACTTGCCAGCCATTGGTGGTGGGCCAAGCCGGGGGCGATGGCTTCGATCTGCTCGGGCTCACCGACGACCAGGAGCAGGCGGAGTTTGTGGTGCCAGAAGAACCCGTGGTTTTCACGCAGGTGCGCGTTGATCGCCACAATCGTTTGTGCCGCCTGAGAGTTAGCGGACTCTTCGGGGGAAACATGCGCAGACTGGCGAACATCATCGGATTTGAGCCGGTCATAAGCTGAACGCCCCACCTGGCTCCCCAGCAGATTGAAACCAGCCAAAAACATCACCACGATAAAAGTGGTAGTCGATATCACAGATAGCCAGAGAGTTTGCCGGGCGCTGCCGGTTACCATTCCCAGAGATTCAGGGTGACGCCAGACCAGCACTCCCAAGAACACACCGGCCAGCAAAAGAACACCAACCAGCACACCCAACCCCACAGAGCGTCGAAACTGCATTCGAGATTCCCTACGTCGAAAGTGGTGACACGGGCATCAACACCGTGCTCCAGAGCCCAGTGTCGACATCGCCGCCACTGAAAATAAATTGCGGTCCGGCGCCGCCCTGAATCGCCTGTGTCGCAGCAGCGATCGCCAGCCAAGGCGCCGCAACTCCTGGATGCCCCAGCAACGTATCGAGGTTGCACACACCTTCCGACGACTTGATTAACAGGGGGATTTCAGCCAGCACAGTGTTAATGGAGGCATGACGTTGCGCATCGATACCCACCCGCCAGACTTGCTCGACCGCCTGAGCTTGAAGCGGTACCCAGTCGAGTGCCTGGCGCGTGGCGTAGAGCAGATCGGTGTAGGTGGGCTCGCGCTCCTGCTCAGGACGATGAAGGTAGGCGATCGGTGCCAAAGTGTTTTGCGTCAGACGATTGCCCAACAACAAACTCACGGCAGCTGTTGCCGTGCCTTCGGGCTGTTCACGGGCAACATGCACGGCCATTACCAGCAACAAAGCCTGATCACCAATGCGCTGATCGAGCCATTGATCTATAGCAGCCAATCCACTGCCTTCAACAGCTACCGTCGATTGGCGGATGCCGGACTCTCGCCATATCCTTTGCCATGCAAAGCGCCATTGCTCCTCTGGCAACTTGCAATCTACCTCCAGTAATAGGGCCAAAGGCTTATCGTCAGACAATAGCTTAAGGATCGGTACCAGATCGGCGAGCCCCTGCCTTAATACAGTCAGTAATACCGCTTCCAGATCTTCACCCGAATCCTCAAACAAGCGGCTGTGACTCACTGCTGCACCGCCCACACTGGGCGTTTGCGCCTTAACCTCAATCCCGCTCGGCAAAGCTACAGGTCCAGTCGTTTGCTCATCTGTTGGAGCTTGCAGCGAGGTGTACAAATTCACCCCCAAAACTTGCTGCGAGCGCCGCCCCTGACGGATCCTGCGGACCATGTCTTCCTCGCGGGCTTCATCCCATCCATCGGCAGCAGACTGTTCGCCGATGTACAACAGCACTCGCCCGAAACCCAGCACACACCAAGCCAGGAATGGAAGACCAAAAGCAAAGCTCAAAAAATCAGCAGGTTGTTGGCGCAAAGGTTCATCGGCTAACAATAAAGTCGCACCCACGCCCAGCAGCAAACCCAGTAACAACAAGACAAGCCAAAGCCAGATGCGAGGCCGTGCAAGTCGCTGCGCGAGAGCAGGAACACTATCCAGTCTGACCGGCATGACTAACTCGTCCCTGCGGCAAACAACGAGGAAATCAACGCACAACCACAGGCGCATAAATGACCGTCAAATGCGACCGGAATACCGTTGTCTTTAAACGCAGGGTGCCCCTCGGCAATCACTGTGCGGCCATGGCCGGGAATCGGGCACAAAACCGGGTCGCCCTCGCGAGCTACCCCGATACCGGCAAATTTCATCGCAACCGAACCTGAGAGAACGGTGCCTCTACCGGTTGTTTTGTCACCGATACGGATGATGCTTTTCATGTTTTATCCCTAACCAAGAGGTTTTTCTATTCATGCTTGTTTTTTGTTTAGTCCGGCTAGCCTTTACAGGACTTAATGAATTCACCGCTAACTTGAAGCGCAACCACCAAACTTTAAAATTTTTTGTGATTAAAAAATCTAGATACCAGCCTCATCCAAAACACTTTCCACAAATAATTTTCGACGAGTCACTTCATTTAGAATACAGCTCTCTGATAGGAGCTCTCCTCTCTGCCCCCTGAATGAACCCCCTTGAATTGGTTCCATAATCCCCCATAGATAAGATCAATTAAGACATCTTGAATTTTGCCGCCCACCGTACTTTTGGCGCTGCGTCAATACCGCGTTAAAGACACAACCTACTTCAACGACATTAATAATACTAATCACAATATATCTACCAGAGGAATCCACCCTTCTATTTGATGTTCGTTCGCTTGATAACTGATTTTTACCCACCCGCTGCGAAAATCAATTATCTCAACTTTGGCACCCCGTGCCAGATATTGTGTTGGAAGACCAGGTTCATTTGGCAAAGATGAAACATTAGATTTTTGAGCTGTTATCCTTACGTTCAATGGATGCCCAAGACGTAAAGCACCTTGATCAAAAGCCTGCGAAACTGTAAGCGTGTCAAACCTCAACCCAGCCATCACATTTGGATTCAACACCAGTTTTATGTGTTGAGGAGGGGCAGTCGCTTCAACAGCATCTAGCTTAATTTGTGTAAATACTTCGGAAACAAATGCCGCATCTGCTCCAAACCCAACAACATATATGTTTTTTGGATATTCCAAGTATATTTTAAACCCACCACCAGATGGCTCGAGCCGTACAGACTCCTCTGCTATATCGGCCACATCCAAGAGTTTCATATTTTTTGCCAAAAGAGCCCCAAGCGCACCCAACTGGTAGACTGATATGACGACGTCGTTATCGCTGTAAGCAATACAAATCAAATTTTCTTCTGTCTTTAACTCATGTGAAATCAATACACCTCGATCTTTTTTACAATCCTCAGCAAAAACCTCACCCCCAAACATAACAATCACAATAAATAGAGCCTTACCAATTCTGTTTGAGACTGTCATAAGCGCTCCGTATTTTTACATCATATCCAATTTGCCCTTTACCATTATATTTTTGCGCGATGAGCAACCAGTCCTTATTTTTCATTGGCCCCATGAGTTTTTTCTCCTTCACCAGGAAAACCTTGAAGTACTGCAAGTGCTGTAAAGCACAGTAATTCTGAGCTTCCTCCAACTCCTCAATACTGCTATATAGATGACGATAATATTCACCCATCACTTGGAATTTACCCCAAGAACATGACTTTATAGCAGCAGCATGATTGATTTCACGCGCGCGCTTCAACCTTGAATATTGCTCATCAAGCGACCCGTACACATAGGATGCTTCATATGCATGGACTATTTTCGGCTCCGACATAGACAGCGCATTAATTTCAGATTGCGACATCCCAGAAGCGAGCAGAAGTCGACGCATATAATGGCGCTCATAAAGAATCAACGCATGCCTTTTCCCTATTTCGTATTCCCTAAACGGCGCCTTGTCTCCGGTTTCTGCGACTGCGATTGCCCGTAGCACCTCTCTTTCAACACCCAACTCATCAGCAAGTAACTCAAAGTGTTTTTTAGTTACATCCGTCACTCCTGCGTCGCAGGGGTTATCCACTAGCCCCTGTTGATAGCAGTAACATTTTTTCTGGTGATTACTTAAATGCGTTATGAGCCCTATCGGATGAAAGTGATACGGCCGCCCCCAAGATGGCAGCCCCACCTTCTCCGCCACTTCCCCCCACCAACTCATTTGCTCGATCCGCTGCTTCTCTGCTAACCAGTTCAAGTGCGGTGTCGACCCGCTATGGCCGAGCAATTCATCCAGCGCGTCCCATTTCGGCGTCTGGTAAAACCATTCGCTTTCCTTGCGCAGGATCATTTGCGAGATCGCTTGCGCGAGGGCGGGCAGGCGCAGCGCAGCTTGCAGTTCTTCGGCGGTCATCTTGCCCACGCGATCGCGGTCGATGATGTCGTACAGCTGGCTCTTCATCGGTCCGTTATTGTCTTTCTCGGCCCAGGGCTGAAAGCGCTCGCGCTGCACGTCGCTGAAGCGGTTGAGAGAGCTGAAAAACGAAGCCATGGCGTGTTTGGGCAGGTCGTAGTCAAAAATGACGTCATACCCCTCCCACGACCAGGGACTGAGCCAAGGCGTGACGCCCACTTCTTCGCACACCCAGCCATCTAGCAGATTGTTGTTCGCGTCGTGCAGCAGTCCATCCAGGCGATACCAGTTTCGCGCCTTGTGCACGTCGGTTGCGGGGACGACCATTTTGTCTTTGGCCGGCAGACCATCCAGCAGGCTTTTGGGTACCAGCAGATCGGCAGCACTGACAGGGCTGTCTACGCTCATCACTTTCAGGAGTCCGGCCGTGACATTGGCCTCATGAAGCACCACGGGTGTGCCCTTGGCCAGTTTCAGCCAGGTTTTGTGTTCATCCGGCAGGCGCCGGGCCCAAGTGCGACTGTTCTCAAGGAACAAATCGACGTCGTCGCCACTAAGCACCTCCAGATGGAGTTTGTGTTCCGGCTGTTCCGTCCGGCAGTCCTGATATTTACCGAGGTGACCGATCAGATGCCCGGCCTTGATCGGAACGGGCTGGTCGAGCACGACGATCCGATCCACCGCCAGCGGTTCCTGCGCTCTTTCCAGCAAATCGAAATATACGTACTGGTCGACGCGTTCCAGCTTGCGGAACTCGCCCTCGCCGCTGACCGTGACAATGGTGCCGGTAGGCAGCTCTAGCAGTATCGGGCAAGGAACTTTCGGTTCAGCACGAACATTGATCAGCTCTTTCGACGAGGTGATGCGGTACTGGTTACCGGCAATCAGTTGCAGAATGCTGGTGTGAATGTAGCCCGCCAGCGAACCATCGGCGTTGATCAGTTTGGTCGGGCCAGGACGGTTTTCCAGCTTGCGGTAATGCCCAGTCCCACTGACGGTTACCTCTGCGCCGCGCGGCAGCAAGTCAATCACTTTGCCGTGGCGCTCCGAGTGACGCACGTTCAGGCCAGGTTGATTCGGCTGGCCGGGACGGGCGTCGTTGGCCGCCTGCTTCACCCGCAGAGTCGGGCTCTGAGGCCAGAACGCCGGACGCGCGATGGAGGTTGTTTTCTGGTACGTCTCCCAGTCCTGCAGGTGCATGTACAAGCTGTAGAAAATCAGGCTGGGTGGTATGTCCTGGCTGCCTTGGATTTTCGGTGGCTGCAACCGATGGCGTACCAGCACAAAGTTGCGAGAGAACGGTTTCTCGACGGTGATGGCGTTGACGAAATAGGTCGTCGGCGAGCGCGTATCGACGCGGTAGGCCACCACTTCACCGTCGGCCAGGCAATGCACACTGGACTGATCCAGGAGGCCGGCGGTGCCGCCGTCGAAATGCACGCCGCCGTGAAAAAGCCCGCTGCGACCGAGCGGGTAGTAACCGGCAGCGGCATTGGCCATGTGAGTCAACTGCGCCAGCGGATCGCGTTTGTCCTTGAACGGATGGCACCAGTTTTTCAGAGGGGGCAGTGTGGAGGAATCGGATTCCGGGGGCGCAGGGGCTGGCCGGGTATCGCGCGTTGGCAAGATCGGGGCGCTCGGCGCATCCCATCGCGAGTCTCCGCGGTTGTCGTGAGATCCAAAAAATCTGGAAAGCAAACTGGCCATGTTGAGTGTCGCTCCTTGTTCTGAAAAAGAGATCAGGCAGAAAAATCCGTAAGGTCCATGGACTTGGCTTCGTGCTCGGTGAGTTGCGATAGCGTTGGCATTTGCGGCTCTTGGTTGGCCGCTCCGCTGTACTCGAAATGCGCCGCCTTGACGTTGTGGTCGCCCGTCGTGCCCGATTCGATGCAGCACTCATCCAGGCTGAGGTAGCTGCCACCGCCATTGAGGACGATTTTTTTCTTCGCCGTAATGTGGATTTCGTCTTCGGTGCTGGTGATGTCCAGACCATGCCGGGCGATCAGTTCCAGGCGATCGTTCTGTGCCTGCACGCTCACTGCGCCTTGATTGGCGATCATCTTGATGCCGAGCTTGCGCACGAACAGGCTCAACCCCTGGCCGACGCCGATGAACAGGCGCTTGACCACGCTGAGGTCGGCTTCACCACCGGCGTTGAGCATCAGGTTTTTCTCGGCGGCCAGTTGCAGGTGTTGGCCGCTGGTCAGGGCGATGCCTTGCGGGGCGCTGAGCAATAGCACTGAGGCCTTGAGCTGCTCCAGGTCATGCTTGAGCAAGTTCAATTGCGCCGTCACGTCCGCCGGCTCGGCATTGGCGGCCTGAGCGTCGGTTGAGAGTTGTTGCAGTTGTTCGCCGGCCTGTTGCAGGCGGCCGACGGCAGCGTCCATATCGAGCACAGCGCCCTGCGCCTTGGCCTGCCCATCGGCACTGATGAACAGACCTTTGCCCGCCCGCAGGCTCCCCCAGTCATCCGTCCGCAGCTCAAAGCCTTCCCCTCGCTTCTGCTTCTGGGCATCCACCAGATGCCCCAGATTCAGCTGACTCTTGCCGCCATACTCGGTACTGAGCTTGACGTGCTCCTCCCCGCGCCGGTCC
>LNAP01003018.1_pt1 | contig 16331 bp, 18 predicted proteins | sample 602601 | NCBI WGS metagenome assembly LNAP01 (sample SAMN02440304, study PRJNA202911) | soil metagenome | biome: Subtropical and temperate rainforests or woodlands; isolation source: soil samples (1 kg each in a 20% v/v slurry with milli Q water) were... ... | reverse complement strand
AGCGGGTGATCTGAGCGTTTTTGATCGATTTGCCGCTTTTAAAATCGGCAGGGGCTGAAGTCAGCCAGAAATACACAACTACTTCAGACCATCCCTAATCATTGCAACAATATAGGGATGGTATCTTCTTTCCTACAAACCAACGGAAAGCGGGCGAGAAGACGACATCGCATCCATAGCCAACCATTCCTGGTTTGGTCCGGTCAAAGCTTACACCCCCAAGGCTCGTTGAAACGCGACTGCGATCTTCCTGGTGCCGTTCTCTAAATAACTTTCCTGCTCTCTTGGACTACACGCTCGGGGAAGGCTCGTGAATGCCAAAAGATTGTCCTCCGCTCAGAAAAACAAGCGGAAGTGAGCCGCCTGCAGCTCGACGGCTGATTCTGTTGGCAAACTCAAGCTGGTTCGCAGACGGCCCACTGTCGTCAGCGGCATGGGCACAACTGCAATATCGATGTATTCTCGGCAGTTCGCCGTAGTCAGTCAGTCTGACAGACGACGCTGATCAGCAAAGGGTCAGTATGGCTTTCTCGCCATCAGGTTGCCTGTGGTTATGCTGAAGACCTTGGCTTGCGTACCAAGGGCAGATTGGCCGCAGGGCAATTGATTGATCAGTGGTGCAGCGACCTGAGCGCTCGGCAATTCGAAAACGACAGTCAGGAAAACCGGCTCGGCGGCAGCTTGCTCGATGCGCCGAGCGTTATGGATCGACTCGACAGCTGCAGGAGAGACCTTGATAGCTCGATTGATAGTGGCGATTTGGTCGGCTTGCGATTTGTCCAGCGACGCGAGCTTGGCCTCGAGCGCATCTAACAGTAAAGCTTGGCGGGCTTGCCCAATCAAGTAGTGGCGTAGGGCGAGAATGAAGATAGAGTTCATGCTGCACTGGGCTTCAACCGCAGCGGCATCGATCTTCTCGCGAAACCCTTCCGGAAGACGAACGACAAACTTTTCGGAGTTGCGGTTGGCGATTTGGTTATCCATAAGTGGCAGCCTCTGCGCGTGGGTTTTCAATCTTGCGCTGGCGGATCTCCGAGCGGTCGACAGCTACGTTCTTCGGTGCCGACACACCCAAGCGGACTTGGTTTCGCTGGACATCCAGCACTGTAATGGTGATGTGGTCATTAACCCGGATGGTTTCGCCGATACGGCGGCTGAGGATCAGCATTTAAATCTCCTTGAATAAGGGAATGGTAAACATCACCAGCCCTTTCGTTTTGATGGCCTTGTGGGCGCTTCCCGGTCGCTATCATAACGCTATCAACCATTCCGAAAGCTATTCAGCGCCACACTCTGTCTTCGAGCGGTACGTTCAAGCGCAATCATTTCCTGTAGCTCGATCTCGCCGTCAGCTTTGATAATGGTCAATTATGCCTAGACTTTACTGGCAAGCGCATGGTCAAACGGCTGCTGGTCAGTGAGGTCTTGACTTGCCTGAGTTGCGGCCTCTTTACATCCAGGGGCTATTCCGGGCAGCCTTAGGGCAGACAGGCCCGGACGTGGCAAGACACGGCCTGGAAAGCATGGGGCGCACCTCATACCATGCCTGGGTGCAAGGGAATCAACGACCAAGACCTGGTATCGGCCAGACGCAAAAAACGACCAGGAGCACTTCGCTGTTGCTGGATAACAGCTTGCCCTGCTCGTCGGTTTTTGACGGCGTAACGCTTTATACTCATCGGCTTTGATTTGGGGGGCGCAATGCCCGCTTCACTTTCTAGACCTGGAGTATCAACTATGCCAGTGGCCGGTGCCGGTTTTATCAATCGTCTGATGAGCACTACGCTCTGGGCGGGTTTGGCACTGTTGCCAATGGCCGCCCAAGCGGCTGACGAAGATCCTTGGGAAGGCGTCAACCGCGCAATTTTCCGCTTCAACGACACCGTTGATACGTACGCGATGAAGCCCATTGCGCAGGCTTATCAGTTCATTACGCCGCAGTTTCTCGAAGACGGCATCCACAACATGTTCAACAATATTGGTGATGTCACCAACTTTGCGAACGACGTTCTACAGGCCAAGCCACAGGCGGCTGGCGTCGACACCGCGCGTCTGATCGTTAACACCACATTTGGTCTGCTGGGCTTCTTCGATGTGGGTACCAAAATGGGCCTACAGCGTAACGACGAAGACTTCGGCCAGACCTTGGGTTATTGGGGGGTAGGAACCGGTCCATTTGTGATGCTGCCGTTCTACGGGCCGAGCAACGTGCGAGACGCATTCTCCAAATACCCTGATATCTACACCAAGCCGTATCACTACATGGACCACGTTCCAACCCGGAACACCCTGTTTGCGGTGGACGTAGTGGACACGCGAGCCAGCCTGTTGTCGGCAGAGAAGCTGATCAATGGCGACAAGTACATCTTCCTTCGTAATGCCTATCTGCAGAACCGTGAGTTCAAGGTCAGGGATGGCAAGGTTGTGGACGATTTTTAATCGGTGCTTCTGAGGCCGTGGGGGAACAGTTCGTTGTGAACTACTGCTGTCCCATGAATTGCTCAAGCTTCATGCGCAGCCATCGCTCCGCCGGGTCGGTGTCCATCATGCTCAGCCAGACCATCGACAGTTCCAACTCAGGGCTGACGAATGGGTGCGGCTCTGCATACACCAGCCCTGATCTGCTCACGGCCATTATCAAATGGTCCGGCAGATCGCATAACAGATCCGTGCCGGCCATCAACGCTGGCAATGTGCTGAATTGCGCCACGGAAAGTACTGCACGGCGTTCACGTCCGATCAGCCTCAACCATTCATCTGCAAAGCTTGAAATACTCCCCACATGCGAAACCACCACATGTGGCCGCGTGCAGTAGTCATCCAGGGTCAGCGGTTTAGCGGATTTGTCGGCACGCAAAACCATCGGTTGCACTTTGCGCAATGCCTTACGCTTGGCATTGGCTGGCAGCTCACGGGTCAGGCACACGGCCACGGTGATCGCGCCTGAAATGAGCTGTTCCGCGACATCCCAGAAGTTCACCCGCCGGATCACAATAACAATGCCAGGCGCTTCTTCGCGAATTGCACGCAGTAGCGGGGGGAGCAGACCGTATTCAACATCGTCGGAAAGACCGATGCACAACGTCATGTCGCTACTGGTCGGATCAAAACCGTGAGTCAGACTCAATGCTGCCGACATTGCGTCCAGCGCCTGCGACAGGTGTTGAATGATTTCATTAGCGCGGGCCGTAGGCTCCATTCGATTACCGACGCGAATGAACAAAGGATCGTTGAACAGATCCCGTAAGCGATTGAGCTGTGCGCTGACGGCGGGCTGACTCACGAACAGTTTGCTCGCCGCACGTGTAACATTGCGCTCTTGCATCAAGGTCTCAAATGTCACCATCAGGTTGATATCTGCCTTGCGTAGCTCACTTCGATTCAAAGCCTTGTCCCTCACACCTCGATAACGTACCCGATTCGTCGGCGTCTTGGCGTTGCCTGTCCGGGCTCAATGCATCCGGTCAAGTGCATCGTCACCGTCAAAAGCAATGGCCCGGCGGTCTCAACCTCATCACTTCTGCTCTGAAACGCAGCCAGCCCGCGGGTCTGACCTCGAGGTGCTGGCGATTTCGTGAACAATGGATTAAATTAACCGCAATACGATTCGGTGTATCATAATGAGGTTATGCTAGCTCCTGCAACTGGCATATCGATACGGCGTTCACTCCGGCTGTAAACTTGGAGTCCTCTCCAGAGCGCGCTGTACAAGACGCCGGAGGCCATTTGCATCGAGGGAAAAATGAATAACGTACACCAGCAGGACAACGACGATATCCGTTCAAGCGGGATCCAGGTGATCGCGCGTGCCAGCGCTGTGATGCAGGCACTGGGTAGAAATCCCAAGGGCCTTAGTCTGGCGGACATCGCTAAGGAAGTCGGTCTGGCTCGTTCGACGGTGCAGCGGATCATCGCCGCACTGGAAACCGAGCAGATGGTCGAGGCCATACGGCCCGGCAAAGGCTTTCGCCTCGGCCCGGCGCTCGCTCAACTGATTCAACAGACCCATACAGACATCGTTTCTATCGCGCATAAAACTCTCGAAGAGCTCTGTGAGCAATTGAAAGAAACCGTGACACTGTCGTGCATCAGCGGGCGGAAGAGCGTAGTAATCGACCGGATCATTGCCGAGCAAGAACTACGTGTGGTGTTTCCCATGGGCCTGTCCCTGCCGATGCATGCCACTGCTGATGGCAAGGCCTTGCTGTCGACACTGAGCAACGAGCAAGTGCGGGAGTGGCTGGGCGACGCACCGGCACAGCTGACCGACGCGACCCACAATCTCGATTCGCTGCTGGTGGAGCTGGACAAGATCCGTATTACCGGTTTTGCCGTCGACCACCAGGAACACACCGTTGGTATCAGTTCCTGCAGCATCCTGATCCCGACCTTCATGGGGCCGCACGCGGTGAGTGTGGTCGCGCCAACGTCGCGCTTTCAGACTCATTTCCTGGAGTTCAAGCAGGCACTGGGAAACTGCAAGACAAGCATTTCCAAAATGGCAGGCGGCAATTGAAATACGCGCTGAACAAGTTCTAAAAGAGACCGTTTCATGGCTAGAAAATGTAAGGAAGAGACAGACAAGACCTATGGCCTTCTGTTAGATGCTGCTGAAGAGGTGTTCAGCCGCAAAGGTTACGCCAACGCGACCTTCCATGAAATCGCTGAACGCGCTGGCCTGACGCGCGGAGCGATCTATTGGCATTTCAGCGACAAGTACCAGATGCTCGATGCGGTATTGCGTCGCGCGCAATTGCCATGGGACTGTTTGCCGGAGCGTTTCGGCTCGCTGGAGCAGACGCCGTCGCTGAGCGAACTGGGTGAGGCCATCGGTAGCGGTTTGAATGAGATCGTCAATGACCCGCGCCTGCACAGAGTGACGCTGATCCTGTTACATCGTACGGAACTGGTCGTCGAGAATCAGCAGGTCTATTGCCGCCTGACCGCGATTCTCGACCGCATCAAGACCTATCTGATTGCGGTCCTGAGCTGGCGCTACCGCAGCGCTGATGGTACGCCACATCGCAATATCCCCGCTGCTGCCAGCTCAGTGAACTCGCTGATGACAGGAGCCCTCTATGAATGGCTTTTGAATCAAGCACAAATCGATCTGACGCAGATACCACAAACGGTTGAGCGCCTGATCGGAAGTTTTATGGGCGGAGCTGATGAAGCTGGATAACGGTCGTCAACAAAATTGTCAGCCGCCTGCACAATCGCGTTCCCATGGGCGCTCACGCCCGAAAAACACCGGATCCTGATCATCATGCCGTGCATCAGCACTTTCTTCGCGCAGAGCATCGACTAGCGAGTAAGTTACACCGCAATCGCCGGCCCAGACCGCTCGCGCAATGACCCGCTGGGTCTACCTTCGGGTGTCGGCTCGCGTCTGTTCATGCCCCCCTCGCTCTGCCTGACATTTCAAATGTCCCTCGTTGCACGTCGCCCACTTCCCCTGTTTTGACATTGAACCGTTAATGCTTCCTGCTTGGAAGGTTCTTTTAACTACTTAAAAAACAACGGATTTTCTTCGTTTAAGAATAAATTCACGATGATAGCGCTTGCGATCGTTGAACCTCATGATGGTACACTGTACTTCATTACGATACAGCCGCTTAAGCGCTCTGATACCAGACCTTCTCAGGAGATAGATCCCGGTGAACCGCAAATGGCCTTCGCGTGCCCTGCAAATTCTTCCCTTTACAGCCGTTTTGTTGGCAGGTTGCAACAAAGCCGAACAGGCGGTTGTAGCCCCTGTTGTCGATGTGGGCACATACACGGTCAAAGGTCAGTCGTTGACTCTGACAACAGATTTGCCCGGCCGGACATCAGCGTTTCGGGTAGCCGAAGTACGCCCGCAAGTCAGCGGTATTCTTCAGAAGCGTCTGTTTGAAGAGGGCACGGAGGTCAAACAAGGGCAGCAGCTCTATCAGATTGATCCAGCCACATACAAGGCACAGTTGGCAAAAGCCCAGGCGAACCTGGATACCGCCGCGAAGCTGGCTCAACGCTATGAGCGTCTGCTCAAGACCAATGCTGTCAGCCGCCAGCAATACGACGATGCCACTGCAGCCTGGAAACAGGCTCAGGCGGAGGTTCAGGTAGCATCCATCAACGTGCAATACACCCGCGTACTTTCGCCAGTATCCGGACGTATTGGTCGTTCGATGGTGACTGAAGGCGCCTTGGTGCAGAACGGTCAGACCTCCGAACTGGCCACGGTGACTCAACTCGATCCGATCTATGTCGACGTGACCCAGCCGATCACGCGGATTCTGCAATTGCAGCGCGCATTGGCGTCGGGCGGTCTGCAAAGCGCCGGCAAGGACCAGGCGCAGGTGAGCCTGACGCTCGATGATGGCAGTGATTATCCGTTACCGGGCTCCTTGAAATTCTCCGAGGTTAGCGTCGACCAAGGGACCGGTTCGGTGACCTTGCGAGCGGTATTTCCAAACCCGGATCACAAACTGCTACCAGGCATGTTCGTCCACGCGCAGCTCAAGGAAGGCGTGAAGGAGAGCGCCAAGCTGGTGCCGCAGCAAGCGATTATTCGTGACAGCCGTGGGGTGGCTACGGTGTGGGTGGTCAAACCCGATAACACGGTCGAACGGCGTGACCTGGAGACCATCCGTACCGTGGGCAATGCCTGGTTAGTCAGCAAGGGCGTGGAGCCGGGAGACCGAGTGGTGACCGAAGGGCTTCAGCGTCTAAAACCCGGAATTCAGGTCAAGCCAGCCGAGGCGGGCAATGTCAGCCTGAAAACAAATTTCACAGCTGATGCTCATTAAGGAAACCGATTCGCATGTCTCGTTTTTTCATTGATCGACCGATTTTCGCCTGGGTGGTCGCCCTGGTGATCATGCTCGGCGGCGGATTGGCAATTTTTGCGCTTCCGATTAACCAATACCCCAACATTGCCCCGCCAGCGGTACAGGTCAGCGTGACCTACCCGGGTGCTTCGGCACAGACGGTACAGGACACCGTGGTTCAGGTCATTGAGCAACAACTCAATGGTCTGGATGGTCTGCGTTACATTACGTCAAGCAGCAACACCGATGGCAGTATGGAGATCATCGTAACCTTTGACCAAGGGACCAACCCTGATATCGCCCAGGTCCAGGTACAGAACAAGCTCCAATTGGCCACGCCGATGCTGCCGGAAGAGGTCCAGCGTCAAGGTATCCGGGTGGTGAAATACCAGATCAACTTTATGTTGGTTCTGGCGCTGGTTTCCACCGATGGCCGTATGTCCAACTTTGACATGGGCAACTTGATCGTCTCCCAACTCCAGGACCCGATTTCGCGAACGAAGGGAGTCGGGGACTTCATGGTGCTGGGTGCTCAGAATGCGATGAGGATCTGGCTCGACCCGGCCAAGTTGAACAGCTACCAGCTGGTGCCGAAGGATGTAATGGATGCTATCTCGGCGCAAAACGTCCAGGTGTCTTCCGGCATGCTGGGTGGCCTACCCGCCAAACCGGGTGTTCAACTCAATGCCACGGTGATTGGCAAGACGCGTATGCGTAGCGCGGAGGAGTTCAAGGACATCCTGGTCAAGGTTAATCCAGATGGTTCGCAGGTTCGCCTCAAAGACATTGGCGAGGTGAGCCTTGGCAGTGAGAACTTCTCGATTTCCAGTCAGTTCAACGGCAAGCCGTCCGCGGGTCTCGCGCTGCGCTTGTCGACCGGCGCTAACCTTCTGGACACTGTTAAGGACGTCAAGGCGACGGTAGAACGTCTCAAACCTTACCTGCCTGAAGGCGTGGAAGTGGCCTACCCGTACGACACCTCGCCCATGGTGGCAGCTTCCATCGAATCGGTAGCTCATACGCTGTTCGAAGCAATCGTGCTGGTATTCCTGGTGATGTTCCTGTTCCTGCAGAACTTCCGGGCCACCTTGATTCCTTCACTGGCTGTACCTGTGGTCTTGCTGGCGACGTTCGGCGTGCTGTTCGCCTGCGGTTTCACGATCAACGTCATGACCATGTTTGCGATGGTTCTGGCGATCGGCTTGCTGGTGGACGATGCCATTGTGGTGGTGGAGAACGTCGAGCGGATCATGGCCGAAGAGGGCTTGTCGCCCAAGGAGGCCACCCGCAAGTCGATGGACCAGATTTCCGGCGCCCTGGTAGGTATTGGCCTGGTCATTTCGGCAGTGTTCCTGCCGATGGCGTTCTTCAGTGGATCGGCCGGTATCATTTATCGACAATTCGCTGTCACCATCATCTCGGCCATGGGTTTCTCGGTGTTGGTCGCGCTGATCTTCACGCCGGCGCTTTGCGCGACCCTGCTCAAGCCCCACAAGCCCGGTGAACACGAGAAGAAGGGTTTTTTCGGTTGGTTCAACCGCTCCTTCGATAAAAACACCAATCGTTATGAACGAGGCGTCAAAGGTATCCTGGCCAGGCGCTGGCGCTTCATGTTCATCTATGTTGCGTTGATCGGTGTGGTCGCAGTGCTGTTCATGCGGGTTCCAACGGCGTTCCTGCCCGACGAAGATCAAGGCATCATGATGGTGCAGGTTCAACTGCCGCAAAACTCCAGTGCCGAACGCACTGAAGCCGTGATGACGCAGGTACGTAAATTCCTCCTCGAAGATGAAGGCGAAGCCATATCATCGGCCTTTACGGTCAACGGCTTCAACTTTGCGGGTCGGGGTCAGAACTCGGGACTGGTTCTGGTTGCCTACAAGCCGTTTGAAGAGCGTAAGTCTTCTGAGAATACGGTGTTCAAAGTGTCGCAACGCTTGAACGCCAAGTTCGCGACGATCAAGGACGCCAATGTGATCGCGCTGGTTCCACCAGCCATTCTGGAGATGGGTAACTCGACTGGTTTCGACATATTCCTGCAGGACAACGCCGGTATCGGCCACGCTGGCTTGATGGCTGCCCGTGACCAATTCCTGGAACTGGCAGCCAAGGAGCCAGTGCTGTCGCTGACTCGTCCAAACGGCTTGAATGATGAAGCGCAATATCAAGTCACCATCAATGATGAAAAAGCACGTGCTTTGCAGGTCTCGATTGCAGACATCAATCAGACCATGTCGGTGGCGTGGGGCTCGGCTTATGTCAACGACTTCATCGACCAGGGCCGTGTGAAGAAGGTCTATGTCCAGGGCGATGCGGGCTCGCGGATATCTCCTGAGGACTTCGATAAGTGGTATGTGCGTAATGCACGTGGCGAAATGGTGCCTTTCTCTGCGTTTGCTACAGGCAAGTGGATCTACGGCTCGCCAAAGCTGGAGCGCTATAACGGTATCCCGTCCATCGAATTGCTCGGCACACCGGCAGCAGGACATAGTACGGGTGAAGCGATGGCTGCGGTGGAACGTATTTCTGCACAACTGCCAATCGGCGTCGGCATGGCGGTGACCGGCCTGTCTTATGAGGAAAAACAAGCCGGTTCCCAAGGGCCTGCGTTGTACATTCTGTCGCTGACGATTGTCTTCCTGTGTCTTGCAGCCTTGTATGAAAGCTGGTCGATCCCGGTTTCGGTGATGATGGTCGTGCCTCTGGGCATCTTAGGCGCCGTGGCTGCAACCTTGCTGCGCGGGCTATCCAATGACGTGTTCTTCCAGGTCGGAATGTTGACCACCATGGGCCTGGCGGCAAAAAACGCGATCTTGATCGTCGAATTTGCCAAAGACCTATATGAGCACCAGGGGCGGACCCTGATCCAGGCGGCAGCCGAAGCAGCGCGTCTGCGTCTGCGGCCGATCATCATGACCTCCATCGCGTTCGTCATGGGTGTGTTGCCATTGGCACGAGCGGTTGGCCCAAGCAGTGGTAGCCAGCACTCCATTGGTACGGGTGTAGTCGGCGGTACGCTGGCGGCGACCTTCCTGGCAATCTTCTTCGTACCGTTGTTCTACGTCGTCGTGACGAGTCTGTTTGCCAAGAAAGAAAAAGCCGCCGTCCTGCCGGCAGGAGAAGAGGCATGAAGTTCAAACACCTCGCAATGGCGGTAGCATTGGGCTTGGGGCTGCCGGCTTGCAGCCTCATCCCGGACTATGACCAGCCCAAGGCACCGATTGACAACGCATGGCCGCAAGGCCCTGCGTACAAGTCCGGCAACCAACAAACAGCCGTCACGCTGTTGCAATGGAAGGACTTCTTCCGTGATCCAGCCATGCAGCGCCTGGTTGGCGTTGCTCTGGATAACAACCGTGATTTGCGTGTCGCCGCGCTGAACGTCCAGGCCTATCGTGCGCAATATCGCATCCAGCGTTCGGAATTGTTTCCCAGTGTAGATGCCAACGCCACTGGAAACCGTCAGCATCTGCCAGCAGACTTGATGCCTGACGGCAAAAAGGGTATCCAGAGCCAATACGGTCTGGACGTGGGAATCAGTTCCTACGAGCTTGATGTATTCGGTCGTGTCCGCAGCCTGACCAAAGCGGCGCTGGAGAACTATCTGGCGACCGAAGAGGCACGCAACAGCATCCAGATCGGTCTGATTGCCGATGTGGCGAGCGCCTACCTGACCTGGCAAACCGATCAGGCCTTGCTCCAAGTCACCACCAATACCCTGGACACCTACAGCAAGAGCCTGGGCCTGATCGAAGCCGCTCAAGACGCCGGTACATCTTCGGCGCTCGATGTACGCCAAGCGCGGACACTGGTCGACGGTGCCCGTGCCCAGGTGATTCTCTACACCCGTCAGGTCGCCCAGGACGCCAACGCCCTGGAGCTACTGCTGGGGACGAAGATCCCAGGTGACTTGCCGCGCGCCCAGCCGCTTGACCCAAGTCTGCTGGCAGATACCCCGGCAGGCTTGCCGTCCGAGTTGCTGCAAAAACGTCCTGATATCCGCGCCGCCGAGCATCGCCTGTTGGCGGCTAACGCCGATATCGGTGCTGCTCGCGCGGCGTTCTTTCCGAGCATCAGACTGACTGCGACCGCTGGTTCGGCCAGCAGCGAGTTGGGCGATCTGCTTAAAGGTGGTCAGGGGAGTTGGGCGTTTATTCCGCAAATCACCGTCCCTATCTTCAATGGTGGTCGTCTGCGGGCCAATCTGGATTACGCGAAAATCCAGAAAGACATCAACGTGGCCGAGTACGAGAAGAGCATCCAGACAGCCTTCCGCGAGGTCGCCGATGGCTTGGCCGCGCAGGGTACCTTCGGCGATCAGGTCAAGGCCCAGAGCGACCTGGTGCAGGCAAGCCAGGAATACTACGACATGGCGCAACAGCGCTATGACGAAGGGGTGGATAACTACCTGACGCTGCTCGATGCACAGCGTTCGTTATTGTCTTCGCGCCAGCAACTGCTCAGCGACCGTCTGTTGCAACTCGACAGCCAAGTGCAGCTTTACAAAGCCTTGGGTGGTGGCTGGGATCAGCCTCTGGTTGCTGATGGGGGCAATCCCAGCAAAGGCAGCAAAAACTGATGGGATGACGAACTTGCTATTATGGGTACTTCTCAGGGTGGGGCCGTATCATCCGTGTAGGGACTGCTGGCAGCAGTCCAGCTAATACACCTTCGGAACTCCAGCATCAAGAGTGATGGTGCCCGCGTATCTAGGTGAACGCCATCGCTTCAGATGACGGCGTCAGGAAGGTGTGTTAGCCGGACGGTTATGACTCGCCAGCGTGCCTTGGCTGCAACCAACAGCCAAGGCGTTCTTACGGCCGACGCACCCACGAGGAACGCATCATGACAGCATTGTGCGAACAGCTCATCGGCACCTGGAAATTGATATCCTACGTGGAGAAGCCAGTCGATGGATCGACGCCGCTACATGTCGGCGCAGTTGAGCGCGCTGGACCGCAGGCCATTCGCATCCGGTGACTGGTTTGCAGGACCGGCGAGGAATACGAAGCCGAAGCGACGACCTGTATCGCCTACACCGGCCCGTTCGAGGTCGACGAGGAGAAGCAGGTGCTGACCCACTCGATGCTCATATCCGTGTTCCCCCCAACTGGAACGGACAGACGCAACCGCACGTGGTCCGCATCTAGGGCGACTTACTCAACCTGGCTTTGGCATCGCCGATCGAGTCCGACGGCACGTCCGTCATGTCCCTCCGGCAGTGGAAACGCGCCAGCAAGACCTGGCCTGATGACATCCAGAGCAACGCCATGAACAACGCGTGCTGGCTGCAGTTAGTGGTGGTGGCGGTGCTGCCGGTGTGTACGGGGATCAATCTATGCATTCAGCGTGTTCTCCCGCTCGCCACCGCCCAAGGCTGGACGATCGAGGAGTCACGGTGACCTTCGCGATCAGTACGCCGGTAGCGCCCATCCCGATGATCTTCGCTGGCAAGTAGCTTGACTGGCCTAGCGACGCCCGTGTACTCGCGGTGGCTCAAGCGCGAACGGGGGTGGCTTGGTAAGCGGTCAACTTCCAATGTCCTTCGACCTTTGCCCACACGGCGAGGCTCTTGTTGCGAAGCGAACGCGACTCCCCATCAATGATCATCTGCGCATTCATCTCGCCGATCACAAGTGCGGTTTCGCCAATGATGCGAATCTCATCTATCGGATGATCGATTGACTTATAGATATAGTAACCGGCGCGGCATTTGCCGAGATACTGATCCAGATTGTCCACCGTACCGCTTGAATGGACATACACAAGCTCAGAGTGGGCCAACGATGCGAAGACATCGAAATCTCTATCGATGACTGCTTGGAATCTCTGCGCTTCAAGGCTGCGAATGAGTTGGTCGCAGGTTTGTTCTTCAGGTTGACGCACGGGGCAAGACTCCTTCGATGGTGGCTGTGGTCAGCGACGGCTGCGCTCTGGCAACATGCCGGCGAGCACATTGTCTTTCTCCATGAAGTGATGCTTCAATGCGACCAAGGCATGACCGCCCACCAAGGCGCCGCAAAACCAGCCGGTGTACGTGTGGATCCACTTGGCCAAGTCATACAGGCTTTGATCGGCAGCCACCAACGGTGGCAGCATAAACAGCCCCGCAACCATGATCGGTTTGTCGGCCACTGAGCTCCAGTACCATCCCGAAACAGCAAGACCAACCAGGGCGACGATGTATAGAAGCAGGTGCCCGAGGAACGCCCCTCGTTTCATTAATGGGCTTATCGAATCAGGAAGCGCAGGTGCAGGGTGAGTTAGGCGCCAAGCGATCCGGGCAACCACCAGAAAGAGTATGGTGCTCGCCATGGCTTTGTGTAGAAACATCAGCTGATGATGAAGGTTGAGCTCATCGCGCCAGTGCGTGGCCAGAATCCCAATGCACCACGCGCCAATCCAGATCAACGCCATTCCCCAATGGATTCACCTGGCTGTTGAGGTGTAACTCTGAATTCTGCCCACTCGACCATCAGGGCCTGCATGCCTACCTGGAGAGGTCCGGGCATCCCCTGGTCGACGCCAGGGCGCCGCTGTTCATGCCGCTGCGGGGTCCGCGCACGGGGGTCGGCATCACGGCCCATGGCATCTATGCGCTGGTCGGCCAGTACACCAAGGCCGCCAGCATCGCGGTCGCCGGACTGGGGGTGCACGGCCTGCGCGCCACGGCGGCGACCAATGCCCTGGAGCATGAGGCGGATATCGCCAAGGTCCATGCCTGGCTGGGGCATGCCAATATCAGCACCACGCGAATCTACGACCGCCGGCAGCATCGGCCGGAGAATTCACCGACAGGTCAAATACTGAGTGCTGGCCAACGCTATTTGGACGGTTTGACCGAGACCACCTCCACGTATTTATATTTCTTGCGCGCTGCTCTGGTGGCATCGAGTTCAGCCTGCAGCGTGCTCAATGTGTCAGCCTCATAAGTGAACACCTCGGTGTTCCCCTCGAACTGATTGCCGACGCGCAAGGTGACCTGCAATTTCGGCGTAACCGGTTTGCGCACCTGGCGTTTGGCGGCCGCTGGCGGCGGTACGATGACGATGGCCGGTGCCTCCTCACGCGTGTGCGGTGCGTGGGCCGGTGCGGGCGCCTCGGCCGATCCGAACAACGCCCGGCGCATTTCTTCTTCAGTCAATTCTGTGTTCATGGTTACCCAGATATTCGTTGATGTGCTTTTTGGTTATGTCCATATGTTATCCTTTGGTGATCCAGCTCTCGCTTGAGCGAATCCGTTGAGCTATTCCGACCTGGGACAGACCCTTCAATAATCCATCCCTGGCTCAGGATCGTCCGCTTGGGCTAAGCCAGGCTACCTGGGCCTTTTCCTCCTGCTCCCTGAGTTGATCCTCAAGGGAGGGCTCAAAGAATACCGCACCTTCTTGCTCCCTCAACTGCTCTTCCAGCGAGGGTTCGAGGCGCAATGATTCTCTCGGTTTCTTTTGGACGGTTTCTCGGCCAGGTGGCTGAACAGCGGCTGTCTCCAAGACAGGCTAACGGCGTCCTGCAACAAGCTCAACAAATCACGGTTGCCTGCAAACTGATTCATCGTTAGCAACACATCACGCTTCGTGCCGGCATGCACGATGTGCGGTAAGGCCAGCTCGTTTACGCTGAGGTCACGGTCAATGTAGAGCAGATCGCGGCCCGCGGGCGACTGCCCGAAGCGTTCCCAATCAAGCCTGTAGTTCGACGCCTCGGCCAGCTGTCGCGAAAATTCGCGCAGGGTCCGGCTGTTGCCATCGCTGAACGGGTGGATGAAGTCGAGCTGGCTATACAGCTTGCCAATGGCCTTCGTGAAACTGGCGTATTCAGCCTGGATAATGCGGCAGGATCAGCCCCCCTCAGAATGTGGCTGAGGCGTGCCTGGGCGCTTTCATCCATCCGGGAATAGGCGACATTCGAGCGAATGGTGATCGTCTCGAACGTCCGGGTTTTCAACCAATAATGGCTAGGCGCCACCGGTTAACGGTATTCACCAAGGGGCACGGCATCGAAGCCAAGGCCGGGCAGATCCTGAAAGATTCGCCGGTTGATCTCCTTGAGATGTGCTGCATCAAACGTTCCGCGCACCGGATCAAGGCGTAGTTCGAAGAGGCGTCGATAAGTATGCCTGGCCTCCAGTACCTGACGCTGCTCATCTGTTAGTGACTTATCGATCATTGGCCAATTCATTGTCAGGCTTCAGGAACTCATCCAGTTCGATTAGCCGTTGATGAAGCGTTGCGCGTGTTCCTCGTCCGCTGCGCTGAGCTTGAAGCCTTCCAAGCCAACCGATGCACGGGCGTAGTTCGAGGCTTCTTCACGGCGCTTGCGTTCGGCGTCGCTGATAACGGGTCTGCGAGTAGTCGTCATACTGGGTTGTCCTTGAAAGGCCGCCATTTAGGCTGCGTGCAATCGAGTGATGGCCGGTACGTCTTTGTGCTGGGCCTGCCACAGGTCGTAGACTGACTGGCGACCAAGCCACATATGCGCCTTGCCCCAACCTGCCAGATCCAGACGCCAGGCCAGATCGGCAGTCATCGCCGCGCGGCCATGCAAGACATTGGAGAGCTGCACCCTGGAGTATCCCAAGTGCTTGGCCAGCGCGGGACGGTCAATTTAATCTTGGGCAATACGTCTTCGCGCAGCCCTTCACCGGCATGGGGGGATTGTGCATCGTTATTTATATGCTCCTTTCAGTGGTAGTCCAGGTAATCACACAGCTCCACATCGGTGCCAATGAAGCGAAAGATAACCCGCCAGTTGCCCGACACGCTAACCGACCAAAATCCGCTCAGTTCACCCTTCAGCGGGTGCAGACGCATCCCGGGCTCATCCATGTCATCGGCGACCTTGGCAATGTCCAGCGCGAACAGCACGCGGCGTAACCTAGCGACGTGATCGGCTCCGACACCTTTAGCGTTTCCGGTAAGGTACAAGCTCTTGAGGCCTGCATGTCGTGCAGCAGTGTTTCGGTTTCTCCGATGAAGGTTGCGAAGATGCGGTCTACGACAGCCAAGCCAGGTATTAATGCTGGTGATACACTCCGGCGCTTTCGCAGCCTTTTCTGATTAACGGATTCTATGAGTCGCTCACACGAAAATAATTTACAAGCGGCCTTGAAGGCTTGTAAGGGCAGTTTCCTCTCCGTCGGATTTTTCAGCTTGTTTGTCAACACGCTGATGTTGGTCCCCACTTTTTACATGATTCAAGTCTCTGGGCGGGTGGTGCCGAGCAGCAGCACATCCACGCTGATCATGTTGACGCTGATTCTCACCATCTTGATGTTGACGCTTGGCTCCCTGGAGTGGGTCAGGTCGCGGATCATGGTGCGCATCAGCAATCGCCTTGATGTCCTGCTCAGCCGTGATGTGTATCGCGCCAGTTTCAAGAGGGCGCTGAGCAGTGGCGGTATGGATGCATCTGCACAGTCGCTTAAGGAAACTCTGAAGAAGACTTCCAGATTTTGGCAAAATACCCGGATTCCACCCGCTGAGTTTCCCCATGAAGCAGATGACCTTCGCTGACGCCGAG
>LNAP01003972.1_pt1 | contig 16334 bp, 18 predicted proteins | sample 602601 | NCBI WGS metagenome assembly LNAP01 (sample SAMN02440304, study PRJNA202911) | soil metagenome | biome: Subtropical and temperate rainforests or woodlands; isolation source: soil samples (1 kg each in a 20% v/v slurry with milli Q water) were... ... | reverse complement strand
CATGGTCTTGCCATGGAACTTGCGGATATAGGGCAGCGCCTGGGCCAGGATTTCAGCCTTGTCGCGGGGTGCTATCGAAAGAAGGTCGGTCATGGGGGCAGGCCATCCGGAGAAAACAATGAGGCGCAAATTGTGCCCCATTCGCGCGCCGACATCCGCCCCCGGAGCAACGTATTGCTGTCAATGCCCTTCTAGGGCCACTGCCTGAACCGCAGGGTGGCTTTTGGATGGCGACGCATAGCCATGCACCAGTTGCGTGAGGATTTTTTTCATCACGGCCTCGTCGTTCTGCGTGGCGGCCAACCGCATGTCCACCAGCACCGGTGCCAGCTGCGGCCAGGCAACGAAATCTTCATGGGCCTTCATGATGCGCGGGTGCGCCGTGCCTTCAGGGTTTTCGCCGATCAACAACTCTTCATAGAGCTTCTCGCCAGGGCGCAAGCCCACCACCTTGATTTCAATGTCGCCGGTCGGGTTGCGCTCATCGCGCACGGTCAAGCCAGACAGCTGCGCCATGCGCCGGGCGAGGTCAGTGATCTTGACGGGCTGGCCCATGTCCAGCACAAAGACGTCACCACCATGCGCCATGGCTCCGGCCTGCAGCACCAACTGTGCGGCCTCGGGGATGGTCATGAAATAGCGGGTGACTTCCTCGTGCGTCACGGTCAGCGGTCCGCCCGCGCGCAACTGCTTGCGAAACAGCGGCACCACGCTGCCGCTGCTGCCCAGCACGTTGCCAAAACGCACCATGGCAAACAGGGTGTTGTTGGCAACCTCAGTGCTCTGCGTGCCATCAGGCAAGTGGAACCGCACCGTTGGACTGGCGGCCAGCGCCTGCAACACCAGTTCGGCCATGCGCTTGGTGGCACCCATCACATTGGTGGGGCGCACCGCCTTGTCGGTGGACACCAGCACAAAGTGTGCAACGCCGCTTTCCATGGCGGCACGGGCCATGTTCAAGGTGCCAAACACATTGTTGAGTCGGAAGGGTTGCTCTCGACCAGGGGAACATGCTTGTAGGCGGCCGCGTGGTACACCGTGGCGGGCCGATAAAGCTTGCAAACCTCGCGCAGGCGCCCAAAGTTGCCCACGCTCGCGATCAAGGGAACCAACTCCACCAGGTGTTGCTGCTCGGCACACAAGCCTTCCAGCTCTTGGTGGATGGTGTAGAGGCCAAATTCGTTGTGATCCAGCAGCACCAGCTGCCGGGGCCGCTCGAGAATAATCTGACGACACAGCTCACTGCCAATGCTACCGCCTGCGCCCGTGACCAGCACCACCTTGTCGGCCAGATTGCGCGCCAGCAAGGTCGAATCAGGTGGCACCGGCGGCCGACCCAACAGGTCTTCTACATCCAGCTCCTGAAAATCCTGAACCGTCACGCGCCCAGATGCCAAATCGCCCATGCCAGGCAAGGTGCGAACGTGCACGGGCAACGCGCGCAAGCGGTTGATGATTTCATTGCGCCGTGCTCGATCCAGCGCCGGCATGGCCAACAAAATATCGGTGACGCCCATGCGCTCCACGGCGCCTGGCACCTCGCCTGGCTTCATGATGCCAACGCCATTGATGCTTCTGCCGGCTTTTTTCGGGTCGTCGTCAATAAAGCCCAGCAATACAAATTGGCGTGCCAAGCGGTTTGCACACCCGCCTCACCCGCCCCATAGATCAGCATGCGCCCCGCCGCGTGGGCTGCCTTGCCAGACCAGCCCGCCAGCCAGAACCGGGCCAGAGCACGGCTGGTGCCGACCAGCAGCAAAAACAGAATGGGCTGAATCAGCCCGACACTGCGTGGCACGCCATCCCATTTGAACCACAACAGTGCCAAAAAGAACAGCACTCCATAAACCCCCACCGCCTTGGCGATGGTTGCCAGGGCCGCCAGCCCCGTGTATCGAAAAATGGCGCGATACAAACCAAAGCGCACAAACAACGGGAACGCCAACACAGGCGCAAGCAGATAGACATATTTCTGCTGCAGTTGCGGCAGGCCCGTTTGCTCGATTCGCAAGTAGAAGGCGCACCAGACAGTTAACAGCGCCAAAACCAGATCCAACGAGAGCACCACCAGGCGCTTGGCGAGCCGTGGCATCTCTAACAAGGGGGACACAACAAACTTATTGAATGCCATTGCGATTTATTGTCTTATTAACTGCTTCGCCAGGCCCAAGCACCCGCCCAGCTTCTACGATTGCCCCGTAACCCAGCACAGCCCCCGCCTGCATCCAGGCTCCCTGCCCCAAAGTCGACCCACCCGCCATGGCCGCCTTCACGCCCAAATGGGCAAAGTCGCCCACTTGGCAATCGTGATCGACTACCGCACCGCAATTGACGATGACGCCAGCGCCCAGTTCAGCCCCGGTGCCGATGATGGCGCCTGCCATGATGGCGCACCCAGCGCCGATGACGCATGGCGTGGGAGTGAACAACAGTGGCCAGTTCAAAGCCTGCAGCATAGAGTGTGTGCTGCAAGGCCTCGCGCAAGCGGTTGTTGCCAATGGCAACAACTGCTGCATCTGCATATTCACGGTATCTGGCCAGATCAGCAGTAGTGCCAAATACCGGCAAGTCCCAGACCTGCTGCATCGCCGGGTCTGCATCATCCAAAAAGCCCACCACTTTGTAACTGCCAGCAGCCAGCACGGCCTCAGCAACCGAACGACCGTGGCCACCAGCGCCAACAATCAGCAAGCGCTTCATCAGTGCGAAACCCCATCGCGGCGCAGCACCTTCACAAAGGTCAGCCAGAGAATCCGGATATCAAACCAGAGCGACTGCCGCTGCAGATATTCCACATCCAGCTTCACCTTGTCAGGAATCGGCAATTCATCGCGTCCATTGACCTGCGCCCAGCCCGTCAGCCCTGGCACCAACTCATCCACGCCATGCTGCGTGCGAAGGGCAATCAGGTCATGCTGATTGAACAGCGCTGGTCGCGGGCCAACAAAGCTCATGTCTCCGACCAGGATGCTCCACAGTTGCGGCAGTTCGTCCAGGCTGCTCTTGCGCAAAAAGCTACCAATCGGCGTCAGGTGCGATCTGGCATCGGCCAGCAGGTGCGTGGCCACGGCGGGTGTGCCCACCCGCATGCTGCGGAACTTGGGCATTTTGAATATCTTGTTGTGGCGGCCGACCCGGTCTGACCAGTACAGGGCGGGCCCTTGAGAAGTCAGGCGCACGGCCACTGCAACCATCGCGACAGGAAGCACCAGAACCACCGCCGCGCACAAGGCGAGTAGCAAATCAAATAGACGCTTCACGCAAATATCCCTCCGCCGCTCTTTTTAACCCCTCATCGACAGACAAGGGAGGAGCCCACCCCAACAACTGTCGCGTCTTCGATATATCTACCTGCAAAGACCCGCACAAGCGCTGCGCAACAGCAGGTTTTCCCACGAGTGCAGCACCCAGCTTCAGCAGTACGAAAGGGACAGGAACCAGGCGCGCCGGCTTGCCCAAGGCCCGCCCCAAGCGCTGCAGCAATTGCGTCGTAGACAGGTCCTCTCCGTCCGAAACCAGAAACGTCTGGTTTGCGGCGGCCGGATGATCAACACAAGTCACGATCAAATCAACCAGATTGTCCAGCGCCACCATGCTACGGCGGTTGTGAATAGCGCCCAGCGGCAAGGGCACGCCACGAGCCAACCAGCGCATCATGGTCTGAAAGTTGGCCTTCACCCCAGGTCCATACACCAAGGGGGGACGAATGATCACAACCTCCATGCCGGTTTCTGCAGCAATTTTTCGCAGTCCTTGCTCAGCCTCCATTTTGGAAATACCGTAGGGATCAAGGGGCGCGGGAAGATCGTCCGCAAAAAAAGGAAGCCCCAACCTCGTGGCTTCCCCATTGACCTTGATGGAACTGATAAAGACAAATCGCCGGACACCGACTGCTGCCGCCTGTCGGGCCAGATTCAAAGTGCCTAGTACATTGATGCGACGAAACTCATCCAGTGGATTTTCCGCTGTATCAGCCATAACATGCACGCGAGCAGCAAGATGAATGACAGCTTTAGAATCCACAAGTGCACCCCTCCAATCGGTGCGGTCATCCATATTGCAGACTACAAAGTTTTCACTGCCGCTGGGCAAATCGCAAGTGGAACGGGTAATGCCGCACACGGAAAAACCACGGGCTGCCACGCGAGCACACAAGGCCCGGCCCACAAAACCATTGGCGCCGGTGACTACTAGCCGCTGCTGTTGATTCATTCGTGGCGGCTCCCCACTAGACACATTGCAATGCACGAGAAAGAAAATATTATCTTGTCACGCATACGCCTTCGACATTGCCAGGCGTGAAAGCCAAGCCACAGCAAGCCGGCTCTGCTTCCCCCTGACCACCGCTTGACGAACGGATCATCACCCAACCCAACCAATTGAGCGATCAAAGCGGACTGAGTCAGCCCCCACCCATTTAACACTTTGCGGGCTCGCTGAACAAAAGCCCGCGTACCAGAGTTAACACCGACTTGGTTATGTTCATGTTGTCTGTATAGCATTCCAGGGCAATCATCAATCACCCATTGATAGCCATTACCACGAGCAAATGCATAAACAAACCAGTCATGCAAACCTATTTTCTGGATATCATCCCATCGGTTTTTTATTAAACATTGAATAGCACAAATCAAATCTTTCCGCATGACATAAGTACATCCCGGTCCGGCGGCTTCAAAAAGAAAATCCCATCGAGTTTGTCGTTGAGATTTTTTAACCAAAACTTTTCTTCCATTCGGCCAAAATGCCACCACGTTACTTGAATAAGCATCCGCGCCGATGCTTGACAGCATCTCATGCGCACGTAATAGCTTATTTGGTAGCCAAATATCATCTTGATCGGCAAAGCTTACGTAATCAAACCTAGAAAAATCTACCTCCTTCATTAATCGAAAGAAATTTCGAGAGGCCCCCCCAAATGTCATCCCATTTGCAAGTAATACAACGCGGTTATCAGATAAAGCACACCGACGAAACCATTCTTCTGTTTCATCAGTTGAACGATCAACACTCACGAAAATAATTACTGACACCCCAGTTTGATCAAGAATAGATTTTACTTGCTCCGCGAGCCAGCGGCTGCCGTTAAATGCGGCAAGACAGACTACAAAGCTCGGTAAGGATTGATTATTTTCTCCATTATTTTTCATCACAAACCTTCCGTAATCAGCAGCCATAACTCATTCCAGTTATGCGCAAATGGTTGCGATGGCTCTTCGCCTTTCGAACCAGTAGGCAAAAAACGTTTTTCTATAATTGACTGCATTAAATCAGCCAATTCAATAGCATTTGTGGGCGAGAAAAAACTTACACGATCATATGTACCTACAGTTTCATGAGCATATGGAATATCAACTACCAACAATAATTTATTATGGAGCTTCGCTTCCGAAATTGGCAAACCCCACGTCTCCAACTTGCTAGGAAAAAGCACCGCTATAGCCTCACGATATTGTCTCGACATCTGCTCCCGATTCTGCAATCCAATAAAGATCAGCTCAGGTATAGAATGATATTTATCGTAGAGCCATTTACTATATCTATTTTCATTACCACTCAGAGTCATTCTAACTTCAAATAAATTCACTTCACGCTTCTTCAATATCAGTACAGCCTCGCAAATCAACTCAAAATTTTTAAATACTCGAGGCAATGCTGGATAAAAAAATATGGCTTTTCCATCGCTTGAATTAATGAACTCATCCCTCACAGAGATATTTACCGAGGGGTGGGCAACAACTATCGGCAGAATGCCATACATACGTTGAAATGCATCTCTCAGCCATACCTGCTGGACGATCACCCAGTAGTTTCTCTCAATAAAGGCACCATAGAGATAACGATAAAAACGATTGAAAATCCAAAGCTTTGGCTCAAGCCAAGCCTCACACCATGGTAGACGATAAAATGGAGACGGATTATGGCAATAGACAACTTGACGGCGAGCTAGAACCCTCGGAGTAATGTCATGCAAGGACAACCAAAGATCCGGCTTGATATCACGAGAGAAGCGTCCAAAACTGAACCACTCATGATAAAGGCGGCGTAACCATGATTTTTTAGCATCCGGCACACTGATAATTTTTATACGTGGTTCGTCTATCAGCTTTTCATCATGAACTAACGCGATGATTTCCCATTCCGGAGGCAGTGATATTGCGGCAGATGCCAAGCAATCGCGAAGAACTGTCAGGGGACCACCTTCGCTGAAATTGACTGCCGAAACTACTAAGCGCTTATTTATCAAACACGCCTCCACTCCCCAACGCTCTTGTCAAAGAGGCGAATTACCTTAGCTGGATTTCCGACAGCTATGCTTTGCGCGGGAATATCCTTAGTTACGACAGAACCAGCGCCAACAATAGCACCATCACCAATAGTCACCCCCGAAAGAATGCATACATTTTCACCTATCCAAACATTACAACCTATTTTCACTGGAGCAGACATCAATGGCCGAGCAATTGGCGGCACCTCGGGATTAGATTCACTATTTAGGAAAGTATAACACCCATGATCGTGGTCACTTATAAATACTCGACTCGCAATCAATGTGTTATCACCAATTTCAACATTTTCAACTGCAGCAATATGAACCGCATCATTAATTTGCACATTATTACCAATAATCAAAACTACAGCATCCCCAATAGAAAAAGCATCCATACGGACGCCAACTCCGGTAGTTAATCCTCGCCCAATATGAATTCGGTGACGACCTCTGACATAAATTGGAAACCTAATTAATCTCGAATTTCTAAAAAATAATCGAGTCAGGATTAGATCCCGGACCAATCGAAGGAATCCAAAAAAACCATAATTTCGTATATTTACCATTAACTAGAACTAATTAATTTGCTTCTTAAATAGCAATTTACTTAAATAACATTTAAGACACCGAAGCACAAGCAACATCAACTGCAAAAACATCCAACGTTCAGTTTCAATTTGAACCCTAAAAAGCTCCGTAATTAACCCCCAATCATCCTGACCACTCACGCCCTGCTTAGAAAACTCACCCGACACAAAATCACATCTAACAATGGATCCGTTTTTCATTAACACAGTCTTGATGAACAGTTGATCTGCAGCTATTGGAAGTTTTCGTGAATAAAACCCAAATCTGTCGTGCAGCGAACACTTAATCAAAAGACCGACAGAATGGCTTGATGCAACCCCAGGCATACCATAGAACCACCCCAACCCTGACTTTGGAGTTATGATATTTTCGCCAACTTTCACAGCAGAAGCAACAATATCTGGCCCCCCAGCCTCGATAGCAACTCTTCTGTAGTTTTCTACCGCCCGTGGATCCAAATAATCATCAGCTCCAACAACAAGATAATAATCAGATTTCGCTAATTTTATACCCCGGTTTAGCGCATCATAAATCCCAAAATCAGACTTCGATATAATTTGCAGTCTTATATCCTTCAATTCCTTCAAAATATTCAATGTTCCATCTGTAGACAAGCCATCTGCAACAATCCAATTAAAATCCTTATCCGTCTGATTTCGAATACTTTCAATCAAACGAGGCAAATGATTTTCCGCATTCCAAGTTGCAGTAACTACACTAATAGTAAATTTTTTTTTCATTAAAATTTAAATCACAATTAAATACAAAACAAAACTACAAAAAATCAACAAAAAATAATTTAAATACATTAGTTGAATTGTATTTAATAAATCCGCAACCAATACAAACAGGCTACACCTCATATTAATTATCTGAAAATGTTTCAATTTTCTTATATATATTCAGATATTTAGTTACCAACAAAATAACCGTACTAAAAAACCACAACAGTAAGAGGTTCGCTTCCCGCGTGGCAGCAAAAAATGGTAGATATATGACGAACGTGAGAAGAACGAGCGCAACTACCACTTCATTAAAATCGTTACCCCGCACGGCTCTGCGCCAGGCAAAGGTGGTATAGAAGCCCTGAAGGAATAGAACTACAGCGGCACCAACATGCCCAAAATCCATCATGTAATCCGAAATTGCTGTCGTCCATCCGGCACCCATCTCACCGGTTTCATTCATCAGGTAAATTTTAGTTTCAAGTGCATCTACAACGCTAATTCCAGTTAGTGAATCTAGCTGGTGCATAATAAGAGGAAATGTCATCGCGCCTGCGTAAAGCTGGGTGAATTCAATCGTTAGGAATTTTGAAAAAAGTGCCAGTGAATGAGAAAAGTAAACAAGAGCTTCAATCAATGTTGCCTTAACCCCATAACCTAAGACTCCGAAAATTTCTTCAGCAGTCGATGAAAGCGTATAGTTAAATAGTATCGCGAGGGTTTCTGTCTTGTCAGTTGAGACCAGTCCATCATTTCTGGCAATTGCGACGTATCCCATGTAGATAACCATCGCAAAAGATACACCAAGGATCAACACCCAGCTTATTTTATACATCTTTCTTTGGCTTGTACATCGAGCTTTTTTTAGTAATTCAATGAGCAATGCAAAAATTAAAATTTGTAGTGCTGCCTGACGACCAGCAGAAAGCAGGGCCGTCAAGAAGTAACCGGCAATCGGTAATATAAAAAATGCAAATCGACGGCGCGAAATTACATCTCTAAAGTACAGCGCAAACGCAAAGCAGTAAAGACAACCCCAAGTCAAGATCGAGGCGATACGTGCAAACCAAGTCACGCCTGCAGCGTCCACAATGACGCCACGAAGAGCCGTGAGGTCATCCAGCCCCACATCTTTAAAAAACACAAAATCAATGACGGTGCATAGGGTGCCTACAACACCAATAAACCAGGCTATCCATGCCCACTTTACAGAGACTCGGCAATCGACATCCATGCCTGCACAGCTTACAGGATGATCGGTAATAACACTATCATGCAAGACCACTCCAACCACAAAGCAGAGCAGATATGTCATTAGCAAAAACGCAAACCCTACATCCAATGTCGAAAAATAGGTGTAGTCTATAAGGTTAATCGCAATTGGAAGAATACATATTAGCCACGAAATGCAAAGCGCCCAAATCGGGCCTTTTTTCCGCCGATAAATAAACATTAATCCTAGCAGAAAGATGCTGATAAATCCGATCACGACCATGCAGCCAAGAAGGCCCTTAATGAGATTTTTATACGGATAAGCCAGGGGAAAAATATAATTAAAAGACTGCGGATGTTGATACTCGCCCACTTCCGCTCATCAAAATATTCTAACGACTTGTCGGGCTCAATCGGGGTCAAACAAATAGCATAATTGTCCGCCATTTCACTGGCTTCAAGTTCCGCCAACGGACTCGCAGAATGAATGGTATGCGTTGCATCACTACCAAACCCCAGATTTTTAATTAAATTATGACTCGGCCTGCAAGCAAGCGCATTGTTACGCCAGACCGTTAATATCCATTGATAATCCCATGTGTCAATTTTACCATTCGTAAGATCTCGGAATATCAAAAGCCAATATGCAAGGACAATAGGCCGGCTCCACCAAGTACGCAGCACGACACTGACACTATCTGTTGGCTCAAGGATGTACTCTGCCCAACGATCAGACCAAGTCGCCCAACCCCACATCAGCGAATAACGAGAAAAACTATGTCCGCACTGAGCACTTTTTTCAGCAAAATTTGAGCCAGAAATCGCGAATACTCGCTTGTCACGCTCATACAGGATCAGCATCTCTCTACAATAAGAGAAGAACGAGGGCACTGGCAGGCAATCATCCTCCAAAATAACTGCACGATCTGTGAGTTCGAAGACCCAGGAAATACCCGATGACACACGACGCTTGCACCCTAAATTAACTTCAGAAAAATTTATGAACACCTCACATGGCCAGTCGACACGTTGAACGATGGCTCGTGTCTGCGCTACTTTATCGGCCTCACCCAGACGATTAGACCTGGGCCCATCAGAAATGAGAAACAACTTTCGTGGTTTTATTGCAGAGATAGCTTCAAAGGTACGGCGCGTAACATCGGGGCGGTTAAATATTATGAACGCGATGGGCACATCGTAGCCATCGACATAAGACGTTGAACTAGGAGACATTATCGTCATAATTTCACACACGAATTTTTCGTCTCAACTTCAGACGCACACTATTTTCCTGAAATACTCGATTGTTCGAGATAGCCCATCCTCGAGCGAGACCTTAGGGGTCCAACCTAAGCTATCCTTCGCCAAGGAAATATCCGGCTGACGTTGACGGGGATCGTCCTGCGGTAGCGGGCAAAAAACGATATTCGATGAACTTCCTGTCAATTTAATTACCTTTTCGGCAAGTTCAAGCATAGTGAATTCACTCGGGTTCCCGATATTCACTGGCCCCGTGAAATCAGCCGGGCTTTCCATCAGGCGAAACATTCCCTCAATCAAGTCATCAACATAACAAAAGCTACGGGTCTGCTGTCCATCACCATACATGGTAATGTCTTCACCTTTAAGGGCCTGAACGATAAAGTTGCTGACTACCCTGCCATCTTTCGGGTGCATACGTGGCCCGTAGGTGTTAAAGATGCGCATCACCTTTATTTCGAGATTATGCTGACGGTAGTAGTCGAAAAACAGAGTTTCAGCACATCTTTTCCCCTCGTCATAACAACTTCGGATGCCTATTGTATTTACCCTTCCCCAATAGCTTTCCGGCTGTGGGTGTATTTCCGGATCGCCATACACCTCACTGGTCGAGGCCTGAAGAATGCGGGCCTTCACCCGCTTGGCGAGACCGAGCATATTAATAGCTCCATGCACGCTGGTTTTAGTGGTCTGCACAGGGTCAAATTGATAATGCACTGGAGACGCCGGACATGCCAAATTATAGATTTTATCAACCTCAACATATAGTGGAAATGTGACGTCATGACGCATCATCTCAAATTGAGGGTTACCCATCAATTGCGCAACATTTACTTTACTGCCAGTATAAAAATTATCAACACAAAGGACATCGCGACCTTCCTTGATAAGTCGATCACAAAGATGCGAACCAAGGAAGCCAGCACCACCGGTGACCAATATTTTTTCATTCATATAAAACTTTCTAAATTATTAATATAATTCTATCAATTTATAAAAAAAATTGATTTTGACAATCTGAAAAAATTTGAACGCGTACACTTAAACATAAAATTCATAATGTAAGAAGCCAATGCTTGCGAAATAACTGTGGCAATCGCTGCACCATTAATTCCAAACTTTGGAATTAATAATATATTTAAAATAATATTCATTACGGCGCCAACTAGAGTATTGAACGCGTAGTACTTCTGAAGCCCCTCACAAATAAACCATCTAGAACTTGCCACTCCCGCAAATACAAATACTCCAGCCCAAATCTGGATCATCAATACATTACCAGCCTCATGGAAATTATTACCATACAAAAATTTCACAAGCCAATTACTCAAAAATGTCATAGGCAGAGCTATTGCAATAGCGGCCAAAAACATAAAATTATAAAGTTTCTGAAGTCTTGAATGATACGCATCAATACTAATACTCTTGGCATTAATAATTGATGGAAACAAAGAACTAGTCAACAACATGGGAATGAAATACCAGACTTCACTTATGCGGGTTGCCGCTGAATAAAGTCCAACCGCTTTCTCCCCCAGCATTTCTTTAATCATAATTTGATCGATACGCATATAAATCATGACAACAAATCCACTAATAATTAGCGGCCAACTAGCTCGAAGTAGATGCTTGGCAGTCCTGAGATCAAAATAACGATAAAAACTACCCAATTTCTGGCAGCGATAAGCAATATAAAGAGATACGGCAAGTGTGATTTGATCCGCCAGACTCAAAAACACAAACCATATTAAATCTGCACCTGTAAAAATCAGATAGAGCTTCAAAAAGGAGGAGATAAATAGTTGCGTTAGCTTGCAGATCGATACGAACTTCGAAAGAACTTTCGATTGAAAATAGAAATCAACCACTTCAAATGACTGAAATATCGTGCCGCTGGCAATAATATAAATATAAAGGTTGGTGATGGCATCGTTGGATGTCAGCCGCACTGCAAGCGCCATCACTGCCAGCATGACGACCGACCCAATCAGCTTTAACCAAAATGTCGTGCCAAGATACAGGTCGCGCTGATTAGGCTCACGCACCAAGTCATGAACTACAATGCTGTCCAACCCTAACTTGGCAACGCTGCCGAATAAGGCGGTAAATGCAATGGCATAACTAAAAATTCCAAACTGTGCCGGACCAAGGTAACGCGCCACCCATATGCCCACCAGCAGACCGGCCACCATACGCAATATCTGCTCTGCGAACATCCATGAGGTGTTCGCAAAGTAGCGACGAAAACCTTGATGGTTTTTGGCGCTATTTAGGTGGTTCTTGAGGCGAGTTAGCACTTAATCTTGTCCAAACAGATCACGGCTATACACCTTTTCCGCCATGTCAGTGATATCGTCAGTGATGCGATTGGCCACAATCACATCAGCCTCTAACTTGAACTGCGCCAGGTCGTTGACTACTCTCGAGTTATAGAATGTGGGCTCTTTAAGTGCTGGTTCGTACACGATCACTTCTACCCCTTTGGCTTTGATGCGCTTCATGATGCCTTGGATGCTGCTGGCCCTGAAGTTGTCTGAGCCTGCTTTCATGACAAGGCGATAAATGCCCACTATTTTGGGCTGGCGCTGCAATATGTTATTGGCTATGAAGTCTTTGCGCGTGGTGTTGGAGTCTACGATGGCGCGCATCAGGGTTTGCGGCACATCCTGGTAATTGGCTAGCAGTTGTTTGGTGTCTTTGGGGAGGCAGTAGCCGCCATAACCAAACGATGGGTTGTTGTATTTCTGGCCTATTCGGGGGTCCAGACACACGCCGTCAATTATGTGCCGCGTGTCCAGCCCGTGGCTGGCGGAGTAGGTGTCCAGTTCGTTGAAGTAAGCCACGCGCATGGCTAGATACGTGTTGGCAAAGAGCTTGATGGCCTCTGCCTCGGTGCTGTTGGTCAACAGCACGTCTATGTTTTGTTTGATGGCGCCTTGTTGCAGCAGGGCAGCAAAGGTTTGCGCCCGCGCTGAGACCTCGCCCACGACGATGCGGGATGGGTGCAGGTTGTCGTACAGGGCACGGCCTTCGCGGAGAAATTCGGGGGAAAAGATGATGGCAAGTTCCATGTGGGCATGGATTGCCGCGCTTTGCTCGCAATGACGAGACCGGTATTGTTCCCGGATTTTGGCGGTAAAGCCGACTGGCACAGTGGATTTGATGATCATCACCGCTTGCGGGTTGATGGCAATTACGTCTTGAATGACAGCTTCAACTGAAGTGGTGTTGAAGTAGTTGGTCTGGGGGTCGTAGTCGGTGGGAGTGGCGATGATCACAAAATCAGCGCCCTCGTAGGCGTCTCGCTTGTTCAGCGTGGCGCGCAGGTTCAGGGGCTTGTGCTGCAGGTAATCTTCAATCTCGGCGTCTTCAATCGGAGATTGTTTCCGGTTAAGCATGTCCACCTTGGCGGGGACTATGTCTATGGCTACAACTTCATTGTGCTGGGCTAACAATACGGCGTTGGATAGACCGACGTAGCCGGTGCCGGCTATAGTTATTTTCATGGTCTATTACTCCACGCTTACATTTACTTGATAGCCATGCCGCTTGAGCAGTGCGTGCTGTTTGGCCTGGGCCAGGTCGTTGGCAACCATTTCTTTGCACATCTCGTGCGCGGTAATTTCGGGTGTCCAGCCGAGTTTGATCTTGGCCTTGGTGGGGTCGCCGAGCAGGGTTTCGACTTCGGCGGGACGGAAGTAACGGGGGTCGATTTTGATGACGGGTTTGTCGTTCCAGTAGCCCACCTCATTAACGCCCCGCCCTTCCCAGAGCAATTCCTTGCCGAGCTCGGCGGAGCTCCACTCAATGAACTGGCGCACACTGTATTGCACGCCGGTGGCAATTACAAAGTCTTCGGGCTGGTCTTGCTGCAACATCATCCACTGCATGCGCACGTAATCTTTGGCGTGGCCCCAGTCGCGCAAGGCGTCGATGTTGCCCATGTACAGGCAGTCTTCCAGGCCTTGGTGAATGTTGGCCAAGCCGCGGGTGATTTTTCTGGTGACAAAGGTTTCGCCACGGCGCGGGCTTTCGTGGTTGAACAGGATGCCGTTGCACGCATACATGCCATAGGCCTCGCGGTAGTTCACCGTGATCCAGTAGGCGTAGAGCTTAGCCACGGCGTAGGGGCTGCGCGGATAGAAAGGCGTGGTTTCTTTTTGCGGGGTTTCCTGTACCAGGCCGTAGAGCTCGCTGGTACTGGCCTGATAAAAGCGGGTTTTCTTTTCCAGACCCAGGATGCGAATGGCTTCCAGAATGCGCAGGGTGCCCATGCCGTCCACGTCGGCGGTGTATTCTGGGCTTTCAAAGCTGACGGCCACATGGCTCTGTGCGCCGAGGTTGTAGATTTCGTCGGGCTGGGTTTGCTGGATGATGCGCGTCAGATTGCTGCTGTCGCTCAGGTCGCCGTAGTGCAGCTTGAATCTGGCATTTTCAATGTGCGGGTCCTGGTAGATGTGGTCAACACGGGCAGTGTTGAAGCTGGACGCGCGGCGCTTGATGCCGTGGACGGTGTAACCTTTTTCAAGCAGGAATTCGGCGAGGTAGCTGCCATCCTGGCCGGTAATGCCGGTGATAAGGGCGACTTTGGGTTGCGTGTTGGTGTTGGTGTTGCTCATGCTTTGTTGTTCTTCAGAAAATCTTGATAGGCGAGCGTCAGGCCCTCTTGCAGATTTACCTTTGCCTGCCAGCCCAGTGACTTGAGGCGGTTGCTGTCCATCAGCTTGCGGGGCGCGCCGTCGGGTTTGGTGGTATCAAATACGATTTCACCTTGGTAGCCCACGACCTGTCCAACGGTTTTCGCCAGTTCTGCAATGGTGATGTCGCTGCCATAGCCCACGTTGATGTGGCTTTGCATGGGGCTGGTGTGCTGGTCGTAGGTAGCCTTGGGCAGGTTCATGACATGCACGCTGGCTGAAGCCATGTCGTCCACGAACAAAAACTCGCGGCATGGGTTGCCGGTGCCCCAGATGGTGACTTTGGATGCCTGGCTCGCTTTGGCTTCGTGAAAGCGGCGGATCAGCGCTGGAATGACATGGCTGTTTTCGGGGTGGTAGTTGTCGCCTGGGCCATACAGATTGGTGGGCATGACGCTGCGGTAGTCGACGCCGTGGCTGGCTCCGTATTGGCGGTTGTAGCTTTCGCAGAGCTTGATGCCTGCAATCTTGGCAATGGCGTAGGGCTCGTTGGTGGGCTCCAGCGGCCCAGTGAGCAAGGCGTCTTCAGCCATGGGCTGCGGGGCCTGCCGGGGATAGATGCAGCTGGAGCCGAGGAACAGCAGCTTTTTGACGCCGTTTTGAAACGCTGCGTCAATCACGTTGGCCTGCAGCATCAGGTTTTGGTAAATGAATTCAGCCGGGTAGGTGTTGTTGGCATGAATGCCTCCAACCTTGGCTGCGGCCAAATAGACCTGGTCAGGCTTTTCGGCATGAAAGAACGCGCGCACTGCGGACTGGTCGGTCAGGTCGAGTTCGGCATGGGTGCGGGTGATGATGCTTTTAGGATCGTGGCCAGCGGCCAGCAACTGGCGGACGATAGCGGAGCCGACCATGCCGCGGTGGCCCGCCACGTAAATACGAGCAGAATTACTGGTCATGGGTATCCTTCAAGTTTCAGCGGCCACACGGCCATAGGTGTCTTCAAACCGCACAATGTCGTCTTCACCCAGATACCCGCCCGACTGCACTTCAATAAGTTCAAGTTCGGTCTTTCCGGGATTTTCAAGGCGGTGCTTGACACCAAGGGGAATGTAGGTGCTCTGGTTTTCGGTGAGCAGAATTTCTTCGTCTCCCCGGGTAACGAGAGCTGTGCCTTTGACCACGATCCAGTGCTCGGCACGGTGGTGATGCATTTGCAGGCTGAGCTTGGCGCCGGGGCGCACCGTGATGCGTTTGACCTGGTAGCGTTCACCGGCATCCACACTGTCGTACCAGCCCCAGGGTCTGGCCACACGGCGATGCTGAACGGCCTGAGGCGCATCCAGCGCCTCCAGGCGGGCTACCACCTCCTTGACCGCTTCGGCGTGGCTGGTGTGGGCCACCAAGAGGGCATCCGGTGTATCGATGATCAGCAAGTCCTGCGTACCCAAAGCCACCACCGGACGCATGCCGCCGGCGTGGATATAGGTGTTGCTGGCCTGTGAATGGTGCGCATGCTGCTTTTCACCGCCAGCGCGGTTACCGGCCTCATCTTGTTTGGCAAGGTCGGCCACAGCGTTCCAGCTACCGACGTCGCTCCACAGGCCGTCGAAGGGAAACACACTCACATTGGCGGCGCGC
>LNAP01003017.1_pt1 | contig 16338 bp, 15 predicted proteins | sample 602601 | NCBI WGS metagenome assembly LNAP01 (sample SAMN02440304, study PRJNA202911) | soil metagenome | biome: Subtropical and temperate rainforests or woodlands; isolation source: soil samples (1 kg each in a 20% v/v slurry with milli Q water) were... ... | reverse complement strand
CGAGCCGCACCAGCGAATAGGCGAGAAAGTTCTTCACCGCCGCCGGCCGGCCGTCGACGCCGGAAAAGCTGCCGTCGCGGCCGCGCAGCGCGCCGAGCGCTTCGGTCAGGCGGTCGCGGCGGCGGGCCCCGATGACCGGGATGATGTTATCGCCCTGCGCCGCCACCCAGGCGATCGCCACCTGCGCCACCGTTGCGCCGAGATCGCCGGCGATGCCGCGCAGCCGCTCCACCAGCGCGAGGTTGGTGTCGATGTTGCCGTCCTGGAAGCGCGGGCTCATGCTGCGATAGTCCCGTGCGCCCATGCCGCCCTTCTGCCAGTGGCCGCTGATCAATCCGCGCGACAGCACGCCGTAGGCGGTGATGCCGATCCCCAGCTCGCGGCAGGTCGGCAGGATGTCTTCCTCGATGCCGCGCGAGATCAGCGAATACTCGATCTGCAGGTCGACGATCGGATGCACCTTGTGGGCACGGCGGATGGTGTCGGCGCCGACTTCGGACAGGCCGATATGCTTGATGTGGCCGGCCTTCACCAGGTCGGCGAGTGCTCCGACGGTGTCCTCGATCGGCACCAGGGCGTCGAGCCGGGCGGGGCGATAGATGTCGATATGATCGACGCCGAGCCGCACCAGCGAATAGGCGAGAAAGTTCTTCACCGCCGCCGGCCGGCCGTCGAAGCCGGAAAAGCTGCCGTCGGGGCCGCGCAGGGCGCCGAACTTGACCGACAGCTGCACCTCGTCGCGGTTGCGGCCCTTCAGCGCCTCGGCGATCAGCAATTCGTTGTGGCCCATGGCGTAGAAATCGCCGGTGTCGATCAGGTTGATGCCGGCATCGAGCGCGGCGTGGATGGTCCTGATGCTCTCGCCACGGTCGGCGGGTCCGTAGACATCCGACATGCCCATGCAGCCGAGGCCGAGGGCGGAAACGAGGGGGCCTGATTTGCCAAGTTTGCGGGTGTCCATGCTGCGCTCCTGCGAATGCGGCGGGATCAGTCCGCGCCTGCCGTCCAGATATGCGCGCGCGCCATTGCCACGATAAGCTGGACAATGCTGAATGGGTTGTTCACACTGTCGAACAATGAGCGATCTCGATCTGCGCGATCTCGCCGCCTTCGTGGCGGTGGCCCGGACCAGGAACTTCCGCCGCGCTGCCATCGAGCAGGGCGTCTCGGTGTCCAGCCTGAGCCAGCGGCTGCGCGATATGGAGCAACGGCTCGGGGTGCGTTTGCTGCATCGCACAACGCGCAGTGTTGCGCTGACCGAGGCCGGCGAGCTGCTGCTGGCGCGGGTCGGACCGGCCATGGGGGACGTCAATGCTGCATTGCAACAAGTGCGCGGCATGGCGGACGTGCCATCTGGCCGGCTGCGAATCAATGCCCCCGCGCCCGCGATCGACCAGGTCATCGCCCCGATGGTTGCGCCATTCCTGGCGCAATATCCCCAGATCGAGCTCGAAATCATCGCCGAAACCGCTCTGATCGACATTGTCGCGGACGGCTTCGATGCCGGCGTGCGCTGGGGTGAGAGTCTGGCTCAGGACATGATTGCGGTTTCGCTGGGCCCGCCGGAGCGCTTCTCCGTCGTTGCTGCACCGCAATATGTTGCGCAGCATGGACGGCCGATCGTGCCGCAGGATTTGCTGCAGCATTGCTGCATTCGCATCCGCTTCGAGAGCGGCGCGATGCCGGACTGGGAGTTCGAGAAGGATGGCCGGGTGGTGACGGTGTCGCCCAGGGGATCACTGGTGGCGAATTATCTGCACCTCGGCCTGCGCGCCGCCCGCGATGGCCTCGGCTTCTTCGCCATCTCCGAAGGTTATGTCCGTGACGACGTGGCCGCCGGCACGCTGGTCAACGTGCTGGAGGACTGGTGTGCGCCGTTTCCTGGGCCGTTTCTGTATTATCCAAGCCGCCGCCAGCCGCCGCCGGCGCTGGCAGCCTTCGTCGCTTTCGTGGCCGAGTGGAAGAAGGGGCGGCGGGGCAGCCCTCATCCTGAGCAGGCGCTCTTGCGCCGTCTCGAAGGATGAGGTGGTCGGGAGGGCTTTTCCATCCTCTCGCCTCATAGTTCGAGACGCGCGCCAGGTGGCGCGCTCCTCACCATGAGGACTGCTACAGCATCCCCGGCAGCACGCGGTCCGGCGGCTTGTGGCCGTCGAGGAAGGCGCGGATGTTCACGACGACCTTCTCGCCCATCTCGACGCGGCCCTCGATGGTCGCCGAGCCCATATGCGGCAGCAGCACGACCTTGCCGGCCTTGGCCAGCCGCACCAGCTTCGGATTGACCGCCGGCTCGTGCTCGAACACGTCGAGGCCGGCGCCCGCGATGTCGCCGGATTCGATCAGCTTGGTGAGGGTCTCCTCGTCGATGATCTCGCCGCGCGCGGTGTTGACGATATAGGCGTCCTTTCGCACCAGCTTCAGGCGCCGCGCCGACAGCAGGTGGAAGGTGGCCGGGGTGTGCGGGCAGTTCACCGAGATGATGTCCATCCGCGCCAGCATCTGGTCGAGCGAATCCCAATAGGTGGCGCCGAGTTCTTCGGCGATCTTCGGGGCGACCGGCTTGCGGTTGTGGTAGTGGATCTGCAACCCGAAGGCGCGGGCGCGGCGGGCCACCGCCTGACCGATGCGGCCCATGCCGATAATGCCCAGCCGCTTGCCGCCGAGCCGCCGGCCGAGCATCCAGGTCGGCGACCAGCCCGGCCAGTCCTTGCCGTCGGTGAGGATCGAGGCGCCCTCGATCAGCCGGCGCGGCACGGCCAGGATCAGCCCCATGGTCATGTCGGCGGTGTCTTCGGTCAGCACCTTCGGCGTGTTGGTGACGGTGATGCCGCGGCCCTGCGCCGCCACCACGTCGATATTGTCGACGCCGTTGCCGAAATTGGCGATCAGCTTGAGCCTGATGTCGGGCTGCTCGAGCAACTCCTTGGTGATCTCGTCGGTGACGGTGGGCACCAGCACGTCAGCGGTGCGGATCGCGTCCGCCAGTTGTTCGGTGGTCATCGGCTCGTCGTCGAGATTGATGCGGGCGTCGAACAGTTCGCGCATGCGCGTTTCAATGCTGTCCGGCAGCTTGCGGGTGACCACGACCAGAGGCTTTTTCTTCACCGACATGTCCAGCGCTCTCGCAACTTTAGCCAGCCCGTTCAGTTCGCATTAACCCGGTTGTCCGAAACTGCCGCCACCGCGCGCGCGTCACGTTTCCTCGGGTTCCGCGAGCCTTTTTGGCTTCCGGCGTTCGGTCCTCTCTAGCAGAAGGCCGGGCCAAGACAAGAACCCAGCGGCGCGTGCGTTGCGATGGCGAATGATGTGTGCGGGGCGGGGTTGATGGCGTTCAGGCGTGTGGTGGTGTCGGTCCTGCTCGCAATTGCGATGGCGGGCGCCTTGAGCGAACCGGGGTTTGCGGCCAGGGATGCGTCCAAGGACGCCAATGTCGGCGCCAGCGGCCTGCCGGTGCCGCGCTATGTCAGCCTGAAGTCCGACCATGTGAACGTTCGCGCCGGTCCGACCAAGGACAACGATGTGGCCTGGGTCTACACCAAGGTCGGCCTGCCCGTGGAAATTACCGCCGAATACGAGAACTGGCGCCGGGTGCGCGATTCCGAAGGCGCCGAAGGCTGGGTCTACCACTCGCTGCTGTCGGGCCGCCGCACCGCAGTGGTCACCATGAAGAACAAGGACGAGCTGGCGTCGATCTATGACAGCCCGGACGCCAAGAGCGCCGTCGCGGCCAGGCTTCAGGCCGGCGTGGTGGCGCAGGTGAAGCGCTGCAACAACGGCTGGTGCCGGGTGATCGGCACCGGCTTCGACGGCTGGATCGAGCAGCTGCGGCTGTGGGGCGTGTACGCCGACGAGAAGGTGGATTGATCTTCTTCTTCCCTCTCCCCTTGTGGGAGAGGGTGCCTTCGCGAAGCGAAGGCGGGTGAGGGGTAGCCACAGGCTCCGAGCCTAGAGACCCCTCATCCGACACCGACTTCGTCGGCGCCACCTTCTCCCACAAGGGGAGAAGGAAGGAAGCAGAGATCTCAACGCTTCTTGCGCAGCCGGACAACCATGTCGATGCGGCTGATCTCGTAGCCCTCGGGGACCTCGGGCATGGTCTGCAGCACCAGGTTCGAGTCGGCGATATCCACCAGCTCGTGGTTGTTCTCGAGGTAATAATGGTGGTGCGCGGTGACGTTGGTGTCGAAATAGGTCTTGGTGCCGTCCACGCTGACCTGCCGGAGCAGGCCGGAATCGGTGAGCTGGTTCAGGGTGTTGTACACCGTGGCCAGGGACACCGGGACCTTCGCCAGGGTGGCTTCCTCGTAGAGCATTTCCGCGGTCAGGTGGCGCGCACCCTTGCCGAACAGCAGCCAGCCGAGCGCCATGCGCTGCCGGGTCGGGCGCAGGCCCACCGACTGCAGCATTTCGTTGACGTCATGCCACGGGCAGCCGGTCAGCGCGGGCTGGCGACCATGACCGATCGCCGCAACATTGGCGACGTCATCATTGGTGCTCGAAGAGCTGTCACTCATATCCACGTCAGAGCCCTGCCGTTCATGAAAGCGGTACCTGCAGAGACTATATGAAGCCACGGGCTCAGATGCAAGTTTTTCGCAACTGGGAGCCATGCGTCCAGCGCCGGGGGCAACCACGGCCGATCGTGGCTGCCGCGGCCGGCCCAATATGGCGCGGGATGTTGCAGGCGGTGTGAGCCGCCGCTTTGCCGCCTCACAGGCCTGTGATAGAGAGCCCGCGGCGGACGGGGGATGTTCCGCCTGATGGGGGCAGCGCGCACCGGCCAAAGGGTCGGGGCGGGCGACGATTCGATTTTGCATTTGGAAGGCCGGGACATGCTTCAGGAACGACGCAGCAGCTACGAGTACGAGGACCTGCTGGCGTGCGGCCGCGGCGAGCTGTTCGGGGCCGGCAATGCGCAGCTGCCGCTGCCGCCGATGCTGATGTTCGACCGCATCACCGAGATCTCCGAGACCGGCGGCGAATATGGCAAGGGAATCATCCGCGCCGAACTCGACGTCAATCCGGAGCTGTGGTTTTTCGGCTGCCACTTCAAGGGCGATCCGGTGATGCCGGGCTGCCTCGGCCTTGATGCGATGTGGCAGATGGTCGGCTTCTTCCTCGGCTGGACCGGCGGCGAAGGCCCGGGCCGCGCGCTCGGCCTCGGTGAGCTGAAATTTTCCGGCCAGGTGCTGCCGAACATCAGCAAGGTTGTGTACAACATCGACGTGAAGCGCGTGATGCGTTCAAAGCTGGTGCTGGGTATCGCCGACGGGTGGCTTTCCGCCGATGGCGAGATTATCTATCGCGCGAAGGATCTGAAGGTCGGCCTGTTCAAGCAGGCCGCCCCATTGCAGCCGGGAACGTGAGACACACATCCCGGCCGATCGGGCGGTTCGTTTGAACGGCTGCCTTCCCATAACAATGCAATCGAAGAAGGCGAGGCGATCATGAGGCGGGTTGTCGTCACGGGGATGGGCATTGTCTCATCTATCGGAAACAACACTCAGGAAGTGCTTGCGAGCCTTCACGAGGCGAAGTCGGGCATCACGCGCGCGGACAAGTATGCGGAGCTCGGTTTCCGCTCGCAGGTCCAGGGTGCGCCGACGCTCGATCCCTCGGGGGTCGTCGATCGCCGCGCGATGCGCTTCCTCGGCGAGGGCGCGGCGTGGAATCACGTCGCCATGGAGCAGGCGATCCAGGATTCGGGCCTCGAGCCCACCGACGTCTCCAATATCCGCACCGGCATCATCATGGGCTCCGGCGGCCCCTCCGCGCGCACCATCGTGGAAGCCGCCGATATCACCCGCACCAAGGGCCCGAAGCGCGTCGGTCCGTTTGCGGTGCCGAAGGCGATGTCGTCGACGGCTTCGGCGACGCTGGCCACCTGGTTCAAGATCAAGGGCGTCAACTATTCGATCTCCTCGGCCTGCGCCACCTCCAACCATTGCATCGGCAACGGCTACGAGATGATCCAGTGGGGCAAGCAGGACGTCGTGTTCGCCGGCGGCTGCGAAGAGCTCGACTGGTCGCTGTCGGTGCTGTTCGATGCCATGGGCGCCATGTCGTCGAAGTATAACGATACCCCGTCCACCGCCTCGCGTCCCTATGACGTCAGCCGCGACGGTTTTGTCATCGCCGGCGGCGCCGGCGTTGTGGTGCTGGAAGAGCTCGAACACGCCAAGGCGCGCGGCGCCAAGATCTACGGCGAGATCATCGGCTACGGCGCGACGTCGGACGGCTACGACATGGTGGCGCCCTCCGGCGAAGGCGCCGAGCGCTGCATGAAGATGGCGCTGGCGACCACCGGCGGTATCAAGGTCGACTACATCAACCCCCACGCCACCTCGACGCCGGCCGGCGATCCGCCGGAAATGGAAGCCATCCGCAAGGTGTTCGGCGTGGGTGACAAGTGCCCGCCGATCTCGGCCACCAAGGCGCTGACCGGCCATTCGCTGGGCGCCACCGGCGTGCAGGAGGCGATCTATTCGCTGCTGATGATGCAGAACGGCTTCATCTGCGAGAGCGGCAACATCACCGAACTCGACCCGGCCTTCGCCGACATGCCGATCGTGCGCAAGCGCATCGACAATGTGAAGGTGGGCACCGTGCTGTCGAACTCGTTCGGCTTCGGCGGGACGAATGCGACGTTGGTGTTCAAGCGCATGGATGCGTGATTTCTAACCTCTCCCCGCTCTTTGCGGGGAGAGGTCGCCGCGTCTTCGCGGCGGGTGAGGGGCGGGCCCCCGTCCTCACATCATTTCTATTCTAGCGGGTCGAAGAGCCCCTCACCCCACCCCTCTCCCCGCAAGGGCGGGGAGAGGGAGTTTACAGAGCGCACAGCGGACAGGTTTACGATGCAGGGACTGATGCACGGCAAGCGCGGGCTAATCATGGGCGTCGCCAACGACCATTCGATTGCCTGGGGAATTGCCAGGACGCTGGCGGCGCACGGCGCCGAGCTGGCGTTCAGCTACCAGGGCGAAGCGCTCGGCAAGCGCGTCAAGCCGCTGGCGGAATCGCTGAAGTCGGATCTCGTGCTGTCCTGCGACGTCGAGGACATCGACAGCGTCGATGCGATGTTCGCGACGCTGAAGGAGAAGTGGGGCAAGCTCGACTTCGTGGTCCACGCCATCGGGTTCTCCGACAAGAATGAGCTGAAGGGCCGCTACGCCGACACCACGCGCGCGAATTTCTCGCGCACCATGGTGATCTCGTGCTTCTCCTTCACCGAAGTCGCCAAGCGCGCCGCCGAGATGATGCCGGACGGCGGATCGATGATCACCCTGACCTTCGGCGGCTCGACCCGGGTGATGCCGAACTACAATGTCATGGGCGTCGCCAAGGCCGCGCTCGAGGCGTCGGTGCGCTACCTCGCTTCCGACTTCGGCCGACAGGGCATTCGCGTCAACGCGATTTCGGCAGGTCCGGTGCGGACGCTGGCTGGCTCCGGCATCGGCGATGCGCGCGCCATGTTTGCGTTCCAGCAGAAGCATTCGCCGCTCGGCCGCGGCGTGACGCTGGACGAACTCGGCGGCTCGGCGCTGTATTTCCTGTCGGATCTGTCCGGCGGCGTCACCGGCGAGACCCACTTCGTGGATTCCGGCTACAACACCATCTCGATGCCGCATCCTGACGCGCTGAAGGCCGACGCGACGGAATAGTCTCCCGCTCGCGCGGGCAGCCCAATCGCGCCAGGGTTCAAGCCCAATCAGCGTGTTTGGGCGGTCGAAGCCGGCGAAACCATCCAAACTGAGAATAGCCACAAGGACAGCCATGCGGCCGCTACCTCGGTGCTGCGCGCAGCGGGACGGTCGCCCATGGCCGATGGGCCGACGACAAAGGCCGGTTCAGCGTCCTCCTGTGCAGGGCCGCCGACCCCGAGCCGCCCGCTCCATGACGGGCTAGCCGTCGCCTGTCATCAATTCCGGCTCCTCGGCGCAAATCGCAGCGAGGAAATCGATGAATTGCCGCACTCGGGAGGGCATGCGCCGTCCGGCAACGGTAACAGCGTTGATCGGAAAGGGCGGCGGCGCATGCTGGTCCAGAATTCGGACGACCTCGCCGGAGGCCAGCACATCCGTGAACAACCAGCTCGCGTGGTGGGCGATGCCGAGGCCCGCGAGGACCGCGCCGCGGACATGCTCGGCGTCGTTCGTGCGGAACGCTCCCCCACCGTCGACCGTGACCGGCCGGCCGTCGACGTGGAAACCCCACCCGATGATATCTCCCTGGTAGACATAGCTGATACGCTGGTGGGTGCGTACTTCGTCTAACGTTTGCGGCGTGCCGTGTTGGGCAAGGTAGCCGGCGGATGCCACGGTTATCATCCTCATGTCGCCGATGTGCCGGGCCACGAGTGCTGAATCCAAAAGCCGACCGATGCGGATCGCGACGTCTATCCCCTCCTCGATAAGATCAACGTGCCGCCCGGAGACTTCCATCTCGATCGCGACGTCGGGGAAACGGTTCCTGAAATCCGGCAGCCGAGGGATAACGAACATTCTCCCGAAGGCCGGCGAGAGGGTCACGCGGACCAGCCCCGAAGGGGCCGACTGCCCCTCAAGGACTCTCTCTTCGACGAAGTCGAGATCCTGAAGGATACGGACGGTGGCCTCGTAATAGTCCTGTCCTGCGGGCGTCACGGCAAGCGCACGGGAATTTCTCGCGAGGAGTTGTGTCCTGAGCCGCGCTTCAAGCGCAGCGAGCTGTTTGCTGACCGTGGGCTGGCTGACGTTCAGGTCACGCGCTGCCTGCGAGAAGCTTCCGCTTTCGACGACGCGCACGAACATCCGCATCGCGTCCAGCTTATCCATCACTTTTATTCCGCACCCAGAACAGAAGGCCTAGTCACACGCATACGATCCTCAATCAATTCGTCTCAGGAATAGATGACATTCTATCGGCGTTAATGTCATTCGCAAAGCGAATATGAGAAACGGCGTTCGGCCGCTCGCTTCATGGGCCTGAGCCGAAAGGAAAAGTTATGACGATGAAGATTTACGGCGATCCCGGCTCGGGCAGCTTGCGTCGCGTGACCACCGCCGCGAAGATCATGGGCATCGAACTGGAACGCGTGAACGTCGATCTGTTCAAGGGCGAAAGCCAGACCGACAAGTTCAAATCACGTCTCAATCCCCACGGTCTGACGCCGGTTCTGGAGGATGGAGGTTTCATTCTCTATGAGGCCGCCGCGATCAATCTGTATCTGGCTAGCAAGGTAAACTCGCCGCTGGTCGGAACCACGGAGAAAGATCGCTTTCAGGTCCTTCAGTGGATGTTCTGGTCGGGCGAGCAGTGGCGCACCTTTACCACCACCATTTTCGATGAGCGTGTCGGCAAGACGGTCATGGGAGTACCGAAGGACGAGTCCCTCATCGAGTTTGCCGACGGCAAGATTCGCGCCGCAGCGAAGGTACTCGACCAGCATCTTGAAGGCCGTAACTTCATGGTTGGCAATGCGTTGACCTTTGCTGACATTGATATTGCGGCGCCCTTCTCGCAGGTCGATCGTGCGAAGTTTCCGTTCAAGGAATATCCAAACCTGATCGCTTGGCACGACAATCTTCTCCAGTCGTTCCCAGCGTGGGCGGAGACCAAGGCTGAGGTTGACAACCGTATGGAGAGCTTCCTGGCGAGCGTCGGCGTGAAACTATAATTTCTGACCCCCTTGTCCGGCCAGCGCGTATAATGATGGTTCGCGCTGGCCAGATCCCGACCGGCTTGTCAGTGGCGTGGTGGGCGGCTTATGGCCATTGACCATCTCTCTGGGCTCGCCTCCAGCGAGCGATCCGGCTGTGACTGCTGCAGGAGCCATCCATGACCATTGTCGAGGCGATCAGCCCTGCCGCCGATGCCCGCGCCTGGCTGCCCGGCGCGCAATTCGCCGATGCCTTCACACTCACAGTGAGCGATCCGGTGCTCGATGCGCGCACCGCCGCACAGCGTCTGTTCGGCAAATCGCCGGGCTGGATGCGGGGGCTGCTGGTTCTGCGCGACGCCATCGTGGCGCCGCTGGGTATCACCACGTCGAAGACCGCCGCCCAGGCCCCGGTCGACCGCGTCGGCATGTTTCCGGTGCTGTCGGAAACCCCGCAGCGCCTGGTCGCCGGGCTCAATGACAGCCATCTGGATTTCCGCGTGCTGGTCGATGTCGCTCCGGCGCTGGGTGGTACCCGCATCACCGCCACGACGGTGGTGCTGACGCATAATCGGATCGGCCGCGCCTATTTGACGATCATCATGCCGTTCCATCGGCTGGTGGTCCGCGCTTTGCTGAAACAAGCGGCCGGATGAGAGGATCCACCGGGAACTTCGGCGGCCTGCGGCCGTTGCCCAAAATGGATTCCACCGACAGCAAGCTCGATGACGAAACCGAAAAGCTGAGGCTGGCGCGCGCGTTCGACGCCGCGTGGGAGCGGTTCACCGTGCGCGAAGGCACGCATGCCGCCACGGACGACAACCGCAAGCGGCTGGCGGGCCGGCTTGTCGCGATGGCCAAGGCCGGGGAGTCCGATGAGGACATGCTGAGCGAAGCCGGCCTGATTCACCTGTGCGTTCTGGCCGAGGCCTCCCGGCTCGGCCAGCGCCAGCGCAAGGAGCCGCCGGCGCAACCCGCTGCGTCGATCGCCGACCTGTCCGATGCGCATGACGCGGCCGGCAAGGTCTTTGCGCCCGACACCGTCAAGGCGATGTCCACCGCCCTGAACCTGTGTCTCGATGAACTGCCGCTGCGGATTCCGTCGGATGCCCTGAAACTGCTGTCTACCAGCATTCTCGACGAGGCTTCGCGCGGCGAGCGCGATCCCGAGCGTCTTCAGGAACATGCGCTGGATGCGCTCAAGACGCGGCAATAGGCCCGCGTCAGTTCGCCGCGACGTCTTTTGTGCCCGGTGCAGCCTCGCTCCATTCGGAGACGCAGCGCTCCAGATCCTTCAGATCCTGCCGCATCTGCTCCAGCGCAAAGCCAAGCGCGAAGAAGCGTTCGGCCACATCGCCGGGAATGCCGCGGGTCAGGCCTTCGCTGCGCACCGCGGCAATTTCCGAGCTATAGCCCTGCAGCGCGGCCAGCACCGGCCACATCGCCGGCGCCCCCTTGCCGCCGCGCAAGGTTCCGGCGACGCTGCGCAGATAGGTGGTGATGGCGTCGCTCACTCTGGCCAGCGGCGCGGCGAGCCGGATCTGCAACGCATAAGGCAACGGCACCAGCGTGGCGCGGCCGAGAATCACCAGGTCGTGGCGCAGCCGCAGCACGGTGCGCAGCAGCGGCCCGGTGTCGGGGCCGGACGACAGATGCGCGGCGCGTTCGCGCTCGGCCTCCGCGCCGATGTCGTTGAGCCCGGTCAGCGCCTTGCCGATGCCATCCTGCAGGCGATGCAATTCGTCATTGTCCAGCCCCCGTGTCAGTCCCGCGAGCAATTCCTTCAGCGCCGCGGCCATCAGTTCGAGCACGCTCGCAGCAGCGATGCGGATCTGGCTGTGCGCCCGCGACGGCAGCACCAGGAACGACACTAGCAGGCCGGTGACGGCGCCGACCGCCACTTCCAGCACGCGATCGATGGCCGATTCCAGCGGCGTGCCGTGGTTCATGGTCGGCAGCAGCAGCACGATGATGGCGGTGACGGTGGCGACGTTGAGGCTGGGATTGATGGCGGCGATGAAGGCCAGTGGCGCCACCGCCAGCACCAGCACCGCCAGCAGCGCGCCTTCGCCGCTGTGCGGGATGAGGATCGCTACGGCGCCGCCATAGATCGCGCCGCCGATGGTGCCGACCAGGTAATCGCGCGTCGCCTTCAGCGAGCGGCCGACGCTCATCTGCGTCACGATGATCGCGGTCAGCACCGCCCACAGCGGCAGCTTGAGCCCCAGCGCCGTGGCGATCGCGAGTGCGCTCAGCGCGGCCACGGTGACGCGGACGCCGAGTCCCAGTTCGACCTTGCGGGACTGCAGCAGCGCCCACGCGCGTTTCAACAATGCGGTCATGATCCCTTGCGCCGGCGTCGGCCGGTCGTGGTTGACAGGACAGGCGACGGGTGCGGCATGGCTGCTGCCCGCGTCGCGCTGTCGGCTTGAAGTCCGGAAGGAGCCCCCTTACGGTATCGCCATAAAGTGAGGAAACACGATGGCCGCTGAAACCGCAACGCTCGCCGCCTATGTCGCCGACCTGAAGTTCGATGACATTCCGGAAGAGGTGCTGGCCCGCGCCAAGGTGCTGACGCTGGATTTCCTCGGCAGCGCGATCCGCGCCCGGCGCGAGGCGGAATCGACGCCGGCGCTGCTGAAGATGCTGGAAGCGCTGGCGCTCGATGGCGACGGCGGCGCCACGGTATTCGGCGACAGCAAGACCTGGACGCCGGCGGTGGCCGCGCTGCTCAACGGTGCGCTCGGTCATTCGCTCGACTTCGACGATACCCACGCGGATTCCTCACTGCATCCGAGCGCCCCGGTGGTGCCCGCTGCGTTTGCGGTCGGCGAGATGGTCAACGCCTCCGGCCGCGACGTGCTCACCGCCATCGTCGCCGGCTATGAAGTGTGCTGCCGGCTCGGCAATGCGCTCGATCCGACCTCGCATTACGCCCGCGGCTTCCATCCCACGGCCACTGCCGGGACCTATGGCGCCGCGGCGGCGGCGTCAAAACTGTTCGGGCTGTCGAAGGCGCAGATCGTCTCGGCGTTTGGCGTGTCCGGCAGCCAGGCGGCGGGCTCGCTGCAATTCCTCGTCAACGGCGCCTGGAACAAACGCTATCAGGTCGGCGCCGCCGCCATGAACGGCGTCATCGCGGCCACATTGGCGCGCAACGATTTTGTCGGCGCCACCGAATCGGTGGAAGGCAAGCACGGGTTGCTGGTCGGCTACAGCGACAATGCCCATCCCGAAAAAGCCATCGCGGACCTGGGCAAAATTTATGAGACCATGAAGATCGGGGTAAAGCCGTATCCGAGCTGCCGCTACACCCATGCGGCCATCGATGCGCTGATCGCCATGCGCCGCGAGCACAATCTGACGCCGGACCAGATCAAGCGCGTCGAGATCGGCCTGCACCGCAACGGCATCACGCTGACCGGCGACGCCGCCACCAAGCGGCACCCGACCTCCATCGTCGGCGGCCAGTTCTCGATGTTCTTCACCGGCGCGCTGGCGCTGGAGCAGGGCAGCTTCGGCTGGGACGACTATGCAAAACTCGGCGATGCCGCGATCAACACCCTCGCCGACCGCTTCGACGTGGTGCAGGACATCAGCCTCGAAGGCAAGGTGCATCCGTTCGGCGCCCGCGTCAGCATCACCACCGAGGACGGCGTGCACGAACGGATCTATGCCGATCCCTCCGGCGAGCCGAACTCGTTCCCCGACGCCGCGGCCATGCAGCAGAAGTTTCTGCAGCTGGCGCGTCCGGTGCTGAACGGCGGCGCCGAGAAATTCTCCGACGCCATTTTGACGCTGGAGCGCTTTGACCGCGTCAGCACGGCTACCGCGCTCGGAAGGTAGCGAGTACGTAGGATGGGTTGAGCCCTTGCGAAACCCATCACCCTCTGCCGATGGGTTTCGCTAAGACGCTCAACCCATCCGACTGAACTACGCGCCGTCGATGATGATGAAATCCGCCTCGGCATATTTCTGCCGGATCGCCTTCGCCACCTCGTATTCCGGGCTGCGATAGCACGCTGTGGCGGTGGCGCGGTCGGCGAATTCGACCACCACGTTGCGATCGCGGGCGCTGCCCTCCATTGCCTCGAAGGCGCCGCCGCGCACGATGAAGCGCGCGCCGAATTTCTCGAACGCCGGCTTGGCCGCGGCGAGATAGTCCGGATAATGCGCCTCGTCGCGCACCGATACGCGGACGATCCAGTAGGCTTTCGACATCATTCTTCTCCAGGTTTGATGTGATGGACGCGATGCGGTTGGCGCCGCGTCGGTTGTGCCGTGGATCGCCGCTTCGATGCCGGCGCGGCTCAGGCCGATATCGCGCAATTCGTAGTCGCTCATGGCGCGGAGCGATGCGCGCGCCTGCTGCCGTTCGTACAGCCGGCGCCAACCGGTGCGTAACGCGGTGACAGCCGCGCAGAGACTCGACCGGATCATCCGGTCGCGTTCGGCCTGAGCGCTCCGGGCGATGGACTGTCTCATCGCCGTCCACTGCTGCGGCGTCAGATGGCGCGCGTCGTGGGCGCGCGGATCGAAGTCGTCTGCCATGTCCGATCCTTTCGTCGGGCATGGTTTACCCGTCTCGAAACATCCTATAAAATGAATAATCGAGATCATTTCGATCTTACGGGGAGATGTATGGATCTGGCCGAACTGCGCATCTTCCGCGCCGTGGTGCGCGAGGGCGGCGTCACCCGCGCCGCGGAGCGGCTGAACCGCGTGCAATCCAACGTGACGACGCGGGTGCGCCAGCTCGAGGACGATCTCGGCACGCCGCTGTTCGTGCGCGAGGGCAAGCGGCTGCATTTGACGCCGGCCGGGCAGACGCTGCTCGGCTATGCCGACCGGCTGCTGGCGCTGGCCGACGAGGCGCGCGACGCGGTGCAGGATCCGCGGCCGCGCGGCATGTTTCGTCTCGGCGCCATGGAGAGCACCGCCGCAGTGCGGCTGCCCGGACCGCTCAATGAGTTCCACCGGCTTTATCCCGACGTGCAGCTCGAGCTGCGCATCGGCAATCCGCAAACCCTGGCGAAGGGCATTCTCGCCGGCGACCTCGATGCCGCCTTCGTCGCCGAGCCGATCGCCGCGGCGCCGTTCGATCGCGTCCATGCCTTCAACGAGGAGCCGGTGATCGTGTCGGCGGCGGACCATCCGCCGATCGGCCGGAAAGACGGCGCACCGCGCGCGGTGCTGGTGTTCGAGAATGGCTGTCCGCACCGCAAGCGGCTGGAGGACTGGTATGCGAAGCGCGGCGAGATGCCCGAGCGCACCATCGAACTCGGCTCCTATCACGCCATGCTCGGCTGCGTGGTCGCCGGCATGGGCATCGCGCTGCTGCCGGAGAGCGTGCTGTCGACCTTTCCCGAAGGCAGGCGGCTCACGGTGCATCGCCTCCCGGCCGGCGAGAACCGCGCCGAGACCGTGCTGATCTGGCGCAAGGGCGCCGCATCGCCAAACGTGCAGGCGCTGCGCAAGGTGCTGGTGGATTCGCGGCCCGCCGCCTCGGTGCGCGCGAAGCGCAAGACGTAGCGGGCGTTACCGCGCGTCCCGCTCGCTGCGGGTCGCGGCGATCACGTCCGCCACCAGCCGCGAGACGCCTTCGATGTCGCCACGGTCGCGCGCGACGCCGAAGCGGACGATCACCAGGCGCTGCGACGGCAGCACGATGACGTATTGCCCGAAAGTGCCGCTGGCGTAGAACGAGTCGGCGGGCCAGCCATGCCTGGTCCGAAACTTCGCGCCAAAACTGTCGCCGCGGTTGGTCCAGAAGCCGGCGCCGATGCCGACCCAGGCGTCGGGCGTGGGCGTCGCGGACATCGCGACCCATCCTTCCGGCAGGATGCGATTGCCGCCGAGCATGCCGTCGTTGAGATAGAGCTGGCCGAACCGCGCCCAGGCGCGCGCCGGCGCCAGCATCTGGCTGGAGCCTTCCGGCGTGCCGGTCGCGTCGAATTCCAGCGTGACGTTGCGCATGCCGAGCGGGTCGAACAGCTCCCGCCGCGCGAAGCCAAGCACGTCGGCGGCCCCGCCGCCCACGGCGTCGCGGATCAGCCGCGACAGGATGATGGTGTTGCCGTCGTGATAATTCCAGGCGCTGCCGGGCGTCGCTTCCAGTGCGGCACGTTCGGCGAAGCCGGCCATGTCGCGTTCGACGAACTTCATCTGGTTGACCGGTGCGATGGTGCTGGCCAGCGAGGCCTTCAGCGAACTGCCCATCGCCAGTCCGCTGGTATGACGCAGCAGATGGCTGATGGTGATGGTATGGCGGAGATCGCCGGGACTGCGCCACGCAGCGACCGCGGCAGGTTGATCCAGAGCGAGTTTGCCCTGTCGCACCAGAATGCCTGCTAGCGCCGACACCACCGACTTGGTGGCCGACCAGCCGAGAATAGGCGTATCGATGCCGTAGCCCGGCGCATAACGTTCGGCGATGACGCGGCCGTCCTTGAGTACGACGATCGCCTTGGTGTGGCGCAACGGCGGCTGCTCCGGCTCGGCAAAGGCGCGGTCGAGCGCTCGCTGCAACTCCGGGAGGGCGGCTTCGACCACTGCGGGGCCGGCGATGTCCGGCAGCAACGGTCGCTGCGGGGTGACCGTCGGCAACGGCGTTGCCGCGGCGGATTGGTCGTCACCGACGAGGCGGCAACCAAGCCCGGCGCGGCTGACGGCGCGGCTGCGGCTGCCGCCGAGCAGTGTGCTGG
>LNAP01003016.1_pt1 | contig 16341 bp, 15 predicted proteins | sample 602601 | NCBI WGS metagenome assembly LNAP01 (sample SAMN02440304, study PRJNA202911) | soil metagenome | biome: Subtropical and temperate rainforests or woodlands; isolation source: soil samples (1 kg each in a 20% v/v slurry with milli Q water) were... ... | reverse complement strand
AGCGCTCGCGGCGGCCGGGCCTCGCGCGCGACTGATTGCGACGCGCGTGGTCTCGCAGGACCGGACCGCGACTGCGGCGATCGCCGAAGGAGACGGCGCATGACGGTGCATTTCGTCGGCGCGGGGCCTGGCGCCCCCGATCTGTTGACGCTGCGCGGCCGCGACCTGATCGCCGCCTGTCCGGTCTGCCTCTATGCCGGCTCGTTGGTGCCCGAAGGTGTGCTGGCGCATTGCCCGCCCGGCGCGCGCATCGTCAACACCGCGCCGCTGTCGCTCGACGACATCATCGCGGAGATCGCTGCCGCGCATGCGGAAGGCAAGGATATAGCGCGGCTGCATTCCGGCGATCTCTCGATCTGGTCGGCTATGGGCGAGCAGCTCCGCCGCCTGCGCGCTCTCGAAATTCCCTATACGGTCACACCCGGCGTTCCCTCCTTCTCGGCCGCCGCGGCTGCGCTGGAGGTTGAGCTGACGCTGCCCGGCATTGCACAGACGGTGGTGCTGACGCGCACGCCGGGCCGCGCCAGCGCGATGCCCGAGGGAGAAAATCTCGCCGCATTCGCCGCGACCGGCGCTGTGCTCGCGATCCATCTGTCGATCCATCTGCTCGACACGGTCATCGCCGAGCTGACGCCGCATTACGGCGCGGACTGTCCTGTCGCGATCGTCTGGCGCGCGAGCTGGCCGGACCAGCGCATCGTCCGCGCCACGCTGGCAACGCTCGACGTCGCTGTAGCCCGCGAGATGGAACGCACCGCGCTCATCCTGGTCGGCAAGACGCTCGGCGCTGCCAATTTTGACGAGAGCCGTCTCTATGCCGCCGGCTACGACCGCCGCTATCGGCCTGTCGGCACCGCGCCGCGCTTTCCGGAGGTGTCGTGATGGCGGCCGGCCTCGTCATCTCCGCGCCAGCCTCCGGCGTCGGCAAGACCACGCTGACGCTGGCGCTCGCGCGTGCCTGGCGCAATCGCGGCTTGAACGTGCAGTGCTTCAAGAGCGGGCCCGACTACATCGACCCCGCCTTCCATGCCGCTGCGACGGGACGGGCCTCCGTCAACGTCGACAGTTGGGCGATGGACCGGGCAACGATCGCGCATCTCGTCAGCCGCGGCCTTGATGCCGATGTCGTGCTCGCCGAGGGCTCGATGGGCCTGTTCGACGGCGTCGCCGCGCCTGGCGTCTGTGGCATCGGCGCCACCGCCGATATCGCGCAGATGCTGGGCTGGCCCGTTCTGCTGGTGATCGACCCTTCCGGGCAAGCTCAGACGGCGGCAGCGATCGCTGCAGGTCTGCGCGATTATCGCCCCGGCGTGCGCCTTGCCGGTGTCGTGCTCAACCGCGTTGCCAGCCCGCGTCACGAGAACCTCGTGCGGCATGCGCTGATCGAGGCCGGCATCACCGTGTTCGGCGCGCTGCCCCGTCATGCGGAGATCAGCCTGCCGAAGCGGCATCTCGGCCTGGTGCAGGCCGAGGAGCAGGCGGAGATCGGCACGCTGATCGACGAGGCGGCGCGCTTCGTCACCGAGCATGTCGATCTCGACGCGGCGCTGCGATCGGCCGCGGCCTGGTCACCGCAGCCTGCAATGAACGGCCTGAACGTAACGCCGCCCGGCCAGCGCATCGCGCTTGCGCGTGATGCCGCGTTCTCCTTCGTCTATCCGCACATGCTGGAAGCGTGGCGCGCGGCGGGCGCCGAAATCCTGCCGTTCTCGCCGCTGGCCGACGAGGCGCCTGACGCGAGTGCCGATGTGTGCTGGCTGCCCGGCGGCTATCCGGAGCTTCACGCCGGGACGATCGCCGCCAATGCGCGTTTTCGCAGCAGCTTGCGCGCCTTCGCCGAAACGCGGCCGGTGCACGGCGAATGCGGAGGCTATATGGTGCTGGGTGAAGGCCTCACCGACGCCGACGGCATCCGCCATGAGATGACGGGCCTGCTCGGCCTGGAGACGAGCTTTGCCAGGCGCCGCATGCATCTGGGCTATCGTCTCGCCGCGCTCGCTGCCCCGATGCCGGGGCATCAGGTTGGCGCGCGGCTGCGCGGCCACGAGTTCCACTATTCGACGATCGTGGCGCAGCCGGACACGCCGCTGGCGGTCGTGCACGATGCGACCGGTTCCGTCATTGCCGAGACCGGCTCGCGCCGCGGATACGCCACCGGCACGTTCTTCCATCTGATCGCGGAGGACCGGTGAGCGGTTTTGTCACTTTCATCTCCGCCGGCCCCGGCGATCCCGAGCTGCTCACGCTGAAGGGGGCCGCGCGGCTGCGCGAGGCCGACGTCGTGCTCTATGACGATCTCGCCTCCGGCGCGATCCTCGATCTGGCCCGGTCCGGTGCGAACCTCGTCGCGGTGGGAAAACGGGCAGGGCGGCCCTCGACAAAACAGCACCATGTCAACCGTCTGCTGGTCGACTATGCGGCGACCGGCGTCCGGATCGTTCGGCTGAAGTCCGGCGATGCCGGGATTTTCGGTCGCCTCGAGGAGGAGCTCGAGACGCTGCGCGAAGCCGGCATCGGCTACGAGATCATTCCCGGCGTCACCACCGCCTGCGTCGCTGCGGCGCATGCCGGCATTCCCCTGACCCGCCGCCACACCTCGCGCCGGGTGCAGTTCGTCACCGGGGCCGACGTCACCGGTGAGCTGCCGCAGACTCTCAACTGGGCGGCGCTGGCCGATCCCGAAGCGACCACCGTGGTCTATATGGGCCGCCGTACCTTTCCGGCGCTCGTCGCGAAATTGATCGAGCACGGTCTGGCGCCAGGCACTCCGGCGCTGTTCGCCGAATCTCTCGGGCGCCCCGATGAGCGGCTGGTCCGCACCACAATTGCCGAACTGGCGGAGCAGCTTGCGCGCGGCGGCGCGGCGTCGACGGCGTCCGTGATTCTGTTCGGTGCGCTCGCAGGGGATTACCCGTCATGATCGCCCCGGCCGCCGCTCGCCCCTTGACGCCGGCTCCGCGAAAGGGGCACACAGGAGATGCATGGTGCTCGACGCGGCGCAAAGCGCCGGAGCATAATCGGGAATGGGGGTGGGCGGACCCAGTTGCGGCGCCCCAAACCCCAGCCGCCCCCGCGACTGTAAGCGGTAAGGGACTCCGAACCGCCACTGGGCCGCAAGGCTCGGGAAGGCCGGAGAACCCAGTGAGCCGCGAGCCAGGAGACCGGCCGTGCGTGTTTTGAGGCCAACGCCGTCGGGTGTGACGGCAGGAAGGATCTGAGCCATGCATATCGAACCCGGGATCGTGACGGGCGCCAAGCTCGTGTTGAGTTACGCAACAGGCATCGCCGCCGGCGGTGTTGCGCTGAAGCTCGTGGTCGAGACCGCGCGTGAGCAGGGCGTCGGCTCGCTTGCGTTGCGCACCCTCGCCACCACCGCGCTCGTCTTCACCTTCTTCGAGATCCTGCCGCACTTCCCGGTCGGCGTCTCCGAGGTGCACTTCATTCTCGGCTCGACCTTGTTCCTGCTGTTCGGGGCGGCCCCCGCAGCTCTCGGCCTCGCCTTCGGTCTACTGTTCCAGGGCATCTTCTTCGAGCCGCCGGATTTGCCGCAATTCGGCATGAACGTCACCACGCTGCTGGTGCCGCTGTTCGCCATCCAGGCGATTGCAGCGCGGATCATTTCGCGCAACACCGCCTATGTCGATCTCAGCTATCGCCAGGCGCTGGCGCTTTCGACGACCTACCAGGCCGGTGTGATCGGCTGGGTCGCGTTCTGGGCGCTGTATGGCTCCGGCTTTGCCATGAGCAATCTCGCCAACATCGCGACCTTCGCGGCCTCCTATGCGCTCGTCATCGTGATCGAGCCGCTGGCCGATCTGGCGGTGCTGGCGCTGGCGAAGTCGTTGCGCGGCGTCACCGCTCCCGGCCTCGTCACCCCGCGCCTGCACAACGCGGCCTGAGAGACAAGCGAATGGGCGGCCATCGCGGTCGCCCTTCGCACTCGCGATGCTCACCCTCTCCCTGATAGGCATCGGTTGCGGCGATCCCGAGCAGCTCACGCGCGCCGCGATCCGTGCCATCAATGCGGCCGATCTCGTCCTGATCCCGCGCAAGGGGAGCGAGAAATCCGATCTCGCCGATCTCAGGCGGACGATCTGCGCGGATGTGCTGACCAACGACAAGACTGGGATCGCCGAGTTCGATCTTCCCGTGCGCGACGCCGGTGAAGCGGACTATCACAAGGGCGTGGACGATTGGCACGATGCGGTTGCCGCGACCTGGTCGCGGACGATCGAGAGCCATCTCGAAGGCGATGGCAAAGTCGCGCTGCTGATCTGGGGCGATCCCTCGCTGTACGATTCCTCGCTGCGGATTGCGCGGCGGCTCTCTCCCTTGCCGACAATTGAGGTCGTGCCCGGCATCACCTCGATCCAGGCGCTGTGCGCGGCGCATGCGCTGCCGCTCAACGACATCGGCGAGCCCTTTCTGGTCACGACGGGGCGCCGTCTGCGCGAAGGCGGCTGGCCGCAGGGCGTCGACACCGTGGTGGTGATGCTCGACGGCGGCAGCGCATTCCAGTCGCTCGATCCGGACGGCTTGCAGATCTGGTGGGGTGCCTATCTCGGCATGCCCGACCAGATCGTCATGTCCGGCGCGCTGGCTGAGATCGGCCCGCGCATTGTGGCCGCACGCCAGGAGGCGCGCGAGCGGCATGGCTGGATCATGGACAGCTACATTCTCAAGCGCAGGCCATAAGGCAAGCGAGGCAGCATGCTTCCCGAATGGGTCACTCAAAAATGCCTGGATGTCTCCGCGGTTCATCGCGAGGCGGCAATTGCGCGGCAGGCGCAACTGACCAAGCCGACCGGCGCGCTCGGCCGGCTGGAACAGCTCGCGATCGAGCTTGCAGGCCTGCAGGCGACCGAGCAGCCGCGCGCGGCGCGGGTGCCGATCATCGTCTTCGCCGGCGATCACGGCATCGTCGCGCGGGGCGTGTCGGCCTATCCGCAAGCCGTCACCATCGCGATGATGGCGAATTTTGCCTCCGGCGGCGCCGCGATCTCCGTGCTGGCGCGCGAGCTCGGCTCGAGCCTCGAGGTGGTCGATGCCGGCACGCTGGCGCAGGGGGAGATGACGGGCGTCGTCAACGATAAGCCGCGCCATGGCACCCGCGATTTCAGCGTCGAAGCCGCGCTCACTGCCACCGAACTGGCGTTTGCCTTCGAAGCCGGCCAACGCGCGGTGGCGCGCGCCGGGGCCAGCCAGCCTGATCTGCTGATCTTCGGCGAGATGGGCATCGGTAACACCACGACATCGGCGGCGATTGCCGCGAGCCTTCTCGGCGTGAGCGCTGAGGAGATCGCGGGCAGCGGTACCGGCATCGATGCGGCCGGCCGCGCGCACAAGGCGCGCGTGATCGACGCTGCGATTGCGTGCCATGGCGTTGCCGGGGCCTCGCCCGAAAAAATTCTGTGCGCGGTCGGCGGACTCGAGATCGCAGCGATCTGCGGCGCGATCATTGCTGCAGCGCAACGCCGCATCCCGGTATTGATCGACGGATTCATCGTCTCGGTCGCGGCGCTGGCGGCGGCGCGGCTCAATCCGTCGTGCCAGCCGTTCCTGCTGCCGTCGCATCAATCGGCGGAGCAGGGGCATCGGCTGGTGCTGCGCGCGCTCGACGTGCAGCCGCTGATCAGCCTCGATCTCAGGCTCGGCGAGGGATCGGGCGCCGCCATCGCGCTGCCGCTGGTGCGGTTGGCCTGTGCGCTTCACAACGGCATGGCGACGTTCGCGCAGGCCAACGTGCCGGATCGTCCCGCCTGAACCGCCTCAGGTCATGCGCTGATTGACCGAGACGACGCGCCAGCCGGCGGCGAGCCGGTCGATCCGGGTCAGCGACAGCGGATCGACCACGAAGCGCAACGCCGCTTCCGGTGTCAGATCCAGCGCGATGCAGAGCACAGCGCGGATGGTGCCGGAATGCACGACAAGCGTCACTGGGCCGGAGCCGATCCGCGACAGTCCCTGCCGCACGCGCGCGACCTGATCCTCGAAGCTTTCGCCGCCCGGCGGTCTCTTGTGGGCGGGATCGCTCCAGAATTTCGTGTAGGTCTCACCACCGGTCGCGGCGAGTTCGTCGTGCTTCCGGCCGGTCCAGTCGCCAAAATGCTGCTCGCTGAAATCGGTCACCAGCGCCGGTTCGAGCCCCAGCGCCCGCGCGGTCTCGACCGTGCGCCGCGACGGGCTGGCATAGCTCGCAGCATAGCGCGGCAGGCGTTGCCGCAGCGCCTCCAGTTGCGCGGGATCGCCGAGATCGGCCGGCGCGTCGGACGCGTGGATCGTCCCTGCGACGCCGGCGACGGGCGCATGTCGTATCAGCCAGAGCAAGGTCTCGCCCTCCATGCTCATCTCCAGAGAAGTTGGTAGCTGTGGCAATATCGCCGCACGCTGCACATTGACTCCGTCTTGCTCCTAATCCTAGATGGTCGTGACGGTTTCCCCGCGAGGGGATGAAAAGGGAATGCGGTGCGGAGACGTCGTCTCCAATGCCGTGGCTGCCCCCGCAACTGTAAGCGGCGAATCTTGCGTCACGAGCCACTGGGTATCTCGGTCCCGGGAAGGCGACGCAAGGTCATGACCCGCGAGCCAGGAGACCTGCCGTCAGCCGTGGTCACACGCGAAGATGTCGGTCGGGGAGTACAGACATTCGGCTTCATCGGAAGGCGGGAAGCCGGAAGATGGGACCTTAATTCGCTGTGACGTGCCACTGCCGTCACACCGAGGTCCAAAACCGTGTTTTCCATCCGTGTTGTACGACCGCGCCGCGTCCTGCTCGCGTCCGCCGCTCTCACGTCGTTTGCCGTTATCGATCTGCCCTCAGCGTCGGCGCAGCAGGTCCGCGATCCCCTGCCGCCGATCGAAGTGTCCCCGGTCCAGTCCCGCAAGCAGGCGAGGCCAGCCGGCCGGGAAGGGCAGAGCCTTCGCCGCGCCGTGTTGCGACGATCCACGATTGCTGCGGCCGCGCCAAAGTCCGCCGCGACGGTCGCTTCGGCGCAGACACAAGCGCAAACACCGCTCAACAGCAATGCGGTCGCCGAAAGCGCATCGCGCCTTGGCCTGACGGTGCGCGAAACGCCTGCGACCGTCGAGGTGATTTCGGCGCAGACCATGCGAGAGCAGGGCTATCGCACCGTGTCCGAGGTTGCTCAAGGCGCGGTCGGTGTCACCTCCGGCGACAACCCGGCCGAGCCCGCGGCCTTCTCGATGCGCGGCTTCACCAACAGCCAGATCAACACGCTCTACAACGGCATCAAGATCGGTCCACAGAACATGACGTCGCGGATCAGCGACACGGCCAATCTGGAAGCCGTGGAGTTCCTGAAGGGCCCGGCCTCGCTGATCTCGGGCGAGGGCGCCGCCGGCGGTGCGATCAACTTCGTCACCAAGCAGCCGCACACGGGGCCAATCCGGAACGAGGCGGAGTTTTCCTGGGATTCGCTGAACTCGTTTCGTGCGCATTACGGCTCGGGCGGCAGCACCAATGTGCAGGGGCTCGACTACCGCTTCGACGTCAGCCGTTCCTCGCTCAACGGCTTTGCCGACGATACCAACACCAAGACGCTGGATGTGTCGGGTCAGCTCAACTACCGCGTCTCCGACAGCCTCAAGATCTGGGGCGCGATCGAGTATCGCGAGGATCGCTCGAAGGCCTATTGGGGTGCGCCGCTGGTGCCGATTGCCTATAGCGGCTCGCACGCCACGAGCGGCATCGTCTCCGGCAATTATGTCTCGAACTACAACGGAACCAACCTCGGTGCTGTCACCATCGACGACCGTACCTTTAACACCAACTACAACGTCCTCGACAATCGCAACGTCGCGCAGGAAGTGTGGCTGCGTGGCGGTTTTGAGCTGAAATTGGCGCCCGACCTGACGTTGAAGAGCCAGGCCTATGGTTACGGTGCAGAGCGCACCTGGTTCAACAACGAGATCGAAGCGTTTAATTCCACAACGAACATGGTGGATCGCGAGCGCTTCTATGTCGCGCACAGCCAGCGGCTGGTTGGCAACATCACCGACCTGATCTGGGATGCGAACATCGCAGGTTTCGACAACCGGCTGGTCACGACACTGTCGTCGAGCTACCTCGACTTTGTCAGGCCGGGCGCGGCAAACTTCCCGGGCGATTCCGTTTCACTGGTCGATCCAAATCGCGGCTATTACGGCCTGCTCACGACGCAGCAGCAGACCGCCCGCATCGACAACGAGGCGCTGTCGTTCGAGGACCGGCTGAAGCTGACGCGCAGCTTTGCGCTGGTTGGCGGCCTGCGCGTCGAGCATATCGGGCTCGACCGCAATTCGACCGACAAGAACGGATTGGAGAAGGCCGGCTTCCCGTTCACGAAGGACTGGGCGCCGGTGACCGGTCGCATTGGATACACCTGGGAAGCCGTGCCCGGCCTGACCTTCTTCAGCCAGTACGCCACTGGGGCGGACATCTCGGCCAACAGCATCTTCCTGCTCGGGCCGACCCAGCCGCTCGATCTGACGACGGCCCGCACCTATGAGACCGGCGTCAAGCATCTGTTCTGGGACAACCGGGCGGAGTGGTCCTTCTCGGCCTACGACATCCTGCGCAAGAACGTCTACGCCGCGGCGGGTGGGATGCAACTCAACATCGCCGGGCGGCAGGAATCGAAGGGCGTGGAGCTCGCCGCCGCGGTGAGTCCGATCGAGCCGCTGCGCCTGTGGGGCAACATCGCCTATGTCGATGCGCGCTACGCCGACTACAATTTCGCCGGCGGCTCGTTCTCGGGCAACACGCCGCCGAACGTGCCGCGCATCGTCGCCAATGCCGGCGCGTCGTACCGGTTCTTCACGCCCTGGCCGGTCGAGATCGGCATCACCGGCCGTCATGTCGGCGACCGCTACAACACCGATGCCAACGTCGTGACGATGAAGGCTTACACCGTCGCCGACGTCTATGCCTTCGTCGACATCCCCAAGAGGGTGTTCAATGCGGTCGATCAGGCCCGCCTGACCTTCCGCGTGCGCAACATCGCCGACAAGCGCTACGCGATCTGGGGCGATCCGTTCTATCCCGACCAGATCCTGCTCGGCGCGCCGCGCACCTATGAACTTTCGGCCGCGTTCAAATGGTAGGACGCTGACCCCATGATGGCCGCGATCGTCCTGCTGCACCGCTGGCTCGGGATCGCGTTCTGCCTGCTGTTCGCGATGTGGTTCGCAACCGGCATTGTGATGCACTTCGTTCCGTTTCCGTCGCTGACGGAAGCGGAGCGATTTGCCGGACTGGCACCGGTGGGCGGCGCGCAGGTGACCATGTCGGCCCATGACGCCGTGGTCGCCAGCGAGATTGCGGATGCCAGACGAGTTCGCCTGATCCGGCGGAGCGATGGACCGGTCTACATCGTCTCGGGGCCATCGCGTGTTCGCGCGGTTCGTGCCCTGGATGGAACGGACGCTTCGGTGACGTCGTCTGAATTCGCGCTCGCCATCGCGCGGGAGCATGCGCACTTGCGCGGGCTCGATGCCACGCATGCGGAGGTCATCGCACGCGCGGATTACGATCAATGGAGCGTGCCGAATGGCTTTGATCGCCATCGGCCCCTATTCCGCGTCGCTCTCGACGATGCCGCCGGGACGGAGGTCTACGTTTCATCGCGGACCGGCGAAGTCGTCCTGGATACGACGCGAAGCGAGCGCGGCTGGAATTGGGCGGGGAGCGTCCTACACTGGATCTATCCGACAGTGCTGCGAAGCAACTGGGCGCTATGGGATGGCGTGGTTTGGACGCTATCGCTGCTGGCCTTGATTGCGGCATTGCTCGGCGCGGTGCTCGGGCTCGCACGGCTCAGGCTTCGCGGTCGGCAACTGTCGTCGCCTTATCACGGCTGGCACGCCCTGCATCACGTCATCGGCCTCGTCGCGACAGCTTTCGTGCTGACCTGGATCTTCAGCGGCTGGCTCTCGATGGATCACGGCCGGCTGTTCTCGCGCGGGGAGTTGACCCCGGCTGAAGCCGGCGTGATCGATGTTTCGCCGGACTGGACGACAGCCGCGTCGCTCGATCGGAAGCCGATATCGTCAGCGGCCCGCGAGGTCGAATGGTTTGCTTTCGATGGCAGACTCCATCGGCGCGAGTGGCTCGGTCTCGACAAGCAAGCTCTGGTCCGCCCCGCAAATGGAGAGTCGGAATTCCTGAGCGCGCTGGAGGTCGGAAGCTTGATGACGCGTGTCGCGGACGGCTGCGGCGCACCCTCCAGTCTTGCCGGTGACGACGCCTATCCTGCGCAGTCCATCGTTGCGCGTGTACCCGTCTATCGCTCCCGCTGCGGCGGCCTCTGGTTCGATATCGACGGGGCCGACGGCCGCGTGCTGCAGAGGCTCGATGCGTCGCGGCGGACCTATCGCTGGGTCTACAGCGCGTTGCATACGTTCGATTTTCCGGTCCTGCTCGCGCATCCGCGTTTGCGCGATGTCCTGATCGTCGGGCTCTGCGCGCTCGGGCTGGTGTTCTCCATCACCGGCATCGTCATCGGCTGGCGGCGCCTGCGATCGACCTTTGCGGGCTGACTTATGCCCTGAGCACGGACTCGATGTGCTGCGCAGCTCGCAGCAGCGTGCGGTCCTGTCCGCGACGGGCGATGATCTGCAAGCCGAAAGGAAGTCCGCGCTCATCGGTCCCGCAAGGGATCGAAATCGCCGGCAGTCGGGCATGATTGACGAACGGCGTGAATACGGCGTGCGCGCGCGGGCTTGCGGCGCGGCCGCCGATCGTCTCGGGTCCGAGCTGGGTAAACGGCCACGCAACGCAGGGCACCGTCGGTGCCAGCAACAGGTCGACCTCGCTGAAGAAGGCAGCGAAGGCATTGGCGATTGCGGTGCTGGCGACGAGGGCTCCGGCAACCTCTGACCCCGACCAGGTGAGTCCTCGCTCGATCTGCCTGGCGATATCAGGATCGAAGACATTCGGGTCCTTGCGAAAGGTGTCGCCATAGAGAGCGGCGAGGCCGGCATGCTGAAGCGGCATGATGGCTTCCTCCGTGGCGCCCGCCAGCCAGACCGGATCGCGATGTGCGATACGCAAGCCTGTGGCGGCGATGCGTTCAACAGCGGAAGCGAGCCCGTTCGCAACGACGTCGTCAACGGCGACGTCAAGTCCGAGGCGCGGTGAAAACGCGATGCGCAAGTCCGTGATGTCTTCAGCCTCTCTCGCGACGACTGCCGAGTCCGGATCGCGCGGATCGACGCCGGCCATGGCCTCGAACGCCAGCGCGATATCCGCGACGTCGGCGGCGATCGGAGCGATGACGGAGAGGCCAAAGAACGGCTCGGCGAAACCCGGCCCATACGGGATCGCGCCATAGGACGGCTTGAAACCGGCGACGCCGACATGGGCGGGCGGCCTGCGGCTGGAGCCGCCGGCATCGGTACCGATCGCGAGCGGCACGAGGCCGGCCGCGACGGCGGCGGCCGGACCGCCCGATGAACCGCCAGGTGTCAGCGTGGGATCGAGCGGATGGAGTGTGGGTCCGAATAGCTGTGAGGTCGTCACACCCTTGCTGGCGAACTCCGACGTCGCGCCGATGCCGATGATGACGGCGCCGGCCTCGCGCAGGCGCTCGATTGCAATGGCATCCTGTGGCGCGATGAAATTGGCGAACAGGCGCGAGCCCTGCGTGACGCGCCAGCCAGCGGCCCAGATGTTGTCCTTGACGACGATGGGGACGCCGGCGAGCGGCATCGCTTCGCCGGAGCGCAGGCGCGCATCGACCGCTGCCGCGTCGGCAAGCGTGCGGGCAGGATCGATCGTCACCACCGCGTTCAGCGCCCTGGCCGCCTCGATGCGCGCAAGCGCTGCCTTGGCGGTTTCCACCGCGCTCGTGCGCCCAGCGGAGATGTTGGCCGCAATCTCGCGCGCGCTATTTTTTCGCTCTGTCATGGCCTCCCCAGATCAGCGCCAATGTGCCGCACAGCGCAAGGCAAGCCAAGGCGAAGAACGCTGCGCCGAGACCGGCAACACCATCCAGCACCGAAACCAGCGCCGGCGCGGCGAGCAGGCCGGCATAGGATGCGGTCAGCACGGCGCCCGTGGTCTCGCCGATCCGGTCCTGCGGGGCGAGGCGCGCGATCTCGGCGATGAAGACGCCGTTCCAGCCGGATGCCGTCAGGCCGAACAGGGCCGCGACGGCGAATTGCCCGGTGCGACCGAGCGATGCGCCATCGAGGCCGAGCAGCGCGGCGCAGAAGGCCATGCCGAGGCCGATGACGACGAGCACCATGCGTGAGGCATCGAGACGCATGGCGACATAGCCCCAGCCGAGCCGGCCGACCAGGCCGCCGGCCTGCGCACAGGCGAGCGCCATGCCGGCCTCGATGTGGCTCAGGCCGAGCTCGCGTGTGCCGAGCATGACGAAGACGGTGTTGAGCGACACCTGCATTGCGCTGAACGGCATCGAGGCCAGCGCCAGCGTCGCGATGCGCCGGTCCGCGGTGACCAGCGCCAGCCGCGCGCGGAGATCAAGTTGCGGAAGCGGAACGGCTTTGCCGGCATAAGCCGGCCGCAGGTGCTCGAACAGCAGGATTGCGACGAGAGCGCAGGCACCGACGACTGCGTAGCACCAGGCCGGTCCCAGCCAGATCGCGACCGCGGGCAGGGCCAGCGAGCCGCAGACGGCGCCGATCTGGTTGCCGGTCTGGCGCACGGAGAACACGAAGGCGCGTCGCTCCGACGTTACCAGCCGCGACAGCAGCGCCGCGCTCGCGGGCGTCTCCGGTCCGAAGGCAAGGCCTAGGCAGAGGCCGGCGGCGAGCAGGGCCGCGGTCGATCCGAGCGAAGCCAGCGCCATGCTGACGACGATCGCCGCCGCGCACAGGCTCGCGATCCGGAGCGAGCCCATCCGCGCGATGAGGCCGCCGCCCCAGAACGAGGCGGGGATGCCGACGGCGAACACTGCGCAGGAGAACATCGAGAGCTGCCAGACCTCGATATGGGCGCGCGGCGCGACCACGCCCGGGGCAAACAAGGCGAGCGCCACCAGGGCCTGAAGCGAGGTCATCGCGCCGAGCGCCGGCAGCAACGGCGGTGCTGGCCGAACGGCAATGTTTGCGTCTACCATGGCGCGGCGCTATCAGGAGGAACGGCACTATGGCAGGCGGTATTTCCATTCACGCGGTCGATGTGGCCGGCGGACGACCGGCGCAGGGTCTGCGCGTCGAGATCTGGCGGATCGATCCTGACTCCTCGCGCGTCGCCGACGGTCGGCTGGGCGCCAACGGTGTGCTCGATCACCCCATTGCGCAGGGCGCGGGCGTCACGGCAGGCGAGTACGAGGTGCTGTTTCATCTCGGCGAGTTCTTTGCGGACAGCGACGGCTTTCTCACGGTGACGCCGTTCCGCTTCCGCATCAAGCATGTCGACGAGCATTTTCATCTGCCGCTGAAATTCACGCGCTGGGGCTATTCGCTGTTCCGCGGCGCCTGATCAGTTGGTCAGCCGCCGCGACAGGCCTGTGACGCGCTCCATGACCGCGACCATCGCAACGGTGGCGATGATCAGCACGCTCGATAGCGCGGCAATGGTGACGTCGAGCTTGCCCTCGAGGTCCTGCCACATCCGGATCGGCAGCATGTCGGTTGCGGCGTCGCGCAGGAACAGCGAGACCGGAACGTTGTCGAACGACGACATGAAGGCGATGAAGGCGCCCGCGATGATGCCTGGCCGGATCAGCGGCAGCACGATCCGCCGGAACGTGTAGAGCCGGCTCGCGCCCAGCACCGCGGAACTCTCCAGCAGGGTCGGCTCGAGCTGGGCGAGCGCTGCGACCGTGTTGCGCACGACATAGGGCACGCAGACCACGGTGTGGCCGATCACCAGCGTCAGTAACGACACCTGCATCCCGACCAGCGAGAACAGCATCAGCGCAGCCAGACCAAAAGCCAGCGCCGGCAGCACCAGCGGCGACATGAAGAGGGAGTCGAGCAGACGTGCCGACAGCGTCCGCGACCGTGAGATCGCGAGCGCCGCCCCAACACCGAGCACGACTGACAGGCCCGTCGCCCACAGTGCGACGGTGAGGCTGTTCTTGGCCGCGAAGTGCAGCTGCCAGGCGTTCCACAGCTCGGCGTACCAGCGCAGCGAATAGCCCGGCGGCGGGAAGCGCAGCGAGAACCCGCTGGTAAAGGAGACAATCAGCACCACCAGCGAAGGCGCGATGATGATGATCAGTGCGGTCACCGCGATCACGGTCATCACGAACTCGAAGCTGATGGCTTCCAGGGTGCGCTTGCGTCCGCTCATTACGCGCCTCCATAGCCGCGCGACAGGCGGCCGAGCGTGGTGAAGACCGAGACGACCGCGAGCACGGCCAGCAGGAAGATGATCGAGATCGCGGAGGCAAAGGGCCAGTTCTGCAGCGTGGAGGCCTGCTGATAGAGATACATCGGCATGAACAGCATCTGCCCGCCGCCGATCAGCGACTGGGTGATGAAGGCTGTGATCGCGGCCGCATAGGTCAGCGTGCAGCCGGCGATTACGCCGGGTAGCGACAGCGGCAGCACGATCCTGAAGAAGGTGCGCCAGCTCCCGGCGCCGAGGGAGCAGGAGGCATCGTCGAGATTGGAATCGATGCGGCCGAGCGCCGTGATCAGCGGCAGCGTCATCAGCGGCATCTGCACCTGGGCCAGCGCGATCACCACGCCGAGCTGGGTGTAGAGCAGTTTTATCGGTGTATCGATCATCCCAAGGGATTGCAGCGTCGCATTGATGATGCCCTGGCGGCCCAGGATGACGATCCAGGCGAAGGTGCGGACCACGACGCTGGTCAGGAGCGGCAGCAGCACGATCAGGATGATGATGGTCTGAAGCTTTGGTCCGACCCGCTGGTAGAGCCAGGCGATGGGAAAGCCGAGCACGAGGCACACGGCCGTCACCTCGGCCCCCAGCATCAGCGTCGAGCCGAGCACGCCGAGGCTAAAGGGATCGGTGAGGAAGTGTAGGTACTGGCCGAGCCCCCAATGGAGCGCGGCCGTGTCGTTGTGCAGCGAGAGCCAGAGCAATTGCAGCAGCGGCGCCACGAAGAAGACCAGGAAGAACAGCGCCAGCGGCGCTGCCAATCCCATCCCGTAGGACGTCACATCCCGCGATGCCGGTGCCGTGCCCATGACAAATCCTCGGCGATGCCTCTAGATCTTGATCTCGCGGTTGAATCGCTCGATCCACGCCGAGCGCTGTTCGTTGATCTTCTTCCAGTCCTGGAACACGAATTTCTGCTTCAGCTCGGCGGTGTCCTTGGCGAGCACGCGCGCGATCTCGCCGCCCATCGTCACCTTGGAATTCGTCGGCACGATCAGATAGGGCGGGTTCATCAGCGTGGTCTGCACCTCCTGCGTCAGCGACGCCTCGATCAGCTTGAAGGCGAGCTCGCGGTTAGGCGAGTTCTTGACGATGTGGATCGTGGTCTTGAAGGCGATGGCGCCTTCCTTCGGCGCCACGAACTCGACCGGTACGCCGCGCGCCTTGAGGATCTGGATGGCGTTGAAATTGCCGGGCGAGATGTCGATCTGGCCCTGCTGGAACAGGGTCGCGAGCGCGCCGGGATTGGCGGCGACGGCGGCGAGATTGGGCTTCAGCTCCTCGATCGCCTTGAAGCCGGGATCGACATTGGCTTCCGAGCCGCCGCGCATCTTGGCGATCTCGACCAGCCAGCCGGTGCCGAGCGTCGAGTTGAGATTGGTGATGCCGACACGGCCCTTGAACTCCGGCTTCCACAGATCGGCCCAGGAGGTCGGCGGCGTCTTGACGGCTTCCGGATTGTAGGTGAGGCCGACGACCTGGAAGAACGGGGCTGGGCCCATCGGCTCCTGCGCCTCGGAGATCAGGTCCTTGTAATAGGCGCTCTTCTCGACCGGATAGGGCTCGACGAGATCCTGCCCGATCGCAACGAGGGCCGGGCCCGGATCGTGCAGCATCACGTCGATCGGCGGATTGGCCTTTGCCGCGTTCACCTTGGCAATCTGGTCGACCGAGAGCATGGGGTCGAGCACGATCGCGGCGTCCGCGCTTGCCTTGCGGAACGCCGGCACCAGCACCGCCTTGTGCGCCTCCTCCCAGCTTCCGGTGAAGGTCGCAAACACCAGCGGGCGGGCCTGGGCGTAGCTTAAGCCCGGAAACGCCTTCATGGCGCCGAGTGTGAGTGCGGTCGTCATCAGGCTGCGGCGGTTCATGATCATAGTCGAACTCCCTCTGGACAAAGATTGAATCTAAAGCGTTGCGGGAAAGGCGTTGGCGAGCGATGGGGCGAGCGGCGCGAGGCGCACGGCGGCGCCGCTCTCCAGCGCGCGCGTCTCGCCGATGCGCGCCTGGGAGATCTTGACGCC
>LNAP01010611.1_pt2 | contig 16342 bp, 14 predicted proteins | sample 602601 | NCBI WGS metagenome assembly LNAP01 (sample SAMN02440304, study PRJNA202911) | soil metagenome | biome: Subtropical and temperate rainforests or woodlands; isolation source: soil samples (1 kg each in a 20% v/v slurry with milli Q water) were... ... | reverse complement strand
CTCACGACCTCTAAAGCAGCTTGCGCAATGCAGTTGGGTTTTGATCGCCAACACTTCACCCTGCCAAGGGTTGGCATTTTTCTTGGATTGAATAAGGGCATGCCCGTCGTGCGTCAGACGCTGTACGACAAATCCCGGGCCTGCGGTGAGTTCTTATTCGAATACGTGGTCAAAGGCCTTGTTACAGACCAATTCCATTTGGTGCGGGTAGTTGGAGGCTCCGACACCTGGGAATCGCATGAAGCCACCAGACCTCTCGACACCCTGTTTCTGCTCACCCCTGGTTAAGATTTGAGCAGTGCCGGGAATTCAGTGCGGGCGATTGTAGATATGTAACGTTCTATAAACCATGTCTCATCCCGAAATAATTTTTATCCGAACCGGCAACAATCATTAACCGTTTTCGCAAAAGTGGCGCATCTTATCGAAATTAATTCTCAACAAAAACACCAAAATAAGTAGGTCTTCCACCCACGGTTCAGACAGTATCGTGCCCCTCATCTCGGCCCTTTACCTTGCCCAAGGCCCGATATGACGGGGGCTCTGGCCATTCGCCAGAGCCTGTTAAAACTGCCTGTTCGTGCCCGCAATGGAAAAAACCGGAAGCCTGCAAAACAAGCCAATTTCGTTACGTTTCCATGTACCAATCCGGCCATCTCGAACGCCCTGCGGCACTCGCTCTGTGACAACATGTCGCACACTTGTCGCACCCTTGATTGCCACCCGTCACAGTCTTTTTACCCGGCCTCTGAAATGTGCTCTGCAAGACAAAAAAAGCCCCGGCCCTCTCTTCGAGGACCGGGGCTTTTTTGTCCGACAATGGGAGGCGGCAGTTGACCTCAGCGCAGCGCTTTGCGGTTACGCGAGGTCAGCAACGGCACCAGAACCACAATCAGCACGAAGGCAACCAGCGCCCACTGTGCCAGCGACAGACCAAGGATTGGCGGGTATGGCGTGGAGCAGAAACCATCGACCTGGAAACCCAGCGGGAAGATCTTCGCCAGCGGCAAGTCATCGACAATCGGTTGCAGCACATCGATGCCGCAGCTGACCGCCGGATAGAACTGCGTATAGACGTGATGCCCGGCAACGCCTGCACCTGCCACTGCACAGATCACCACCAGGGTTTCAAACACCGTGATGCTGCGACGGCCGCGCATGGCCGCGCCGATGAAGGCAAAGATCGCGATCAGCAGCAACGCGTAACGTTGCAGGATGCACAGCGGGCAAGGGGCCTCGCCCAGAACAATTTGCATGTACAGCGCGCCGCCGATCAGCGCCAGGCAAATGATGCCCAAAAACACCAGGTAGCGCCGTTCACGCCCCAACCGCATGGATTCATCGCTCATTGCGTTTCCCTTCAATATTTCGATTGCCCGTCAGTCTACACGCTGGCCCGGACCTTTGAGAGTCTGGAGCATGTGAGGGGGATTCGGGGGGAATAGACGATAAGGCGGTTAAGAAGGGATTAACTTTCTGACTTTTTTTCAGTTCAGGACCGAGGTGTGGCTTGCTCGCGAAGCAGGCGACTCGGTCCCCCGAGCCGCCGCAACCCCTTACTCCAGCGCCGCCGCCGGCCCGAAGAACTCATAACGGCTTTGCTTCTCCGGCACACCCAATGCCTTGAGGTGGCGTTTGATCGCGACCATGAAGCCTTTTGGCCCCAGGAAGTAGGCATCCAGATCGCGCTCTTGCGGCAGCCATTGATGCAACTGCTGCTGGCTCAACAACCCCATCTTGTGCGCCGCCGGGCTCACGCCGTCGTCCTCGGAATAGCAGTAAAAGCGTTTGAGTTGCGGGTGACGCTCAGCCAGACCATCGATCCAGTCGCGGAAGGCATGGACGCTGCCGTTGCGCGCGCAGTGGATGAAATGCACCGGCCGCTGGGTTTCCAGCGCCGCTTCGAGCATCGCCAGGGTCGGGGTGATGCCCACGCCACCGCTGATCAGAACCAGTGGCTTGTCGCTGGCGGTCAGGACGAACTCGCCCGATGGCGGGAACAACTGGATGCTGGCGCCGACATGCAACTGGTCGTGCAGGAAGTTGGAAGCGCGGCCACCGGCCTCGCGTTTGACGCTGATGCGGTACTGGCCTTTGTTTGCCAGCGCCGACAGCGAGTAGTTACGACGGATCTCTTCACCGTCGAGGATCAGTTTCATGCCGATGTACTGGCCGGGTTCTGCCAGCAGGATCGGGCCTTTGTCCGCGGGTTCGAAGTAGAACGAAGTGATCTCGGCGCTCTCCTCGACCTTGTCTGCCACGATGAATTCCCGCGCCCCGCGCCAACCGCCCGGTGCCTGTTCCTTCTGGTCGTAGATGCTGGTTTCGGCACCGATCAGGATGTCCGCCAGTTGACCGTAGGCCGCGCCCCAGGCCGCGATCACTTCAGGAGTGGCGATCTCTTCGCCCAATACTTCGGCAATGGCCCGCAGCAGGCAGCTGCCGACAATCGGATAGTGCTCCGGGAGGATTTGCAGGGCCACGTGCTTGTTGATGATCTTGGCCACCAGGTCGCCCAACTGGTCGAGCTGATCGATATGGCGCGCATACATCAATACGCCGTTGGCCAGGGCACGCGGCTGATCACCGCTAGCCTGGTGGGCCTGGTTGAACAGCGGGCGGACTTGCGGATATTCGGAGAGCATCATGCGGTAGAAGTGCGTGATCAGCGCCTCACCACCGCTTTCGAGCAGCGGCACGGTGGATTTGACGATGGCACGGTCTTGAGCGCTCAGCATTAGGTGACTCCTGGTCTTCTTGGGTTGCTAACGGACTACCCTATGCGTATCAGCTTTCGTGCCAACTATTTAATCGTTATAAATCAATAACTTAATAACTTAATAGTCATTTAGACACTGACTGATTTATAGTCATACCGACTACACGGAGTCACTATGACTGCAAAATCCCTGCTCACTGCTCTGCTGCCCCTGGTCGCCGACCTGTCCCGCGAACTGCCCGAGAGCGAACGCTATCGACGCCTGCTGGAAGCCATGCGCGCCCTGCTGCCGTGCGACGCCGCCGCCCTGCTGCGTCTTGATGGTGAATGGCTGGTACCACTGGCCGTTGACGGCTTGAGTACCGACACCCTCGGCCGGCGCTTCAAGGTCAGCGAACACCCGCGTTTCGAAGCGCTGCTCAGCGGCCCCGGCCCGACCCGTTTCGCTGCCGACAGCGACTTGCCTGACCCCTATGACGGCCTGGTCGATGGCCTGGATGATCATCTGGAAGTCCATGACTGCATGGGTTGCCCGTTGTTCATCGACGAACGCCCATGGGGCCTGCTGACCCTCGATGCCCTCGACCCGGAGCGCTTCGAACCGATCGAACTGGATGCCCTGCAAGCCTTCGCCAGCCTCGCGGCCGCTACGGTCAACGCCGCCGAGCGCATCGAGCGGCTGAACAACCGGGTCGAAGATGAGCATCAGCGCGCCGAGGTCTACCGCCAGGCCAGCGGCCAGCAGAATCGCGAGATGATTGGTCAGAGCAAGGCCCACAAGCGCCTGGTCGAAGAAATCAGCCTGGTAGGCGGTAGTGACCTGACCGTGTTGATCACCGGTGAAACCGGGGTCGGCAAGGAGTTGGTGGCCCAAGCCATCCATGCCGCCTCGCCCCGCGCCGACAAACCGATCATCAGCCTCAACTGCGCCGCACTGCCCGACACCTTGGTGGAAAGCGAGTTGTTCGGCCATGTTCGCGGCGCCTTCACCGGGGCGATGAACGACCGCCGTGGCAAGTTCGAACTGGCCAATGGCGGCACGCTGTTCCTAGATGAAGTCGGCGAGTTGTCGCTGACCGTGCAGGCCAAGTTGCTTCGGGTGCTGCAAAGCGGTCAACTGCAGCGACTGGGTTCGGACCAGGAGCACCAGGTCGACGTGCGCCTGATCGCGGCGACCAACCGCGACCTCGCCGAAGAAGTACGCAGCGGCCGTTACCGCGCCGACTTCTACCATCGCCTCAGCGTGTATCCGCTGCTGGTGCCGGCCCTGCGCGATCGCGGGCGTGATGTGCTGCTGCTCAGCGGTTACTTCCTGGAGCAGAACCGCTCGCGCATGGGCCTCAGCAGCCTGCGCCTGAACAGCGACGCCCAGGCCGCGTTATTGGCCTACGACTGGCCCGGCAATGTGCGCGAGCTTGAACATTTGATCGGCCGCAGCGCCTTGAAAGCCTTGGGCAATTGCAAGGAGCGGCCAAAGATTCTCAGCTTGAGCGCAGCCGACCTCGACTTGCCCAGCGCCGGCGTTGAAACCGTTGCCGAGCAACCCGCCATCGCCGCTGTGGCGTTGGTAGCAGGTGATTTACGCGAGGCGACTGAAAACTATCAGCGCCAGTTGATCGGTGCATGTCTGGAGCGGCACAACAACAACTGGGCAAGCGCAGCCCGTGAGCTTGGCTTGGATCGGGCGAATCTTGGGCGGATGGCCAAAAGGCTCGGCATGAAGTGATGACCCCATCGCGAGCAAGCTCGCTCCCACAGGATGTGTGAACGACGACGATCTAATGTGGGAGCGAGCTTGCTCGTGATGGCGCCTTACTGTTCACCACAATTGTTAAAGCCTGCCCCAAACAAGTCGATAACCCGGCATCGAAGTCATTGGCGATCGCTGGATTGCCCGTCACCTTTTTCCAGAGAAGGTTTATATGTCCTCCACCAAACTCACTTTCGCTTCTGCTGTTTACCTTGCGCAGCGGCAAGCTGATGGCGATCAACCTGCTCAAGGTCAGTGAAATCATTCCCTGCCCGCCGCTGACCAGGCTGCCGGAGTCACATCCCCACGTCAAAGGCATCGCCACTCTGCGCGGTGCCTCGCTGTCGGTGATCGACCTCAGCCGTGCCATTGGCGAGCGTCCGCTGGAAGACCCGAACGGCGGCTGCCTGATCGTCACCGACGTCAGCCGCTCCAAGCAGGGCCTGCACGTACAGGCCGTGAGCAAGATCGTCCATTGCCTGACCACCGACATCCACCCGCCGCCCTTCGGCTCCGGTGGTTTGCGTGCCTATATCACTGGCGTGACGTCGGTCGATGGCACCCTGGTACAAGTGCTGGACATCGAAAAAGTCATCCATGGCATCGCCCCGGCACAAATCGAAATGGCGCCGACCGAACTGAGCATGGAAGACGCCGAACTGCTGGGCAACGCGCGCATTCTGGTGGTCGATGATAGCCAGGTCGCCTTGCAGCAATCGGTGCACACCCTGCGTAACCTCGGCCTGCAGTGCCATACGGCACGCAGCGCCAAGGAAGCCATCGACTGCCTGCTGGACCTGCAAGGCACCGCGCAGCAGATCAACCTGATCGTCTCGGACATCGAGATGTCGGAGATGGACGGTTACGCCTTCACCCGCACCCTGCGGGAAACCCCGGATTTCGCGCATCTTTATGTACTGCTGCACACCTCGCTGGACAGTGCGATGAACGCCGAGAAAGCACGACTGGCGGGGGCGAACGCGGTGCTGACCAAGTTTTCTTCGCCGGAATTGACCCAGTGCCTGATCACCGCGGCCAAGGCTGTCGCCGAACAGGGTTATTGAGTGTTGACCGAAGAATTCTGCTGGCTGATGCGGCGCGACCTCTCTGTCGTCGTGCCGCCCCCTGATTGGCCAACCGGCCTGCAACTGAGCGAATACCGCCCCGAACTGGGCGCCGCCGTGCACCGGTTGATGGAGTTCGGTTATCTCGACGGCGGTGGTCGCGTAGCCGCGCTGGACATGTGGCAACGGCAGTTCGAAACCGATCCGGAATATGACCCGGCCCTGTGCTTCATTGCCCTGGATGCCGAGGAAGTGGTCGGCGTTTGTCAGTGCTGGACCAGTGCCTATATCAAGAACCTGGTGGTGCACCCGCGGTTTCAGGGGCAGGGGTTGGGGCGTGCGCTGTTGTTGCAGGCGTTCAAGGTGTTCCAGCAGCGGCGTGAAGGTTTCGTGGATCTGAAGGTACGTGAAGACAACCTTCGGGCGCGGCGCTTGTATGAAAGCGTCGGGATGCGCGCGGTCCGCCGGGAGCCGGTTCCGCTCTGACACACCGCCATCGCGAGCAGGCTCGCTTGTATGGTAGGACTTGAAGGGAGGAGGCCAGCAAAGACTCAATCCACCTTTCAGGCATACTCCTGCCTTGGCCACTCAGCCCAAGGAAGCCTGAACCATGAAAGCTGCGCCCCTGATTCTATTCTGCCTCACCGCCCTCACCTCCCAGGCCCACGCCTCCAGCCCCGACGCCTGGGCCACCTACGACAAAGCCGTACTCACCAGTTGCACCAAGGCCAGCGGCCTGAAGGACAGCAAACCGGTCGGCAACGCCGCGCAGTTCGATGACCGGGTCGGCTACACCGCGCTTCTGCTCCAGGGCCAGTACCCGCAAAAGCACATGAAAGGCGCACAAGGTACCGAGTTGTGCCTGTACAACAAAAAGAGCAAAACCGCGTACGTCACCGAATGGGACTCCATCCGCCCGGCCGGCAAGGCAAACTGAGTGGCGCATAATTTGCTTCGATAGCGGCTTTTACGGCGGCATTCTGTCGCCGTTTCATGCCCTGTGACGCGAACGAACGCTCGATGAATACAACGTTTTCCTGTGTAGGCTGCGGCAAATGCTGTAACGACCACCATGTGCCCCTGACCCTGGGCGAAACCCGGATGTGGGCAGCCGATGGCGGTCAGGTGATCGTGCTGGTCGAGGCGTTTCTGGGCAATGGCCTGGGTCTGCCAGTGCACCAACGGGAACACGCCGAACGCCGTTCGGCGGCAGTGCGCAGCGGTGAATCCGAGGCGTACGTGGCCATCACCTTCGCAGCCTACAATGTCGGCCCCTGCCGAAATCTTGACGAAGACAACCTCTGTCGCATCTACGAACGCCGGCCGCTGGTGTGCCGTATCTATCCGATGGAAATCAATCCGCACATACCTCTAAACACCGCCATGAAGGAATGTCCGCCTGAGTCGTGGGAAAAAGGACGGGAACTGATTGTCGGTGGTGAGCTGGTCGACCGGGAATTGTCAGAACTGATCCAGCGCTCCCGTCAGGCGGATCGTGACGACATTCTGATGAAGGATGCGATTTGTGCGTTGCTGGGGATTCGCACGACGGCCCTGAAGGGCGACGGGTTTACCGCTTATCTTCCGGATATGGCGCAGTTAGCCGCGATCATCGACGACCTGGCCGGGCAAACGTTGCCGCAGTGGGGCAGTGAATGGCGGTTTCATGTGTCGGGAGATGATATTGCCGGGCAGGTGCTAGCCGCAGGTGCGCAAGTGGCGGCGGATGTGCCGACGAATTATTCGTTTATTTCGTTGCGGGCGGTTTGATCCGGGATTTGCAGTGTTTGTGCCGGCCCCTTCGCGAGCAAGCCCGCTCCCACTGGAGGAATGCATTAAAAATGTGGGAGCGGGCTTGCTCGCGAAGACGGCAGATCAGTCACCGCAGACTTAAGAACTCAACGCTTACCCATCGACCGACGAGTCCCCGGCGGTGCCATGCCCGGCGTCTTGGTGTGGCCGTTCTTGGCGCCGTTCTTGTACCACGGCTGGTTGGAACCCTTGGCGGCCGCCAGCTCACCCGGCTTGAACGGGAATTTGAAGGTCGGGATCTCGGCTTTGGATTCGCTGTCGGCGCCGGAATCGACGCTGTCTGGCAGCTCTGCCTGCACGTCGTTCAGGGCGTCGGCGACCGGCGGTTGTTTCGGGGAAGTCATGAAAGCTCCGGGGGTGCATGAAATGTCCCGCATGCCACAGTATAAGAAGTGCGGCAGTATAACTGGATGGAGCACGACAAGCTGCAAGCTTGCATAGACCGCCTGACGACTCGCACAAATCCCGCGAAGAATGTTAGCGTGCTCATCATTCTTCACCGCCCGACGAGCCCGCCCACCCATGAAAAAGACCGTCCTTGCATTCAGCCGCGTCACTCCACCAATGATCGAACGCCTGCAACAGGATTTCGACGTCATCGTACCGAATCCGAAAAACGGCGACATCAACGCCCAGTTCAACGAAGCCCTGCCCCACGCCCACGGCTTGATCGGCGTCGGTCGTAAACTCGGTCGCGCTCAACTGGAAAACGCCACCACACTGGAAGTGGTGTCCAGTGTCTCGGTGGGCTACGACAACTATGACCTGGCCTACTTCAACGAACGCGGGATCATGCTGACCAACACGCCGGATGTGCTCACCGAAAGCACCGCCGACCTGGCGTTTGCCCTGTTGATGAGCAGCGCGCGCCGCGTCGCCGAACTGGATGCCTGGATGGCAGGCCACTGTCGGTGCGCAGCTGTTCGGTTGCGATGTGCATGGCAAGACCCTGGGCATTGTCGGCATGGGCAATATCGGTGCGGCCATCGCCCGACGCGGTCGCCTGGGGTTCAACATGCCAGTCATCTACAGCGGCAACAGCCGCAAGACCGAACTGGAACAGGAACTCGGCGCACAGTACCGCAGCCTCGATCAATTGCTGGCCGAAGCTGACTTCGTCTGCCTGGTGGTGCCGCTCAGCGAGAAAACCAAACACTTGATCAGCCATCGCGAACTGGCGCTGATGAAACCAGGCGCCATCCTGGTGAACATTGCCCGCGGCCCGGTGGTGGATGAGCCGGCACTGATTGAAGCGCTGCAAAACAACCGCATTCGTGGTGCCGGGCTCGACGTTTACGAAAAAGAACCGCTGGCCGAGTCCCCACTGTTCCAGTTGAAAAATGCCGTGACCTTGCCGCACATTGGCTCGGCCACCCATGAGACCCGCGATGCCATGGCCAACCGTGCCCTGGCCAACCTGCGCAGTGCGCTGTTGGGGGAACGCCCACAGGATCTGGTCAACCCGCAAGTCTGGAAGGGTTGAAAAAAAGGGCAGGCGTTAAAAGCGCCTGCCCTTAAATGCAAAGAATAAAAACAATATCACTTTAAACCTGTAGAAAACTGTCTGGATACACACCCTGCAATTCAGTCAATAAACAAATAACAAAACCACCCGCTAGACTCTCCTTACTTTTCCAGGCACAACGGAAACAATAAAGGAGACCACCACCTTGAATCAACTTACGACAAATAAAGTCGTACGCTTCAGTAAAGCCACACTAATGTTATTCATTAGCATTTTTGGATTACTGGTGATGTACAGTAACTTTACAGACTACGCAACCAACTACGAAAACATCAGTAACATCCTGAGCATGGAGAGCACAGGTGACGACGAAAAGTACAGCTACAGGGCCATTACCTCGCACATACTCCATCACCGCATCTACTGGCTCATCATTACACTCGAGGTTATCTACACGCTCTTTTTCATGATCGGAACCTGTTATCTTTATAAAAACCTGAATAGCAGCGCAGAAGAATTCCATGAAGCCAAGAAGCCCGCGATTATTGGACTGCTCATTGCGCTCTTGCTTTACTATGTCGGCTTTCAAGTTATCGGCGTGGAATGGTTCAACATGGACCAGTCACAAGCCTGGAATTACAAAGACTGGACCCGGCATATTGTCGACTTCATACTACCGCTGCTGATTTATATTGCGATCGAAGTCGAGCACTGAGGACTTCAGCGCTCGATGAACGTCATCTCAAGCGAGCTTGCTACCCCCCTGTACCAAGCGTGGTTTGGGCTTGCGAAACACCAGTACGTTACCCGACATCACCAATACCAGCCCCAACAGCGCCGGCATCGTCCACTGATAACCCTCGGCGAACGCTGACACGTTGAGTGCCACCACTGGAAACAGCACTGTGCAGTACGCTGCCCGCTCTGGCCCCATGCGGCCGACCAGGGTCAGGTAGGCGGTGAAACCGATCACCGATCCCGGAATCACCAGGTACAACAGTGACCCGATGTAACGCGTGCTCATCTCCATGTCGAAGGGAATGTCTTTGACCAGGCACCACACGGTTAGCATCGCCGCCCCGTAAGCCATGCCCCATGCATTGGTGGTCAGCGGTTTGAGACCGGCCTTCTGTTGCAGGCTCGAAAGCATGTTGCCCGCCGAGAAACACAAGGTGCCGCACAGGGCCAAACCGAGGCCGAGCAAGGTTTCCGGGCTGGCGGTATGCCCGGCCAGCTCCGGCCAGAACAGCAGTCCCAGCCCAAGCAGACCCAACGCACCGCCCATCAGCACATTGCGGGCAATTCTCTGACCGAAGAACACCCGCGCGTTAAGGGCATTCCACAGGGTGGCGGTGGAAAACACCACGGCCACCAGACCGCTGGGAATCCACTGGCTCGCGGTGAGGAAGCACATGAAGTTGACGCAGAACAGGCACAAGCCTTGAGCCAGGCAGATCAGATGCCCGCGACGGCTCATCACTTGCAGGCGTCGGCTGAGCAGCAGGATCACGAACAGCACCAGTGCGGCGAGGCCGAAGCGATAGACGATCGACACGGGAATGGCCACCACGCCCAGTTGCCATTTCAAGGCAATCCAGGTGGTCCCCCAGATCAGCACGGTCAGCAGGTACAAAGAAAGGTTCATGACTAAGGCTCCTCGCTAGGTGCCCAGTGTCCGGCGCCACGCCTGGGCGCACTTGCATAAACTTGCGGTTTTGTCTGGCGACAGGCTGGCAGGCGCACGTCTACGGAGTAGGATGCGAGGCGTTGGATGCAGGTGTTAGAGAGCAACGATCATGGCTGCACTGGATACCCTACAAGTCTTTCAAGCCCTCAACCGCTCGCCGAATGCTCGCCTTGAGCACAGCGCCGAGCTCGGTGACGGCTTGTCTGCAGCCTTGTGGAGCAATCACCACGACGCTCAGGAATACGAAGCGCCCAGCCACCACACGTTGTCCTGTTACCTTGCCGGCGGCACCGGCACCTTTCGCCGCGGCCAGCCCGCCAACAAGGGTGGTCCGGACAAACTGTGCATCCTCCCCGCCGACCACCAGTCAGGCTGGGTGATCAATGGCGATATTCGTCTGGCACACCTGTATTTCAGCCCTGAACAATTTGCCCTTGGCTGCGTCACCCTGCTCGATCGCGAGCCGCGGGAAATGCAGCTGCGCGAGCAGACCTTTCTCGATGATCCGCAGCAGGCGCTGCGCTTTCGGCAGTTGGTCGCCTTGAACTGGGACGAACCGGGCGAGCGCCTGCTCACCAGCAGCCTGGCTCACGAATTGCTCAGCCACGCCCTGCTCAGCCAGGTCAACGTGCGTCAGGGCTTGCGCCTTAAAGGCGGGCTGGCCGCGCACCAGCGCCGGCATCTGGTCGAGTTCATCGACAGCCATCTGGACGAGGCCATCAGTCTCGGTCAATTGGCGGCGTTGTGCGCGTTGTCCGAATACCACTTCGCGCGGATGTTCCGCGAAAGCTTCGGCTTGCCACCCCATCAGTATGTGCTGGCGCGGCGCCTTAAACGAGCGCGGGAGTTGCTGCGCACGACCTCGCAGCCACTGGGGGAGATTGCACTGGCTTGTGGTTTTGCCAGCGCCAGCCATTTCACCAACCGGTTTCGCCAGACCCTGGGCGGAACGCCCGGCGAATATCGACAGGCGTTTTTGCGTTAGTCCAGGGATTTTCAGCGCCTCAATTGCCGCCTTCGCGAGCAAGCCCGCTCCCACCTTTGGACTGCTTTTCCCTGTGGGAGCTTGCTCGCGATGAACGATGACACGGTCTATCGTCAGAACTCCAAGGTGCTCGACAACGTCACCTGCCGCGAATCCCCCATCGACACAAAGAACCGACTCGCCGCCGAGGTGTAGTAGGTGCGATCGAACAGGTTCTTCACGTTGAGCTGGAACTTGACCTTCTGCCCTTCGACCCTGGTGTCGTAGGTGGCGAACGCATCGGCCACGGTGTAGCTCGGCAGGTCGAAATCGTTCACCGCGTTGCCCGCGCGCTCCCCCACATAACGCGCCCCGGCGCCGACCCGTAGTTGATCACCGCCAATGACGCTGCCGAAGTCATAGACGGCCGACAACGAGCCACTGTTCTTCGCCACGTTCTGCAACTGATTGCCTTTGTAATCCGGGTCTTCGGTGACTTCGGCATCGGTATAGGCGTAGCTGCCGATCATGCTCCAGCGATCGCTGAGCTGACCGCTCAGGTCCACTTCCAGGCCACGGGAACGCACTTCACCGGCGGCACTGTAAATCGTGGTCGGACCTTCGGCGTTGGCCACCAGCACATTGCGTTTCTTGATGTCGAACAGTGCGATGTTGCCGGTAACGCGGCCCGGCAGATCAAGCTTGGCACCCAACTCCCAGGACCTGGCTTCTTCCGGCGCGATACCGCCGTCAAGCACAGTACTGCTGCCGCTCAATGGCGCGATGGTCGAGTTGGGTTTGAACGACTCGGTGTAGCTGCCGTAGAACGACAAGGCATCGGTGTATTTGTAAACAAGGCCCGCGCGCGGCACCCATTTCTGCCCGTTGCTGTCAGTGTTGGCGTGGAACGGTACGCCTTTGCCGGCGTACTGGTCGTACGCCTGGAAACGCGCGCCCGCCACCAGAATCCACTGGTCGGTGAGGTGGATGGAGTCTTGCAGGAAGACCGAATCGCTGCGCAGTTCATCGGTTTGCGCGCTGTCGGGCGCACTGACGGTGGTGCCCGGCACTTCACGACCATAAACCGGATTGACGTAACTGAATGTGGTCAGGCTTTTCTGGCGGATCAGGTCTTCACGGTAGATCTTGCGGTACTCATCGTCGATACCGAACAGCAGGTCATGCTGCATGCCGAGCACATTCACGTTGCCTTCGAGGCTGGCGGTGGTGAAACGGTCGGTGCTGATCGCATTCTGGGTGCCGTCCATGTTGCGGGTCAGGGTGCCCTTTTTGGTGTCGATGGCGGTCACGCGCACCTGGCTCGCATCGTAGGTTTCGCGGTTCCAGCTGTAGCCGAAATGGGCTTTCCAGTTGTCGTTGAGTTCGTGATCGGCCTCGAAGTGATAGAGGTCCGAGCGCCCTTCCATGTTGTTGAACGGTTCGTCGAGACGCTCGTTGCGCGAGATGTCCAGCGGATGGTTGGTCCGTGGATCGATCAGCGTGCCGCGGTCGAACGGTGTGAGGAATTCGCGGTGCTCATAGGAGAACAGCAGCTTGGTGCTTTCGCCGTACCAGGCCAGCGACGGCGCGATCAGGCTCTCGCGATGCACACCGAAGTTACGCCAGTAATCTTCGTCTTCGTAGTCCAGCACCATGCGGTAGGCCAGTCCGGAATCGCCGAGGGACCCGGTGCTGTCGAGGCTGGCACCGCTGCCGTTCTTGCCGTCGTCATAGCTCGAACCGCGCGCGGTCAGCGCGTTGTAGCGCTCAAGCTCGGGCTTCTTGCTGACCATATTGACCACGCCACCCGGATCCTGGATGCCATAGAGCAACGAGGCTGGGCCCTTGAGCACTTCGACCCGGTCCACGCTGGCGTTGAGGCCACGACCCTGCACGATCGGCATGCCGTCGCGCATGATCGAGCCGTTACGGTTGTCGCCAAAGCCACGGACCATCACCGAGTCCTGGGTGCTGCCCAGGGTGTTGGCCTGGGTGATACCGCTGACATTGGCCAGCGCGTCATCGAGATTGCGCGGCGCCTGGTCGCGGATGACCTGGGCCGGAACGACGTTGATCGTCTGTGGGATCTCCTGTACGGGGGCCGAGGAGCGCATCACTGACGTGATGGGTGGCGGTTGATAGCTCATGGAGTCATCCATCACCGAGGTGATGGTGGTCGCGCCCAGGTTCAAGGCCCCTTCAGTCGGCTGTGGCTCCAGTGCAATGGTGTGGCCGTCAGTGCGACGGAACGTCAAGCCCGAACCAGTGAGCAGACGTTGCAGAGCCTGTTCGGCGCTCATCTGGCCATTGATGGCCGGCGCATTGAGACCGTACGGCGCCTCATCGGTGTAGACGACGCTGATACCGGTCACTCGGCTGAAATCACTCAGGGCTTGGGGTAACGGTTTGGCGGCCAGCGCGAATTTGAATTGCCCACGCGACTGACTGCTGCCTGCCTCTGCGGCCAGCGCTACGCTCAGAGGCAACAAGGCCAATGCCGAAAAGCTCAACGCAGAGACACCCAACCACTGTTTGACCGAACCCGATTTTGCCCTGGACTTCATGACTCATGACCTGTGTAGAACCGCAACGGATGCGAATGACTCGCAGTTTCAGTCACTACACGAATGGCAGTCGGGTTTACCTCAGCAAAAACTTGGAAATATTTTAATTTGAGTGGTTGGGTGTCTGATCTGCCGTCATCGCGAGCAAGCTCGCTCCCACAGGTATTGAGTCGGCCACAATATTGGGGCAACACATAACCCCGTGGGAGCGAGCTTGCTCGCGATGAGGCCGGTCGCCTCAACGCAAAATAATCAGATGCCCCAAAACCTGATGCTGCTCAAACCCCAACACCCCCTGCAACGAACTCAACACCGCCTGCGGGTTCCTGCTCGGAAAGCTGCCACTGACCCGGCGCCTCGCCAGTTCATCATTGAGCAACACGATCCGTCCGGGGTAATAGCGCGCCAAATCCTGTACCACATCGGCTAACGTCGCCTTGTAGTAATTGAGCCAGCCCTGGCGCCATGCCAACTGCGCTTCGCTGTCCACCGAGTGGAGCATTTGCGACGAGCCTTCGCCATAGGCCACTTGCTGGCCGGCGGTGAGCACTTGCTGATCGGCTTTCTGGTACGCCGTCACGCCAACCCGCCCCGACAGCACCGTGACCTGTGCACCGTGTGGCTGCAACCGGACTTCGAACTGCGTGCCCAGGACCCGCGTCTGGCCTTTCTCGGCGTCCACCACAAACGGCTCGCCGGTGTGGGTAACGCTGAAAAAGCCGGCGCCGCGACGCAATTGCACATGCCGCTCACCGCGACTGAAATCCACGGCGATGGCACTGTCGGCATCCAGTGTCACCTGCGACTGATCAGCCAGGGTAACGGTGCGAATTTCCCCCGGTGCCGAGACGTAATCCGCCCCCAGATCATCAATCCAACGCATAGGTTGCCAGCCTGTACCGACACTGATCATCAACAGCAGACACGCAGCCATCGCCAGCGCACCGGACCATCGCCCGAGCGTACTGCGCCGCGGCCTGTCCATGGCGTTGAGATAGCCCTGCAAGGCAAAAGCGTCTTCATCGGCGAGTGTGCGCGCCGGTCCTTCGCTCAACTCCCACAGGACCTGCGCCCGGGCATAGGCCTCGGCATGGGCGGGGTCGGCCTGTAACCATTGGCTGAACGTCGCCTGGTCACCGCTGTTGGGCTCGTCATGCAACAGGCTCAGCCAGGCCAGCGCGACCTGCTCCTGCGCCGGCGTCGGAGTGACGCGTTTGAAGTCGTTCACGGTGCTGTCCCTGGCGTAGGGTTCCCGAAGGCTGGCCTTGCAGGCTTCGAGGGCGCGCATCATATGTTTTTCCACGGCACTTTGGGACAAGCCCATGGCCTTGGCGATCTCGGCGTATTTGCGGCCGTGAATGCGATTGAGCAAGAAGATCTGCCGCGTACGCTCCGGCAAGGCGCGCAACGCGGCTTCGACATGGCGCAGATCGTTGCCCGCCTCCAGCGCCGCTTGCGGTCCGCTGCCATGGCTGTCTGGTGATTCCACCATCAAACCTTCGCTGACCCGGACCCGCGTGCCTTCACTGCGCAAGTGATCGATGGCGATGTTGCCGGCGCAGCGCAGCAGGTAGGTGCTGAGTTCCTCGACTTGCACCAACGGCCGCCGCCAGAATCGCAGGAACAGATCCTGTACCAGGTCAGCCGCCGTCGCCCGACAACCGACACGCCGGCTCACCAGTGCTTCCATTTGCGAACGCTGGGAGAGAAACACCTGAAGAAAATGCGCACGGTCCCCGCGTTGTGGATCGCGCTCGATATCGCGGGGTTCGGGGGCTGAGTGATCATCGTTCATGTTTCGACCTGAAAACCGGGGAGGCCACGACAGCGTCAGGGGACCGGAAAGGCCGCAATATTAATGATAAATATTCTCATATGCAAAAGGATCGGATGCTGCCCTTCATTACGCCCGTTGGTTGCACCAATGGCATAGCCATGGAATCCAAAAGCCACCGAAAACAAAACGGGCCTGCGATGCAGGCCCGTTTTCATGGGAAGGTAAAAAGTGAATCAGGTGTCAGCCGTTAAGCGCCGCCTGTTCGTTCTCAAGAAACTCTTCTTCCAGCAGATGGTCGGCATGGGCGGCACTCTCGATGGGCACCACATTGGCTCGTTTGCCGCGTAATTTGCCGAACATATGCTCCAGCGCATGTTCAAGTTTGGTAGCCGCTCCGTCGATCGCCTGCTCCATGGTGGAGGCTTTATGGGTGACGGAAATCGGTTGATGGCCTTTTGGCCGCGCCTCCAGCTGGCAGCGCATGTCGTGGGGACCCGGCTTGTCGCCGTTCTCGTCCCGCAGGTGAACCTCGACTCGTGT
>LNAP01024697.1_pt1 | contig 16346 bp, 16 predicted proteins | sample 602601 | NCBI WGS metagenome assembly LNAP01 (sample SAMN02440304, study PRJNA202911) | soil metagenome | biome: Subtropical and temperate rainforests or woodlands; isolation source: soil samples (1 kg each in a 20% v/v slurry with milli Q water) were... ... | reverse complement strand
CTCCCAGGCTCGTGCAGACGAAGCTTACCGTAAAGCTGATGAAGCTCTGGCTGCTGCTCAAAAAGCACAACAGACTGCTGACGAAGCTAACGAGCGTGCACTGCGCATGCTGGACAAAGCTAGCCGCAAGTAATAGTCCTTCGGGATTGTTATCAAGCCGACCCATTTTTTGGGTCGGCTTTTTTATTGCCCGCTATTTCATACCGGCAATAAAAAACCCGCCGAGGCAGTCAGCATCGGCGGGTTCCTTTCATTGCATTACTGCAGCGGGTCGATCGGCGCAGTCGTCACCATCGGCGCCGAGGCATTCGGCACTCCGATTTCCACCGGCAAACCATCTTCGGCCGCAACCACGTCGCGGACCACATCCCAGTCCATGCGCAGGTTGTTGGTGATGTCCTCACGCTTGAGCATCGCGTTGATCACCGCGGTGTGTTTGTCGACCACAGAGGGATTGCCCTTGTCGTCCAGCGGCGTGTGTGCTTCCAGGTACACCTTGCCACCACTGACACCGAACTTGTACGGGTCGCTGATAATGCGCACCGACGTGCCTACCGGCACCATGCTCGCCATTTCCAGCACGTTGTTGTTGAACATGCGGAAGCAACCGTGGCTGGTGCGCATGCCGATGCCGAACTTCTTGTTCGAACCGTGGATCAGGTAGCCCGGCGTGCCTAACGTGAACTTGAACGGCCCCAGAGGGTTGTCCGGGCCGGCCGGCACCACGTTCGGCAACGGGTCGCCATCGGCGGCGTGCTCTGCCTTGATCGACTCCAGGTCGGGTTCGGCGTCTTGGCGATGATGCTGGTATGGGCAATCGGCGAGCCCCAGCCTTCACGGCCGATACCCAGCGGGAAGGTGTACACCACGTTCCGGCCTTTGGGGAAGTAATAGAGGCGGTACTCGGCCAGGTTGATGACGATGCCTTCACGCGGGCCAGGTGGCAGGATGAAACGCGTCGGCAGCACCACTTCGGTGCCAGCGCCCGGCAGCCATGGATCGACGCCTGGGTTGGCCGCGACCATTTCCGAATAGCCCAGATCGTAGGTGGTACCAAGGTCGGCGAAGGTATCTTCGTACTTGGCCTTGATCACCTGGACCTGACCGATGATGTCTTCACCGGGCGGTGGCAGGGGCAGCTCCAATGCTGCTACGGGACCCGCCACACAGAGGGCGGCGAGAGACAGGTAGCGGGTGACGGCAGGAAAGCGCGGCAACATCCGGAAAATCCTTCGCATGATCGACAAGGGTATAAAAACGGGATTGTACACCGGCATCTGGAAATTCGGGGAGTTGACCGATAGCAAGCAATCTATCGGATTCTAAAGCTCGAAACGCAGTTCCGGCCAGATCGGCGAGGTGCCGCGTTTTTGCGATTCCAGAATGGCCCGGCACAGCGAGCACAGACGCTGGTCCTGGAACACACGGCGATCGACGCTCGACCAGCGCGGTTGTGCTGGCAACAGGCTGCCGCACAAGGTCCGGTCCGCCGAGCCGCCCAACTCCAGCTGACGGGTCACCAGATGTACCCGCACTTCCTGGCAGGCAAACAGATCCAGCTGTTCGTCAGGCTCGATCAGTTGGTAGGCAAAAAGTGACCAGGCAGGACGCGGCATCGGGGGCTCCAAATCGGGGGCGCCACCTTAGCCGAAACACCGCCGCTAGAAAAGCGTCAAAGCAGCGGTTTCAGTGTAGGCCAGACATTTTCCAGCAACTTGCCCTGAGCCCCGACAGTCGGGTGCAGGCCGTCGGCTTGCATCAAGTCTGGATGACCGCCTACGCCGTCGAGAAAAAACGGCACCAGGGGGATCTTTTTCTCCTCGGCCAACGTGCTGTAGACCTTCGCGAAGGCCTCGGTATAACGAACGCCGTAGTTGGGTGGCAATTGCATGCCGAGTAGCAGCACCTTGGCGCCACTGGCGCGGGAGCTGTCGATCATTGCTGCAAGGTTTTGTTGCAATTGTGTTGGCAGCAATCCGCGCAGGCCATCGTTACCGCCCAACTCGAGGATTACCAACTCAGGCTTATGCTCTGCAAGCAGCGCGGGCAGGCGCGCCCGGCCTCCGGCACTGGTGTCGCCGCCAATGGACGCATTGACTACCTTATCGTCGAAACCTTCGCGCTGGAGCCGGTCCTCAAGCAGGGATACCCATCCCAACCGGGTATCCAGCCCGAAACCCGCGCTGATACTATCGCCAACGATCAGGACAGTACCCGCCGCTGCGCTCTGGGCCATGCACATCAAGGCCAGGCCAGCACTACGCATCGGATTCTCCATGGGCGCAAGCATTCTCACCGCGAAGAACCTCAGCAAAGTGGTTCCCAGCGCGGAAGGTGAACTGACTATCCTGCACGAACTGAGCCTGAAACTGAACAAGGGCGACAGTCTGGCCATCGTCGGTGCCTCCGGTTCGGGCAAATCCACCCTTTTGGGCCTGCTCGCCGGTCTCGATCTGCCGAGCAGCGGTGAAGTCACGCTCGCGGGTCAAGCCCTGAGCAATCTCGATGAAGACCAACGGGCGCGCATCCGCGCCGAGCACGTGGGTTTTGTCTTTCAATCATTCCAGTTGCTGGACAGCCTCAACGCTCTCGAAAACGTGATGCTGCCGCTGGAACTCGATGGGCGCAAGGACGCCCGTGCGCGCGCCACCGAACTGCTGCAACGCGTCGGACTGGGCCAACGCCTGACCCATTCGCCCCGCCAGCTCTCCGGCGGGGAACAACAGCGCGTGGCGATTGCCCGAGCCTTTGCCGCCGAGCCCGATGTGCTGTTTGCCGACGAACCCACCGGCAACCTCGACAGCCATACCGGCGAGCGCATCAGCGATCTGCTGTTCGAGCTCAATCAGGAACGTGGCACAACCCTGGTGCTGGTGACCCACGATGAACGCCTGGCACATCGCTGCCGACGCCTGATCCGCCTTGACGCCGGCCTGCTCGTCCCGCCCCTGGAGGTTTAATGGCACGCCTGCCGCTGTTGCGCCTGTTCAGTCTTGCCATCCGCCAACTGCTGCGCGATGCCCGCGCCGGTGAGTTGCGCGTGTTGTTCTTTGCCTTGCTGGTGGCTGTGGCGGCGAGTACCTTCGGCGCCCGTCTGAACGGCGCCATGATGCTGCGTGCCACCGAGTTTCTCGGTGCCGACTTGCTGCTTGAAGGCAGCTCTCCCGCACGACCCGAACAGATAAAAAGCGGCACGGAGCTGGGCCTCGAACACGCTCAAGTGGTGGAATTTTCCAGCGTCATCGCCACTGACAATGGTATTCAGCTGTCCAGCATCAAGGCGGCCGACGACGTCTATCCACTGCGCGGCGAACTGAAAAGCGCCCCAGAGCCCTTCGCCCCGGAAGAACCCGGTGGCGGACCGAAACCCGGTGAGGCCTGGGTCGAAGCGCGACTGTTGACTGCGCTGGACCTGAAGATCGGAGACAGCATCGACGTCGGCATGCGCACTCTCAAACTGGCGCGAGTGCTGACCTATGAGCCGGACCGCGCCGGTAATTTCTACAGCCTGACGCCACGAGTACTGATCAACCTCAACGACCTCGCCGCGACCGGCGTGGTGCAACCCGGCAGCCGGGTCAGTTACCGCGAACTCTGGCGCGGTAAAGCCGAGGCGCTGGAAACCTATCGTCAATTGATCAAACCCGGCCTGGCCGCCAACCAGCGTTTGCAGGATGCCCGCGATGGTAACCGACAGATCGGCGGCGCCTTGGGCAAGGCCGAGCGCTACTTGAACATGGCCAGCCTGGTGGCGGTTCTGCTGTCCGGTGTGGCGGTGGCGTTGTCGGCGACACGCTTCGCTACCCGCCGATTCGATGCCAGTGCATTGCTGCGTTGCCTGGGTTTGTCCCGACGGGAAACCATGGTGCTGTTCAGTTTGCAACTGACGGTACTAGGGCTACTCGCCAGTTTCTGCGGCGCCCTCATCGGCTGGTTCGCGCAGTTGGGACTGTTCGCGCTGCTGCATGATTTATTACCGACCGACGTTCCACCGGGCGGTCTGTTTCCCGCTATTGCCGGGATTGGCACCGGATTGGTCGCGCTGGCAGGGTTTGCCTTGCCACCACTGGCGGCACTGGGTCGGGTTCCGCCATTGCGGGTGTTGCGTCGGGACATGTTGCCGATCCCTTCCAGCACCTGGATGGTGTACGGCGCGGCATTGGGCGCTCTTGGGCTGATCATGTGGCGTCTGAGCCTGGATCTGCTGCTGACGTTCGCCCTGCTTGGTGGTGGCGTGATCGCAGCGCTGATCCTTGGCGGCTTGTTGTTGCTGCTCCTGAAGAGTCTGCGCCGAATGCTGGCGCGCGCCTCTTTGCCGTGGCGCCTCGGGCTGGGCCAATTGCTGCGTCATCCACTGGCAGCCGCGGGGCAATCCCTGGCCTTCGGTTTGATTCTGCTGTCGATGGCTTTGATTGCATTGCTGCGTGGCGAGTTGCTGGACACCTGGCAGAACCAGCTACCGAAAAACGCGCCCAATTATTTCGCGCTGAACATCCTGCCGGCGGACAAACAGGCGTTTACCGATCGCCTGATCGAACTGTCGGCACAATCGGCGCCGCTCTATCCGGTGGTACCTGGACGGCTGATCAGCGTCAACGGTGAGCCGGTTCAGGAAATCGTCAGCAAGGACTCGGCCGGCGACCGAGCGATCCAGCGCGACCTGAGCCTGACATGGGCAGCGGATTTGCCGACGGGCAACAAACTCACTGCGGGTAACTGGTGGGCCGAACAGCCCCCGGACGAAATACCCGGCGTATCGGTGGAAGGCAAAGTCGCCGAAAGCCTGAAGCTCAAGCTCGGCGATCACATGGTGTTTACCGTGGGTGGCGTCAATCGCGAAGCAAAGGTCACCAGCCTGCGGGAGGTCAACTGGGACAACTTCCAGCCTAACTTCTTCATGATCTTCCAGCCCGGCACACTGAAGGATCTGCCGGCGACCTACCTGACCAGTTTCTATCTGGCGGCCGGTCACGATCAGCAGATCGTGGATCTGTCCCGGGCGTTTCCGGCGGTGACCATCTTGCAAGTCGAAGCCTTGCTCGAACAGCTGCGCAGCATCCTCGCCCAAGTCACCCTGGCGGTGGAATACGTGCTGTTGTTCGTGTTGGCCGCGGGGATGGCGGTGTTGTTTTCAGGCTTGCAGGCGACGCTCGATGAACGCATTCGCCAAGGCGCCTTGTTGCGAGCGCTAGGGGCCGAGCGCCAACTGTTGGTCAAGGCCCGGCGGATTGAATTCGGTTTGCTTGGAGCGGTCAGCGGGTTGTTGGCAGCGCTGGGTTCGGAACTGGTAAGCATGGTGCTCTACCGCTACGCCTTCGACCTGCCGTGGCACCCGCATCCGTGGTTATTGGTGCTGCCACTAATCGGTGCGGTGCTGATCGGGGGGGCCGGTGTGTTTGGTACGCGCCGTGCGCTGAACGCCAGCCCGCTGACAGTCTTGCGCGAGGGTTGATAGACTCAAGCTCTCTCTACCACAAGAAGTTGCCATGAGCCGTTATCGCCCTCCCCGCCCCGCTGGCACCGCGCTGATCACCCCCGAAGGTGAAGCGCGGATGCGGGCCGAGTTTCATGAGCTCTGGCATGTTCGGCGGCCGCAGGTGACACAGTCAGTCAGCGAGGCCGCGGCACAGGGCGATCGCTCGGAAAACGCCGAATACACCTACGGCAAAAAGATGCTGCGCGAGATCGACAGTCGAGTGCGCTTTCTCACCAAACGGCTGGAAGCGCTCAAAGTCGTCAGCGAAAAACCGAGCGATCCGAACAAGGTTTATTTTGGCGCCTGGGTCACAATCGAAGACGAGGACGGCAAAGAGTCGCGCTACCGTATCGTCGGGCCGGATGAACTGGATTTGAAACTGGGCCTGATCAGCATCGATTCGCCGCTGGCCCGCGCCCTGATCGGCAAGGCGCTGGACGCCGAGGTTCGGGTTCAGACACCGACCGGTGAACAGTGCGTCTATATCGTGGCTATCGATTATCTTTGAGCCGCAGCACTCTGAACCTCAACGGCGGGTAATCAGCCCCTGTCGGGCAACGCGAGTCAGTTGCTTGATCACTTCGGGTGCGTCCTCGAGGCTGGGCGATTGAATCACCGCCAGATCGAAACTGTCGCTGGCAAATCGAGCCAGCGATTCACCCTCTTCGACAAACTGGATCAGGAAGGCCGCAGGCCCACCGGTGCGACGCGGCCAGCCATCGAGATAACGCAAGAGTGTCGGCTGATGTTTGCCGCCAAGCAGGATTTTTGGATTGCGCTGGGTGAGGTGTGCCGTGATCGGCGCGGGGCGTATAACAGGGCTTAGTGCATTCATTGTGTCGTGTCTCTGCCTCAAAAGTCTGCATGGCAGGTGAGAGGCAACACCGAACCAGCGCTTTAGCGGTATTTCGAAGCCTATCGGCAACTGAATGAGTCACCTGGCGCCCCGCAAGTAGCTGTTTAAATCGGCGCATGGGCAGCATCCTAGAGAAGCTGACCGGACAGTGTCAAGAATGACGAGCAACAAAAAGGCCCGCGCAATGCGGGCCTTTTCATTGAGCCAGAGCGGTCAGCCGGCGATAGCGCGGTCAGCCGAGAGCTTGCCGGCGCCTTCGATCAGCACCGCGATGCTGCCGCCGAGTAGCGCCAGGGCAAATTCATAACCGTTGTTGGCCATGAACAGACCGTTAGGAAGGTGCACCGAGAAGATTGCCACCAGCGAGAGAAAGGTCAGGCCGAAGGCCGCTGGGCGAACCAGCAAGCCAATGATCAATGCCAGGCCGGCGAAGAACTCGGTACCACCGGCCAGCGTCGCCATCAGGTAGCCCGGCGCCAGGCCGATGCTTTCCATGTATTGCGCGGTGCCCGCGAGACCGTAACCACCGAACGCCCCAAAGAGTTTCTGCGAGCCGTGGGCAGCGAAGATGATGCCGACGAAAATCCGCAAGACAGTCAGGCCGTAGCCGGCGCGGGTAAACATTACCTTGTTGATCAGTGTGCTCATGCTGTGTCATCCGTTGTCAGTGTGTGTTGGTTGGCCGCTATATTAATCAGTAAATCACATGTTAAAAGCGCAATTAATCCGCCATAACAATCAGTTTATTCGATTATTTGCGTGAGGCAACTTTCTGCCCCTGGGGCTCCAACGACTCCCGCTCCCGATCGAACGCCAGGTAATACTTGTTCACGCTATTAACATAGCTGACGGCGCCCATTCCCACCTGTTCCATGGCGATGCGTTCAACCTGGAAGAACCACTGATTGGGATTCAAACCACGCCGACGAGCCTCGGCACGCATGCCCTGAACCCGTTCCGGCCCCATGTTGTAGGCCGCGAGCACGAACGCCATGCGCTCGCGCTCGTTGAGTTTGGGGCTGGCAAAGAACTTGCGACGAATCATCGCCAGGTACTTCGCACCGGCCTGCACATTGGCATCGAGATTCTGAATGTTGTCGACCCCCACCCGTTGGGCGGCGGACGGGGTGATCTGCATCAGGCCGGTAGGACCGCTGCCGCTGCGGGCATTGGGTTGCAGGGCCGATTCCTTGAACGCCAGGGCCGCCAGATTCAACCAATCCATGCCTTGGGCTTCGGCGTGTTTTTGCAGCACCGGTCGAAGTTTCTCGAGGCGCTGTCGATCAGCTTTGGCCAATGGATAGTGCACTTGATACAAACGTCGATAGATCCGCAGGAACGCGGCATCCTGATCCGATGGTTTTTTGTAACCCGTCAGGAAGCGATCAATGCTCGCGCGCAACATTGAGGCGTCACGACGCACGAACCAGAACTCTTCGCCAGGCTCACTGATGAGCACCTGCCGATCAAAACGCAACTTGGGCAGGATCTTGCCCCAGCGTTCGGCAATGGGTTGCTCGACGATCGTCAGGTGAAAGATTCCCCCCTGAACCATCTCCAGTACATCCTCGACCGCCAGACTGGGATCGACCCACTCGATGGTCACCGGTGGCAGTTTGAGCAACGCGAGCTTTTGATTGATCTGGCTGACCGCGTCCCCGGCGGCACTGCCGGTGGGCAACGCCAGGGTTTTGCCAGAGAGTTGTTCGAGACGGGTGTAACGTCGCTCGCCTTTGATCCCGACCAATATCAACGGGATGTTGCTGGCAATCGGTTCACTGGTGCTGACCGCGTGGCCCGGTTGCAGGTCCAGCAGCTCCCCCGGCGCGACCAGATCACCCTCGCCGCGCTGCAACGCACCGATCAGTTGATCCTTGCCCTTGGGAATGATCTTGAGGGTAATTTCCTGACCGTCACGGGCGTGACCGTTGAGGTATTGCTCGAAGGCTCGCAAGCGGTGGTATTCAACACCGATGGCCTGGCCCTGGACTTCGCCGGAGCTGTTGCGGCTCTGGTTGACCAGCACCCGCAACACCCGACTGCTGCGAATTTCCGCCAAGTCGCGGACTTTCGCCGCAGGCACGGCTTGCAGCGGCCCGGCCAGACGCGCAACTGCCGGCATCGGCAGCAGCAACGAACAACACAGCAGTAGCAAAACCGAGGGACGTGTCATCCACTCTCCAGAAAGAATACTGGGCCGATTTCAAGAATTTTCATGAAATCGAACGACAGAAACAGAGCGCCGTGAGCGCTGGCAAAGTGCGAAAGACTGGCGCAGTGATGGCACCACGGCCACCCTGACCTGTCTCGCGGCATCAAGAGACAGCTTTAACTCATTGTAGTATAAATCTACAGCTCTGATATGCTTTCCGGCCTTTGGTCCGAGGTAGCACCATGCAACTCATCGATATCGGCGTCAACCTGACCAACCCCAGTTTTGCCGACAAACACCAGGCTGTACTCGACCGCGCCTACGCGGCCGGGGTCTGCCAATTGGTGCTCACCGGCACCAGTGTCGAGGGCAGCGAGCAAGCGCTGGAACTGTGCCGGCAACTGGACGAAACGGCTCAACGGCTGTTCGCTACCGCCGGCATTCATCCCCACAGCGCCAGCGACTGGAACGCCGACAGCGCCCAGCGCCTGCGCAGTTTGCTCAAGGAGCCAAACGTTGTGGCGGTCGGTGAATGCGGGCTGGATTTCAATCGTGATTTCTCGCCGCGCCCGCAGCAGGAAAAAGTCCTGGAAAAGCACTTGGAGTTGGCGGTCGAGCTGCAACTGCCGGTGTTCCTCCACGAACGCGACGCCAGCCAGCGCTTGCTGGAAATCCTTCGCGATTATCGTGATCAGTTGCCGGCCGCCGTGGTGCACTGCTTCACGGGCGAAAAGAAAGCGTTGTTCAGTTATCTCGATCTGGATTTGCACATCGGGATCACCGGCTGGATCTGCGACGAGCGCCGGGGCACGCACCTGCATCCGTTAGTGAAAGAGATCAAGCGGGGACGGTTGATGCTGGAGAGCGATGCGCCGTATCTGTTGCCGCGCAGCCTGCGACCCAAGCCGAAAAATGGTCGCAACGAACCGGCGTATCTGACCGAAGTGTTGCGGGAAGTGGCGTTGCATCGCGGGGAGAGCGAAGAAGAGCTGGCGGCTCACAGCACGGCGTGTGCGCGAGCATTCTACGGGTTGCCTGCTGTTGACTGATGCAGCCTCAACGCTATCGCGAGCCTGATCAGGCCCGCGATACAAGCGTCGCGGTCTTGTCTTAGTGACTGCTACGCAACATTTCTTTAGGCACGTACTTGCCGATCTCGAACTTGCCGATCGCCGCGCGGTGCACTTCGTCCGGGCCGTCGGCCAGGCGCAGGGTGCGTTGCATCGCATACATGTAGGCCAGCGGGAAATCGTTGGACACCCCTGCCCCACCATGGATCTGGATCGCCCGGTCGATCACCCGTAAGGCCACGTTCGGTGCGACAACCTTGATCTGAGCGATTTCGCTTTTCGCAACCTTATTGCCGACGGTGTCCATCATGTACGCCGCTTTTAATGTCAGCAGACGTGCCATGTCGATTTCCATTCGTGAGTCGGCGATTTTATCGATATTGCCGCCCAGACGTGCCAAAGGCTTACCGAACGCAGTACGGGTTACCGCCCGTTTGCACATCAGTTCCAATGCTCGTTCGGCCATACCGATTGAACGCATGCAGTGGTGAATCCGCCCTGGGCCAAGGCGACCCTGAGCAATTTCGAAGCCGCGGCCTTCGCCCAACAGGACGTTTTCGTACGGCACACGGACGTTTTCGAACAGCACTTCGGCGTGGCCGTGGGGTGCGTCGTCGTAACCGAACACGGGCAGCGGACGAACGATCTTCACGCCCGGGGCATCCACCGGCACCAGAATCATCGAGTGCTGCGCATGACGCGGCGCGTCAGGATCGCTCAGGCCCATGAAGATCAGAATCTTGCAGCGTGGATCGCAGGCACCTGAAGTCCACCATTTCTTGCCGTTGATCACCCACTCGTCGCCATCACGCACGGCGCGGGCGGCCATGTTAGTGGCGTCGGACGAGGCCACGTCCGGTTCAGTCATGGCGAACGCCGAGCGGATCTCGCCGCGCAGTAACGGTTCGAGCCAGCGCTGCTTCTGCTCTTCGTTGGCGTAACGCACCAGCACTTCCATGTTGCCGGTGTCTGGCGCGGAGCAGTTGAACGGCTCGGGGCCCAGCAGCGAACGGCCCATGATTTCGGCCAGCGGCGCGTACTCGAGGTTGGTCAGGCCGGCGCCGAGTTCGGACTCAGGCAGAAACAAATTCCACAAACCTTCAGCCTTGGCCTTGAGTTTGAGCTCCTCCATGATTGCCGTCGGCTGCCAGCGATCGCCTTCGGCGACCTGGCGCTCGAACACCGCTTCAGCGGGATAAACGTAGGTATCCATGAACGCGGTCACGCGCTCACGCAGTTCTTGCACCTTGGGCGAATAAGCGAAATCCATGGGCAGCTCTACCTTTTGACTGAGGGTTTTGATGAGTTGTTCAGGTCATGCAATCGATGCTAGAACAGCTACGAAAATTTACCTAGCCTATTCTCGGCGTGTATTAACATTCATCACCGATATATGATCGGCTGATCGAGAGCCCAACAATAAGAGTGCAGCGCAATGAATCTGAGCAAGGTCGACCTCAACCTTTTCATCGTCTTCGACGCGATCTACACCGAAGCCAACCTCACCCGCGCCGGGCAGATTGTCGGCATTACTCAACCGGCGGTCTCGAACGCCCTGGCCCGTCTGCGCGAGACCTTCAATGACCCGTTGTTCGTGCGCACCGCTCAGGGCATGGTCCCGACGCCCATGGCGCAGAACATTATCGGGCCGGTGCGCAACGCCCTCTCCCTGCTGCGGGTGTCGGTGCAGGAAAGCCGTATTTTCAACCCGTTGCAGGCGGTCAAGACCTACCGCATCAGCATGACCGACCTCACTGAAGCGGTAATCCTGCCGCCGCTGTTCCAGCGCCTGCGTCGCCTGGCACCGACGGTGATCATCGAAAGCTTCCTGTCCAAGCGCCGCGAGACCACCAAGGAGCTGGCGGCCGGGCGTCTTGATTTTGCGGTCGACGCGCCGCTCAATACAGACCCGCAAGTGCGCCACGTCAAGTTGATGGAAGACCGTTACGTGTGCGCCATGCGCAAGGGCCATCCGCTGGCAGGCAAAGAAAAGTTCACCCTCGACGATTACCTGTCGCTGACCCATATCCATATCTCCAGCCGCCGTAGCGGTCTGGGCCATGTCGACCTGGCCTTGGGCAAAATGGGCATCCAGCGCAAGATCGCCCTGCGATCCCAGCATTACTTGATGGCATCCCAGGTGTTGCAGCAGACCGACATGGTGATGACCGTGCCGGAACGCTTTGCCCGTCGCCATGATTTGTACTCGGTGAACCTGCCGGTCAACGATGTGCCGCCGGTGGAAACCCACCTTTATTGGCACGAAAGCACCGACCAGGACCCGGCCAACCGCTGGATGCGCGAGCAGATGATCGAGTTGTGCCAGCAGGTGACGGCACATGAGAAGAAGCTCGATAAGGTGTAGGACTTTGGACCGAGGTGCTCCCATCGCGAGCAGGCTCACTCCAGCATTTACCCGGGTCTTTCAGAAAGAATACGGTCGAATGTAGGAGCGAGCCTGCTCACGATGGGGCCGGCACTGACAGCAAAAACCCACGCCCCTTGACGTAAACATTAGCTTAGCGCCATGACCTTTTTCGAGCGCTTCCATGAGCAGCCAGACCTATAGCATTTCCGACCTCGCCCGCGAGCTCGACATCACCACCCGGGCCATTCGCTTTTATGAAGAGCAAGGCCTGCTCAGCCCCGAGCGACGCGGTCAGGAGCGCATCTATTCGCCCCGTGACAAAGTCAGCCTGAAGCTGATCCTGCGGGGCAAGCGCATTGGTTTCTCCCTGGCCGAATGCCGCGAGCTGATCGAACTCTATGACCCCACCGGTGGCAATCAGAAACAGCTGCAAACCATGCTGACCAAAATCGCTGAACGCCGCGAACAGCTGGAGCAGCAGATGCTCGACATCGAACAGATGAAGCTGGAGCTGGACACCGCGCAGGAGCGTTGCACCCAGGCGCTGGAACAGACCATCAAAAACCAGGAACTCATCCAATAACCAAACGTAATGATCGTTCCCACGCTCCGCGTGGGAATGCAGCCCGTGACGCTCAGCGTCACACATCCAGAGCGTCCATTGCGGCATTCCCACGCAGAGCGTGGGAACGATCCCTAACTGAACAGGTGAATTGCTTATGTCCCTACCCACTCACGTTCGCCTGGTCGAAGTCGGCCCACGCGACGGTCTGCAAAACGAAGCCCAACCCATCAGCGTCAAGGACAAGGTGCAACTGGTCGACGCGCTGACCGCCGCCGGGCTCGGCTATATAGAAGTCGGCAGTTTCGTGTCGCCCAAATGGGTGCCGCAAATGGCCGGTTCCGCCGACGTCTTCGCGCAGATCCAGCGCAAGCCTGGGGTGACGTATGGTGCACTCGCCCCCAACCTGCGCGGGTTTGAAGATGCCATCGCAGCCGGGGTCAAGGAAGTCGCGGTCTTCGCTGCCGCGTCGGAATCGTTTTCCCAGCGCAACATCAATTGCTCGATCAGCGAAAGTCTGGAGCGTTTCGTGCCGATCATGGACGCCGCCAGGCAACACGGTGTCAGCGTGCGTGGTTACGTGTCCTGTGTGCTGGGCTGCCCTTACGAAGGTGACGTCGCGCCCGAGCAAGTCGCGCGGGTCGCTCGCGAGCTCTACGCGATGGGCTGCTATGAAGTGTCCCTTGGCGACACCATCGGCACCGGCACCGCTGGCGCGACCCGCAAGATGTTCGACGTGGTGTCGGCCGATGTACCCCGTGAAAAACTCGCCGGGCACTTCCACGACACCTATGGCCAGGCCATGGCCAACATTTATGCCAGCCTGCTGGAAGGCATCTCGGTGTTCGACAGCTCCATCGCCGGCCTCGGCGGCTGCCCCTACGCCAAGGGCGCCAGCGGTAACGTCGCGACCGAAGATGTGGTTTACCTGCTCAACGGCCTGGGTATCGAAACCGGTATCGACCTGGACGCGTTGATTCTGGCCGGTCAGCAGATTTGCACGGTGCTGGGGCGAGCGACCGGTTCGCGCGTGGCCAAGGCTCGTAGCGCACAGTGAGTGGGCGGATGTGTCCGGGTGTTACCGCTGCGTCTGAAACGTGGGGGGCAAGCGAGTAACACGGAAACAAATCGTCGGGTTTTGCCAGAACGAAAAATCCTACAAAATCACAACTCATTGTTTTTAAAGGATTTTTAAAAGTTGGCACGGCTTCTGCTATCTCTATGGCATAACAAGAAAATAAAAATAAGACGTAACGACTCTGACATAACAAAAACAACACGGCAGAGACGCAGCTAACAGATTTTTTTGGAGAGGATGTGCTTTTCAGGGTGCTTTTCGGAGTAACCCGCAACCGGGCAGAGAACAATAAAACTACCTTCAGGTAGCTCCCGAACTGGTTGGATCGCTTGGCGAAAAAGTAGATCAGCGCTCAAAAAAATACGTTTGCTCTTGATCCCGGATGGGGATCGACAAAAACAGCGGTAAAGGGTCACGGTTTCCAAAAACAACAACAGACCGCCCCTCAATAATAAAAAAAGAGCACGTAACGACAAAATTAAAGGGGAGCTTCGGCTCCCCTTTGTGCTTTCTGGTGTTTGCCATTTCCGCTGCCCCCCCTGTGGGAGCGAGCCTGCTCGCGATAGCGGTGGTTCAGTCGACATCTATATTGGATGTGCTGCCGTCATCGCGGGCAGGCTCGCTCCCACAAGGAATGGTGGTCAGGCGTGATTACCGCGCAATTCCTCGATACTGATTTCCCGCATCCGAAACTTCTGGATCTTCCCGGTCACCGTCATCGGAAACTCATCGACGAATTTAAAGTAACGCGGTGTCTTGAAGTGCGCGATGCGTTCCTTGCACCACGCTTGCAGCTCCTGCTCGGTAGCACTGTGGCCCGGATGGAATTTGATCCAGGCGACAATCTCTTCGCCATACCGCGAGCACGGAATCCCGATCACTTGCACATCTGCCACCGCCGGGTGGGTAAAGAAGAATTCTTCCAGCTCCCGCGGGTAAATATTCTCACCGCCGCGGATGATCATGTCCTTGTTGCGTCCGGCAATGCATACGTAGCCTTCGTCATTCATGCTCGCCAGATCACCGGTGTGCATCCAGCCGGCCTGATCGATGGCCTCGGCGGTGCCTTGCGGATTGTTCCAGTAACCGAGCATCACGCTGTAGCCGCGGGTGCACAGCTCACCGATAGTGCCGCGCGGCACCAGGTTGCCCGCTTCGTCGATGATCTTGCTTTCCAATTGCGGCTGGGTGCGGCCGACGGTGGTAACACGCAATTCCAGTTCGTCTGACGGACCAGTCTGCAATGACACCGGACTTGTTTCCGTCATGCCGTAGGCAATCTGCACTTCGCTCATGTGCATTTCGCTGATGACCCGGCGCATCACTTCGATCGGACAGGTCGCCCCGGCCATGATCCCGGTGCGCAGGCTCGACAGATCGAATTCAGCACGCTTGGGCTGATCGAGCATGGCGATGAACATGGTCGGTACGCCGTAAAGCGCGGTGGCCTTTTCTTCGGCGACAGTGGTCAGGGTCAGCAATGGATCGAACGCATCGTTGGGGTAAATCATGGTGCTGCCGTGGGTCATGCAACCGAGGTTGCCCATGACCATGCCGAAGCAGTGATACAGCGGCACGGGGATGACCAGACGATCACTCGCGGTCAGGCCGAGGCTTTCGCCGACCATGTAACCGTTATTGAGAATGTTGTAGTGACTGAGGGTCGCGCCCTTGGGGAAGCCGGTGGTGCCAGAGGTGTACTGGATGTTTACCGCCTGGTCGAAATGCAGGCTGTTTTGACGTTCGCTCAACTGCTGTGCCGACACGCTCCCCGCAAGATCGGTCAATTGCGACCACGGCAGGAAACCCGATGGCGGCTGAGCATCAAGGCTGATGACACCGCGCAGCTCCGGCAGGCGTTCGCTCTGCAATTTTCCGATGGATTGCTCAGCCAGCTCGGGAACGAGGCCCTGCAGCATCCCGTGATAGTCGGAGGTCTTGAAGGCACCGGCGCAAACCAGCCATTGGCAACCGGATTGCTTCAATACGTACTCGAGTTCGGAGCTGCGGTAGGCCGGGTTGATGTTGACCAGAATCACGCCGATTTTCGCGCTGGCGAACTGGCTGATACACCATTGCGCGCAGTTCGGTGCCCAGATACCCAGACGATCACCGGCCTGCAAGCCCAGCGCCAACAGCGCTTTGGCATGCAGATCCACGGCTTCGGCCAGTTGCTGCCAGGTGTAGCGCAACTGTTGATGGCGCACGACCAGCGCCTCGCCGGTCGGGTATTGCGCGACGGTGTTATCGAACGCCTGGCCGATGGTCATCGCCAGCAAGGCTTTGTCCTGGGAACCACGGGTGTAACTACGCTGCGGGCTTGCACTGGGTTGATCCATGACGACCCCTATTGTCTTTATTAGTGGGTGTTACAGCGACCCCCAGAGGGAGCGACCTGTGGCGAGGGGATTTAGCGAAACGTCGCACCGCCCCGTTCGGCTGCGAAGCAGTCGCAAACCCGGTGAATACGGCTTCTCTGACACACCGTAATCACCGATTTGGGGCCGCTTCGCGACCCAACGGGGATAAATCCCCTCGCCACAGGTGCTCCCACAGAGGTTGTTCGCCTTCTATGAACTGGCTCTACTCTCGCTCAAGTTGACGTTAACGTAAAGGGTGATTGACAGCCATTCGTCACAGGCTTACGTTAACGTAAAGGTGAGAACCAAATCACGGCCCTCCCGACCCTACAAAAAAGCCAAAAGGTGACCCATGAGCTACCCATCCCTGAACTTTGCCCTCGGTGAAACCATCGACATGCTGCGCGATCAGGTTCAGTCCTTC
>LNAP01003015.1_pt1 | contig 16358 bp, 15 predicted proteins | sample 602601 | NCBI WGS metagenome assembly LNAP01 (sample SAMN02440304, study PRJNA202911) | soil metagenome | biome: Subtropical and temperate rainforests or woodlands; isolation source: soil samples (1 kg each in a 20% v/v slurry with milli Q water) were... ... | reverse complement strand
CATCGCCTACGGCAAGCCGCAGGCCACGCGGCAGGAAATCATCGCCGCCGCGCGGGCCGCCAACGCCCATGAATTCATCCTGCGCCTGCCCCATGGCTATGACTCCCTGGTCGGCGAGCGCGGCCAGGCTTTGTCCGGCGGCGAACGCCAGCGCATCTCGATCGCCCGCGCGCTGCTGATCGACCCGCCCATACTGATACTCGACGAGGCCACTTCGTCGGTCGATACCGCCACCGAGAAAGAGATCCAGAAAGCGCTGGACAATCTGGTGCGCGGCCGCACGACGATTTCCATCGCCCACCGCTTGAGCACTCTGCGCCAGGCCGACCGGCTGGTGGTGCTCGACAGGGGGGAAATCGTCGAAGTGGGCAAACACGACGAACTGATGGCCCGCAACGGACCCTACTTCCGCCTGCACCAGGCCCAGGTGGCCCAGGCGGAAGCCGGCCCCGGCAACGAGGGCTGGGGCGACGACGACACAGAACGAGGCATAGCATGAAGCAGGCGGCCCAAACAACCATGCACCCGCAGGACTTCCGCCTCAGCCGCGACCCTTACGGCCGCCTGGTGCTGGGAATAGCCGGGCGCGTCTACGATACCATCGTGCCGGTGCGCAGCTTTCCCATTTCGGCTCCGGATGAGGGGATTGCGCTGGTGGGCGCCGACGGCTCGGAGCTGGTGTGGATAGACAGCCTGGCGGATCTGCCCGAGGACATCCGCCGCCTCGTGGAAGATGAACTGGCCAGCCGCGAATTCATGCCTGAAATACGCCGCATCCGGCATGCTTCCAGTTTCGCCACCCCCAGCCGCTGGCAAGTGGAAACCGACCGCGGCGAGGCCGTGCTGCTGCTGAAGGCCGAAGAAGACATCCGCCGGCTTTCGGGGTCGACGCTGCTTATCGCCGATGCCCATGGCGTGCAATACCTGGTGCGCGACGTAGCGGCGCTGGACAAAGCCAGCCGCCGCATGCTGGACCACTTTTTATAGGCTCAGCCGGGAAAGACCAGTTCGCAGGTGCCGGGGCGCACGCGCCGCGCGCACTCGCGTGTGGTGTCCACGCAGCCGCCGTCGCGATAGACGCCGCCGGGGTCGCGCAGCCGCAGCATGCGGCCGACGATGCGTTCGACTTCGGCCGGATCCCGCAGCGACTGCGCCACGCGCTCGTCCACGACGTCGTCATCCACCTGCAGCTTGCCGTCGCCGTTGCGATACGTCGCATTGCGCCAATGGAACAGTTCCACGCATTTCGAGATCAGGGTGAAGGGCTGGTCGCGCTTCCAGAAATTGGTGAAAAGCCCATCGCCCAGGTAGAACACCCAGGAGCCCTCGTAGCCTTCGACGTTGGACGAATGCTCGTCGGGATTGCGGAACCAGAGCCGGTCGCCCGGCACGTAGTATTTGGGCGGCAAGGGCTCGCTCATGGACCCGTACTCGTACAGGAACACATCGTGGAACTGCCCCGACATGATGGCGCGGGTTTCCCATTGCCGCTGCAGCTCGGCCAGGACGCGCGGGTTGCAGCGGGCCAGTTCCTGGGCGATGCTCAGCAGGATCACGTATTCGGTCGCCCTATAGCAGGAAAACGAATACAGCTTGCCGGAACGTTCGGGCTGGGTGGTTTTCTGCAAAGCCTCGATCAGCGGCTTGCCGGGCTTGAGCGTAAAGCCGCGGGCAAGATCGTAAACCCAGTAATCCTCGGGCCGCTCGGCATGTTCGGTGTCGAAAGCCAGCGCCGTCCTGCGCGCGTTCCGGACAATATTCTTGCGCACGCTGACGGCCGACATCAGCTCGTCGCAGGAAGGAAATACGAAAGGGACCGGGCTGGCCAGCATGGCCAGCAATATTTCGCGCTCGAGATCGTCGGGCAGGCCATGCGTGTCCAGCTCCAGCTTCCGGCACAGCTGCGTCGTGTCGAAACCGGGCGTCAAGTCGCGCGCGAAGGCGTCGGTGGCGGTGAAGCAGGTAAACCTCCCGCCGTCGCCGCCACCCTCGCTGCTTTGCGCATGGCGGTCCAGGCCAAGGTATTCCAGGCGCTCCTGAAAGCGATCCTGCCCGGCCCCGCCGTCGTGTTGTGTTTCATCGGAAAGCTGGATGCCGCAAAGGCGCAGTTCGGCGGGGTGATTTACCACGTTCATCGGTGAACTCTTCTCTGGAAGCTGCGGGTATCGGTCGACAGGGTAGCGCAATATTACCCCGAAACTTATGCATTTTGCGCCGGAGTTCTTGCCTTGCGGCCGCAATTTCCGGGCGGCGCCCTGCGCGCCATGCGCTCCGGCTTCCTGCCTGGCGGCATACGCTTATAAGTGAAAAATCTTGGACAGCGCCCGGCTATCGCTTTAAGTTGGAAAGCTTTATAACGCATTCAAGAGTCGCCAGCATGTCCGCCACGCTCAGCATAAGCCCCGCATCGGATCTCATCGATGCGCCCCGCCGCATCATTCTGTCGGGATTCACGCCCGGCTCGCTCGTCGAGATCAGCGCCCGCAGCCGCACGAATGACCAGGCCACCTGGGGCAGCCGGGCCGTATTCCAGGCGCATCCCGACGGCACCATAGACCTGGACCGCGATGCGCCGCTGCAAGGCGACTACGAAGGCGCGGCCTCGCAAGGCTTGATCTGGTCGCAAAAATTGCTTACGCCCCCCGCGCCGGCCGGCGCCCCCGGCCAGGACCTCGTGGCGCCCATTTCGATCGCCGTGGAGGCTCGCGGCGAGCCTGGGGAAAGCGCAAGGGCCACGCTGGAACAGCGCTATGCCGCCGAAGGCGTGCGGCGCCTGGAGCTCGAACAGGACGGAATGGTCGGCACGCTTTTCACACCTCCCGGGCCAGGCCCTCATCCCGCCATTGTCTACCTGAACGGCTCCGGCGGAGGCATCAATGAGGCCAATGCCGCCTTGCTGGCATCGCATGGCTATGCGGCGCTCGCCCTCGGGTATTTCGGCGCCCCCGGCCTGCCCAGCCATATTTCCGGCACGCCGCTGGAATATTTCGGCAAGGCCTTGCGATGGCTGCGCGCCCAAGTACAGCCCGCGGGCGGCTTCGTCGCCGTCAGCGGCCAATCGCGCGGCGGCGAACTGTCCCTGCTGCTGGGCGCGACTTTTCCCGATCTGGTGTCCGCCGTCATCGCCTACGTGCCCAGTTCGGTCGTGCATGGCGTCCTGGCCGCCGGCAGGCCCGAAGAAGGCCGCTATGCGCCTGCCTGGACGCTCGCGGGCGAGCCCCTTGCCACCGTATGGGAGGACAATCCCGCCCTGGCGAGCTGGGCCGCCATAGACGGTTCGCCGGAGCCGCGCCGGCAGGCGCAAGCTTTCGTCGATGCGCAGAACAACCCGGCCGCCGTGGCGCGCGCCCGCATTCCGGTGGAAAACATACGCGGCCCGGTGCTGCTGGTCTCCGGCGGCGACGATGGGTTCTAGCCGTCCTCGGACTATGCGCGCCATATAACGGAACAATTGCGGGAAAACGGCCACCCCCATCCTGTCGAGCACCTGGATTACCCCCAGGCGGGCCATTCCATCCAGCCGCCGCACGTCCCCACGACATTCATCGCCAAGGCCCACCCCGTGTCAGGCGTGGTGCTCACCGCAGGGGGAACGCCGGCCGCCAATGCGCTGGCCAATGCCGACTCCTGGAAAAACGTCCTGCGCTTTCTTGACCATGCCGCAAAAGCCAGCCTGACTACTTGATCTTGAGCGACTGTTCGTAAGGCTTGCTGTCGAGCGCGCTGTCCGGCAAGTCGCCCTTGAGGACGCCGCTTTCCTTGAAAAGCGCGAACATGCGCTTGAGGGTTTCCCGGTCGGCCTCGGTGAACGAAACACGATAGTTCTCATCCCACAAGTCAGCGTAGACTTTCGCCGCGTCATCGGGAAGGTTCGCCGCCTTCTTCACGGCGGCAACGACGCCTTGCGGATTCGCCCGGCCATACTCCAGCGCTTTGCGCAAGGCGACGATGGCCTTGGCGGCGAGCTCGGGGTTCTTGTCCAGCCAGTCAGTGCGCACGACGCCGATAGCGTTGTACGGGACACTATCGCTTTTCGTCAGCTTGCGCCATTCATCGGCAAAAGTTCCCAGCGACCTGACCTTCAAATCCTTGAGCTGGGCGATGGTCACATTGCGCAATGCCGCCGCATCGACTTCCTTTTGCGCCAGGAACTGCACCAGCCGGGGTTCGTTGCCGGGCACCAGCGAAAAATCGCCGCTGCCGATGCCGTAGTTCAGGTTCAATATTGCGCCGGCTATGGCCGCCGTGGAGCTGCCCGCCGGCGACATGGCGATCTTCTTGCCGCGCAATTCGCTCAAGGACTTGATGGGCGAATCCTCCGGCACCACGAACTCGACGTTGGCCGGCTGGGTCGCAAGAATGATCTTCACGGGAACGCCATCGGAGGCCAGGCTGAACGAACCCGCCGCGGGCGAACCGAAGGCCAGGTCTATGGCGTTGGCGGCAATGGCCCGCGTGGTGCCGTTGACGTCCGAGAAATGGACATATTCCACATCCAGGCCCTGGTCCTTGAAAAAGCTGCCGGCTTCGACCACCGACCCGTAGCCCAGGGTCAGGCCGCTGGGCCAATAGCCCACGCGGATCTTCTCGGCATGCGCCGCCGTGGCCTGCACCGCGCCGAACAACAGGGCCGCTACGGCGAAGGGCTTGAAAAATCCGGATATAGTCATAGCGATACTCCAAGGAAAAAATGGGGGGGAAATTCACGCGGGCTCATTGAGCCGCCTTGGCGCGGGCCTGCACTTGCGCCACATCGAATTTGGCAAACTCGGGAACCAGGCTGTTGTCGAAGATCTGGTCCACGGGAATATTCGCGGTATTGAATTCGCCGGACTTGTACATCGCCTCGACAAAATCCCGGATAACGGGCAAGTTGAACTTGCCGAATTCGCGCAGGCTGCCATCGGCATTGCGCAAGGTCCTGTTCATGCGGCGCTTGACCAGGAAAACCGCCTCATCCAGCTGCTTGGCGGCGTCGCCCGTCTTGGGGCGGGATTCGGGCTGCAGGCGCCAGAAAGACTCGACGCACAGCTTGGGATTGGCTTCGCAGGCGATCAGCGCCTTGGTATAGGCGCGGCCGAATCGCGCCAGCAATTGCGGCTGTTCGCGCAAGGTGTCCTGATGCGCGACAAAGCCATTGCTATTCATGTCGCGAAACGTGTCCGGATACGGCAGGCGCCGCAGGGGCGTTCCGCTCAGCTCGAGCATGGCGTGCCAGCTGCTATTGAAATTGAGCGCATCGACGCGCTTTTCCTTCAAGGCCAGGAAGCCCGACCCCAGCACGCCCACGCCCACGATGTCGACATCCTTGCCCGCCGTCAGGCCCTGCTGGCGCAGCAGCGCGCGCGTCGCCGGTATGGTGCCCCAGGTCAAGGCGCCCACACCTATCTTCTTGCCTTTGAGGTCGGCAATGCTGTGGATCGGGCTGTCGGCCAGCACTGCCAGCTCTATTTCGTTGAGCGGAATCGCATTGTAGAAATAGCGCACTGGCAGGGGCGTCTTGCCGGTTTCATAACTGGCCAGCACGGGCTCGGGCAAAGGCAGGCCTATCGTTACCTTGCGCGCCGCCACCTGCGGCAGCATGGCCCCGGCGCCCTGGAACACCACGGTCTTGACCTCTATGCCCTCTTCCTTGAAGAAGCCCAGCTCATTGCCCAGGCCGTATACGCCGCCGCTGTCCACCGTCAAGGGGATGGCCAGCCCCACCGTCACCGTATCCGCCGCCTGCGCGGCAAGGCTGGCGAAGGCGCCAGCGATCAACATCCCCACAAGGCGCAAGCGCGCGCCCGTCGCCACTTTATGTATAAACATCACTTCCCCTTTTCAGGCAGGTATGGACAAATAAGCAACTCAGCTGACCGTGCGCGTTTCCAGACTGCGCGCGGTTTCCCAAAAAACCACCTTGCCGTGCATCCAGCGGATGAACTGCGCCCCTATCACGCCCATCAGCGCCAACAGGAACACCCCCGCGAACATCGTGCTGACATTCATATTCACCGCCGCCGCGCCTATCAGGTAGCCCAGGCCGGCTTCGGATGAAACCAGCTCGCCCACCACGGTGCCTATCAGCGCCAGGGCGATGCCTATCTGCAGCCCCGCGAAAATATCCCCGGCGGCGGCGGGCAGCTTGACATAGCGGAAGAGGTACCAGCGCGTGGCGGAAAAAGCCTTGCATGCGTCGATCAAATCGGGATCGACGCGCCGGATGCCCACGATGGTGTTGACGAACAGGGGGAAAAAGCAGATCAGCACCACCAGCACGACCTTGGAGGCTATGCCGAAGCCGAACCAGACCAGGATCAGCGGCGCGAGAGCCACCTTGGGCGTGGCCTGCACGGCCACCAGCAGGGGATACACGAATTTTTCAAAAGTGCGCGATTCCGCCAGCAAGGCGCCGAACAGCAGCGCCAGCGCGCTGCCTATCGCATAGCCTATCAGCGTGGCCGCCAGCGTGTATCCGATATGGCGCCATATGAGGCCTTCGGCAAACAGCTCGTACAGCGTCCGGGCCACCGCCAGTGGGGTGGGCAGGATATAGTCCGGCATCTGGAAGATCTTTACGGAAAAATGCCAGAGGGCCAGCACCACGAACAAGGTGATGGCGGGGTAGACGATGGAGGTCAGGCGGTGCATGGCGATCTATCCCACAAAATGTTGGCGCAAATGGCGGCATGCCGCGGTAAACGCCGGCTCGGACATGGTGTCCAGCGAGCGCGGCCGCGGCAGATCGACGGCAAAGTTCTCCACGATCCGCCCCGGTCGCGCCGACATGACCAGCACCCGGTCGGAAAGAAAGACGGCCTCCGGAATGCTGTGGGTAATGAACAGCACCGATTTCTTGTCCCGCATCCAGATGCGCTGCAATTCCAGCGTCAATGCTTCGCGCGTCATGGCGTCGAGGGCGGCGAAGGGCTCGTCCATCAATAAAAGCTTGGGGTCGCGCAACAGCATGCGGGCCAGGCCGGCGCGCTGCTGCATGCCGCCGGAAAGCTCCGTGGGATAGTTGTCGGCGAAATCCCTCAAGCCCACCAGATCCAGCAATTCCAGCGCGCGCGATTCCGCCTTGCGCAGATCCCACCCCAGGGTATGCGCCGGCAGCAGCACATTGCCCAGCACCGTTTTCCAGGGCAGCAAGGTCGGCTTCTGGAATGCCACGCCGATATCCTGGCTGGGGCCCTCCACCCGGCGGCCCGCCACGCTGACGCTGCCCGAGCTGGGCGTCAGCAGCCCGGCGGCGACTTTCAGCAAAGTCGATTTGCCGCAGCCCGACGGGCCCAGTATGGTGACGAACTCGCCCGACCCTATGCTGGCGTTCACATCGCGCAAGGCTTCGATGGTGCCGCGGCGCGTGCGGTATACCACCGACAGGTCCTGCACGCCCATCATGCCGGCATCGGGTTGCGCCGCCAGGGCGGGCGCGGCATTCCGGCCCGCTTTCATGCGGCCAACCCGTCGCGTTCCAGCGCCTCGAGCGCGCGCGCCTCGAGCAGCTTTCTGTCGACCTTGCCAGTCGAGGCCAAGGGCAGGGCCGGCACTATCCATACTCGCCGGGGATGCTGGTAGGCCGGCGCGTTGGCCAGCGCATGCGCCTTGACGGCGGCCTCATCCAGCGCCGCCCCCGGGGCGAGCACCACGAAGGCAACCGGCTTGTGCCCTTTGATATCGTCCGGCACGGCGACGACGCAGGCCTGCTGGACGCCGGGCTGCGTTTCCAGGACTTTCTCGACTTCGCCGGGAAAGATGTTTTCCCCGCCGCAGACAAACATATCGTCGTTGCGGCCGACGAAATAGAAGAAGCCGTCCTCATCGCGGCGCAGCACGTCTCCGGTGACGTAGTAGCCGTCATCGGTGATGGCGCCGACGATGTCGGGCCTGTTGTGATAGCCCAGCATGATGCCGGGGCTCCTTAGCTGCAGCACGCCCTGGTCCGCCTCCCGTCCTTGTTCGTCGACCAGGCGGATGTCGACTTGCGGATGCTTGTAGCCTATGGACAGGAAGGGCTGCGCCTTGCCCTCGGGATGAGGCCCGAAGGTCACGGGACCGCCCTCGGTGGTGCCATAGGAATTGATGATCCTGGCATGCGGCATGACGGCCCGTATGGCTTCGAGCAGGGCCGCGCTCGCCGGCGCCGATCCCATGCGGACCACCTGCACCGAAGACAGATCGGCGCTTGCCAATGCCTCTTGCTCGCGCAGCATCATCGCCATCATCGGCGGCACCGAAGTCAGCCAGGTGGCCCGATAGCGGCTGGTGGCATGAATGTAGGCGCGCGCGTTGAACTGCGGCAGCAGCACTATCGTGCTGCCTCCGGCCAGCGCCAGCTGGCACAGGGCCAGGGCGTTCATGTGGTACATCGGCGCGGCCACCAGATAGCGCTGGTCCGCCAGATCCTGGCCGCCCAGTCTTGTCTTGACCACCCATAAATGGCTACGGTGCGACAGCTTCACACCCTTGGGCTTGCCCGTCGAGCCGGAGGTATACAGGAACAGCGCCACGTCCCGCGGGCCCGGCGTCACCGTCGCGAAATCGCCGTGGTCCAGCATGGCGCCGAAGCCATGCTCGCCATCGCGGCCGAACTCGATTACCGGCAGGCCGGCCGGCGCGTTGGCGCGCCGCTCGCTGTCGCAAAACACCAGCTTCGCCCCGCTGTCGGCAATCACGAAATCCGACAATGCGCGCGGAAATTTGTAATTCACCGGCACCACTGTAATGCCGGCGCGCAAGGCGCCCATCAGCAGCACCAGGAATTCGCCGCGGTTGGCCGACAGCACGGCTATCCTGTCGCCGGCCGCCAGACCGCGTTTACGCAGGCCGCGCGCCGCGGCCTGCGTAAACGCATCGAGCTGCCCATAGGTGTAGCGCGTCTCGCGCTGCGCCTCATCCAGCGCAATCAGCGCCAGGCGGTCGGGAGGAACCGAACGCGGCGCGAGATCGCCCAGATTGACCGCCTCAAAAGGAGTCGTTGCCATGAATGAAATCCAGTAAAGAGTTGAACCCCGTCAGATGAACGGCGCTGCGCCCGTTCAAACTGCGGTGGCGCACGCCATCGCCTGTCGAAGCCAGGGCGCGGGCTATGGCCTGCGGGTCTTCCACCCGCAAGCCGATGGCGCCAAAAAAGCTGGATCGGCCCAAGGCGTCGCAGGCCAGGCCGCCGTAGCGGCGCGAGTAGTCTTCCGGGCTGGTCACGATGATGGCGTAGCGCGCTCCGCTGATGCGCAGCTCGCCATGTTCTCCTGGCTCGCCGACCGTGCCGCCCGCCACCTGCGCGTAGCGCTGGGCGTCATCTTGCGGTCGCTCGCTGACGACCAGCAGGCCGGCCAGGCCGGCAACCGTGTTGGCGTGCGTCTGCCATGGCTCGCGCCAGATCAGCTGCGGCGTCAGGTGCTGGCAAAAATATACGCGCCCTGCTGCGAATTGATCGGCCTGAAAGCGCACCGTGCGAAAGCCCGCCTCAAAGCTTGCGCCATCGATCTCGACCGGGCGCGAAAAGGCATGCAAGGGCTGCAAGGCCTTCCCCCTGGCGGTCAGTTCCCTATGCACCGCATCGGCATCGCCGGTACTGAAAACCAGACCGTCTATGCCGGCGGGGTTGTTCAACACTTCTTCGCGCAGCTTGCCGCCGTCAGTCGGCAAGCCGATCAGTTCCAGGTAATCGTCCTGGAACACCATCAAATGGTTGACCGACCCCATTGCATGCCTGCCCCGCGGCGTAAGCGTGAAGCCCAGCGCGGTAAACAACTGCGCCGCGCGATCCGTCGCGAATCTGGTGTTGATCACCAGGTGATCCAGGGGCATGGCCTGCGAGGTCGCCATGGTCAAGCCTGCTTGGGGGGAGTCGTCGCGTAAACGCCGCGCCCGCTGGCCACAAGTTTGCCGGCGCTATCGAGGATGCGCGCTTCGGCGACCGAGAACTGCCCACCGAACTTGATCACCTTGCCGTGCGCAGTGAGATCGCCGCGACCCGCGGGCCGATGGTAATCCACCCGCAAGTCGATGGTGGGAACGCCGCGTCCGGTCGACGACACCAGCGCCCAGTCGGCGGTCAAGTCCACCAGCGCCGCCAGGATGCCGCCATGGGTATAGCCGATATCGGGGTTGACCACCCATTCTTCGCGCCATGCGGCGGTCAAGGTGATTTCGCCCTCGCCCACCGACAGCACCTTCAGCCCCAGCCACTGGTGGTAAGGGCCGCGCAGCAGCTTGGCTTGCACTTCGCTCGCGGTGAGCGCTACTTTTGCTTCAGACATATCGAACCTTTATTCCAGAATTGATGTCAGGGGGCGACCACGACCTTGCCCAGGACCGTGCGGTCGGCCAGGGACCGCAAGCCTTGCGCGGCCTGCTCCAGCGGCAGCACCTTGTCGATGATGGGCGCGATGCGGCCTTCGTCGATCAAGGCCAGCAAGGCTTTCAGGTCCTCGTCGTAAAAGCTGTTGGAGCCCTTGATATTGATTTCAAAGCTCCATACGTAGCGCAGGTCTTCCTTGGGATCGTGGCCGGCGGTCGCGCCGCAGACCAGCAGGGTTCCGCCGCGCTTGATGCACTTGAGCGAAGGCACCCAGGTATCGCCGCCGGTGAAATTCACGACCACGTCGACGCCGCCCTCGTAGTTGCGTCGCTGCGGCTTGCCGTAAGTCTGAATGGCCCACTTGGAAAAATCGGTTTCTTTATAGTCGACCACATGATCGGCGCCGGCCTGCTTGAGGCGGGCGGTTTTCTCCGCCCCGCTGGCGCAGGCGATCACCTCGGCGCCCAGCAGCTTGGCCAGGACCACCGCCGCCGTGCCCACCCCGCCGCTGGCGCCCAGGATCAGGACCTTGTCGCCGGCCTTGACGGTTTTGTGCGTGATCAGCATGCGGTGCGCCGTGCCATAGGCCACCGGCAGCGCGGCGGCCTGCTCGAACGTCACTTTTTCAGGCATGGCGATAAGCTGCTCGGCGGTCACCAGGCAGTACTCGGCCATGCCGCCGTCCAGCATTTCGCCCATCAGGCCTTTTTGCTTGTTCAGCGGATTCACCAGCACGCGGTCGCCGACCTTCCAGCCGGCGACGCCGGCGCCGATCTCGGCGATCTCGCCGGCCAGGTCCAGCCCTATCACCACGGGCAAAGGCACTTTGATGCCGGGCATGCCCTTGACTGTGAAAACGTCGTGATAGTTGAAGGAGGAAGCGCGCACGCGTATCAGCACATGGCCAGCCGTGACTTCGGGTACCGGCTTGTCGGCAACCAGCGATAGTTGGTCAAAATCGCCGTGCGCATTGAGCACCAGCGCCTTCATAGTTCGAGGCATGGAAAAATCCTTTGATTGTTGAAATGTGAAAATAGAACCGGGCTAGGCCTGGGTTTGACGCCGCCAGCGGAACAGCCGCGCCTCGATGGGCTTGAGGACCGAGAACTCCAGGATCACCATGAGCGCCACCAGGGTGATCGTCCAGGCGAATACCTGGTCGGTTTGCACCAGGTCGGCGGCCTGGCGCAGGCGGTACCCCACCCCATTGGATGAACCTATCGTCTCGGCCACCAGCGAAACCCGCCATCCGAAGCCGAAGGCCAGCCGCGCTCCCGAGAAGAAATCGGGCAGGATGGTCGGCAGATAAATCTTGCCGATGACTTGCGCGCGGCTCATGCGGAAACTGTGCGCGAGTTCGACCAGATCCGCGCTGACGGTCTGCGTGCCGCGCCAGACATTGGTCAGGATCAGGGGCATGGCGGTCATGAAGACCACGAAAATCGTCGTGCTGTTGGAGATGCCGAACCAGATGAGCGCGAAAATCGCCCATATCGCCGAAGAAATCGTATTGGTGACAGCCAGCACCGGCTCGAAGAAATCCCCCAATGCGCGGTTGCTGCCCAGCACCAGACCCAGCACCGAGCCGAATACCGCGGCCAGCGCGAAGCCGGCAAGCACGCGCCAGAACGTGATGCCCAGATCGAGCCAGAATGAGTCCGTGTGCAGCAGGGACAGCCATGCCTGCCCCACCCTCATGGGACCGGGCAGGACATAGGCGGGCATGCCGCGCGCGGCCAGCGACCATATGCCCAGCAGCAAGGCCACCAGGGCCAGCCGTTTCAATACGGTGGCCGAAACCTTGCGCCATTCGGCGACAGGCGCCTGTATCGTCATGGAATTCGCCATTGCGCTATACCAAGGCGCGCAAGGCCCGCAACTGCTCGCCGACCGCGCGGTCGGCGGGCCGGCGCGGCTGCGGCAGGTCTATAGGCACAATGGCGCGCACGCGGCCAGGTCTGGGCCGCAAAACGACGACTTCATCGGCCAGCACCACGGCTTCCTCGATGTCGTGCGTCACGAAGACTATTGTTATGCCGCGCTCTTGCTGCGCCTGAAGCAATTCGGCGTGCATTTGCGCGCGCATTCCCGGGTCGAGCTTGGAAAACGGTTCGTCCAGCAACAGGATGCGCGGCTCTTTGACCAGGCTGCGCGCCAATGCGACCCGGCTGCGCATGCCGCCCGAGAGGGCATTGGGATAAGCATCGTAAAAGCCGACAAGCCCGACGGCCGCCAAAGCCTGCTCGGCGCGTTGCCGGCGTTCGGCCCGTCCGACCCGCTCGGCCTCGAGGCCGAACTCGACGTTTTCGAGCGCCGTGCGCCACGGCAGCAGGCGGTCATCCTGGAATAGATAGCCCACCCGCTTCCAGTCAGTGAAATCGCGGGCGCGTATGCCGTCCAGATAGATGTCGCCCTGATCCGCGGCCAGCAAGCCGGCGATCATGTTCAGCAAGGTGCTCTTGCCGCAGCCCGAGGCGCCCAATATGGCGGTCACCCGGCCGCGCGGCACGGTGAAATTGATGTCGTCCAGCACCCGCAGGGCCGGCGCATCTGCGCGGGCAAAGGTTTTCCCGACCGAGGAAACGCGTATCGCGGTGTCTGCCGCAAGCGCCGCCGCATCGGGCACAGCTGCTGTCGGTAGATCAAATAAGGCGGACATGACGGGCCAATAGGTGAGTAACTTAATAACCGGCAGATATTCCGACGGGGATGCTTATAAGTTTAGTCATCGATAAGCTTAGGTAAAACTATCATTTTTTTATTAGCTTATATGTCAAGAATTAGCGTCGATACTGTCGACGCTTGATCGGCGGAAATCTATTTTCTCCATGTTTCTTGACTTTTATTTTGTTTCATAACACACTTGTACGCACAAGCGGATAAGTAAGGTAAAAACCAATCCAAGCCGCAAGAACGCGCGCCCCGAGGCGGGCGCGCAAAATGAAACAGGAGACAAGGCGCATGTCCAGCCATGCAAAGATTTCCGGAATGGCCAAACATGCGCAGGTGTCCCGCGCATTGCTGGACGACATCGCCCGCGGCAAATATGCCCTGGGCAGCCTGTTGCCTTCCGAGCCGGCGCTGGCGACATCGTTCGGCGTCAGCCGGCAGACCATACGGGCCGCGCTGAGAACCCTGCGCGAGCTGGGCCTGATCGAAGGCCAGCAAGGCATAGGCAGCTTCGTGCGCGCGGCGCAGCCCACCGCCCGTTATGCCTATTCGTTCGACTCGGCGGTGGATTTGCTGCAATACGCCGTCAGCACCAGTGTGGACGTGCTGTCATGTGAAGAAATCGTGCTCAGCGAAGCACAGGCGCTCAGTTTGAAAAGACGGCCAGGCGAGCGCTGGTGGCAGGTGCAGACGGTCAGGAAACCCCTGCAGGACCATGCGCCCATCGCCAGCTCCCGCATCCTCGTGCCCTACGCCTACGGCTCGGTATTGCAGGATCTGAGCCGCAGCCGCGAACCCATCTTCGCGCTGATACAGCAGCAGATGGGTGAGACCATCACTGAAATCTGGCAGGACATATCGGCGACCAGCGTGAGCGCCGCCGATGCCGCGCTGCTGGGCGTGCCGCCCGGATGTCCCGGTCTGTCCATCGAGCGGCGCTATTTCGGCCGCAATGGCGAACTTTTCGAAGTGTCGCACTCCATCCATCCCGCTGATACATTCAATTATTCGATGCGCGTGCGCCTGGCCCTGCCCGAGCGCAACGCCCCCGCCCCTCACACAAACGCGGGGCCCACCCCGCCGACACCTCATGTTTAATCAGCTTCTGGCGGGACTGCGCGTCCTGGACCTCACGCAAAATGTCGCCGGCCCATTCTGCACGCAAATCCTGGGCGATTTCGGCGCGCAAGTCATCAAGATCGAACGCCCGGCTGGCGGCGACGACACGCGCAATTGGCGTCCGCCCGAAATAGCCGGCCAGTCGTCCACCTTCATGGCGCTCAACCGCAGCAAGCGCAGCATATGCGTGGACCTGGGCACCGAATCCGGCGCCCAAATCGTCAGGAAGCTGGCGCTTGACGCCGACATCATCGTGCACTCCATGAAGCCTGGCAGCGCCGAGGCCCTGGGCCTGGGGCCGCAACCGCTATGCGCGGCCAATCCGCGCCTGATCTACTGCGCCATCAGCGCCTTTGGCGAAAGCGGGCCATTGGCCCATCTGCCCGGCTACGATCCCCTGATGCAGGCCTTCACGGGGATCATGAGCGTGACCGGAAACGAAGGCGACGATCCGGTGCGCGTAAGCGTCTCCCTGGTGGACATGGGCACGGGCCTGTGGGCGGCGCTGGGCATCTTCGCGGCCATCATGTCGCGCCAGCAGACCGGCCGGGGCGCGCAGGTCAACGCCAGCCTGCTCGAAACCGGCATGTCCTGGATGACGGTGTTTGTCGCCGGCTACCTGGCCTCGGGCGCGCTGCCGCGCAAGCTGGGTTCGGCAATGAGCATGGCCGCGCCCTATGAACTGTTCCGTACTCGGGACGGCCATGTCTTCATCGCCGCCGGCAACGACAGGCTGTTCGGCAAGGTGTGCGAGGCGCTGGGCTGCCCCGAACTGGCCAGCGACCCGCGCTACATCGCCAATTCCGACCGGGTCGTCAACCGCGAGGCCTTGCGCGCCGACCTCGAAGCGCATACCACGCGCATGAGCGCCGCCGATGCCGTGTCCGCCCTGCGCGCCGCGGGCGCCCCGTGCAGCGAATTGAACACCGTCGCGCAGGCCATGGACCACGAGCAAGAACGGACGCTCGGGATGATCGCGGACCTGCCCACCCCCGCCGTCCCCGGCCTCAAGGTCGTGGCCCTGCCCCTGCGGGTGGACGGCGAGCGCGTGGGCAGCATGTCGGCGCCGCCCGGGCTGGGCGCGGATACCGATGCCGTTCTTCAGGAATTGGGAATCAGCGCAGACGAAGTGGCCCGCCTGCGGCGCGAAGGCGTCATCGCCTGACCCCTTATGCAAACCCATCGCGCCAAGCGATGCTTTCAGACAAGAGACCATGAACTTCAATTACTCGGACACCCAGCAGGAAATCCGCAGCGCGGTCGCCGCCCTTTGCGCCAGGTTCGGCGAAGACTACTGGCGCCAGTGCGAAGAGAGCGGCGCCTACCCGGATACCTTTGTGCGAGCGATGACCGAGGCCGGATGGCTGGCCGCCTTGATTCCCGAGGCCTATGGCGGCTCGGGCCTGGCGCTGCTGGACGCCTGCCTCATTCTTGAAGAAATCAATCGATCAGGCGGCAATGGCGCCGCCTGCCATGCGCAGATGTACACCATGGGCTCAGTCTTGCGCCACGGTAGCGAAGCGCAGAAGAACCGCATCCTGCCCCGCATTGCCGATGGCAGCCTGAGCCTGCAGGCCTTTGGCGTCACCGAGCCGGACGCGGGGTCCGACACCTTGCGCATCAAGACCTTTGCGCGGCGGGTGAACGGCGGATACGTGATCAATGGCCAGAAAATCTGGACCTCGCGCTACCTCCAGTCGGATCTCTATCTGCTGATCGCCCGCAGCACGCCCTACGAAGAGGTCAAGAAAAAGACCGACGGCCTGAGCCTGTTTCTGGTGGACATCGAACGCGCCGGGAGCGCTCTGAGGTCCACGCCCATCAAGACCATGCTCAACCATCACACCAACCAGGTGTTCATCGACAACCTCGAGGTCAGCGACGAGGACCGCATCGGCGAAGAAGGCAAAGGCTTTCATTACCTGCTCGATTCGCTGAATGCGGAGCGGCTCCTGGTCGCCAGCGAATCGATAGGCGACGGCAAGTGGTTCGTGAGCAAGGCCTCGCGCTATGCCTCCGAGCGCGTGGTGTTCGACCGGCCCATAGGCGCCAACCAGGGCGTGCAGTTTCCCATCGCCCGGGCCCATATGAACATCGAGGCGGCCGAACTGATGCGCAACCGCGCCGCGACCCTGTTCGATAATGGCGAGCCCTGCGGGCCGGAAGCCACCATGTGCAAATACCTGGCCTCGGAAGCGGGATGGGAAGCCGCCGAGGCGGCCATGACCACCTTCGGCGGCTATGGCGTCGCCGCCGAATATCACATCGAGCGCAAGTGGAA
>LNAP01004937.1_pt1 | contig 16362 bp, 18 predicted proteins | sample 602601 | NCBI WGS metagenome assembly LNAP01 (sample SAMN02440304, study PRJNA202911) | soil metagenome | biome: Subtropical and temperate rainforests or woodlands; isolation source: soil samples (1 kg each in a 20% v/v slurry with milli Q water) were... ... | reverse complement strand
TCGCTGGCGCGCCATGCTGGTGGAAATCCGTGCCGCGAGCGGCACTGATTACGCCATGTACGCGGTGGCCAACCGTGAACTGCTGGATCTGGCGTTGAGCGGGCAGGCGGTAGTGCCTGTTACTGCCACTGTCAGTGCAGAACTGGAGCCTGCGGCCTGATCAGTCGCTGAATGAAAAAGCCCCGCATTGAGAGATGCGGGGCTTTTTTTCTGCTTTGGGTTTTGTGGTGTTTGATAAGGCCCCGTCGCGAGCAGGTTCGCTCCCACATTGGAATGCATTCAAATTGTGGGAGCGAACCTGCTCGCGACGGGGCCATTAGCCTTAATACAACTTACGACTTGAATTATTATCAATCATCGATACTTTATCTGTCGGCCCGGTCAATAAATTGCTGAGCGACTGGTCAAACTTCTGCAATGCCCGAACTTGCACATTTTGCTGTTCATTAATATCCGCCACGATCTCTTCGCTGCGTTTATAGTCCGCCCACACCGGGCTCAATGCTTTGGCATCGTGGCCTTGCGCAGTCCCGATGTAATTAAAGCTGGCATCATAAAAAATCGCACTCACATCGGCCTCGACGTCGGAACTGCGCGAGGTGATCAATTGGCTGCGGGTGTCGACAATCGCCACCATGTCCGGTTTTGCGGCCTTGAGGCTTTGCATGTCCGGGTACACGGTTACCGAACCGAACTGACGTTGCAAGGATGCCTTGACCCAATCCACCGCCATGTCGGGCCTGGAGGTGGCAACGTAGGCATCATGAATCGGTTGCACCAGCAGACTCTGGCCGAAACCGGTGCCGGCATTCGCCTGGTAGTCCTGAAGATAGGCACGGTTGGTCTGAGTGTTGCGGCTGTAAACGATGCCCAGCGATACATGACTGCCGCTGGCGACATGGGTGGCGCTGCTACGGCCGACGGGGGCGGTGAAGACACCGTCGAGTGAAGAAACGGCGGTTGGCGCGGTGGGAATTGAACATCCGGTTAAAACAGCGGTGATCGTCAAGGTACTGACAAGTGCAAGTTTCATGGGGGTTTCTCCAGTGAAACAACTTGAGTCGTCAAGTGTAAGTTGCCGAGCGAGTCGGCGGTGTTTTCAGACTAAACCTGTCGGTACTTAATGAAATAGCCAATAACCGCACTTATCAGGTGGCCAATAGTTTTTATTTGGTTTAAATCGTTTCGTTTAATTGCGTAGAGAAATAAAAAGGCCCGAACGTCAGATTCGGGCCTGTTTATTTATGGCTGTACGCTCAGCTATCAGTTTTCCAAGGGGATCAACACTTTCTCGTCGGGGGACAACACCATGAATACCAGGAGTTTGGCCGGCTTGGTCGCGCTGGCATTTTTCGAGACCAGATGCTCCGACCCGGCCGGTTCATACCAATACTCGCCGGCCTTGAAGGTTTTCGCTTGCTCGCCTTTCACCTGCGAAACGATCGATCCCGAAAGCACGTACGCCATGGCGGTACCTTCGTGTTTGTGGGCGATGGAGGATTGGCCGGGTTTGTAATCGACTTCGATCATCAACGCCTTTTTCCCCGGGACGTTCTTGAGGACTTCGTCCTGCAGGATCGTGACTTTTTCCGAGGGGTCGTGGGCGAATGTCGAGGCAGATACGGTCAGGGCGAAGACGGCGAGCGGGGCAGCAAGTAAACGCAAAACTCTCATGATTCATCACCTGCGGTGGTTAGTTGTCAGGCACAACGTTAGTCCGGCAGTGACGGCAATCAAACAGCCAATATGCGAGAAGGACAGGGGACCAATTACGGGCTTTGATACGTGAAGATCCCGGCTTGCGGCTGCTCTTGCAGGGGTACCCATTGCCCTGCAGGAATGACCGTAAGCCGGGACCTGACTCTCTAGACGATAGGAAAGCTGTTGAAGTCGACGGCGTTGGCCAGTCGGCTGTCGATCAGACCGATGAAGCCTTGGACTTCAGGGCAGTTGAAATGCATCTGCATGGCCGCTTCCGATTGCCAGCGGGCGCTGACGTGCCAGCGGTTGCTGTCTTCGGGGCAGCGGTCGACCATATAGGATTCGCAGCCCGGTTGTTCACGCAGGGTTTCGACAATCTTTTGCAGTTGCCTGCCCAGTTCGTCCGAGCGGCCGGCGGCGGCCTGCACCTTTACGTTGGACATTGCTCACACTCCTGAATCAGGCCGGACGAATCCTGCTCATTGAGGGATAACGCTTATGCAGGATAGGCCCGCACCTTGGGACCGCCAATAGCCAATCGCCGGATAAAAACCCAGACCAATCTGTCAGGCGACTTGCTGCAAAATGTCCCGCAGACGGTCCAGGGCGGTGTCGATGTCGAGGGTTTCAATGGCGCCAAAGCCCATGAGAAGCCCTGCCCGTGGCGCTTGTTGGTAGTAGAAGTCCTCGATGGAATACAGTCCCACTTCAACCTTTTTCGCCAGTTCGATCACCAGCGGCATATCGATAGGCACTTTGCACATAAGCACCATGTGAAACCCGGCGGTGCTTTGGATGGCTTCGAACCAAGGGGACAGGTCACCTGCCACACGCGTCAGGATTCGCTCGCGACGCCCGGCGTAGATCGTATGGCACCGGCGAATATGCTTGAGCAGGCAGCCTTCGGCGATGAACTTGGCCAGCGCCCACTGGGGCAGGGTGGAGGTATGCCGGTCGGTGAGTTGCTTGGCCTGGATCACCGCTTCAAGAATCGCTGGCGGCAAAATCGCATAACCGAGGCGCAACTCCGGCAGCAAGGTTTTCGAAAAGGTCCCGACGTAGGCGACGATTCCGCGCTCGTCCATGCTTTGCAGGGAGTCGGTGGGCCGCCCTTCATAGCGGAATTCGCTGTCGTAATCGTCCTCTATGATGATCGCGCCGAGCTCGTAGGCGCGCTCCAGCAATGCCACTCGCCGCGCCTGGCTCATCGGCATGCCCAGCGGAAACTGATGTGACGGCGTGACATAAATCAGCTGCGTACCGAGGGGGATCTTGTCGACCTGAAGGCCTTCGGCGTCGACCGGCACGCCGATCACCGTGGCGCCGTGGGTACCAAACAGCAGGCGCGCGGGCGGGTAGCCGGGGTCTTCCATGGCGACGATGCTGCCGGGGCGGGTCATCACGCGGGAGATCAGGTCCAGCGCCTGTTGCGCGCCGTTGCACACCACCACGTCTTCGTCCTGACAGTTCACGCCACGGGTAAAGGCGATGTGCCGGGCGATCGCGTTACGCAGCGCCGGCAGGCCTTCTGGCAAACTGTAGAAGCCTTTGGAACCGGTCATCTGACGCAGCGCGTGGGAGGTGCAGCGCCGCCAATCGTCCTGTGGAAACTGGCCCTTGCTGGTGGCTCCTCCGATGAAGTCGTAGCGCAGCGAGCCTTCCAGTGTCGGATGGCGCAAAAACACGGGCAGGTTGCGCCACGACTCGATGACCTCGGCACTCGCCAATTGCGAATGGCTTTGCTTGGGCAATGCTTTTGCGGTCCGGGCATTGACGTAGGTGCCTTTGCCGATCACGCCGGTGAGGAAGTTTTCATACGTCAGTTGCGCGTAGGTGTCGGAAATGGTCTTGCGCGAGATGCCCAGCTGTTCGGCCAGCAATCGGCTGGGCGGCAGCTGCGTGCCGGCTGTCAGACGGCCGGATTCGATGGCGCTGCGCAGTTGGTTGTACAACTGGCCTGCCAGGTCCTTGCGGCCGTTGATGACAACATGAAGTTCCATACCGGCGGGGCTCCTAGGGGCGGTTGAGACGCGTGTGCGTCGCGTCAGATTACCCGCAAGCACCGCTGCGCAGAAGTTGCGTGGGTGAAAAACCGAGGATTGGCCTGTTGCCGGGTGGTCCACCGGAATTTCGCTGTATTGGATCTGTAACGCTTGCGCATCGGCGCCTAGTGTAAAAAGCATCAATCGATCCACGAGGCACGCCATGACTTCCCGTCTGGATTACTACAGCGCGTCGCCCAAAGCGATGAAAGCGATGATTGCCATGGAGGCGCTGACCAGTAACCTGAGCATCGAGCCGGCGCTGCTGCACCTGATCAAGATCCGCGCCTCCCAGCTCAATGGCTGCGCCTTTTGTACCGACATGCATTCGGTGGATGCGCGACGGCTCGGCGAGACCGACCGGCGCCTGTATTCAATCGTGGTCTGGCGCGACAGTGGCTTCTTCAACCCACGGGAACGTGCGGCGCTGGCCTGGACGGAGGCGGTGACCTTGCTCTCGCAAAGCCATGTGCCCGACGACGTCTACGCTCTGGCCCGGGAGCAGTTCAGTGAAAGCGAGATGGTCGACCTGACGATCGCCGTCACCACCATCAACAGCTGGAATCGCCTGGCGGTGAGTTTTCGCCAAACACCCAGCGTATGAAGCGGATGTCACACCAGGTTCATCATCGTTGCGCAGGATGAAGTTTTCAAAGGACATATCGACAGGGAGTCATCGATGTCATTCATGGAAACCACAGGGCGCCAAATCCCCGCCGGATACCGTCCGCCGGTAGCAACCACAGCGTCCTGGCGCACGCAAGCCATGGCGATCGATCCGCCACTGGCCCGGGCGTTCATGGTCAGTGCCCGCTGCGGCTGTTTCATGCAGGCAGCCCGCAGTCTCAACATCAAGGTCACCTTGCTGCGCAAGCAACTGGCACTGCTCGAAACGCAACTGCAATGTTCGCTGTTCAGCCATTGCGACAATGGCGTCACCCTCAGCCGTGAAGGTTTGCAGCTTCAGGCGCAGTTGATTGCGTTGGCTCATGAGCGCGATTTGCCGGTGATCGAACAACCGTTGGTGCGCCTGGCAGTGGCTGAATCGGTCCTGCACGACATGCTTGGTCGCGACCTGGTGGCCTTGTTGCGCCGCAACGCCAGCGTACGCCTGGACATCATCACCCTCGACAGCGAACTGGCACTGCAAGCCGTCAGCGCCGATGTGGTGGTGTGGCTGGCTGGCACCGAATCGCCCCTGCCGGGCCCGAGCTTTGCGGTCAGCGAGCCCCGGCGCCTGGCGCGGCTTGATTACCTGCCGCATATCGCCAAGCGATACTCACGCACGGCGTCGCGTCCGGACAGCCTCGATGACCTCGCGGATTTCCTGTTGGTGCAATGGCAGTCTCACCGTCAGGTCGAGAGTTTCGTCCCGTGGAATGCCGTGGTGGACCAGCGCCTGGCCGGTGTCGTGCAGTTGCATTCCTATGAGCTGCTGCTGGAGATGATTCGCTGCAGTGCCTGCATCGGTTTGCTGCCCGGCTACATCAGCCGCTTTGACCGCGGTCTTATTGCGTTGCCGGGGCTGTTCGTCCAGCCGATGCAGCGTGCGGTGTGGATGGCGGTGAATGCGCAGTCCGAGGGCGAAGCGCAGGTGCAGATGATCGTCGAGCTGATCCAGAACACCTTCGAAGAGCGCCGGGAATGGTTTGAAGGCTGACACATCGGGTACTCGCCATGTTTGAAGTATGCGTTGTAGAGTGAGCGGCCATGTCTGTCTCAAGGATGAATCACCCATGCCCGTCACTGACGCTGTCGTCACCCTCGAACGCTTCAACGAAAGCCACATCGAAGGCATCACCGCGCTTTACAACGAGCCGGCCGTTACCCGGCAAGTGCTGCAAATGCCGTTTCAATCCACCGAGCTCTGGCGCAAACGCCTGGCGTCGGACAACGAACGCGAAATCAAACTGGTGGCGCTGCATCAGGGCCTGGTGATCGGCAGCATTGGCCTGGAGCAGTTTTCGCGGATCCGCCGCAGTCACGCCGGCAGCTTCGGCATGGGTGTTTTGCCAGGGTGGCAGAGCAAGGGCGTTGGCTCGAAGTTGCTGGCCACCGCGCTGGACATCGCCGACAACTGGATGAACCTGCAACGGGTCGAGCTTGCGGTGTACGCCGACAACGAAGCGGCCATCGGTTTGTACCGCAAGTTCGGCTTTGAAACCGAAGGCCTGTTTCGTGACTACGCGGTGCGTGACGGAAGGCTGGTGGACACCTTGAGCATGGCGCGCCTGCGTCGCACGCCCAAGGACGGTTGAGTGACTGCGCCAATGCGAGCCGCGAGTGTCCTGTGATGTGACCGTCTGTGCAATTGACTTGTACGCCCGGCGCCGGCATCTGCCATGCTCAAAGTCCGCAGCACGGCTTCAACCAAAGGAACACCGTAATGGACGATGTACAGCAACTGGGTGAGATGCTTCGCCACTACGCAGACAGCGAAGCGCACAAAAAACAACTGTTCGAGTCGCAGTCAGCCGTATGGGCGACGCGCATTGGCGAGCTGTTCGATCAGATCCAGCAATGGCTCGAACCGGTCCAGGCGCCCAACCTGCTGGAAGTGAGCCGTGAGGCCTACGTGGCCTCGGGGCCAAGCGTTCCGGTCGAGACGTCAACGTTCAAGACCGAGAAACTCGGCATCGTGATCGCCGGCAAACCGGTGGAGTTCGTACCGGATGTGATGGGCGCGGGCGGGCAGATTTCCCTGGCCGTGATGGGCCTGACCGCCGCGCGCTATGGCAGCATTTCTCTTGTGTGCCTGCCGCCTTCGAGCAACTGGCAGTGGCGCAAGACCAATGGCTTGAAAGACCCGGACACCTTTGCTTTCGATGCGAATTTCCTGGCGCAACAGTTGCAGAGCCTGATTCCACGCGATCGCGGCTAAACCCGATCCCCTGTGGCAAGGGCGCTTGCTCCCGCTGGGTCGCGAAGCGGCCCCAAATGCTTTGCGACTGCTTCGCAGCCGAGCGGGAGCAAGCGCCCTCGCCACACAAACCCGCTCCCACATTGGCTGGTGGTGATTCAGATTTCGAGGTTTAACCATCCCGGTTTCGGCTCTTCCGGCGCCACCGCTTTCACGACTTTCCCCGTCGCCAGTTCCACCCGCCGTGCCACCTCCGGGTCATCGGCAAACGGCATCAGGCTTGCCTCTTCCAGGCTCTGCGCCGTCTGCTGCTTCAGGCAGTACTCGACCGCCAGCCAAAGCCCCGCCACGCCTAAACCATTGAGTATCATCTCGATCATTTCCAGCTCCTCGCCTCAGGCAATCTGCGCTTCACGTTCTGCCATCGCCGCGTCAGAAACCCGCACGGTGCGCCAGGCGTTGTACGCCATCAGCAGCATGCCGCTGAGGAAGAACACGCCGCCGGCAAAACGCACCACAAATCCTGGATGGCTGGCCTGCAACGCTTCGACGAAGGAGTAGGTCAGCGTGCCGTCGTCGTTGATCGCGCGCCACATCAGCCCCTGGGTAATGCCGTTGACCCACATCGACGCGATGTACAACACGGTGCCAATGGTCGCCAGCCAGAAATGCAGATTGATCAGCGGCGTGCTGTACATCTGCTCGCGGCCGAAGACTTTCGGAATCATGTGGTAGACCGCACCGAAGGTGATCATCGCCACCCAACCGAGGGCGCCGGCGTGCACGTGGCCGATCGTCCAGTCGGTGTAGTGGGAGAGGGCGTTGACGGTCTTGATCGCCATCATCGGCCCTTCGAAGGTGGACATGCCGTAGAAGGCCAGCGACAGCACCAGGAAACGCAGGATCGGGTCGCTGCGCAACTTATGCCAGGCGCCCGACAGCGTCATCATGCCGTTGATCATCCCGCCCCAGCTCGGCGCCAGCAGGATCAATGACATTGCCATGCCGAGCGACTGCGCCCAGTCGGGCAGCGCCGTGTAGTGCAAATGGTGCGGGCCGGCCCAGATGTACAGCGTGATCAGCGCCCAGAAATGCACGATGGACAAACGATACGAATACACCGGCCGCCCGACCTGCTTGGGCACAAAGTAATACATCATTCCGAGGAACCCGGTGGTCAGGAAGAAGCCCACCGCGTTGTGCCCGTACCACCACTGCACCATCGCATCGGTCGCCCCGGAATACACCGGATAGGACTTGAACCAGTCCACGGGAATCGACAGGTGATTGACCACGTGCAGCATGGCAATCACCACGATGAACGCGCCAAAGAACCAGTTGCCGACGTAGATGTGTCGGGTCTTGCGTTGCACCACGGTGGTGAAAAACACGATGGCGTAGGCCACCCAGACCACGGTCATCCACACCGCGCCGGAGAACTCGATCTCGGCGTATTCCTTGGTGGTGGTATAGCCCAGCGGCAGGGTGATCAGCATGACCACGATCACCGATTGCCAGCCCCAGAAAGTGAACGCGGCGAGGGTGTCCGAGTACAGCCGCACCTGGCAGGTACGCTGCACCGCGTAGTAACTGGCAGCGAACTGCGCGCTGCCGGCAAAGCCGAAAATCACCAGGCTGGTGTGCAGCGGACGCAAGCGGCCGAAGGTGGTCCACGGCAGGTCGAGGTTCATCTCGGGCCACACCAGTTGCGAGGCGATCCACACCCCCATCGCCATCCCCACGACGCCCCAGACAATGGTCGCCACGATGAATTGGCGGACGACCTTGTAGTTATAGGCCTGTCCGATTGTCGCTGTGCTCATGGTCAATGCTTCCACGGTTGCAAAGTCTTGCCAGGCCACCCGGACTGGCATGCCGTGAACTGTAGAAACCTGATCGAAAACAAAACAGATTCAGGAAGGCGTAATTTATACGGATCAGTTGCGAGAGCCTGCACTTGGCAGAGTGGACAGTATCGGTGGATGGAATCCAGGAGTTTAATAAACCCGGTCGGGGATTCGTACGATTGGACATCGTTGGGGAAATGCTGAAACGACCCCTGTAATGTGAAGGCTGATATGGTTTTTTCGCCGCTTTCTGAATCTGTAATGTTTTCCCGGCGCCCCTCATAGTCGCCTCATCGAGAACGAGCCGCAGAGCCCGATCAATCCTGATGAGGTAGCCACATGTATCAGTACGACGACTATGACCGGGCGCTGGTCTTCGAGCGGGTTGCGCAGTTTCGCGATCAGGTCGAACGCTTCACGGCGGGCGAGTTGAGCGAAGAGGAGTTCCTGCCGCTGCGCTTGCAGAACGGCCTGTACATGCAAAAACACGCCTACATGCTGCGCGTGGCCATTCCCTACGGCACGCTCAGCGCCCGGCAGATGCGCACACTGGCGAGCATCGCCCGGGATTACGATCGCGGCTATGGCCACTTCACCACGCGGCAGAACATGCAGTTCAACTGGATCGAACTGGCCCAGGTACCGGAGATTCTCGAGCGCCTGGCCGAGGTGGAAATGCATGCCATCCAGACCTCTGGCAACTGTGTGCGCAACATCACCACCGAAGCCTTCGCCGGGGTGGCCGCCGACGAACTGATCGACCCGCGCCCCCTGGCGGAAATCCTGCGCCAGTGGTCGACCATCAACCCGGAATTCCTGTTCCTGCCGCGCAAGTTCAAGATCGCCATCTGCTCGGCCGAGCAGGACCGCGCGGCAATCATGATGCATGACATCGGCCTCTATCTTTACCCCGGCACCGACGGACAAATGCTCCTGCGAGTCATCGTTGGCGGTGGTTTGGGGCGCACGCCCATTCTTGGTTTGCAGATTCGCGAAGGCTTGCCGTGGCAGCACTTGCTGTCCTACGTCGAGGCGGTGCTGCGGGTTTACAACCGCCACGGCCGGCGCGACAACAAGTACAAGGCGCGGATCAAGATTCTGGTCAAGGCGCTGGGCATCGAAGCCTTTGCCAGGGAAGTGGAGGAGGAGTGGCAGCACTTGAAGGATGGCCCGGCACAGTTGACCGGCGTTGAATACGAGCGTGTCGCCAGTGCCTTCGTACCACCGGATTACCGTTCGTTGTCCAACACCGATCTGGAGTTCGGCACATGCCTGGCCGAGAACCCGACCTTCGCCCGCTGGGTGTCGCGCAACGTCCAACCGCACAAGGTGCCGGGCTACGCCAGTGTGGTGCTGTCGACCAAGCCGGGCATCGCGGCACCGCCGGGCGACGTCACCGGCGAGCAAATGGACGCCGTAGCCGGGTGGTCCGAGCAGTTCGGTTTCGGCGAAATCCGCATCGCCCATGAGCAGAACATCGTCCTGCCCGACGTGCCGAAGTCGGACCTGTTCGCTCTGTGGCGCCTGGCTTGCGAGCATGGCCTCGGCAGCGCCAATGTCGGATTGCTGACTGACATCATCGCCTGTCCCGGCGGCGACTTCTGCGCCCTGGCCAACGCCAAGTCGATCCCGATTGCGCAGGGCATCCAGGCGCGCTTCGAAGACCTGGACTACCTGCATGACCTGGGCGACATCAGCCTCAACATTTCCGGATGCATGAACGCCTGCGGCCATCACCACATTGGCAACATCGGCATTCTCGGCGTCGACAAGAACGGCAGCGAGTGGTACCAGATCACCCTCGGCGGCGCCCAGGGCAAGAACAGCGCGTTGGGCAAAGTCATCGGCCCGTCCTTCAGCTCCGCCGAAGTGCCCGACGTCATCGAACGAATCATCGCCACCTTCGTGCGTTACCGCGAGAGCGAAGAACTGTTCGTCGACACCTTGCAGCGCATCGGTCTGGAGCCGTTCAAGGAAGCGGTTTATCCGAAGCTGCTGGAGGTGTCGGCATGAACAATCTGCTGCGGCTGGAGGTGGGTAAGGCGCGGATTGTCCCTGACGACCCGTGGACGTTGCTCAGGGACCCCGATGAGGGATTGCCCACAGGTCCGCTGATTCTGCCGCTGTCCCGCTGGCTGGAAGACCCGCAACAGCACGGGGTCTGGTTGGGCCCGGACGATGAGGTGGAGTGCCTCAAGCCATGGTTTGCACAACTGCCGCTGATTGCCCTGGATTTTCCGAGTTTCCGCGACGGACGCGCCTACAGTCAGGCGTACCTGCTGCGCACCCGACTGGGCTGGACCGGCGAATTGCGCGCGATCGGCGATGTGTTGCGTGATCAGCTCAGCCACATGCGTCAATGCGGTTTTGACAGCTTTGCCGTACGCGAAGACAAGTCCGCCGAAGATGCGCTCAAGGGGTTGGCGGGCATGAGCGTGCTGTATGGGCGCTCGGTGATTGAGCCGCGCCCGCTATTTCGACGGCGATAAGAGAAGATCAAAAGATCGCAGCCTTCGGCAGCTCCTGCAGGTGGACACAGCACTGTGTAGGAGTTGCCGAAGGCTGCGATCTTTTTGCTTTGGACGGCGATCCCGTTTTGATAGAGTCCGCGCCTCACAAGGAAGTCAGCAAAGAAAGGAGTCTGGTTTGAGCGCGGGCAAGAAAATTCTGGGGCTGATCGCACTGGTGCTGATGGCGGCCCTGTGGGGCAGTTACTTCTATCTGTTTCAGGAAAACCGCAACGGGCAACTCGGGGAGTCATTCGACAGTGCTGCCTGGTGCGGAACGCCACCGGCCAGTGACGTGGCGGCCCTGGGCAAGGATTGGCTGACACTGCGCATCACCAGCAATGTGCGCGGCGAATTCATGCTCTCGGGGGCGGTCATCGTGTCCGAGCGTACCTTCGATCGTTATGACCTGGGCCGCAACGAATTGCGCCTGCGCCTGGAACCGCTGCAATGGTCTTACGGCGTCACGCCGATTTTCCTCGAGCAGGTCAGGGTCAAGCCCCTGAGTCGCAATCTCTCCTCACTCGACAAGAGCGCCTACGCCGAGCTTGAAACCCGGCCCATCGGCGTCCAGGGGAGGGCAGCAGCATTTCCGTTCGATAGCTATCGCTACGGCTACAAGCCGGTGCTGTACATCCTCAAGGGCAATGAACGGATTGACCTGAAATTCAAGCGCATCACCACCCACATGGAGATGTCCAACACCTTCACGCCGATTCAGAAGTACAACCGCGCCGAGTACATCAATGAGAAGAATTCACTGGTCCGCGAGGAGGATTACAAACCTTACGCGGCCTATGAGTGCGCCTTCAGCGTCGAGCGCAAAGGCTCGTTCAAGGTGATCGTGCTGCTGTTGTTGCTGGTGATCTGCCTGCCGCTGATGCACGTGTTCTATCGCGACGAGCCGGGTATCGATTTTCTGGCGACGCTGGTGAGTATCGGTGCGATCCGGGTGCTGTTGGTGGGGCCGTTGAATGACTTTCAGCTGTACAACATCGACTTCCTGTTCGGCGCCGCGATTTTGCTGGTGGGCACGGTGTCGTTGATCAAGGCGATGCGGGCCAACAGTCGGCGGGAGTTGGCGGCGAAGAGTGGTTCGTCCTGGTGATTGATAGGGGAGGCCGTGTCGGCGCTATCGCTGACACGGCCTCGTAGGGTGCAGTAACGAATGAATATTGATATTTATCAGAACAAAAAGTACGGCATTGGCTATACCTGTAACACCTGTTCCCCAAACTGTTGTCCACCGCCCTACAGGAGTTACAGCATGAAGCTAGCGTTAATGATGAGCACACTGTGCATTGCCTCGATCGGCGTGGTGGGCTGCACCAGTTCCAAGGTCGAGCCGGACCAGTATTCGGGGTTCCTCAAAGATTACAGTCAGCTCAAGGAAGCCAAATCCCCTTCGGGGGCGGTAGTGATGCGCTGGGTGGATCCGAAGTTCGACATCAACAAATACAAAAGCGTGTATGTCGAACCGACCCAGATGTATCCCAAGCCCCAGCCGACCGTGAAAATCCCTCAGACCACCTTGAACGGGATTACCAGTTATTACGATCAGGCGCTCAAACGCGAGATTGGCAAATCCCTGCCTTTGGCGGCAGGCCCTGGCCCTGGTGTGATGGTGGTGCGTGCGGCCATTACCGCCGTCAGCAGCAAGACCGAAGGGCTGAAGCCTTATGAAGTGATTCCGATTGCCCTCGTCGCGGCGGCGGTCAGCACCGCGAGCGGGATTCGTGATCAGCAGACCGATCTGGCCACTGAAGCGGTGTTCCTGGATGGCGGGAACAATAAGGTGCTGGCCCAGGTGGTGCGCAAGGGCACTGGCAAACCGCTGGAAAACGAGGCTCAGGTGATGAAGGCCGATGACGTGAAAATCGTGATCGATGGTTGGGCTTCGGATTTGCATCAGTCGTTTCTGAAATTGAAATCCAAATGATGCGGTGGGGCTAAGGGCCTTTTCGCGAGCTCGCTCCTACAGTAGATCTCTGTCGCACACATAATTTGTGCTCACTGGAGATCAATTGTGGGAGCGAGCCTGCGCGCGGAGACGGTGGTCCAGTCGCAAAATCGTTCTCCGACAAACCACCGGAAAAAACCGATTCCCACTATCCCCACGTATCACCTGGCGACGGTTCTGAGCTTTGCACTCTCCTGATCCACCGTCCGGGTGCAGCAAGCCCCACTGGTAATACTTCGAGATTCCTCCCCCATGGCGGTGAAGCTTGATGGGGCGACGCTGAAATCCCGGGCGCCAACCCCACAACTGACGAACATGGACATCAGGCTGTAACCGGCTGCGCGAAGTGCAATGTGCATGGCGAAATCCTTATTGACCGAAAGTGACATTAAGGCCGGCGAACAGCGTGAATTGCGGCAAGCCTTCACCCTTGTGTTCGACGGTCCACTGCGGCTCGATGAATACATTGAGGATATTGTCCCTTGATTTCCAGACCTTGCCGGCACCCAGACCAAGGGGGATGTAATGGGTGTCATTCTTCAGGTCGAAGGTCCAGGTCGCGGTTGAGCGCAGGTACCAACCTCTCTCCAGGTTGTGAATGACAAACGGTTGCAAGGTGGCTGATTCGACATGCGGGCGGTCGTTGTCGCCTGCGAAGGAACTCTGGTATTGCACCAACGCGCCGAGCAAGCCACGGGGCGATGACTCGATCGCAATGGCCGCCAGTCCCGCTTGCCATTTGCCGGTGCCGAACTCGTCCTTATCGGCATACGGCGCAGTGATCTGCGAACCGATGCCCAACTGCACGCCCTCGGTCTTGAGCAGGAAGATATCGAGCAGATTCAGATCACCTTCACCGATGCTGTAACTCCCACCCGAATCAGGGCGAATGCTGATCGGCGCAGTGGCGCGCAGCAATTGCGGGACGCCAATGAAATCGTTGGGCGCAAGCGGCAGCGTACCGCGCACCAGCAGGTCGTTGGTGTGGATGTTGGAGTCGTAGTATTTCGGGGTGTAGTAATCCAGCAGGTTCATCCCCGGCTCGGGGTTCAATGGATTGTTGCTTTTGCTGACCATGTCGGGATCGTCCGCCTGGACACAAACCACAGATGTTAAAGAGATCGCCAAAAAAAAGGTGCGCGCTCTGATTCGCCGGTTCCTTGGTGTCTCATTGGTCTACTCGGCACTTGGCGGCCGTTACTGCGTAATCTCTTTCCTATCAAGCCTGTAGGACATGTCTGATGGACGTTAGCAGCTGCCGACGGGTTATCCAGTCGACAGGATTAATTGGTGGGTATCTGTGCACAGCTCACCCTTGGGTGAATCCGAATAAAAGGCATCTCTTTTAGTTCGGATTAGCCTTAACGATCTGTCATTTATGACAGTTCCGCGCGAGGTGCTTTTTACTGATAGTTGCAGTGGCGGATTTCAACCCACCGTCGATTATCGAGACCAAGGCCATGACTGTTGCATTCAAATCCGTATCCGCTGTTGAAAGCCCCTGGAAACAGGCCCGACTGATCATCAATGGCAAGGAGGTGCAATGGAATGGCGCTATCGTCCTGCGCCGCGACCAGGAAAACACCGTGAGCGTGGAAGTTCCACCGTCCATCGCGAGGCAGCTCTGTTTGGGCCTGGCTGAAGATGGAGGCCTGAACATCGTGGCGTCGCCTGCTTTTAAACACTGGGTGGACCCGGTTCGTGGCCGGTTTAACTGGGCACTCACACCGAGCGAAGGCAGCAGTGCTCATGTCACCTTGGTGTTTTTGAGCAGGGAAGTAACCGAGCCCTGGCCACTCCCGTGTCGGGTTATGTCATTGACCCTGTGGGATGAGGTGAAGGTCTTGTTCAACGGAGCCGAATATGATCCGGCCGGAAGCGCTTATCCAGTGCGAGGAAACCGTTACCCCGTCCAAATACAGCCACTGGCCGGTAGTCCATCCATCAACCTCAACGCGGTCGTGGTTTGGGGAATACCCCCCACAGGACTGGACGTGACCCTCGAACCATCGCCCGGCGAATCCAAAGTCCTGGAAGCGCAAGGCGCTTCCTGGGATCTGGTGTGTGGCAACACCCGGGATGGCAAGTTTTCGATGATCGTGTATCTGGAGGACGACCCCGAAATCCGTCTTGAAATAGCGTTGGAACTGGGAAATCACGATCTTGTTTTGTATCTGACGACGATTCTCAAGGGGACCGCTGGCAATCGAATAACACTGACGACTTTTTCCCAGGTTCCGCCGTTCCGACGTGTACCCGGCGTGGCTATCCAGTGGAGTTGGCGAGGTGGAGCGCTCTTGACTGGCGTCACCAGCAACCTGGGCGCCAGCTCCGTGGAGTTTGATGCGAGGGAAGTGAACGGGCCGGTTTCAGTGGAAACCTATGTGCTTGGCCAGCCTCATTCAGCAAAAACCGTTGTAATTTGAACCTTGGTTTGTCCATAGCAGGATGATTGACGGTTTTCGGAGCGCCGGACCCCGAAAACCGTTACAGGCACTCAGCGCTTGTTCATCTGCTCACGCTGCCGCTCCTCCTGCTCCCGCAGCTCCGGCGTGAATTCGGCACCGAAATCCTCGGCCTCAAACACCTGGCGAATCTCGATTTCGGCTTCGGTACCCGGCATCGGGTTGGGGCAGCGTTTGACCCACTCGATTGCTTCGTCCTTCGACTTCACCTGCCACAGCCAGTAACCGGCGATCAGCTCTTTTGTTTCGACAAACGGGCCGTCAATCACTGTGCGTCTGTCGCCCGAAAAACGTACGCGGGCGCCCTGGCTACTCGGGTGCAAACCTTCGCCTGCCAACATGATCCCGGCCTTGACCAGTTCCTCGTTGTAATTGCCCATCGCGGTCAGCAGTTCTTTACTGGGCATCACGCCAGCCTCGGAATCCGGGCTGGCTTTGACAATGATCATGAATCGCATGGTGGTGTGTCCTCTGGATTTGAATGATTCACTGTATGGTCGATTGGTGATTTGCCAAATCGACAACGTTTCAAAAAAACGTCGTTTTAACGGGATTCGGTCGATTAATTTTCGACATTCATTCCGTCATTAATATGTCCCGAGAAGTCGGCGACCGGCATTCCATCGGCGAAATGCTCAGGGGCCAGTGGCTGCCTTCCTCATCGGCAAATATGTACCCGGCGCAATTGAGGCCATTAGGGGCGAGGTGATCAGCCTCTGCACGTTCCTGATTTGTGCGCCGCAATACCGCACCTACCGGATCCCCACAGGCTTTTTTCTCTGCAAGGGTTGTATCCAGTCTCTGCGACGACCCTTCACAATTTGTATCCGCCCATAGGTCGTCAGCCCGTTTCGTGGTTAACTTCGGCCTCTTCAAAACTCTCCACATCAACGTTCAGAAGGACTCCTTTCATGGCTCAAGTCACTCTTAAAGGCAACCCGGTTCAAGTCAACGGCCAATTGCCACAAGCCGGTTCCAAG
>LNAP01002990.1_pt1 | contig 16365 bp, 16 predicted proteins | sample 602601 | NCBI WGS metagenome assembly LNAP01 (sample SAMN02440304, study PRJNA202911) | soil metagenome | biome: Subtropical and temperate rainforests or woodlands; isolation source: soil samples (1 kg each in a 20% v/v slurry with milli Q water) were... ... | reverse complement strand
GACCGGCTTCCCCGCCAGGCCGGTGCGGCTGATCGTTCCGTTCCCGGCCGGCGGTCCCGCCGACGTGCTGGGCCGCGCGATCGCGCAACGCCTGTCCGAAAAGTGGCGCCAACCCGTCGTCGTCGACAACAAGGGCGGGGCCAACACGCTGATCGCGGCGCAGGAGGCCGCCCGCGCCGCGCCCGACGGGTACACCTTGTTCATGCCCCTGGATTCGACCTACACGCTGAACCCGGCGCTGTATTCGCGGCTGCCCTATGATCCGATCAAGGACTTCGCGTCCATTTCGATCGTCGCCCGCCAGTCCCTGGTGCTCACCGCAACCGAACGGACGCCCTTCAGGACGGTGGCCGACCTGGTGGCCGCCGCCCGGGCCCAGCCCGGCAGCATCAACTACGGCTCCAGCACCACGTCCACGCAGCTCGCGGGCGAGATGTTCACGCGGCAAAGCGGCGTCAAGCTGGTCCAGGTGCCGTACCGCGGCGCCTCGGAGGTGGTGAAGGGAATGCTCTCGGGGGACGTCGAGGTCGCCTTCGACGGCATCGCGGCCAATGTCCCGCACATCCAGTCCGGGAAGATCCGCGCGCTGGCCACGACAGGCCCGGTCCGCTCCGCGGCCTTGCCCGACGTGCCGACGCTGGCGGAGGCCGGGCTCAAGGGCTACGAGCTGTTGATGTGGAATGCACTGTCCGCGCCCGCCGGCACGCCGCGGGCGATCATCGACAAGATCCACAAGGACGTCGTGGAGGTCGTGCAGCGCAAGGAAGTGAGGGACCAGCTCATGGTGTTCGGCCTGGAGACGGCGGGCACCACGCCCGAGGAGATGGACGAGACCATCCGGCGGGAGACCGCCAAGTACGCGCCCCTGATCAAGGAGCTCGGGCTCAAGCTGAACTGAGGGGCGTACCGACATGACCGCCCCAGCACTCGACTACGGATCGGCCGGGCGCATCGGCGTGCTGCTGCCCTCCGTGAACCAGGCTGCCGAGCCGCAACTGCGCGCGATGCTTCGTGCCGACATCGGCATCGCGGTCACGCGGCTGAAGCTCGTGGACAGCTCGGAGGCGAGCCTGCTGGGCATGGCCCGGGATGTCGAGCCGGCCGCCGAGCTGCTCGCGGACGCAGGGGTCGGCATCGTGGTGTTCCATTGCACCGCCGTGTCGACCTACAGCACCGAGCTGGAGGCGTCGATCCTCGCGCGCATCCGGTCCGCGACCGGACTGCCCTGCGTGGCCACGTCGCAGGCCCTGGTGGCGGCGCTGCAGGCCCTGTCGGCGCGGCGGGTGGTGCTGCTCTCCCCGTACACGGCGGCCGTCAACGAACGGGAGGCGGCCTACTTTGCCCAGCATGGATTCGAGATCCTCGGCAACGCCGGCATGGATTGCCGCACCGGCCGCGAGATGATGGCGATCGCGCCGCAGGCGTGGCACGCGTTCGCCACGCGCCATGCCCATGCGCTGGCGGACGCATACGTCCTCAGCTGCACCACCGTGCGGACGGCCGAAACCATCGAGAACCTGGAGCGCTCCCTGGGGCGGCCCGTCGTCACGAGCAACACGGCGGTGGCCTGGTACTGCATGCGCAAGCTTGGCGTAGCGGCAGGGGTTCCAGGCTACGGCCGCCTGCTAGCCCGCGCCGGCGCAGCCTGACGGGGGTCCGAGGCGCGGCCTGACCGCTGGAAGAGGGCTGGGCGGAGCCCACGCCTGGGCCTTCCTGTCCTCGCGCCGTGCGGAGCCCAGGCTGCAGGGCGCTCGCGGCACCGAAAAGGGGGGCTGGTGGGTTCCACGTGCCCACTCGGGCTCAGAAGGCTTCGGTGTCGACCTCGTTCGCGCTCTGCGCGCTATAGCGCTGGCCGACCACGGTGAATTCGTTGATCAGAACGTTCAGCCGCTCGATCATCGCGGCGGGAAGCCGCACGTTGGCGGCGTCCAGGTCGTTCCGCAGGTGTTCCACGCTCGTAGTGCCGGGGATGGGGACGATGTGGCCGCTCTGGTGCAGCAGCCAGGCCAGGGCGAGCTGCGCTGGGGTGCAGCCGGCGTCCCGGGCGATCCGGCGGTAGCCGTCCAGCAGCTTCAGGTTGGCTGCGTAGGCCTCGGGCGCGAAGCGCGGCATGGCGCGGCGAATGTCCTTGTCGTGCAGCGTGCCCACGTCCGTGAGGTCGCCGCAGAGGAAGCCGCGCGCCAGCGGACTGAAGGCCACGAAGCCCGCGCCCAACTCGCGGCACGCGTCGAGGATCGCGATCTCCGGGTTGCGCGTCCATAGGGAGTACTCGGTCTGCACTGCGGCGACGGGGTGCACGGCGTGCGCGCGGCGCAACGTGGCGGCGGAGACCTCCGACAGGCCGATCGCCCGCACCTTGCCTGCCGCGACCAGCCGCGACAGCTCGCCGACCGAGTCCTCGATGGGAACTTGCTTGTCCCAGCGGTGCAGGTAGTACAGGTCGATCACGTCGGTGCCCAGGCGGCGCAGGCTGTCCTCGCAATTGGTGCGCAGCGTGGAGGGGCGGCCGTCGATCACGCGGCGCATCACGCCGTCCTCGCACCTCACGCCGGCCATGCCGCCCTTGCTGCACAGCGTGATGCGCTGACGATGGGGCTTGAGCACGCGGCCCACCAGCTCCTCGTTGGCACCGAAGCCATACAGCGCTGCCGTGTCGAACAGTGTCACGCCGGCATCCAGTGCAGCCAGCAGCACGCGCTCACCTGCTTCAGCGGCGACGGGCGCGCCGTAGGCGTGCGAAAGATTCATGCAGCCCAGACCGATGGGGCTGACTTCGAATGGGCCGAGGGTGCGTGTCTGCATTGCGCTTCTCCCGGAGAGAACGCCCGCGGCGCCTGCCGCGCATGCGTTGGAAACGATACGGTGCCGACCGGCGCGGACTCAGCTCAACTGCAGCTCCAGGTCGTGCAGCACCTGGTAGCACGGCAGCACCTGCGCCACGCTGGCGTTGGGCTCGCGGCCTTCGCGGATGGCGGCGAAGAACTCGCGGTCCTGCAGCTCGATGCCGTTCATCGACACATCCACCTGGCTCACGTCGATCTTCTCTTCCTTGCCGTTCACCAGGTCGTCGTAGCGGGCGATGTAGGTGGCGGTGTCGCCGATGTAGCGGAAGAAGGTGCCCAGCGGGCCGTCGTTGTTGAAGCTGAGCGACAGTGTGCAGATGGCGCCGTTGGCGGCCTGCAGCTGGATGCTCATGTCCATGGCAATGCCCAGGTCCTTGTGAATGGGGCCCTGGATGGCGTTGGCTTTGACGATGGGGCTGCCCGCCTGGTAGGCGAACAGGTCCACCGTGTGGGCAGCGTGGTGCCACAGCAGGTGGTCCGTCCAGCTGCGCGGCTGGCCCAGCGCGTTCATGTTGGTGCGGCGGAAGAAGTAGGTCTGCACGTCCATCTGCTGGATGTTGAACTCGCCAGCCTGGATCTTCTTGTGCACGTACTGGTGGCTGGGGTTGAAGCGGCGGGTGTGGCCGCACATCGCCACCAGGCCGGTCTGCTTCTGCAGGGCCACGACCTTCTCGCCATCGGCCAGCACGTCGCACAGCGGGATCTCGACCTGCACGTGCTTGCCGGCTTCCAGGCAGGCGATGGACTGGCTGGCGTGCATCTGCGTGGGGGTGCAGAGGATGACGGCGTCCACTTCCTTGATCGCCAGGCTGTCCTTCAGGTCCGTGGTGACGTGTTGGATGCCGTACTTGTCGGCCACCTCCCGGGTCTTGGCCAGGTCGCGGCTGATGAGGGAGACGACTTCGACGCCGTCGATGTTCTTGATGCCGTCCAGGTGCTTGATACCGAAGGCGCCGGCACCGGCAAGGGCTACTTTGATGGTCATGGTGTTCAGTTCTCCAGGATGAGGTGGCCGACGGCGGTGTTGGACGCCGGCACGTGGAAGAAGCGGTGCGCCACCCTGGGCGCGGGGCCGCCGGCGATGTCGGCCATGGCGCCGCGCGCGATGAGCCACATCACCAGCTCGATGCCCTCGCTGCCGGCTTCGCGCACGTATTCGATGTGCGGCACCTTGGCCAGCTCGGCGGGTTCGGCGATGAGGCGGTCCAGGAAGCGGTTGTCCCAGTCCTTGTTGATGAGGCCGGCGCGCGGGCCCTGCAGCTGGTGGCTCATGCCGCCCGTGCCCCAGATCTGCACGTTGAGGTCTTCGTCGAACGACTCGATGGCCTTACGGATGGCCTTGCCCAGCTGGAAGCAGCGGTTGCCCGAGGGCACGGGGTACTGCACCACGTTGACGGCGAAGGGGATGACCTTGCAGGGCCATGCCTCGGGCTGGCCGAACATCAGCGACAGCGGCACGGTGAGGCCGTGGTCCACGTCCATCCTGTTGACGATGGTGAGGTCGAAGTCGTCCTGGATGACGGACTGCGCGATGTGCGCAGCCAGCTCGGGGTGGCCGTGGACCACGGGCACGGGGCGCGGGCCCCAGCCTTCGTCGGCGGGCTGGTACGAGGCCGCCGTGCCGATGGCGAAGGTGGGAATCATGTCCAGGCTGAACGCGGTGGCGTGGTCGTTGAAGACCAGGAACACCACGTCGGGCTTCTGGGCCTTTTCCCATTCCTTGGAGAAGTCGTAGCCCGCGAACAGCGGCTGCCAGTACGGCTCCCGGGTCTTGCCCAGGTCGAGCGCCGCGCCGATGGCGGGCACGTGCGAGGTGTAGACGGATGCGGTGATCTTGGCCATGTCAGCTCTTCTTTCCAGCGGCACCTTGGGGCTGGCGGTGCGCCTGTGCGTCGCCGTCCTCGCCGATGTAGCGGTTGCCCTCGGCGGAGCGGCCGCCGCCGATCATCATGTTGCGGTATTCCTCTTCGGTCATGCCGGTCATGGAGCCCGCCATCTGCTGGAAGCTCTTGCCGTCGGTCGCGCCGATCTTGGCCAGGAAGTAGATGTTGCCGCCGAGCGCGATGCAGCGGTTGAGGTCGCGCGCCAGCACGGCCTGCTTCTGGTCCTCGGTCATCGCCCACTCGTCGAGGTAGGCGCGCTCGTCGGCCAGGAAGCGCTTGCGGTTCTCGGCCTTCATGAGCGACATGCAGAACTGGTTGAGGTGGTAGCCCAGCCGCGACTGCTCCGCGTCGAAGATGGTCGTGCCGGGCACGTCCTTGTAGGGTTTGTCCAGGGCCATGGTGTCAGGCCTCCTCGGGCCAGTAGAGGCGCATGGGGTTGTCCACGAGCAGCTTCTTCTGCAGCTCTGCGGTCGGCGCGATGTGCGGAATGAAGTCCACCAGCAGCCCGTCGTCGGGCATGTGGTCCTTGAGGTTGGGGTGGGGCCAGTCGGTGCCCCAGAGCACGCGGTCGGGGAACTCCTCGACCACCTTGCGGGCGAAAGGCACCACGTCGGCATAGGCGTTCTGTTCGCCGCTCAAAGCCTTGGGGCCGGTGACGGACAGGCGCTCGGGGCAGCTCACCTTGCTCCACACATTGGGGTGCTCGCGCATGAACTTGAGGAACAGCGCGAACTCGGGGCCGTCCACGGGCTTGCCCACGTCGGGGCGGCCCATGTGGTCCACCACCACGGTGGTGGGCAGGCTGGTGAAGAAGTCCCACAGCTCGGGCAGGTCCACGGCCTCGAAGTAGATGACCACGTGCCAGCCGAGCTTGGCGATGCGCGCGGCGATCTCCATCAGCTCGTCCTTGGGCGTGAAGTCCACCAGCCGCTTGACGAAGTTGAAGCGCACGCCGCGCACGCCGGCAACGTGCAGTTGCTGCAGTTCCTCATCGGTGATGGAGCGACGCACGGTGGCCACGCCGCGCGCCTTGCCACCGGAGTGCACCAGCGCATCGACCATGGCCCGGTTGTCCGCGCCGTGGCAGGTGGCCTGCACGACCACGTTGCGCGCGAAGCCCAGGTGGTCGCGCAACCTGTAGAGCTGCTGCTTGCTCGCGTCGCACGGCGTGTACTTGCGCTCGGGCGCGTAGGGGAATTCGGCGCTGGGGCCGAAGACGTGGCAGTGCGCGTCCACGCTGCCGGGCGGCACCTGAAAGCGCGGCTTGCTGGGGTTTGCGTACCAGTCGAGCCAGCCAGTGGTTTTGGTGAAAGTGCTCATGCGGTGGGTTCCTTGAGAGATTGCAGCAGGCGGTCGGCCTCGGCGCGCCAGTCGGCGGCGCGTGCGAACCCCGGAGCGCCGCGCTCGCCGAACGTACCCGCGTCCGCGTGGTCCGCCATCCAGGCCTGGCGCTCGGCTGTGCCCTGCGCGGAGAAGGCTGGCATGCCCACCTCGCGCACCGTGTTCGCGGACTCGTGCATCTCCTCGCTGCGGCGGCGGCCATGTTCGATCACGCGCTGAAAGAAATAGGCGCCCTGCCTTTCCCAGTCGATGCCGGGAAACGTCTCCTGGAGCGAGGCGAGGACCGCATCCTCCACGCCGTAGTGCCGCGCGGCCGTGAAGCTCTCGATCACCATCGCCTCCAGGCCCTTGACCATCACGCTGCGGCACATCTTGGTCGCCGACGCTACCCCCAAGCGGTCGCTGACGACCTTGGCGTCGAAGCCCAGGGGTGCGATGGCCTCGGCCAGCGCCCGGGCCGAGGCCCCGCCCAGCAGCAGCGGCACCTTGATGCGGTAGGGTGGAATACTGGTCATCACTGCGCCTTCGACGTAGCGGGCACCGGCCGCATCGATCAGTACGCCGGCCGCCTGCTTCGCGCCGGGGGAGGCCGAATTGAAGTCCAGGAAAAAGGCGTCCTTGCGCACCCGCGGCGCGCACGCCCGAGCCACGTCCAGCGTCTGGCTGGCGGTGACGGCGCTGATCACGAAGTCGGCCGTGGCCGCGAGCCGGGCGTGGCTGTCGAGCAGTTCGACGCCGTAGGCCCGCGCGTGCTCCAGCAAGGGCTGTTGCAACGGCCCGCCGAGCTTGCGGTCGTAGGCCGAGACGCGCAGCCCCTGGGCGCGCAGATCCTCACCGAGGATGCGGCCGACCTCGCCGTAGCCGATGAGGCCGATGTGCCATTCCGGCGCCGATGCGGGGATGGGCATGGTGTCGGCCTTCAGTCGATGTAGCGCAGCCCGGCCTTCTCCAGCCCGGGGCGCATGTTGTACATGTCCAGCCCCAGCACGCCGGAGGCGAGCTTGGCGCGCTTCTCGCCCTCGAAGCTCTCGCGCTTTTGCGCGGCTTCGAGCGTGGCCGCGGCACGGGCGGCGGGCACGCAGACCACGCCGTCGTCGTCCGCCACGATCACGTCGCCCGGCGTGACCAGCGCACCGGCGCACACCACAGGGATGTTGACCGAGCCCAGCGTGGCCTTGATGGTGCCCTTGCTGCTGATGGCCTTGCTCCACACGGGGAAGTTCATCTCCTGCAGCGTCTTCACGTCGCGCACACCGGCGTCGATGATGAGGGCGCGTGCGCCACGGGCCTGGAAGGACGTGGCCAGCAGGTCGCCAAAGTAGCCGTCGGTGCACTCCGAGGTGACGGCCGCCACCACGATGTCGCCGGGCTGGATTTGCTCGGCCGCCACATGCATCATCCAGTTGTCGCCGGGCTGCAGCAGCACGGTGACGGCCGTGCCGCTGACCTGCTGGCCACTGTAGATGGGGCGCATGTAGGGCTTGAGCAGGCCCACGCGGCCCATGGCCTCGTGCACGGTGGCCGAGCCGAGGGCGGCCAGGCCGTCGGCCGCTGCGCGGTCGGCGCGGGTGATGTTGCGGTAGACAACGCCAAGTTCAAACATGTCAGAGCCCCTTTGCCTTCAGGCGTGAGTCGAGTCGGGAGAACACGCGGCGCGTGTTGGCTTCGTAGATCTGGTGCTTGTCTTCGGCGCTCAAAATTTTGGACGCCTCGATGTAGCGCTTGGTGTCGTCGTAATAGTTGCCAGTGGTGGGGTCGATGCCGCGCACCGCGCCGATCATCTCGCTGGCGAACAGCACGTTCTTCACCGGGATCACGGTATTGAGCAGGTCGATGCCGGGCTGGTGGTACACGCAGGTGTCAAAGAACACGTTGTTCAGCAGGTGCTCTTGCAGCAGGGGCTTCTTCATCTCCTGCGCCAGGCCCCGGAAGCGGCCCCAGTGGTAAGGCACCGCGCCGCCGCCGTGCGGGATCAGGAACTTGAGCGTGGGGAAGTCCTTGAACAGGTCGCCCTGGATCAGCTGCATGAAGGCCGTGGTGTCGGCATTCAGGTAGTGCGCACCGGTGGTGTGGAAGCACGCGTTGCAGCTGGTGCTCACGTGGATCATGGCGGGCAGGTCGTACTCCACCATCTTTTCGTAGATGGGGTACCAGTGCTTGTCGGTCAGCGGCGGGCTGGTCCAGTGACCGCCCGAGGGATCAGGGTTCAGGTTGATGCCCACCGCGCCGTATTCCTTCACGCACTTTTCCAGCTCGGGGATGCAGGTGGCGGGATCGACACCGGGCGACTGCGGCAGCATGGCCACGGGCACGAAATGGTCGGGGAACAGCGTGGAGACCCGATAGCACAGCTCGTTGCAGATGGCGGCCCAGGTGCTGGACACATTGAAGTCGCCAATGTGGTGGGCCATGAAGCTGGCGCGCGGGCTGAACAGCGTGATGTCGCTGCCGCGCTCTTTCATCAGCTTGAGCTGGTTGGTCTCGATGGACTCGCGCAGCTCGTCGTCGCTGATCTTCAGGTCAGCCACCTTGGGCATGGCTGCGGGGTCTTTGATGCCGGCGATCTGCGCATTGCGCCAGTTCTCCAGCGCCTTGGGGGCCGTGGTGTAGTGGCCGTGGCAGTCGATGATGAGGCTCATTCGGTAGTCTCCTGAAATATGTCTAGGCCGGGTCCATGCCCTGGCGGCGCTTGGCGTCCGCCGCGGCGGGCGACGACATGTAGGCCAGCAGTTCGCGCGCCGCGCCGGCCTGCTGCGACTGCACGCCGATGCCGGCGGAAAAGGTGGTGGTGATCTGGATGGCGGGCGGCAGCGGGCCCGCGATGGCGATGCCCTGCACGTGCAGCAGTTCGCTCAGCTGCTGAAAGCCCAGCTCCACCCGGCCGTCGGCCACCAGCGAGCCCACGGGTACGCCGGGCGGGGCCTGCACCATGCGTGCGGCGATCTCATCGGCGATGCCCCAGCGCTCGAACAGCTTGTTCAAAGCTACGCCGCTCGGGCCGGTGGAGACGCTCACGCTGCGCGCCGCCAGCACGGCGCGGCGCACGGCGTCTTCGCTGGACAGATCGGGCAGCGGCGCCCCCGCTCGCACCGCCACGGCCACGCCGGAGCGCACCCAGTCCACCTTGCTGCCGGGCTGCAGGTGGCCGGATGCCAGCAGCTTGTCGATGGCGTCCGAAGCCAGCACCACCACGTCAAAGGCTTCACCCGCCTGCACGCGCTTGGCGGCATCCACGCCGCCCACGGACTCGATGGTGACGGGCCGCGTGAAACCAGCCGTCAGCTCGGCCAGCACCTGGCGCGTGGCCATGGAGGAGATTCCGAGAAGCGGAGCAGTCATAGGATCGTTTGGCAACTAATCATTTTGGAGTATTCTGCGGCAATTTCAGCTATACAAGAAGTGGCCGATTGGTCTACCAGATATCTCATTTGCCGATGGATCTGAAGCAACTCGAATACTTTGTGTGGGTCGCCGAAATGGGCAGCTTCACCCATGCGGCTGCCGCCCTCGGCATGGCCCAGTCGGCCCTGAGCCGGCAGGTCCGGCTGCTGGAAGTGGAGCTGCGCCAGAACCTGCTGGTGCGCAACGGACGCGGCGTCACGCCCACGGAGGCGGGCAGGGTGCTGATCGACCATGGTCGGGGCATCCTGCACCAGATGGCGCGGGCGCGGGAAGACATGGAGCGCCTGCGCGGCGGCGTCTCGGGCGCCGTCGCCATCGGGCTGCCCAGCAGCGTGGCGCGCGTGATGGCGGTGCCGCTCATGCGCACGTTCCGCAAGGAAATGCCGGAGGCGCGGCTCTCGGTCAGCGAAGGGCTTTCAAGCGAACTTCTGCGAGGGCTGGTCAGCGGTCGCCTGGACATCGTCGTGCTCTACAACGGCCAGCCGGTGCGCGATGTCGATGTGTCGCACCTCATCGACGAAGACCTGCTGCTGGTGCGCGCCCGTCCGCCGGGGTTGGCCGAGGACCCGCCGCCCGGCCCCATCCCGCTCGCCGAGGTGGCCCGGCTGCCGCTGGTGATTCCCTCGCGCCCCAACGCGATACGCATGCACGTGGAAACCGAGATGGCGCTCATCGGCTGCCGGCCCGAGATCGCGCTGGAAATCGATGGGGTCGCCGGCATCTTGGACATGGTGGCCGACGGGGCCGGGTACGCGGTGCTGCCGCGCAACGCGCTGCGCAATTCGCCAGTTACTTCTGCCTACAGCGCCCAGGTCATCGGCACACCGCCGCTGCGCGTAGCGCTGTCCCTGGCGACCAGCCTGCAACGCCCCGCAACGCAGGTCCAGAAGGCCACGCTGGACCTGGTGCGGCTTGCGGTCTCCAAGGTGCTCCGACCGGAATGAAGGCCGGACGGCCCGGCTCGGCGTGCACGCTGCCCCGGGTCCGTGCATGGGCGACAGTCCCACGGGCTCCCGGCCTTTCGGCGCATTTGGCCCGGTTGGGGTGGAGTCGCCTTCGTCAACGAGCGGATCGCATCCAGATCGGTGTTCCGCCCAGCCTTGCAGCGCCTCTGTCCGCGCGAACGATGCACCCGCGCGCCGGTCTTAGATTGACTGAGACTCAATCTATCAAGCGCGGGGCAAAGTGTTTAGAGTCGCCTCGCAAAAGAACCAGCGCGACCGGCCGGCGTGGGCCAGCGGCACCGATCAATCGCGCGCACCAATGATGGAGAGAGGCAGACAATGAACACTGAACCTGCCGGCACCGACCGAGCGCGGCGCCGCACCCTTTCGTGCATCGGAGGGACGCTCGCAGCGGCGGCCGTCGGATTGCCGTTCCGAGCGCGGGCAGCGGCGCGCGAGATCCACGTCGCGATGCTGCTCCCCTTGCAGGGAGGCCAGGCGCGCCAGGCCGAGATGATCAGGCAGGGCGTGGATGGAGCGCTCGAACAGGCGAATCGCGCCGGGGGGATCCGGGGGCAGCCCGTCAAGCTCCTGGCCATCGACAACGGGTACCAAGCCGAGAAGACCGTCGAGGCCATCGGGTCGCTGGCGGCAAGGGAATCCGTCGTCGCGGTGACCTCGCTGTTCGGCGGCCCGATCATCGGCGCCGCCATTCCGGCAGCGACCCGCGCGGGCGTGCCGATCGTCGGTGTGCTGCACGGAAACGATGCCTTCCGCCGCCCTGGGAACGAGATCGTCACGCATGCGCGGGCGACGTTCGACGCGGAGATCCGCGCGATTGCCGCGTTGTTTCCCACCATTGGCCGAAGCCGCTTCGCCGTGCTGCACGCGATCGACAACTCGGGAACGGCGTTCCGCGCGCAGTTCGAGTTGGTGCTGAAGGCGCAGGGACTGCCACTCATCGCCGCCGTGCCCTATGCGCGGGACGCCACCGACTACACCGAGCAGGCGCGGAGCATCGAACGCAGCGGCGCCGACGTAGTGGTGGTCGGTGGCGTGACCGCGTCCGGGATCGCCGCCATCCGTGCCAAGGTGGCGACGAAACTGTGGGCGCAGATAGTCTGCCTGTCCACGGTCGATGAGCGCTCGGTGTGGGAGCAATTGGGCGCCGACGCGGTCGGCACGGCCTTCTCCAGCGTCGTACCGAACCCCTATGCGACGCTGCTTCCCCTTGCGCGCGAATACCAGGCGGCGATGAAGGCCCGGAACTACGGCCAGCTGTCCCTCAGCTCGTTCGAAGGCTACATCAACGCGCAGGTGATGCTGGAAGGCCTGCGGCGCGCACCCGCGCTGACGCGCCCCGCGCTCCAGGGCGCCCTGCGCGCGATGCAGGGGGTGTCCCTCGGCGGCGTCTCCTTCTCCGCGCCGGCCGAGGGAAAGATCGCCAGCGGCATCGACGTGGCGGACATCCTGGTGATGACGCACAACGGACGCATGCTGCGCTGAGTACACGGCCGGGACGGCTCGGATCCCGGCGCCACCGCCGTGGCGCGACCAGCCATGGGGCGCGGCCGTACCTGCACGTGCTTCGCGGCGCGGATGGCACTGTGTCGCACGGCATCCGCCTGCTGGTAGGAGGTCCGCAGCCAGGGATCGTTACCGGCCGTACCCGCGGATCCCCCGCGTCGGAAGGCAGCGCGGGTGCGTCCGGGTTTGCGCCAGATCAACGTTCGTCCAGGACGCCGCCCGCCGCGGTTGACGTTCGGCCACGGCAGTCCTAGATTAATCGTTAGACGACTAATAAAAAGTCGCCTACGCCTGTGGGGACGGCAGAACCTGCAGGGCGCCCAGCCTGCATTCGCCGACGATGGCAGAAAGGAACGATCATGGACAAGCTTCTGGGGGTTCTCGTGATTTTGACGCTTCTTGGCGGTGCGGCCACGCTGCTGTGGCTGAACCTGCAACCCGAGTGGTGGCGGCTCCGGCATCCCGGCGCGCTGGAACTGCGGAAGTTCACTGCCCGGCGTCAGGCGCAGGTGGCAAGGACCCGGGAGGACCTGCCGGCGAACCGGACGGCGGAAGTCCGCTGCACGTTTTGCGACCACGCACCGGCATGTGCGAAGCGCCTGGCGGAGGGACACACCTCGCCGGTCAGCGCGTGCCCCAACCTGCCACGCCGCTGAGCGGCAGGGTGCGCCCGGGCACCAGCTTGGCAGTGCCGGGCAGCGCTGCGAGGCTAAGGCGCGTGCATCGGCGCGTGGATGGTGCCAGCGCATGCGCCGAAGCCGATGCGTCGTGCTCCGCTGCGCTCGCACCACGCGCGCAGGATGATGGTGTCGCCGTTCTCCAGGAAGGTTCTGTGTTCGCCCGAAGGCAGCGCGACGGCCTGCCGTCCCCCGGCAGTCCGCTCGAGGAGCGAACCGGCCTGTTCCGGACGCGGCCCGGACAGTGTGCCCGATCCGAGCAGGTCGCCCGGTGCGAGGTTGCAGCCGCCGACCGTGTGGTGGGCCACGAGCTGGGCGGGGGTCCAGTAGGCGGCCTCCACGAAGCCCGAGCGCGACAGGCGCACCGGCGGCAGGCCCGACCGGGCCATCGCCTCGGTCTGGAGCAGCACCTCGAGCTGGACGTCGAGCGAGCCGCTGGCCCAGTTCCGTTCGGAGTTCAGGTAGGGCAATGGCTCCGGGTCGCAGAGCGCCCGCGGGCAAGCCGCCCGAAACGGCGCCAGCGCCTCAAATGTCACGACCCACGGGGCGAGCGTGCTGCCGAAGTTCTTGGACAGGAAGGGCCCCAGCGGCTGGTACTCCCAGGGCTGGATGTCGCGCGCCGACCAATCGTTGAACAGCGCGACCCCGAACAGGTGGCTCTCGGCGCTGCCGATGGCAATGGGCTCGCCGCGCCGGTTGCCCGGGCCCACCAGGAAACCGAGCTCCAGTTCGTAGTCCAGGCGCCTGCTCGGACCGAATTCCGGGTCGCCGGCCTCGGCCCTGCTCTGGCCGAGCGGGCGGTAGATCGGTTCGCCGCTGACGACCACGGAGGAACTGCGGCCGTGGTACCCGATGGGAACCCATTTGTAGTTCGGAAGCAGCGGTGCGTCCGGCCGGAACAACCGGCCGACGGCGGTGGCATGGTGGATGCCGATGTAGAAGTCGGTGTAGTCGCCGATGGCCGCGGGCAGGGCGTATTCGGCCGAGCGCTGGGCAAGAAGGCATCCCTCCAACCTGCCGCGCTCCGTGGCTCCCGTGCGCAGCGCGCGCGAGAGCGCCAGGCGCAGCGCCGACCACGCGGCGGGCCCCATGGCCATGAAGTCGTTGAGGCGCTTGCGCGAGGCGGCCACCGCGGCATCCCGCGCATCGCCGGCGAGTGCGCCGCTGGCGGCCGCGGCGGCCAGGTCGAGGATCTGGTCCCCGATGGCCACGCCGCCCCCAAACGGCCCGGAGGAGCCGCGCCGGCGGAAGACGCCGAAGGGCAAATTCTGGATCGGGAAATCCGTCGTGTCCTCGTTCGCGGACCCGACCCAGCTGCGCAGGTCCGGCGCGTGGGTTTCGTTCACCCGCGTCATGGCCGCGCCGGATCGAAGTGCTTCCCGAGGTTCTGCCAGCAGCGGAAATAGTCCTCCTGCAGCTGGGCGGTCTCCAGGGCGAACGTCGTCGGCCTGAAGACGTCGCACGACTCGAACATGAAGGCCATCGTCTCGGTGAGGTAGTCCGGCCGGGAGGTGTCAGCGGCACTGGCCTTGGCGAAGGTGTCGGCATCCGGTCCGTGCGCGCTCATGCAGTTGTGCAGGGACGCGCCGCCGGGCACGAAGCCCTCGGCCTTGGCGTCGTAGGCCCCGTGGATCAGCCCCATGAACTCGCTCGCGACGTTACGGTGGTACCAGGGCGGCCGGAACGTGTTCTGGGCCACGAGGATGCGCGGCGGGAACACCACGAAGTCGATGGTGTCGACGCCCGGGGTGTCGCTGACGGACTGCAGCACCAGGAAGATGGACGGATCGGGATGGTCGTAGCTGATCGAGCCGATGGTGTTGAACCGCCGCAGGTCGTACTTGTAGGGCGCGTGGTTGCCATGCCAGGCGACCACGTCGAGCGGGCTGTGGCCGATGCGCGCGCTCCACAGGTTTCCCTGGAAGCGCGCGACCAGCTCGAAGTCGCCTTCGCGGTCTTCGTAGGCCGCGACCGGCGTGCAGAAGTCCCGGGGATTCGCCAGCCCGTTGGAGCCGATGACACCGAGGTCCGGCAGCTTGAGGGCGGCGCCGAAGTTCTCGCACACGTAGCCCCGCGCCTGGGCGTCCAGCAGCCGCACCTGGAAGCGCACGCCCCGGGGGATCACGGCGATCTCCTGGGGCTCGAGCTGCAGACGGCCCATTTCCGTTGCCAGCTCGAGGCGACCAGCCTGGGGCACGAGGAGCAGCTCCGCGTCGGCGTCGTACAGGAACCGCGTCTCCATCGACCGGTTGGCGGCATAGAGGTGGACCGCGCAGGACGCGTTGCACGCCATCGTCGTCATGCCCTCGATGAAGTCCGTCGGCCGCTCGGGCATAGGAAGCGGGTCCCAGCGCAGCTGGTTGGGCGTCACGGGGCCGTCGCCGGCCCGGCTCGTCCACCGTCCCGCATCCACGAGGGCGAAAGGCTGGTGCAGCGTCGAAGGCCGGATGCGGTAGAGCCAGGCGCGGCGGTTGGCGTGGCGCGGCGCGGTGAACGCCGTGCCGGAGAGCTGCTCGGCGTACAGGCCGTACGGCGCGCGCTGCGGGGAGTTGCGCCCATGGGGGAGCGCCCCGGGGAGGGCTTCGGTGGCGAACTCGTTGCACATGCCGGTCTGGTAGGCGGGTTGTGGTTCAGTCATGGCGATGGCCTGTCCTTGGTTTGATTCAACATGCGGCGGCGCTCCTGCGCCACGCAGGCGCCTGAGCGCACGACCTGGGCGTCTGCCGTGTCTGTTCAGAACGCGTGGCGCATGCCCAGTGTGAGCGTGGTGGAACGGTGGTCGCCCGCTCCCCCGAGCCCTGCGGGCTGCTGGGCCGATCCGGAACCCAGCGCGTAGCGCGAGCCGTTCTGGTTGCCGACCGCGCCCAGCGAGGCATAGGCCATCGTGCGCTTGGAGAGCGTGTATTCGCCGCCGATGGCCAGCCATGTGGCGTCCCGTTGGCCGGTGGCCGCCGCGTAGGCCGAGCGGTCGGAAATCCGCACGGCCTGCACGATGGCGGTGAAGGCACCGAAGGGCACGCGGGCCCCGAGGTTGATCAGGCGGAACTCGCTGGCCGCGGCGCCCGTGACGCCCTGGGCGCGGGCGAGCGCGCCGGTGCAGGTGCCGCAGCTGTTCTTTTCCGCGGTGTAGCCCGCGAAGATCTTGGCGGCGCCGAAGTCGTAGCTGCCCCCCGGCGACGACGGCGTCGATCCGGCCGTTCGCGTTGTCCGCGCCCTGCTGTCGTGCCCAGGCCAGCACCGCGTCGACCGGACCGTTGCGGTAGGTCGCCGAGGCGCTGTAGGCGCGTCCAATGGTGGGCTGATTCTCCCCGGCCGCGGCCATGGCGCGAAACGTCAGCGGTCCCAGCCTGGGCGTCACGTAGCCCACCGCGTTGTCGAAGCGGGCGCTGACGGCCAGGGGCAGCAGCTGGCGGGTCGCGTCGGTGCTGCGCGTGATGGCCAGATGCCCGCCGCTGCCCATCCACGAGAAGGCGTCGACGCCGGACTGGGCCACGTAGTAGGGCGTCGGCAGGCGCCCGGCCGTCACGGTGCCCCAGGCGGTGCTTGCCAGGCCGACGGAGGCTTCCCGGCCGAATGCGCGGCCGCCCTGGCCCAGGGTGCCATCGTCCAGATTGATGCCTTGCTCCAGGCGAAAAACCGCGGACAGGCCGCCGCCGAGGTCCTCGACGCCGCGGAAGCCGAGCCGGCTGCCCAGCGCGCCGCCCGACACCAGCCGGCGGGATGAGCCGGCGCTGTTGCTGGACCATTC
>LNAP01003012.1_pt1 | contig 16366 bp, 15 predicted proteins | sample 602601 | NCBI WGS metagenome assembly LNAP01 (sample SAMN02440304, study PRJNA202911) | soil metagenome | biome: Subtropical and temperate rainforests or woodlands; isolation source: soil samples (1 kg each in a 20% v/v slurry with milli Q water) were... ... | reverse complement strand
ATTTCTGAAGAGTCTCATCTGCGTCCCAAGCCGATGATCGAAATCGGTGGCAAGCCGATTCTCTGGCACATCATGAAGCTCTACTCTTCCTACGGAATCAATGATTTCGTGATCTGCTGTGGTTACAAAGGCTATGTGATCAAGGAATATTTCGCCAACTACTTCCTGCACATGTCCGATGTTACGTTCGACATGTCCAACAACACCATGGAAGTACATCAACGCTATGTTGAGCCGTGGCGCATTACGCTGGTCAATACGGGCGAAGATACCATGACCGGTGGACGCCTCAAGCGAGTTCGCGAGCATCTGGGCGACGAGCCGTTCTGTTTTACCTACGGTGATGGCGTGTCGGATCTGAATATCCGCAAGTTGATCGATTTCCACCGCGCGCATGGCAAGCTTGCGACTGTTACGGCTATTCAGCCCCCGGGACGGTACGGCGCGTTGAATATGCAAGGCAGTCAGGTCAACAGCTTCCAGGAAAAACCGGCCGGCGACGGGGCCTGGATCAATGGCGGTTTCTTTGTGCTAGATCCGAAGGTCATTGATTACATTGATGATGATCAAACCATCTGGGAAGCCGATCCGCTAATGAAACTGGCTGAAGAGGGTAACCTCATGGCTTATGAACACAGTGGTTTCTGGCAGCCGATGGATACCTTGCGGGACAAAAATCACCTCGAAGATTTGTGGAGCAAAGGTAACGCGCCCTGGAAAAACTGGGTATGAAGCAGTTCGGCAATTTCTATCAGGGCCGCAAAGTTCTGCTTACTGGCCATACGGGCTTCAAAGGCAGTTGGTTGGCCACGTGGCTCTGCGAACTCGGGGCGCAAGTGACGGGCCTCGGTCTAACGCCTGAAAGTGCTCCGGCTCACTGGGATCTGCTGAGCTCCCCATCGGTTGACTTTCGTGGCGATATCCGCGATTCGGCGGTGGTTCGGGATGCATTCGAGCAAGCGCAGCCCGAAATCGTTTTTCACCTTGCTGCCCAGGCGCTGGTGCGTCGCTCCTATCGCGATCCGCTGGAAAGCTGGTCGACCAACGTGATGGGGACTGCCAATGTGCTTGAGGCCTGCCGGCTTACGCCGAGTGTGCGGGCTGTCATCGTCATCACCACGGACAAGGTATACGCCAACAACGAATGGCCTTGGGGTTATCGTGAAAATGATCGCCTCGGCGGTCATGACCCTTACAGTGCATCCAAAGCGGCCAGCGAACTGGTAGTCGACAGCTATCGCAAGGCATTCTGGAGCACTGAAGGTGCGCCGTTGATCGCCTCGGCGCGCGCCGGTAATGTCATTGGTGGCGGCGACTGGTCCGAAGATCGTCTCATCCCCGACCTGGTCAGGGCCATTCAGGCCAGCGAATCCCTCGAAATCCGCTCTCCTCAATCCACTCGACCTTGGCAGCATGTACTCGAATGCCTGTCCGGCTATCTATTGCTCGGCCAACGTCTTCTGATGCTTGATAAGGCCGTTGAGGGGGGATGGAACTTTGGTCCTTCGCCGCAAGACAACCGTACTGTTGCAGAGGTTTTAACAGGCCTGCAGAAGTACTGGCCTGAACTTGCCTGGCATACCACCTCCGCACCGCAGCCGCACGAAGCCAACCTGCTGTTTCTTGACTGTGCACAGGCGAAAGCCTGTCTGGGATGGCAGCCGGTCTGGAGCCTGGAGCAAAGCTTGGAAATGACGGCTGAGTGGTACCGCCACCAATCATCCACGGGGCAAGCGATCACTCATGAACAGCTGGCTAAGTATATAGTCGCAGCAGCACGAGCCGATTGTGTATGGATTGACCCATGAATATCCGATCTACAGCTATAAATGGCGCAGTGGTAGTTGAAACCCAGTCTTTTCAAGACCACCGCGGCGCTTTTAGTCGCTTGTTTTGCGAAAAAAGCCTGGCTGACGTTTTGCATTCGCAACATATCGTGCAGATCAACCATTCTCGTACCTCGACTATTGGCGCCGTACGAGGGCTGCATTTCCAGCATGCACCCCATGCCGAGATGAAAATGGTCCGTTGCCTGGAAGGGCGAGTATGGGATGTGGTTGTCGATCTGCGTGCCGGCTCTCCGACATTTTTGCGCTGGCACGCTGAAGAGCTGAGCCCGCAAACTGGTCGCATGTTAGTGATTCCGCAAGGCTGCGCGCACGGTTTTCAGGTATTGGAAGCCGAGAGCGAACTGCTCTACCTGCACACCGCCTTCTACGAGCCGACGGCGGAGGGAGCTGTGCGCTATGATGACCCCCGGCTAGGAATCACTTGGCCATTGCCTGTTACCGATCTTTCCGAGCGCGACAAGAATCACGCTTTGCTATCTAACGAATTCGCCGGACTTTATGTATGAAATGCCGCCACTGCTCTGAGCCGCTACAGCACACTTTTCTGGATTTGGGTTTTGCTCCACCTTCCAATTCGTACCTCAGCGAAGCGGAGTTGAGCTCACCGGAAATATACTTTCCGCTCAAGTTGAAGGTGTGTGACAACTGCTGGTTGGTGCAAACCGAGGATCACGCTCAGGCAGACCTGTTCTTTTCCAAGGATTACGCCTACTTCTCGTCCACTTCGACCAGTTGGCTCGAACACGCAGCTACTTATTCGAAGATCATGATCGAGCGCTTGAACCTTGGTACCGACAGCCTCGTCATTGAGGTCGCATCGAACGATGGATATCTGCTGAAGAATTTTCTAGCCGCCGACATCCCATGCCTTGGTGTTGAGCCAACCGACAGCACGGCCGCTGCCGCTGAAGAAATCGGTATTCCGGTGTTGCGTGAGTTTTTTGGTGAGGCGCTGGGCAAGCGGTTGGCGACGGAAGGGCGCCAGGCTGATCTGATTGCTGGCAACAACGTTTTTGCCCATGTCCCGGATATCAACGATTTTACTCGTGGCCTGAAAGCGGCCTTGAAGCCTGGGGGGACTATTACCCTGGAGTTTCCGCACCTTATGTGTCTGATCAAGGGCACTCAGTTCGACACGGTGTACCACGAGCACTTCTCTTATCTGTCTCTCTTCACTGTGAACCAGATCTTTTCATCCGCCGGACTGCGTATCACTGAAGTAGAGGAACTGCCGACGCATGGTGGGAGTCTGCGAGTTTATGGATGTCATGCCGAGGATAGGCGCACTGATAACCCTAGCGTTGCTCGCCTATTGGACATTGAATCACAATTTGGGCTACAAGCTTTAGAGGTCTATCATGAGTTTCAACAGCGGGCGGACGAAGTCAAGAATGGCTTGGTCAGCTTTCTTGTAGAGCAAAAGCGTGCGGGTAAGCAGGTAGTGGCATATGGTGCTGCCGCTAAGGGCAACACACTTCTGAATTATGCGGGCATCAAGCCAGACCTGCTGGCTTATGTTTGTGATGCAGCTCCTTCGAAACAAAACAAATATCTTCCAGGTAGTCATATTCCGGTGTACTCACCGGGCAAACTCTTGGAAACCGAGCCTGATGTTGTGTTGATTCTGCCTTGGAATATTGCCAACGAGGTGTTAGAACAGAACCGTCTTCTTCGGGAGCGTTGCGGGACAAGTTTCGTTGTCGCCATACCGGTAATGCGGAGCCTTACATGAAAGTTCTTGTGACGGGTGCTAGTGGGTTTATAGGGCGCCATGTAGTCAGAAGGCTGGTCGAGCGGGGACATAGCGTGACCGCACTCGCTCGAAATACCGAGCGAGCAGAGGTGTTGAACTGGCCTGGAGCGGTAACTTTCATGGCTCGTGATATCCATGATCCGAAACTGGATGTGAACGATTTTGGTCCACAGGACGCTGTAATTCACCTCGCATGGCCCGGTCTGCCTAATTACAACGCTCTATACCATTTTGAGGAAACGCTTCCAGCGGATTATCGGTTCCTAAAATCATTGGTGGTTGGCGGATACACGCACTTATTGGTAGCAGGTACCTGCTTTGAATACGGTATGCAGGAGGGTCAGCTAGATGAATCAATGGATACGTCACCTGGCAACTCCTATGCATTGGCCAAAGATAGCTTACGCCGCTTTCTACACACGCTGAGCAGTCAGTTGCCTTTTACATTACAGTGGGCGCGACTGTTTTATACCTTTGGGGCCGGGCAGAATCCGGGAAGTCTTTTAGCTCAGCTTGATCAAGCGTTACAGGCAGGCGATAAAGAGTTTCCAATGTCCCAAGGTGAACAATTGAGGGATTACCTGCCTGTTGAGGAGGTCGCCGAGCGTCTGGTCAGGTTGGTTGAACATTCCGAATGTCAAGGAATCTTCAATATCTGTAGTGGAAAAGCCATTTCTGTGAGGCGCTTGGTTGAAGATGTCGTAGCGAGCACGGGAAAAAGCATTGATCTGAAGCTTGGTTACTATCCGTATTCTGTTTATGAGCCGCTAGCTTTTTGGGGTGCATCTAAAAAAATGGAAGCGCTAACAACTTTAAAAGTTACTAATAAAAATAATCATGAACGTAGTTAACTTTACTCGCAATGAGTTAGCCGAATATACAGTTAAACAAGTTGCTGTTTTTTTTCCTGACGGAAAGGAGGCGGTAATGAAAGACGTTGTAAAAAAAAATATCGATGAGGCGCTGTCCCGTCTAGCTGTATGTATCAACTCTGTGAAAACGTGGAAGAAGGATAGCTTTGATTACCTTCACTCCTCTCAATATTGTACGTATTTGTATTTTTTGGCAAATACAATATGGCGAAATTCTGAAGAGGTAGATGTCGCTACAAAGTTATTTCTACTTAATAAAATGTTGAATGGCATAGATTTGTTCTACGAAATAAACATGCCGGATATTTTTTTTATAGGGCACTCGTCTGGCATCGTTTTGGCAAAGGCGAACTATAGTAATTATCTTGTGATTTATCAGAATTCCACTGTAGGTAAGAATCATGGTGTTGCTCCAGAAATTGGCGAAGGAGTAATAATGTACCCGCACTCGTCAATTATTGGACGAAGTGTTGTGGGGGACCGTTCGGTGATAGCTCAGGGAGTTGGTGTTGTAAATAAGGATGTCCCAGGCGATTGTATAGTTTTTGACGGTAATCCGGGTGTGTTGAATTTTAAATCGCTAAAGAGAGACTTTATTGAAGATTTTTTTAGATTTTAGATATTTTTTCGTTGGTTAGTTGGATGATCGTTTTTTTTTTTTGGGGGGGGGGGCTACATAAAAAAGAGTATGGTTCGAGTTACGGGTGCTGTTATTTGTGTAAGCGTCTGATGCATTTTTAATTTGGAAGGTGCCAATGGATAACATCATATGGGTTCTCAAGAGTATATGTCTTCAAATATAGTCAAAAAGTTCTATCTTGTGTGTGATAGTTTCTCTGGTTTTTATAATGTCAAGTGTTAAAATTAATGTTTTAGCGAACCTGTCGGGTAGTGCTTGGTCCGCCTTAATAGGCTTGGCATTTATACCATTGTATATCCAGTTGATGGGGGTTGAGGCGTATGGTCTGGTGGGCATATTTATGTCTCTGCAGGCAGCGTTCGCAGTATTGGATCTAGGTTTGTCTCAAACATTAAGCCGGGAGTTGGCGAGACTTTCTAGTCGGCCCGAGAACGGCACGCAAATGAGAAATACGGCAAGAACATTGGAAATAGTATATTGGGGCGGCGCTATCGTAGTTGCGTTAGTCATATGTTCGCTGGCTTATTATATTTCTTATCACTGGTTGAATCCCGAAGCCTTATCTCGGGAAACGGTGATGCATGCACTATTTGTTATAGCTGGCGTTATTGGGCTTCGTTGGCCGTTGACTTTATACAGTGGCGGGCTTAATGGGTTGCAGCGACAGCTGCTACTAAATAGCTTTCTTGTGATTTTTACCACACTTCAGAATTTTGGCGCGTTAATTGCGCTAATGTTGATAAAGCCAAGTATTGAGGTTTATTTTTTGTGGCAGGCTGTTGCTGCTATTTTGCAAGTTCTTGCGATGCGAGTTGCATTTTGGCGATCTATGCCAAAAGGCGCTCGGAATTTTTCAAAAGACATTTTTAGTGAAGTGTGGCGATTCGCATTGGGTATGACTGGAATATCATTGTTCTCGACCATTTTGACACAGCTTGACAAAGTCCTTCTTAGCAAATTTCTTGATCTGAAAAGTTTTGGATACTATGTCTTTGCTTCGACCGCTGCAGCGATTCTGTTCAAGGTCATAGGTCCTTTTTTCAATGCATATCTTCCGCGTCTTACTCAGCTTGCTTCGGATGGCAGCGAGCAGAAATTGGCAGAGACTTATCATCAGGGATGCGAGCTAATTGCTCTTTTGGTCATACCTATTACTTGCGTGTTAGCGCTGTGCTCAAATCCTATACTTCAGTTGTGGACTAAAAATCCTGAATTAGTCACTAGCTCTGCACTCCTGTTCAGTTTGCTTGTAATTGGGAATGCAATAAACGGCTTGATGACCATTCCATATGTTTTGCAGTTGGCGCATGGTTGGACCAAGCTCGCCTTATATCAAAATATTGTTGCGGTAACACTATTTGTTCCCGCTCTATTATTGGCGACTAGTAAGTGGGGATCTGTCGGCGCAGCTGGCGTTTGGATTGTTCTGAATCTGGCTTGTATGGTGATAAATGTCCATGTGATGCATACGCGCCTCCTGCCCGGACAAAAGTGGAGATGGTATGGCAGTTCGGTGTTGCTTCCTGCCGGTATAGGTCTTGCGGTAACGGGTATGATGTCATCATTTTTTGATTTTTTGGGTGAAGCCTTTTTAACGAGTGTCAGTTTGGTTTTTATCTTTATCGTCTGTTTTGTGTCGGTCGCCATGATGTTGCCAGGTGTTCGAAAAATTATTTCTAAGATCGCCTTTCGGTGAAGAGGAAAAAGTTATGGAAAAGTACACGGTAATTATTCCGACAAGGGATCGCGCAGAAACGCTGGAATTTGCATTAAAGACATGCGTGAATCAGGAATATGCGAATTTTCAAATAATTGTCAGTGATAATTGTAGTGTTGATAATACTGTAGAGGTTGTTTCGCGATACTCCCAGCCCAATGTAATCTATATTAATCCTGGTCGCCGTGTAAGCATGGCTGAAAATTTTGAATTTGCCCTTTCGCATGTAGACGAAGGGTTTGTAATGTTTATCGGTGATGATGATGGGTTAATCCCCGGATGTATTGAATATGTCGCCGAAATACAGAAAAAATACGGTGTGCTCGCTATATCGGGTGAAAATGCTGAGTATTGCTGGCCGAATTTTCCAGATCCGGCGCGGAAGAATTTGTTGAAGTGGGGGTCGTCCTATAAATGTCTTGAAATTCGATCGGCAGCGCATTGGGTACGTCGCTGCCTTGAGTTTAAAGATATTTATACATTCGACATGCCAAAGCTGTATCACGGATTTGTGCATAAGAGCATTATTGATAAGGCTCGATGCTCTGGGCAGTACTTTAATTCTATAACCCCAGATGCCTACTCAGCGTTTGCGACGGCGTTCTTTATTGATAAATATGCTTTTTCCCTGCGGCCGTTTACAATTGGCGGAGCCTCGGGCAAGAGCAATGGTGTTTCTGGAATTGACCCGAGTGGACAGGGCGAAGAGTCTAAAAAGTTTTTTATAGAGAACACCATCGAGTTCCATCCATCTTATGTTTCTTGCGCATCGCTTGAAGTCTATATGGCTGAGACGTTTTCACAGTTCGCCGATAGATTTCCGAAGGAGACCAGCGGATTCTCCGTGAATATCGAACGTATGCTACGCTCAGCTCAAGCAAATGCCAATGGCCGAACCCGTTCGGCGGTGCAAGGGGCGGTAGCCGAGATGTCTGACCTCCATGGTGTCAAGGTTGACGGTCGCTCGTTGACGTTTCAATTTAGCCAAATGTGTCGACTTGTCCGGCGAATTTGGAGTCGGATCAAAACACTGGTGTTAGGCGGCAGGATTCCTGATGTGGCAGCACATGGAGTACACGATGTGTATGGTGCATCATTGTTTATCTCAAAGTCATTTAAATGATTAGGGTCTGGGCACTGCTATATGCTCCTAATAATTAAGGATTAATTATATGCCTTTGTATTTAAATCAAATGTCATCTGTCTTTTTCTGCGTGGTGATTTTGCTCGTATTCAGAAAAAAAGATATTTCCTCAATATTGTGCTGCTTGTTTGTTTACGGGACATTCTATTTTTTTTCCTCGATATTTGTCGTGTTCGGTAACGATTCCGCCGAGCCCATTGTTAGTCTGCATATTACAGGGATGGGGGCTTTCGTCCGAGCAGTCACGGTTTTGTTTTTACTCTATATGGGGTTCAGGATTTATCGTTTGCGAATCCATACGGATAGTTCTGTTATTTCAGTCTATGCTTTATCGATTGCTCTTATGGCCATTGGCGCGACTACACAGCTGTTTGCGCATGGATTTACAGCGCTGCAGTACAGTAATGTAATAAGTTTGTTCCTGATGCTTTCACTTATCGTTTTCGGTGCTGGCGCCTGGAAGGCTTCTGAGTTGAGAGGGCGGCTGAGCAACTCTTTCGTTGTTATGATGGTGTTGTTAGTCTTCTTTTCGGTAGTCATTGCGTTTTTTGAAGTCTACACGGGAAAAGCCTGGGCAACGTTTTTTAACTCTTCCGGGCAAAAAGTAATACGCGCGAGTTCCTTCTTGTTTAATCCAAATCTATATGCCATGTGGTGTGGCTGCGCAATAATATTTTTTTCTTACTTGTATCACTCTCGAAAGTCCGACGAGCACTCATCGCTTTTTCTTGTTGGGGTATTTATAGCGGGCGTAGGGGTTTTTCTTTCGTCGTCAAGAGGCTTTTGCTATCTCATCGTTGTGGCACTCTTTCTTTCGCTTGTCTTGTTAAGAGGGCGACGAGGAGTAAAGGTAGTACTTCCATTTTTACTTTTTTTGGGTGCGTTGTCCTTTTGTTATATTTTGACTCACTTGATCGCTTGGTCTCGTGACGGCTCTGGGGAGGATTCCGATTCGTTTATGGTGTTAGCTGATCGCTTGGTCAGCGCGCCAGTCCAACTAATAATCTATAGCTTAGAACATTTTTTTCATGTGTCGGCCAGTGCCTTGAGTTGGCTGAGCGCGTATGCGCCACCCTCTGAATTCAATACCGCTTTTGTTGGTCGCTTCAATGGTGAACTGCGAGACTCCGGGATTCTAGTTATCCTTGATGATATGGGTGGGTTTGGCTTGTCAGGGTTTGTCGTCTTCTTCTTGTTTCTTTTTGCACAAGCTGTTCGCGAATATTTGGCGTCATTTAGCGTAGAGGCGGTATACGCATTGCTTTTCATCTTTTATAGCTTGGCTATAGGCTTTCTGATGAGATATCAGGCATTTCCTGTCTGGGTATTCGTAGCTGTTATACTTTGCCCCTGTCTCGGGATGACTCGTACGTTATTGCGAAAGGAAGTGCCTGTTACCCCGTGAGCTTATTAGGGATGGTTTGGGAGTTTTTTGCAGGAGGTGGGGATATGGGACACTCACAGATTGTTTGTGTCACGGGCGCCGGAGGGTTCATCGGTGCCCATTTGTTGTCTGCGCTTTCAGAGAAAGGGGTGACGATTCGGATATTGTCCCGCTCAGAGGTAGAGCATTCAAAAGCCGGTGTGGAGACGTATATCGGTGATCTTATTGATAGAAATAGTCTCGTTCCATTCTTGGCCGGTGCTGATCTCCTCATAAACCTGGCGCATCCCGCCGCGTTAGTTTCGGACGTCGAGTTCTCGAGCGCAATTTCTAATTTAGCCATTTCTGCTCGGGAGGCATGTCTGAAGCGTGTGCTTCATACCAGTACAGCGATGGTGGTGGGAAAATCCCTCGGTAATGTAGTGGATGAGCTTTCGGAGTTGCGCCCTGTCAGTGCTTATGAGCGGCGAAAATGTCTCGCGGAGACAATCATTCAAGAAGAGCTCTCCGGTACGGTTGATGTTGGTGTGATACGACCCACGGCAGTCTTTGGCAGCGGAAGCCAAAACCTCTTGAAGCTCGCAGCGACGATTATTGACGGCCCCGTATGGCGTCGTGAAGTACTAAGGTTTGTACATGGAACGCGTCGTATGCATTTGGTCAATGTCGATGATGTAGTGGCGGCTATATGTTTTCTCGCCTTTTCTGAGCGATCTTTATGTGGGAATGTGTTTTTAGTGTCTGCCGATGAAGAGCCGGAAAATAACTATCAAGCTGTAGATTCGATTCTTGGCAAGGCGATGGGAAAGCCTGGACCTAAGAAAAGTACGGCGTTGCCTCACTTTATTTTAAAGGCCTTGCTTGCTGTCGCTGGGCGCTCTCAGTCCAATCCCCAACTTTTCTTCGATGGTTCGAAGCTTAAGTCCTGGGGGTTTAATCGCTCGGCTGCTTTTGAAATTAAGTTGTCTGAGTTCGCACAAAATTACATTGCTGCAAAGGGCTCCAAGTGAAAGTTTTACATGTTTCGGATTTTATTGATCCCGCACTGGGTGGCGGGACGGCAGAGCGAACCTATCAGCTGGCGATGGCCCTGCATCGTGCGGGCGAGCAATGCACGATACTGTGTGCGGACTATGCGTTGGGGGAGCGTCGCAAAAATGAGCTGCTCGGAATAAATCTGGTTGTCGTGCCGACACTGTTTAAAAGACTACTAGTTCCTAAAGTTTCACTCAGGAAGATAAAGAGGCTTGTCGAAGATGCTGATATTATTCATTTGACGGGGCATTGGAGTTTGCTATGTGCATTAGTCTGCATGTTTGCGTTATCTCTGGGGCGCCCTTACGTATATTGTCCAGCAGGGTCACTGCGGGTGTTTGGTCGTTCGATGATTGTGAAGAATTTTTACAATAGACTGTTCGGTCGACGGATCGTTAAGCGCGCAACGTGTTGTATCGCAGTGACCAATCTTGAGCGCCAACAATTTGAAGACTACGGCGTAAGGCGTTCACAGGTATTCCTGCTTCCTAATGGTATTCATCCCGACATTTCTGTGGTGCCGGATCCGCAGGACTTTCGATTGCGTTATAATTTGCACGGTAAGCAGATTGTGCTTTTCCTTGGGCGTTTGAGCCCGATTAAAGGACCGGATCTGCTATTGGAAGCGTTCGCGAAAATCGCTCAACAGTTCCCTTCAAGTCATCTCGTGTTTGCAGGCCCCGATATCGAACTGGGTGGGCAATTGCACTGTGCAACCCTTTCCGCCGGGTTGGCCGAAAGGGTTTTGTTCATCGGATTTATAGCTGGTCAGGAAAAGCAGGACGCCCTTGCTGCCGCTGACCTGCTGGTCGTTCCATCACGACAAGAGGCAATGTCGCTGGTTGCACTCGAGGCTGGATTGCGTGGCACCCCGGTGCTACTGACAGATCAATGTGGCTTTGATGAAGTGCAGAAGGTAGATGGTGGCCTGGTGGTAGGTGTGGAGGTAGACGCATTGGCCGCTGGTATGCAACAAATGCTGCAATTTCCTGAGCATTTAGTTGAGCAAGGTTCGAATTTGCGTGAAATGGTATTGGCGCAGTACACGTGGGATGGGCTGATACAACAGGCATTGGCGCTTTATAAACAGCTGATTGCTGACTATCGATCCCCGTCTAAAAGAATGTAACTATTTTGAAGCTATTAATTCTTTCGCAGTACTTCAGTCCTGAAAGCTTCATTATCAACGACATCGTGCGAACACTTGTCGCTCAAGGGCACGAGGTAGTCGTCGCGACTGGTAAGCCTAACTACCCAGATGGCAGGATTTTTACCGGCTATCGGGCATGGGGTTGCCAGCGTGAGCGTTTTCTTGGCGAGGTTGATGTCTTGAGAGTACCGTTATGGCCGCGCGGTGCAGGCGGGGCCAAGAATATGGTGCTTAATTATTTGTCATTCGTTTTCGCCGGACTGATTTTCTTTCCGTGGTTACTACGCAAACGTCAGTTTGATGCGATTTTGGTGTTTGCGCCGTCCCCCATTATTCAGGCGATTCCTGCGATTGTGCTTAAGTGGATAAAAAAGGCACGTCTCTCGTTATGGATACAGGATCTCTGGCCAGAAAGTCTGGCGGCAACAGGGTTTGTCAAAAATCGGTATTTGCTGCGGATGGTCGGTGGGTTGGTCAGGGGGATTTACAGCTGCTGTGATCAGCTACTGGTCCAGTCCCATGCATTTATCGATCCTGTCGCTGCCTACGCGTCTCGGAGCAAGATTGTCTATTACCCAAACTCCGTCGATGTGCACTCCCCTAATGTGTCAGTGCCAATTCCCCATGAACTCTCGTCGCTGTTAGAGAGTCATTTTTGCGTTGTGTTTGCTGGCAACCTTGGCACTGCCCAAGCATTGAATACGCTAGTGCAGGCGGCAATGCATCTGCGTGATGATGCTGGTATCCGCTTGGTATTGGTCGGCAGCGGTAGTCGATTGGAGTGGCTCAAGGAACAGAAGCAGGCGCACGACCTGAATAACCTGATTCTTCCAGGGCGCTTTCCCGCTGAAGCTATGCTCGAAGTCTTTGCACGCTCGTCAGCGCTGTTGGTTTCTCTCAATGACGAGAGCATTTTCTCTCAGACGATCCCTAGTAAAATCCAGGCTTATCTGGCGGCTGGGAAGCCCATTATCGCGTGCTTGAATGGGGAGGGCAGCCGAATTGTTCAAGAGGCTGGTGCGGGCTTCTCATCACCCGCCGAGCAGGTACTGCCTCTGGTTGCCACTATTCGTAAGATGCAGAGCCTGACTGAGGTCGAGAGAGAGGAAATGGGACGCTCTGGTCGAGAGTATTTTGATCAGCATTTTGAAATGGGGCGCCAGGTCAGTCGTTTGGTCGAGTTGCTGCGGGATTGACCGTGTCGCTTCAGCCCGCCATCAATCCTCAGGGGAGGCACGTACAGACCCGCTCTTTGTATTTCCTGTCAGTCTTGCAGACTCAGGGGCTATTGTGGTTTTCCATTTACGGGTGGTTTTGAGGTAAGTGCTATTTTTCGTCTGTTGCTGGACAATATGATTTCCGTACAGGCAATTTTGCTGGAACGTCATTTTTTGGGTGCTATGTAAGTGGGCGTCTCTGTCAAATTATCGTGGTGCCCCTCCAGCACGCAGTGAGCAGAATTAATTCAAGTTTGATCTGAGTGGCATCATGAAGATATTAGTGTTGGGCATTACCGGGATGCTCGGTAGCGCTGTATTCAAAGCATTTAGCCAGGATTCTCAATATGACGTGTGGGGGACCCTGCGCAGCTCGGCAGCGCTCAATCGTTTTCCTGCTTCCGATTCCGAACGCATTTTGACAGGGGTCGATGTACTGGATCAGGACTCGCTTGTGTCAGTTTTGACAAAGGTTCGTCCAGATGTCGTCGTCAATTGTGTCGGGCTGATCAAGCAATTGGCTGATGCCAATGATCCGCTAACAGCGTTGCCCACTAACGCTCTGTTGCCGCATCGGTTGGCACGGCTTTGCTCATTGGCTGGCGCACGTCTGATCCACATCAGCACCGATTGCGTCTTTTCGGGACGTATAGGTGGCTACCTCGAAAGTGATCTGTCGGACGCCGAAGACCTGTACGGCAAGTCCAAGTACATCGGCGAACTGCACGATCTACCCAATGCAATCACCTTGCGAACCTCGATCATCGGTCACGAGTTGAACTCCAGTCACTCGCTGGTGGACTGGTTTCTGTCGCAAGAAGGCAGTGTGCGAGGGTTTTCCCAGGCTATTTTCTCCGGTTTGCCCACCGCCGAGCTGGCTCCCGAATAGGCGGTCACCGTTCTCGTAGGCGATCTTGCGCGCCACGTCCGGCGGCAGGTCGCTGAGCCACTGGCGCGACCAGCGCGCATGCTCGACGACGTAATGCCAGCGCTCCGGCGTGAAGGTGTCGGTGCCGACCACGAAGCGGTCGGGGAATTCCAGGAAAGCCTCGCGCCAGCCCGGCGCCACCTTGCCGTTCGAGGCGTGCGAGGTAAGGAAAGCAAGATCGCACCACAGGTTGGGATAACGGCGCAGCATCTCGCGCACCTTTTCCGGCCGCTCGAAGCCCGAATGCGCCCACAGCACGCGCGCGGTGGGATCCTGCTGGAAATGACGCGTGACGGCGTCGGCGTCGGAATGCGAATGCAGGTAGAGCCCGTACTTCTTGGCGAGCTCGACGACCTTGCGCATGTTTGGCAGATCGGCGTCGGCGCCGTAGATGTGGAACTCGCCGATCGCCACGTACTTGCGCTTGCCGAGCATCTCCTCGAGGAAGGGAATGATCGTCGGGTCCTTGGCCCAGGTCGACAGCTCGCCGCGCGAGCGATAGGGCCTGAGTTCGGGCACGATCACCGAAGGTGCCACGTCCTGCAGCATCTTGGTGCCCTCGTTGTTCGAGCTCGACACCATGGCGCGCTTGACGCCGGCCTTCTTCAGGATCTCGACCACCTGCTTGGGCGGCACGACCTCCCAGGCATCGTGGCTGTAGTGCATGTGGGCGTCGAAGATCGGCAGCTCCTGGTCGGCCGAGGCCGTGCCGGCAGCGGCAAGCAGACTGACGAAGGCAAGAAGAGCGCGCATGTGAGATCCCATCAACGGCGGGCTTTTGCCGCCCACCCATAGTTGAAGCTAATCGAGATGCGCTCGCCAGAGAAGCGCGCCGGCGGCACTTCGTGGCGCAGCCAGCTCTCGAACAGCACCAGATCGCCCGCCTTGGCCGGCAGGCTCACGAAGGAGTGAAAGCTTCTGGGCGCATCGGCCCGGCGCGGCGGCGTCGCCATGTGCAGGCCAAGCCGCGGATCCTCGAACTTGAGCGCGCCGGCGCCTTTGGGCACCTCCACGTAATAGGTGCCGCTGATGAAGGACGTGGGATGGAGGTGCAGGGAATGCACCACGCCCGCCGGCATGACGTTGGCCCAGCAGTCGGTCATGGCGAGAGACCGGCCGGCCAGATCGTAGTGCAGCGACCGGATGAAGGCCTTGGCGTGCAGATCGATGCGCCGGCGCAGACGGCCGAACAGCGAAGAAACAAGATGCAGGCGGTCGAGCGAGCCGTAGGACGTGTAGCCGCCAAGATAGTGCTTGGCGGACCAGCGCCGGCCTGCCGCGTCCGAGGCGGCGAGCGAACGGCATTCGTCGGCCAGGTCCTGGTTGAGCCGGCGCTGGTCCGGCCCGGCGATCGATTCTCGGTAGATCAGCGTCGGAAAAAGAGCATGGATCGCCATGGCGTGATTATCGGCCAAGCCGGCGGACCGTGCTATGGTCATCGGCATGCTCACCGACCAGCAGATCGAGACCTATCGGCGCGACGGCTACCTGGTGATCCCGCGCCTGATCCAGGGCGAGCAGCTCGCCGAGCTGCGCGACCTTACCGACCGCATCGTTGGCGAAGCGCGCGGCGTTTCGGCCAACGACGACCTCTATGATCTGGAACCCACCCACAGCGCGGCGCTGCCGCGCGTGCGCCGGCTGAAGCCCGTGATCTTCAAGCGCTACGCCTTCTTCCATGCGCTGGCCCGCGACCCCAAGATCACGTCGATCCTGGCGCAGCTCCTGGGGCCGGCGATCCGCCAGCACGGCGGCAAGCTCAACATGAAGTCGGCCGGCTACGGCTCGCCGGTCGAATGGCACCAGGACTGGGCCTTCTATCCCCACACCAACGACGACGTGCTGGCGACCGGCATCTATCTCGACGACTGCGACATGGACAACGGCCCGCTGATGGTGATCCCGGGCAGCCACCACGGCCCGACCTACGATCACCATGCCGACGGCCGCTTCTGCGGTGCCATGAGCCCCGATGCCTGCGACATCGACTTCGACAAGGCCGTGCCGCTGATGGGCCCCGCTGGGTCGATGACCATCCACCACGTGCGCCTGGTGCACGGCTCGGCGCTCAACCGATCCAACCGCCAGCGCCGGCTGCTGCTGCACGAATACACCGCCGCCGACGCCTGGCCGCTGCTGGGCGTGGCGAACTTCGAGGAGTTCAACGCCCGCATGGTCCTGGGCGAGCCCACCATCGAGCCGCGCGTCGTGGCCGCTCCCATCCGCATGCCGCTGCCGCCGGCCGATCATCAGGGCTCGATCTACGAGAACCAACGCGGCAGCAGCCGCCGCTTCTTCGAGACCTACGAGGAGCAGCGGGAACCTGCGTGAAGGCTCCGCATCATTCCTCCCCTTCGCGGAATCCGCGAAGGGCGAGCGATTTTGGCCGCGAGCGGCCAAAACGCGTGGGTGCCCGCGCAGCGGGCGGAGGGGTCATAGGCAGCGGTACTGGTGCCCATGACCCCTTCGTCGGCATAAGGCGCCTACGCGTTTTGGCCGCGCAGCGGCCAAAATCGCTCAACCTCGCCAGCTTCGCTGGGGAGGAAGCGACGTCGCGCTGATGTCGCGAGAGCCCACCTATCATCCCGCCGCGCAGGCGCTGCACTGGATCACCGCCGTCGCGGTGATCGGCATGCTGGGCGTCGGCGTCTGGATGCCCGGCCTGCCGCTCGGCTT
>LNAP01003010.1_pt1 | contig 16369 bp, 15 predicted proteins | sample 602601 | NCBI WGS metagenome assembly LNAP01 (sample SAMN02440304, study PRJNA202911) | soil metagenome | biome: Subtropical and temperate rainforests or woodlands; isolation source: soil samples (1 kg each in a 20% v/v slurry with milli Q water) were... ... | reverse complement strand
GCCGACCAGGGCCACCGGTTCGAGCGCGCTGAAGATCCCACCGATCGGAAGCCAATAGGCCGGTACGCCCACCCAGTAGTAGTGGTGCGCCGTCCCAAGGATGCCCGCGATGAACACCAGGCCGACGATCACGTACAGCCATTTCTCCATCACCTCGCGGTCCGCGCCCAACCACTATATGCCTGCCAGCGTGAGACTTTCTGCTGAGTCATTGCGAGCAATAGAAGCATTTTGAGGAGAACTCCCCGAGGCGAGGACCGGAAGTCGGTCGCCTGTCAGACGCGAGCTCTTGGCAGGAAGAGATGCCCGACGAAGGGCTTCCGAGGGCAATTCCCCGAATAGCATCTTGTATTCGGAAGAGAAACGCCCCAGGTGGCAAAAGCCGTACTCCAGCGCCACCTCGGTCACGCTGCGCACACTGCCGGTCGAGGCGTGAAGGCGATGGTAGATGCGGCGCAACCGGCGTGTCTTGATGTATGCATGCGGCGTGATGCCTTTGGCCCTCTTGAATCGGTCGTAGAGCGTCCGGACGCTTACATTGGCTAGCCGCGCCAAGTCAACGGCGGCCACGTCGGCACCCGCCGCCGAGTCGATGTAGCTGTCGATCAGGCCGAAGAAATCGGCATCTTCTGAAGAGCCGACAGTAGCTGGTAGGTTGTGGGGAAGGACTTCCATCAACTTGGTGACAACCAAAGCGCCAATTGATGTGCCCACCGGGTGATTGGCCAGTTCGCGCTGATCAGCTTCCAAACACAACAGCTCGATCAGCTTCCAAAAAGCACCGTCCTCTTCCAACTGAAATGCGCCGGCATTGAAGTGGAGCCCACCAGACGGCACATAGCCAACTTGATCGATACAGCAGGAATTGATCAGCGCAACGGGAACCTTGACGATGAGTTTGACGCAGTCGTCGGAGTACTCGAGGGCCACGGGATCCGAAGGATTGATGAGGGCGCCAGCGCCTGACGTGAGAACGAATACTTCGCTCTCCGAATAACGCACCTTGCAACTTCCCTCAAGGACCATCTGCAGGTGGTACTCCTGTTCCAAGCCAGAGGAATTGCTGACCACGACGTGATCGCCGTAGGTCAACTTGCTGAGGCCGATAGAGCCCAGCTTCTTGTAGTTCAGCGTCGCCTTGGCGGAGTTGCTGCGCAGTTCGATGGAGTGATTGCCGATATGGCTCCTGACGAACGCGGATACTTCGTAGGGACTCGCCCTATGAAGGACCCTGCCTGATTTCAGCAGCATCTGTTGACCGACCATAGACACCCCGCAGATTTTCGATCTTCATCCATGCAGACCTGTGCCAGGAAACCTAGGAGTCCGGCAAGAGGGCATGCTTCGTCAGCACTTCCAGAGCATGCCGAATGTGATTGGCCAGGGAAGCCTTTGCCCTGTCAATATCGCGCCCCATGACTGCCTCAAAGATTTCCTGATGCTCGTCATGCACGTCGGCAGGAACTGGCGCCTTCAACGCAGAAAGGCGCCGATAGCGCTCGGACTGCTGATACAGCAATTCTCGAAACCGTTTCATCCATGTCGATTGGCAAGCGGAAACAAGCGCCTCGTGGAACAAACGGTTGCGCTCTTCCCAATCGTCGAAAGCGCCTGCGGCGTCCGCGCGCAGCCGATCTTCGGCAAGCGTCAGCCGGTGAAACGCGCTGACCACGCCAGCTTCCCACTCGTCTCTGCCCCGCTCGATACTCTCGCCCAGCGCCTCGCATTCGATCAGGATGCGGGTCCGGGTCAGATCCTTGAGATCCGAAAGCGACATCGGCGCCACCCGAAAGCCCCGTTGCTCTTGGGACACCACCAGCGAGTCCGAAACGAGCAGGGCCAAGGCTTCGCGCAACGTTCCGCCGCTGACGCCATAGGCCGTCTTCAGGTGCTCAATGCGCAGTTTGTTTCCGGCCGCATGACGGCCATCGATGATGTCTCTGCGCAACTGTCGATAGACAGTTTCGATGAGCGTGCGCGGTGCCCCGGCCGAGTCGGGCGCGACTGGATGCGTTGAGGGTGATGTCTGAAGCATCTGAACGCCGGGCGCAGTCATGAACAGGAAGAGGTCAGTCTCTGAAAAGTGAGCGCAAAGATAGCATCTGACACGCCTCTACCGCGTCGAATCGTGCTCAATGCTGGTACACGGCGGACACCCCAGCATGCTCGTGCCGCGACCGAACGATGGCCAGGCCCAAGGCCGCGATGACCAATGGTCCGATCAACGCCAGATAGAAACCGGACGGGCCACCCCGCTCGAGGAACCAACCGCCGCTGGCGGAGCCCACGATCGCGCCCACGCGTCCCAGGCCGATGGCCCAGCCGGTCGCCGTAGCACGCAAGGCCGTGGGGTAGACCTCCGCCACCATGTAGTTCAGCACGAGCTGTTGCCCCCCGATGCCGAGGGCGGCGACGGCGGCCAGAACAAGCACAAGCGTCCAGTTCGTGCCGCTATTTGCCAGGGCGACGCACATGGCGATGCCAAGCACGAACATCCCCAGGAGCAGCTTTCTGGTGTTGACTTTGGGCAAGATCGTTGCGAACGGTATCGCGAAGATCACGAACACGGCGTTGACCACAACCGTACCCAGCGGCGCCTGCTCGGCGGCGAATCCGGTCGCCTTCAGCACTGTTGGAAACCACGACAGGAACATGAACCAGGCGACCCAGTTGAACATGTAGATCAGCCAGATAGCTGTGGTGTTGCGCGCCATGCCCTGCGAGAACAGGGAGGAGACGCTGGGCTTGACTTCCGATTCAGGAACAACGTAGCGCACGCCGGCCGGGATGCCCGTCGCGATCTTCCGGATGATGCGCTCGATCTTCGCGCTGGTGTCGCTGCCCTTTGAGCGCGCGATGAAGTGCAGCGATTCGGGGACGAAGAGGAAGATCACGACGAGGAGCACCAGCGGTACCAGCCCGCCGACCACGAAGATGCCCTGCCACCCCGTGTGCGGAAGGATCCTGGACGCGAGCAGGCCGCCCAGGATGGCCCCGGCCGGCAATCCCAGAATGACACTGGTCATCGTGGCGCCCCGGCTCTTGGCCGGGCAGTACTCCGCCGTGAGCGCAAGGACGATCGGCGTCGCGCCGCCCATGCCCAAGCCGGCGACGAAACGCAGCGCCAGTATCTGATCGGTGCTCGTCGCCCAGGCCGTTGCCAGAGACGCTATCGAAAAGACGGCCACGGCCCCACCGAGTGTGGGACGTCTTCCAAATTTATCGGCCAGGAGGCCGAACGCCATGGCGCCCAGCACCATGCCGATGATGCCCGCCGTCAAAATTGGCGCGAGCGCGGCGGCCTTCAGGTTGAACGCCTGCAGGATCGCTGGTCCGGTGAAGGCCATGGACTGCGTATCGAAGCCGTCACAAAGCGTGACTAAAAAGCAGAGGATGAAAATCCTCCATTGCAGCGCGCTCAGCGGCGACTGATCGATGAGGTCGGGTATGGACTTGGTTTCTGTCATCTCGTCTCCTGTTTGTTCGTATCGGTTTCGCGGAGGTCATCCGGCACCGAAGGTCGGGAACGATCGGCCGGCCGCCAGCGATCCCGCGGTAAGGATGGCGTTGAGCACCATCGTGTGATCTGCGACACCTTTTCCGACAATGTCGTAGGCCGTCCCGTGCGCGACCGTGACATGCGGATAGGGCGGCCCGAGGACGATGGCGATGTTCCCCGAGAAGCCCCAGGTCTTGATCGCGATGTGTCCCTGATCGTGGTACATCGCCAGCACGATGTCGTGCTGGCCCTCGATGCATTGCCTGAAGACCGTGTCAGGACTCACTGGTCCGGCAACCAGGATTCCGGCGGCACGGGCTCGTTCTATGCCCGGCACGATCTGCTCTTCCTCTTCCGTGCCCTTGGCATGCGGATTGAAGCCCGCGACCGCAATCCTCGGGCGCTTGATACCCCAAGAGCGCAATGCGGCGTCGAGCTTGCGTAGCGTCTGCTCGATCAAATCGCGGGTGATGAGCGTCGAGACCGCACCGAGCGGCACGTGATCCGTCAGATGCGCAATCCGCAGTGCGCCGGAAGCCAGGAGCAGGTACTTCTGGCCTGGCTCGTTGATGACGCGGTCCGCAACGCCGGCCATCTGCATGGCGACGGCACTGATCGGTCCCATGACCGTCGCGTCGAGCGCGCCAGCCCGGGCGAGGCGGTCCGCTTCGTCAAGCCAGTCGGCCGACGCTTTGCCGCACGCGATGGTGTCGACGCCGACGATGATGTCCCTCGGATCCAGGGCGCCGGAGTCGATGATGTCGAGCACGCGGGCGCTGTCCGAGCCCTGGTCGGGCGCGTCGATGATGCGAACAGAAACGCCCGACGGGAGCAGCGGCAGCACCTGCTCCATGGCAATCGCGCTGCCGAGGAGTACGGGCCTGCATTCCTCGTGCAGCCGGCCAGACGTCCAGGCCTTGGCAACCACCTCCGGGCCAATGCCGCTGGGATCGCCGATCACCACTCCGACGCGGGGGCGAGCAAATGCAGGCGGTGTCGTATGTGTCATGTCTAATTTCAACGGTGGGGTCGGGTTGCGGCCTACAGGTCGTCTTCTGAGAACTCGAAGGCATGGCGTTCGCCCTTGGCGCGGCGCTCCGCTTCGAGCGCGCGCAACTCCGACCGGCGGATCTTTCCGGAGAGCGTCTTGGGCAGTTCGGCAAATTCGATGCGCCGGATGCGCTTGTACGGTGCAAGTCTGTCGCGACAGAAGGCCAGAATGTCGCGCGCGAGCGCCTCGGAGGCCGTCTGTCCTGTGGTCAGCGTCACGATGGCCTTCGGCACCGAGAGGCGCAGTGGATCGGGACTGGGGATCACTGCCGCCTCCGCGACGGCGTCATGCTCGATCAGCACAGACTCGAGCTCGAACGGACTGATGCGGTAGTCCGACGCCTTGAATACATCGTCCGCCCGGCCCACATAAGTGATATAGCCTTCGGGATCGCGCTTGGCGACGTCACCGGTGTGGTAGCGGCCCTTGCGCATGACCTCCGCCGTCTTGGCCGCGTCATCCGAATAGCCGAGCATCAGGCCGAGCGGCGCATCCGGCCCGGCGCCGAGTTCGAGGCAGATCTCGCCTTCTTCCGCCGGCTCTTCGTCGGAGTCGACGAGCGCGATGCGGTAGCCCGGCAAGGGGCGTCCCATGCTGCCGGGTTTGACAATCTGGCCCGGCGAGTTGCCGATCTGGCAGGTGGTTTCGCTCTGGCCGAAGCCGTCGCGCAGCGTCAACCCCCAGGCCCCCTGGAAGCGGGCGATGACTTCGGGATTGAGCGGTTCGCCGGCACCGATGAGTTCGCGCAGGCTTACCTTCCATTGCTTGAGGTCCTCCTGCATCAGCATGCGGTAGACCGTGGGTGGCGCGCACAGCGTGGTGACACCTCGGTCCTGCAGGACATCGAGCAGGGCTTTGGCCGAAAAGCGCACGCTGTTGTAGATGAAGATGCAGCAACCTGCATTCCACGGCGCGAAGAAGCAGCTCCATGCATGCTTGGCCCAGCCGGGCGACGAAATGTTCAGGTGCACGTCGTCCTTGCGCAGACCCAGCCAGTACATGGTGGACAGATGGCCGACCGGATAGCTCTGGTGGCTGTGCAACACCAGCTTGGGCTTGGACGTGGTACCCGATGTGAAATACAGAAGTAGCGGGTCGCTCGCGAGCGTCTTGCCCAAGGGTTCGAAATGCGCAGACGCCTCATACGCGCCGTCGAAGGCATGCCAGCCATGCGGGCGCGCGCCGACCGCGATGCGGGTGTAGTCGCCCGGCAAGTTCGCGAACTTGGCCAGGTGGTCGGCACCAGCGATGACATGGCGCACGTTGCCTCGCTCGAAGCGATCGATCAAGTCCTCGTGCGACAGCAGCGTGGAGGCCGGGATCACCACCGCGCCGAGTTTCATGGCGGCAAGCATCGCCTCCCACAACGGGCGCTCATTGCCCAGCATGAGCAAGATGCGATCGCCGCGGCATACGCCCAGGCTGACCAGCCAGTTGGCCACGCGCGAGGAACGTTCGGACAACTGGGCGTAGGACCATTTCTCCTCGGCGCCGCTTTCACCGACGATCCACAGCGCAGGACTGTCGTTGCCGCGTGCTATCTCATCGAAGTAATCCAGCGCCCAGTTGAACTCATCCAGTTGGGGCCACCGAAACTCGCGCACGGCAGTGTCATAGTCGGTGCGATGCGACTGCAGGAAGTCACGCGCTGCGATGAAGCGCTGATAGCCATCTCGGTTCACCGGCATCTCCTCAACCTGCTGACGGCGATGAGGCCGTTCGATTCAGAAGATCGAGCGCTACGTCGACGATCATGTCCTCCTGCCCGCCGACCATGCGCCGGCGGCCGAGCTCGACAAGGATGTCCACCGTCTTCAGCCCGTACTTGTTCGCGGCGGCCTCGCTGTGCCGCAGGAAGCTCGAGTAGACGCCCGCATAGCCGAGCGCCAGCGTTTCACGGTCCACGCGCACCGGTCGGTCCTGCAGCGGGCGAACGATGTCGTCCGCCGCATCCATCAGTTTGTACAGATCGCAGCCGTGTTCCCAGCCGAGGCGCGTGGCGGCTGCGATGAAGACTTCAAGCGGAGCATTGCCGGCTCCGGCGCCCATGCCCGCCAAGCTGGCGTCGATCCGGTCGCAACCCTCCTCGACCGCGACGATGCTGTTGGCCACCCCCAGGCTCAGGTTGTGGTGCGCGTGCATGCCGGTTTGTGTCTCGGGAAGCAGGACGTCCTTGAATGCGCGGAACCGGTCGCGCACCTCGTTCATGCTCAGCGCGCCGCCCGAATCAACGACATAGCAGCAGGTCGCGCCGTAGCTCTCCATGAGCTTGGCTTGCTGAGCTAGACCCTGCGGTGTCTGCATGTGGCTCATCATCAAGAAGCCAACCGCCTCCATGCCCAGGTTGCGCGCAGCCTCAATGTGCTGTTTCGATACGTCGGCCTCCGTGCAATGCGTGGCCACGCGCACGATGCGCGCGCCGGCCGCATAGGCTTGCTTCAGATCATGAACGGTGCCGATTCCCGGCAGCAGCAGCGTGGCCACCTTGGCGTGGCGCACTTCGCTGGCGACTGCCTCGATCCACTCCACATCGCTATGGGCTCCGAAGCCGTAGTTGAAGCTGCCGCCCTGCAGACCGTCGCCATGAGCGACTTCGATCGAATCGACCTTCGCGTCGTCGAGCGCGCGCGCGATCTGTCTTGCCTGCGCAATGCTGTACTGATGTCGGATCGCATGGCTGCCATCGCGCAGCGTGACGTCCGAGATGTAGATCTTCTTCATTGACTGCGTCCTCAAGCCACCACTGCGTTGCCGAGCGTTCGCCGAGCCAGGCGTTCTGCCGTGGCCAGCGCAGCACTGGTCATGATGTCGAGGTTTCCGGCATAGGCCGGCAGATAATGCGCAGCCCCTTCCACCTCCAGAAAGATCGAGGTTTTCAGACCCGACATGCGCGTGCCAATGCCCGGGACATTGAGTGGATTGGAGACCTCGATACGATCGAACTGCACCGCTTGCTTCAGGCGATAGCCGGGCACATAGTCACGTACCGCCGCCGCCATGCGTTCGACCGATTCCACGATCGCGCTCTCATCTGCGAAGTCGCTCAGCGTGTAGACCGTGTCGCGCATGATCAGCGGCGGCTCGGCCGGGTTCAACACGATGATGGCCTTTCCCTTGGCCGCGCCGCCGACGACTTCGATGGCTCTCGATGTCGTCTCTGTGAACTCATCGATGTTTGCACGCGTGCCCGGTCCCGCGCTCTTGCTTGCAATGCTCGCGACGATCTCGCCATAGTGAACCTTGGCAACTCGTGCCACCGCCGCAATCATGGGGATGGTGGCCTGGCCGCCGCAGGTGACCATGTTGAGGTTGGGCGCGTCCAGATGATCGTCCCCGTTGACCACCGGGATGCAGTACGGACCAATGGCGGCCGGCGTCAGGTCGATCATGCGCAGGCCGGGCCGCAGGCGACGCAGGAACGCATCGTTGTGGACGTGGGCGCCGGCAGACGTGGCATCGAAGACGACATCGAGCGTTTCAAACACAGGGAGCCGCGCCAGGCCTTCCACTCCCTCGTGGATCGTGGTCACACCCAGCCGTTTCGCCCTGGCCAGGCCATCGGACGCCGCGTCGATGCCCACCATTGCCACGACCTCGACATGTCGTCCATGTCGCAAGGCCTTGATCATGAGGTCGGTGCCGATGTTGCCGCTGCCAATGATGGCCGCACGCAGTTGACGACTCATCGCTTGCCCCTCAGACCATGCGGCAGCTCACGCTGCCGAGCGCGCCGATGCGCGCATGAACGAGATCGCCAGAAACCACGGGCACCATGGGGCCCAACGCGCCGGACAGAATCACTTCGCCGGCACGCAGTCCCTGCCCTCTTTCGGTCATGGTGCGGGCCAGCCAGTACGCCGCGCGCAGCGGATGGCCGAGACACGCGGCACCCGTGCCGATGGAGAGGAGTGCACCGTTCAGGCTCATCTGCATGCCCAGCTCTCCCAGGGAGAGCGCGCCGACCGCCAGCGGCTGATCGCCCAGCACGAACAGCGCGGAGGACGCGTTGTCGGCCACCGTGTCTACCAGGGTGATCTTCCAGTCGGTGATGGCGCTGTCCACGATCTCGATCGCAGGCAACGCATATGCAAGGCAGGAGAGAAACTCGGCCCAGCTGGGCATGGTATCGCCGAGGTCGCGCCCCATGACGAAGGCGACCTCAGCCTCGACCTTGGGCTGGATCAGCCGGCTCATCGGAACGTCTTGCCCGTTCAGGAACTCCATGTCGTCGAACAGCACACCGAAGTCAGGCCGGTCCACGCCGAGTTGCTGCTGCACGGCCTTGGACGTGAGGCCCACCTTCTTGCCGACGATACGCCGGCCGGCCTCCAGTTGCGCTCGCGTGTTGATCTCGGCCACGGCATAGGCCGCCTCCAGGCCTTCGATGCCATGGCTCTCGGAGATGCGGCCAATAGCCTCACGGTGAGCGCGCGCCTCGCGCAGTGCGAGCGCGGCCTGGGCCACGGCGCCGGACCGATCGGGAACCGTGGTGCTGGACAATGTGTTCATGCTGCCCCCGCGCCTTCGCCGGCAAAGAAACGGCTAGCTACCGCATTGAACTCATCAGGAGCCTCGTACTGAGGCCAGTGCGCGGCATTTCCCTCCATGATATGAATGCTGCTCCTGGGAACGCGCGCGGCAGCCGACTGCGCGGCCTCCAGGTCGTGGATCGGGTTGTCCCGGGTCCACAGGAAGAGTGTCTCGCATTGAAGCTGCTCGAGCGGAATAAGAAAATCGTCGTGGCGCTGCATGATCGCGTTGATCTGGGGAGCGACGCGCCGCGTCTCTGGTGCCAAGTAGATACGCAAACGCAGGTCGATAAGCTCTTCCTGCAGCAAGTGGTGGTTGCTCGGATGCATGAGCCATTGCATGCGGGCCGTCACGGATTCCCGCGTCGGCGCGGAGTCCACATTGCGCTTGTTGAGCCCCTTGAAAGTCATGAGATCCTGCTTACCCTTTTCCGAAACCACGGGAATTCCGGCCGCGGTGTTCAGCATCAGCCGCCGCACCCGATGGGGATGCTTCGCCGCGAAGAGACCGGACACCCAGCCACCGAGCGACTCGCCTGACAGGTGCGCTGCTTCGATCTCGAGGGCATCCATCAACTCGGCAACCTGGTCGGCGAAGATCGCCGGGCTGTAGTCGTCGTTCTTCTTGTCCGACAGGCCATGCCCCACGTAGTCGAATGCAATGACATGAAAGCGATCCGACAGGGGCATGACGTTTTTGGCGTACGCCTCCAGATGGCCGTTCATCCCGTGTTGGAACAGGATGACGTCCTTGTTCCCTTTGCCCGCCTCGGCGATGCGGATGCGGCCGAAGCTGGGGGTCTGCACGTAGCGAACCTCGACGCCGAGAAAATCAAGCCACAGACTCACGTTACTTTCCTTGAATAAGTAAATTGCTGAACATCGCCCTGATCCGGGAGCTCCAAATCAGGTGTATGCGTTCATGAAGGATTCATGCGGCACTCCGGTGTGATACAGGAGGCCGCGCGACGCCTGGTCCTCGGTCCAGGTCACGACAGGCTTGTCTCTTTGCGCCTGATAGCCCAGGCCTGCGAAGGTCTCGTTGCGGTTGCCGGAGGGGTCAAAGAAGTACAGCGTCTCGCCCCGGGTCAATCCGTGACGAGTCGGTGGCACATCGATATGAACCCGGTGCTTGGCAAGCACATCGGCCGCCTTGAGGATGTCGTGCCACGAATCGAGGAAGAACGAGATGTGATGCATCCCGGCTGTCGGGCCGCCAACGAAAGCGATGTCGTGGGTCTTGCTTGAGCACGAGATGAAGGAGCCGAATTGCAGGGCGCCTTCCGGTCCGACTGTCAACTGCTCGGTCTGGAAGAAGTCCAACGCATCCACGAAGAAACGCGTGTTCTCAGCCACCTTGTTCACACCCTTGGCCGGATCGAACTCGCACACCAGGGCACAGTGGTCCAGCCAATGCACGCCCGCGCCTCGGATGCTGTCCGGCCAGGGATCGGGGTTAATGGAGCCCACGTCGGTGCCGACGCATTCCTTCTGCGCATAGAGGCGCATCTCATGGCCGCTGGGCATGGCAAATCGCAACATCCGCCCGCAAGCAGGCAGGGAGTCGGGCGGCAGCACCTCCACCGCCAGGCCATGGCCCTTGATTTTCTCTGCCAGTTGATCGAGTTCGGCGTCGCCGGCAACCTTGTAGGCGACATGATTGAAGCCTGCTCGGCCTGAGGGCGTCAGGACGAGCGAGTACTTGTCCCATTCGTCCCAACACTTCAGATACGCATTGCCTTCGCCATCCCTGTGCGTGAGCCGCATGCCCACGACTTGCTCGTAATGCCGGATCGCAGCTTCCAGGTCCATCACTCGAATGCTGATGTGCCCAATTCTCATCACGCCCATTTCGTCTCCTTTATGTGCAACAACATGCAGATTTAACGGTCCTGCGCCCAGGTCGGCCAGCCTCTACCCTGCCCCAGCGCCCTCTCCATCCCGCCGAGCACCTCCACCGTCAGATCGGACAAGGGCTTGACCCGGCAAGCGAGACAGAAACCTTGCTCTTCCTGTTGCAGCGACACATGCGCGCGGCTCATGGTCCCAGCCTTCGACACGTGGCCAGTGAGAACACGAATCTTGCAAATGCCGCACCCCCCGTTTCGGCAGCCGGACGGGATGCCCTTTCTCCGTAGCCCGACCATGCCTTGCAGCAGCGTCTCAGAGCCTGGACACCGGAAGGTGTCGCCGCCTGGCGAAACCTGAATCTGAAAGGCATGCACCTCATCTGACCTAGACATAAAACAAGCAGGCCCTTCGCGCGACAAAAACGTCGCGATTTGAAGATTTAGTTGGTAATTGTCGATATTTTATTCTTTTGTTGGTTTTATATGATGGTAGAAACCCTCATTCATCCTCATGTTCAAACATCCAGAGCGAGCGCTGCAGCGGTCGGCAAGTTTGTCGGCCTGGATGCACATTGCCCTGTCAGTGAGGCCGCAGAAGCCATAAGAGCATCGAGGACCACCGAGCCAGCGGTGCCGACATTCCCAAGATGAAGCTGCAACTCGAGGCATACTGTCCGAGCCGCGAATGGCCATGAAGGCTATCGGCAAGACTGCCAACATCACGCAGGCCGCTCATGCTGCGGGCGGACAGGGAAGCTTCGTCGACGAGAACGACCACGTCGAGCGAGCGTGCGAAGCCGAGGCTCGGTCACCGCGAAGCAGCCGGTTCGAGTCCTGTTCCGGTCGACGTCGCTGTGATCGCGGCGCAAGGACCAGTGGCGTATTGGCAGGCAAGTGGAGAGAAGAGGTCAGGACTGCAACATGCGGATAAGGAACTGCAGCCTCTGGATAGTTCGCAAGCGGCGTCGTCTCTATGCTTGGTCAACGTGCGGCAACGTGACCGCACCCATCAAAGCAGGAGACAAACTTGGACTACGATCTGATGCGCCGCAAGATCGCGGGCGCTGTTCAGGAGGATGCCAGCAAGGGCATCTTCCGCATGAAGCGCGAGGTCTTTACCGATGCCGAGCTGTTTGAGCTCGAGATGAGACACATCTTCGAGGGCAACTGGGTTTACGTGGCCCACGAGAGCCAGATTCCCAACCCGAACGATTTCTTCACTACACACATTGGCCGGCAGCCCATCTTCATCGCCCGCAACAAAGAGGGCCGGCTCAACGCCTTCATCAACGCCTGCGCCCATCGTGGCGCCACCCTGTGCCGCACCAAGAAGGGCAACAAGGCAGTCCATACCTGCTCCTTCCATGGCTGGTCGTTCAACGCCAACGGTAGCCTCGTCAAAGTCAAGGACCCCGAGGGTGCGGGCTACCCCGACGCCTTCAATCAAGCCGGCTCGCACGATCTGAAGAAGGTACCCCGGTTCGAGTCCTACCGCGGCTTTCTGTTCGCCAGCCTCAGCGCCGACGTGCAGTCTCTGACCGACTATCTGGGCGAGGCGGCAAAGCTCATCGACATGATGGTCGACCAGTCGACGCAAGGCCTGGAAGTGGTGCGCGGCGCATCGACCTACGTTTACGACGGCAACTGGAAGCTGCAGGCGGAAAACGGCGCCGACGGCTACCACGTCACCGCCGTGCACTGGAACTACGTGGCCACCACCTCCCGACGAAAGGCCGGTCTGTCCATCGACGACGTCAAGGCCATGGAAGTAGGCACCTGGGCCAAGCAGCCAGGTGGCTTCTTCGCCTTCGACAACGGCCACATCTGCCTGTGGTCGCGCTGGCCCAACCCGCAGGATCGCGCGCTGTATGAGCGCCGCGCCGAGCTGGTCGAGCGCTGCGGGGAGGCCCGCGCCGACTGGATGATCGGGCATGCGCGCAACCTGTGCCTGTACCCGAATCTGTTCCTGATGGACCAAATGAGCTCGCAGATCCGAGTATTCCGCCCCCTGTCGGTGGACAAGACCGAGGTGACCATTTATTGCATCGCGCCGAAGGGCGAGAGCGCTGAGGGTCGCACCCATCGTCTGCGTCAGTACGAAGATTTCTTCAACGCCACTGGCATGGCCACACCCGATGACCTGGAAGAGTTCCGCGCCTGCCAGGAGGGCTACAACGGCCGCCTGGCACCGTGGAGCGATCTCTCCCGAGGCGCCAAGCACTGGATCGACGGTCCGGATGAAAACGCCCAGGCTATCGGCATGAAGCCCGAGATGTGCGGTGCCCGCCCCGAGGACGAGGGCATCTACCTGGTGCATCACAAGTACTGGGTGAAGAAGATGCAAGAGGCCGTTGACGCCGAGGCCGCCATCAACTCTGAAGGAGTGGGGCAATGAGCTTCAGCCATGACGAGGTCCGCGACTTCCTGTACCGGGAAGCGCGCTACCTGGACGAGAAGAACTGGGACGCCTGGCTGGAGCAGTACTGCAAGGATGTGGAGTACTGGATGCCATCCTGGGACGACGATGGGCTGCCCACGGCCGATCCCCAGAAGGAGGTGTCACTGATGTATTACCCGCGCCGCGACGGCCTCGAGGATCGGGTCTTTCGCATCCGCACTGGGAAGTCGGCAGCCAGCACGCCGCCGCCGCGGACCGGGCACAACCTGTCCAACCTGGAGATATTGGAAAACGGCGACAACGCCTGCACGGTCCAGTACAACTGGGTCACCTACACCACGCGGCACAACGTCGTGGACCACTACTTCGGCACCACGACCTGCCGCCTGGTTCGCCTCGACGCCAACATCCGCATCCAGAAGAAAACCATCCTTCTCAAAAGCGACTACATCCACCAGGTGGTCGATATCTATCACGTCTGAAGGGCCACGCTGCGCCTCGCACCTCGCACCTGCACGACGGTCAGGGTGCAATATCGATGACCTTCATCCAGGAGCCCTACGTGCATCGCACGATCGCATTGAATTTCGAAGACGGCGTCACTCGCTTCGTCGTCTGCCTACCTGGCGACACCATTGCCGACGCGGCCTATCGCCACGGCGTGAACATCCCTCTGGATTGCCGCGACGGCGCCTGCGGTACCTGTAAATCGATCTGCGAATCCGGCACCTTCGAGATGACGGGCTACGTGGAGGAGGCACTGAGCACCTCAGAGGCTGCTGAAGGGTACATCCTGACATGCCAAACACGTCCGCTCTCTGATTGCTTGATTCGAATTCCCAGCAGTTCCGTCGCGTGCAACGCAGCCGACAACACGGTGCGCAAAGCCCGCATCTCGCGCCTGGAAATGCTGTCTGCCAGCACCATCGGGTTGGAGCTGGAAGGCCCGGAGATCGAGACGCTGCATTTCCTGGCGGGCCAGTACGCCAACCTCTATGTCCCCGGCACAAACGAAGTCCGCGCCTATTCCTTCAGTTCCAGGGTGAGCCACGGCAAAGTCAACTTCCTCATCCGCAATGTGCCGAACGGCAAGATGAGTGCGGCGCTCTCCGGCATTGCAAAGGTCGGCGACGAGATTCGTTATCGCGCGCCCTTCGGCAGCTTCTACTTGCGCAAAGTAGAACACCCTCTGCTGATGATTGCCGGTGGCACCGGCTTGGCGCCCTTTCTCGCCATGCTGGAACAGATGGCCAATGCTTCCGCGTCGGTACCGATACATCTGCTCTACGGAGTCACCCGCGAGGATGATGTGGTGGGCCTCGATTGGCTCGACGAGTTCAAGAAGCGCCTTCCCACCTTCGACTACACCGTCACGGTGGTCGACACTTCGGTTGACGGTCGACACAAAGGCGTGGTGACCGACTACTTGAAGCAGAGCCACTTCCACGATGGCCGAGCCGATCTGTACCTGTGCGGTCCGCCTCCGATGGTGAGGGCGGTTGAACAATATATACGCGACCAGGGAATGACACCAGCCTCAATGCACTTCGAGAAGTTTCTTCCGAGCACATAGTGTTGACGCTGATCGACAAATTGCCACCGAGGTAAAGATTCCTCGGATGCAGGCACAGGGATGGTACGCAGGGCCTGTTCCTGCAAAGGCAGGCAGGGTAGTGACAGGGCCTTTCGTCCAATGCAGCCGTCAGCTGCGGGAACAAGGCAGGTCGTGTTTCGGCCCAGATGCTGCCCACATATCCAGCGACCTCTCCCAGCAACATCGGCAGATGTGATGCATATGTACCGTCGCGCCCCCCGGGTCGACGGAATCAGCGACAAAGCCTACTGATCGATCGGCGCTTCCCCGAGGGTCGATGCTGGTCAGCAGGCGCATGTCGACGGCCGGCTTGAATGCCGAGGCAGACGCTGGGAACCAACCAACATGGTGGTATCGTCGGGCGGCGAATCGCCCCTGCGAGACGCCTTGTCGGGAGTGCTATTCGAAGTCACCGGCGAGAGCTTGAGCCCGGACATCACCTGCACGCGCTCGCCCAGAGTGCGTGGAAAAGCCGCCAAGGTGTTCGATGGCGAGCTGTCAACTGACCTCCCGGCCTTCGACCTGATGCAGGTGAACGCTTGCGAGGCGCCGGCACTGGGCCCGGCCGCCAACTGCCGAGAGAGGTCTTCGTTGTGTATCGTTGCGGTGTGGCGTCCGCGAAACGATCCTGACTTTGGACCATCGCTGGTTTTGGGGATCGGCCTGGGACTTTCGGAGAGCGGAAGCGTCCGGAAGAGCGCGTCGATTCAGTTGGCCATCGCTTGCGGGCAGCACGTTCAAGCCACTTCGAACAGCGCCGCAGCACCCATGCCGCCGCCCACGCACATCGTCGCGACCACGTACTTCACCCCGCGCCGCTTGCCTTCGATCAATGCATGCCCGACCACGCGCACGCCCGTCATGCCGTAGGGATGCCCGATTGAGATGCCGCCGCCATCGACGTTGTACTTCTCCGGGTCGATGCCGAGGTGGTCGCGACAATAGAGCACCTGGCACGCAAAGGCCTCGTTGAGTTCCCACAGGCCGATGTCGTCGACCTTCAGGCCATGCTGCTTCAGGAGCTTGGGGATGGCATAGATCGGGCCGATGCCCATCTCTTCTGGCGTACAGCCCGCGACCGCCATGCCTCGGTAGATGCCCAAGGGCGCGATGCCACGTTTCTGTGCCAGGGCGCCTTCCATGATCACGCAGGCCGAGGCACCGTCCGAGAGCTGGCTCGCGTTTCCGGCCGTCACCATGCCGCCTTCGATCACGGGCTTGAGGGATTGAAGGCCTTCGAGCGTCGTGTCGGCGCGGTTGCCTTCGTCCTCGCTCAGAGTCACGTCCTTGAATATGACTTCCTTGGTCGCCTTGTCGACCACCGCCATCGTGGTGCTGAAGGGCACGATTGTTGGCGCCGACCAATGGGATGGACGCCCCCACCCGTAACGGCATCGACGTGCCAAAGTGGAAGCGTTGATCAACCACTTGAACCGAAAGGGGCGTCC
>LNAP01006517.1_pt1 | contig 16373 bp, 18 predicted proteins | sample 602601 | NCBI WGS metagenome assembly LNAP01 (sample SAMN02440304, study PRJNA202911) | soil metagenome | biome: Subtropical and temperate rainforests or woodlands; isolation source: soil samples (1 kg each in a 20% v/v slurry with milli Q water) were... ... | reverse complement strand
GTAATCTGCTTCTATGCGTACCACGCCCCCTTCGATGCGCGGCTGAATACCGTAGATCAAAGCGTTCTCCAACAATGGCTGCAAGGTCAGCTGCGGAATTGGCAGATCAGCCGGAACATCGTCGACCTGCCACTGCAACTGTAGACGCTCGCCAAGGCGATATTGTTCGATTGAAAGATAGCGTTTGCTCAGCTCCAGCTCTTCGCTCCAGGACACCAGGCTGCCGGGCTTGGCCAGGCTGGCACGAAACAGGTCGGACAAATCCAGCACCGCCTGCTCAGCTTTATACGGATCGATCACCACCAGGCTGGCAATGCTGTTCAAGCTGTTGAACAGAAAGTGTGGGCGGATACGCGCCTGCAGTGACTCGATACGCGCCTTCAGTTCCGCCTGCTTCTCGCGCCGCCACTGACTCTGCAGATAGAAGTAGCGTAGCAGCAGTGCCGACATGATCAGCCCAATCAGTGCATGGCGCAGATAAAGATTCACCTCGCCATCGCGCTGCAACGGCCCACCTAAGTCGTAAAAGTCAGCAACTGCCGTGCAGCCGAGGGTCAGGGTCATCACCAGCAGGCAACAGAGTAGCCCGGCCAGCGCCGCCGGCAAGCGCGCCAGGAGCGGCCGCAGCTGGCACATCAGGCCAGCGGAGAGCAGCACGATCCACTGCACAAACAGCGACGTCAGGGCCAAACGAATCCAATTGAAGCCGGGCTGCATCGGCTCAGCCAACACCAGTACCAGCACCAATAGTTCGGCGAGCAGCACCAGCATCAGTAATGCTTCGGGCAAGCACAGCTCGGGCAGAAAGAATTCGCCGGGCGTGGTTTTTTTCGGTTTTAACCAGTCGATACGCATGGGCACAGTTTCCGGGGCGGCATGCACGGCAGCAAGCAGGCTGACGCCGCACGGACTAAATAAAGCAGCAAATGGCCATGTCGTAGTTAAAACTGTGATCGGTCCTACATTGCCACTGCCAATACCTGGCGGCGCAAAGGTCGCTGACACGACAAAGCGTCACCGCGATTTTGCTCGCCACCCTGTTATCATCCGCACAATTTTCCACGCCGGCCGCCCCCAGTGGCCCGCCGGTTTTGCGCACCAGCCGAGCCATTGCCATGAGCACCGAAAAGACCAACCAATCCTGGGGCGGCCGCTTCAGCGAACCTGTCGACGCCTTTGTTGCCCGCTTCACTGCCTCGGTCAACTTCGACCAGCGCCTGTATCGCCACGACATCATGGGTTCTATCGCCCACGCGACCATGCTGGCCAAAGTCGGCGTGCTCACCGGCGAAGAACGTGACGCCATCGAAAACGGCCTGAAGCAGATTCAAGGCGAAATCGAGGCCGGCACCTTCGAGTGGCGTGTGGATTTGGAAGACGTGCATATGAACATCGAAGCGCGTCTGACCGACCGCATCGGCGTCACCGGCAAAAAACTGCACACCGGTCGCTCGCGCAACGACCAAGTGGCCACCGATATCCGCCTGTGGCTGCGCGACGAAATCGATTTGATCCTCAGCGAAATCACTCGCCTGCAACAGGGCCTGCTGGAACAGGCCGAGCGCGAAGCCGGCACCATCATGCCGGGCTTTACTCACCTGCAAACGGCCCAGCCAGTCACCTTCGGGCATCACCTGTTGGCGTGGTTTGAAATGCTTTCGCGCGACTACGAGCGCCTGGTGGATTGCCGCAAACGCACCAACCGTATGCCGCTCGGCTCGGCGGCGCTGGCCGGCACCACCTACCCGATTCAGCGTGAAGTCACCGCCGAACTGTTAGGTTTTGATGCTGTGGGCGGCAACTCGTTGGACGGTGTATCGGATCGCGACTTCGCCATTGAATTCTGCGCCGCCGCCTCGTTGGCGATGATGCACTTGTCGCGTTTCTCTGAAGAGCTGGTGCTGTGGACCAGCGCGCAATTCCAATTTATCGACCTGCCCGATCGCTTCTGCACCGGCAGTTCGATCATGCCGCAAAAGAAAAACCCTGATGTGCCAGAACTGGTGCGGGGCAAATCAGGCCGCGTATTCGGTGCGCTGATGGGCCTGCTGACCCTAATGAAAGGCCAACCGCTGGCCTACAACAAGGACAACCAGGAAGACAAAGAGCCGCTGTTCGACGCCGCCGACACCCTGCGCGACAGCCTGCGCGCCTTCGCCGATATGGTGCCGGCGATCAAACCGAAAACCGCGATCATGCGTGAAGCCGCGTTGCGCGGTTTCTCCACCGCCACCGACCTGGCCGACTACCTGGTACGCAAAGGCCTGCCCTTCCGCGATTGCCACGAGATCGTTGGTCATGCAGTGAAATACGGCGTGGAAACCGGTAAAGACCTGGCCGAGATGAGCCTGGAAGAGCTGCGCACATTCAGCGACCAGATCGACCAGGACGTATTTGCCGTGCTGACCCTGGAAGGCTCGGTAAACGCCCGCGACCATATCGGCGGCACAGCACCCAACCAAGTGCGCGCAGCAGTGGTGCGCGGCAAAGCGTTGCTCGCTGGCCGTTAACCCCTGCAATACCCATCGCGACTAATGTTCCGTAGGTTGGGTTGAGCCGAAGGCGAAGCCCAACAGCCCTATCGGCGTCGAAACCCATGTTGGGCTTCGCTTTGCTCAACCCAACCTACCGGCCGCCGCGCGCCATCTCCAGAAACTTCTCCATCTCGGCATCCTTGTCAGCCGCCACTTTCTGCACATTGGGGTTCTGGCTCAGCAACTTGAACAACGCGGCTGCCTGCGGAAAATCTGCCAACACGTCAGTGGCAAACAGCTTGCCCATCACCGCACAGCCCAAGTCCAGGCTGTAGAGAAAATACAGGTCAGCCAGACTTAGCTCGTCACCGGCAAGGTACGGCGCAAATTTGCCGTGACGCTTGAGGGCGGCGATGCCCAGTTGCAGGTCTTCTTTGCTCTTGGCTTTGATCGCCTCGTCGACCTTGCCGCCAAAGAACGCCTCCACGTAGCAGGCCCGTGCCGGCAGTTCGATATACAGCTCAATCTCGCGCATCAGTGAACGCACATAGGCCCGTGACTGCGGATCGCTGGGAAGCAGTTTCTTGCCGCTCCCGGTTTCTTCCACGTATTCGAGGATGGCGCTGGTTTCGTTGATATAGCCCTGTTCGGTTTGCAGCACCGGCACTTTGCCGCGCGGGCTGATGGCGAGAAAGTCTTCGCGCTGACCGCCGTGCACATCGACAGCCGCATAGGGAATACCCTTTTCCATCAGGGCCAGTTTGACCATGTTGTAGTAATTGCTAACCGAAAAACCGTGCAGTTTGAGCATGACTATCTCCGTTCCTGGTGGAGTGGGCGTTGCACCTTATAAACCGCAGCGCGCCCATCGCCCAGTGGAATCAACTCCATGAATGCATACGCCATAGCCCGCCGACCGTGGCACACTGCGGCCTTGTCTCCCAAGGAGCTCAGCATGAGCGAACACGATGAAAGCGAAGAAGCCTTCGCCGAAGCGACCCTGACCCAGGCGATCGAAAACCAGATCGAAACCGATAACCCACCTGCAGCCAAGGCCGCGTACAACAAGCTGACGTTGGTGGGTTACCCGCGTGAAGAGATTTTGCAGTTGATGGCCTTGGTGCTGGCCCATGAAATTGACGCCATGCTCGACGAGGACCGCCCGTTTGACACCGCTTGGTACGAACAGGCGCTGCGTGCACTGCCCGACTTGCCGGATGGCGATGACGAGTCGGAGTGACGCTACGCGGCGCTTGCTTTGACTCAGCGCAGCGGATTAGCCTCACTGCCATAGCACCATGCCGCGAACCGCCCACACCCGGGCGGCCTCTGTGAGCCAGCACCGATGACCCATCGTGTCTATTTCAGCAGTTGGACAACCCTGTGCGCGGCGCTGCTAATTGCCGCCCTGGGCTTATCTCGCGCTCACGCCGAAGCGATTAAGATCGGCGCCGAAGACGATTGGTACCCCTACACAGCGCTGCGCGACGGCCAAATTCAGGGCATGTCGGTCGATATCGTCAAAGCTGCATTTGCCGCCACTGGCACTGAAGTTGAGTTGGAGTCCTTTCCTTACTCACGCTGCATGCAACTAGCGCTGCGCGGGCAAATCGTTGCCTGCTTCAACACCTCGCCCAACACCAAGATCGCCGAAGACTACCGCCTGCCCAAGCACCCGCTATTTCGCGAGTCAATTCTATTGTGGGCACGCAACGACAACGCCAAAGCCTTGAATAGCCTCGACCAACTGGTCGGAAAAACCGTCGCTGTGACTAATGGCTACGAATACGGCGCCGACTTCGACAACGACACCCGTTTGAGTCGCATTTTGGTGCGCAAAGACCTCAATGGCTTTTTGATGCTGCAACGCTCGCGCGTCGACTATATGGTGGCGTTTCGCGGCACGGCCTTACAGCTGTTCGAAGAACACCCGGAACTGCGCGGGCAATTTATCCCGGTAATGACCGTGCACCGCCCCGATCTTTATCTATCCTTTTCCCGTCACCATCCCGAAGCGCAAGCGTTGCTGGAACGCTTTGATCAGGGCATGCGCCTGATCGAGAGCGACGGGCGCTACCAACAGATCATCGACACCTGGAGGGACAAACAAAACGCCGCCCAATAACGGCCGCCAAGCAACCGATTAACCCCCTGCCCGCTAGTTGGGGTTTCACCTTACTCACACGATGGCCTACAAGAATCTGGAGCAACTATGTCATTTACCCCCGAATTGATTGCTGAACTGGAAATTCTTGCCCTGTACAACCTCTCCAACACCAAGGAAGGCCTCAAGGTTCACCATACCGCCACACCCACAGCCATTGCCGCCACCCAGCGCCTGCATGACAAAGGCCTGGTAACACTGCCCGACGGCGGCTACCTGACCAGCTTGGGTCTGGACGCCGCGCAACATGCGCAAGACGTACTGACCATTTTGAGCGTCGAAGAAGCGGCGTAAATCACCTCTGCGCGACAAGGCAAAAGCGGCCACGGCCCGACGTTCAGCGTCTACTGCGGCTGTTTTTGCCAGATCTCTCAAGAAGCGTTAAATCAGGACGATATTCAGGCTCTGCCACCAGCGTTTCGCGGCTGTTAATCTAGCCCCACCCACCGGCATGAGTTCGTTATGACGCGCACCCAGGAAATTCGTCCCGACATCGACGACGGTATCGACCGCAAAGTCCTGGCACAGCTGCGTGCACGTTTTCTCACGGTCAATAGCGGCCGTCTTGACCGCGCTATGCAAGGCTTGTCGACGCGTCAACAACTGGTGCTCAAGCTGCTGCCGTTGCTCTTCCACGTTAACCATCCCTTATTGCCCGGCTATGTCTCGGGGCTTACCCCAGCGGGCCTGTCCGGCTATGAACCGGATGATGAACTGCTTAGCGAGGCCCAACGCCTGACGCGCTCGTTCGTTTACAAGCCGCGACGTGGCAATCCGGTGTTACCGATTCACGGTCTATTTTTGATGGGCAGCCTCGGCACCGTGGCGCAAGCCGAGCAAAGCGATATGGACGTGTGGGTCTGCCACGCGCCAGATCTCAGCGCCCAGGAAGTGCAAGAGCTGACTAAAAAATGCGCAATGATCGAAACCTGGGCAGCAACCCAGGGCGCCGAAGTGCATTTCTTTCTGATCGACCCGGCGCGTTTCACCGTCGGCGACCGCGAAGCGCAATTGACCTCCGACGACTGCGGCACCACGCAGCACTATCTGCTGCTAGACGAGTTCTACCGCACCGCCATCTGGCTGGCCGGACGCACGCCACTGTGGTGGCTGGTGCCGGTGTATGAAGAAAAACGCTACGCCGAATATACCCATCAGTTGATAAGCAAACGTTTTATCCGCGCTGACGAGGTGCTCGACCTCGGCCACTTGGCAACCATTCCCCCCGGCGAATTTATTGGCGCCGGCATGTGGCAGCTGTTTAAGGGCATCGAGTCGCCGTACAAGTCGGTGTTGAAGCTGTTGCTCACCGAGGTTTACGCCAGCGAACATCCCAATGTCGAATGCTTGAGCCTGCGCTTTAAACAAGCGGTGTTTAGCAACAGGCTCGATCTGGATGAGCTGGATCCGTATGTGGTGGTCTACCGCCGCCTTGAGGAATACCTAAGCGACCGAGGCGAAACCGAACGCCTGGAGCTGATTCGTCGCTGCCTGTACCTCAAGGTCAACAAGAAAATCAGCAACCCGCCGCGTAACCGACGCAAAAGCTGGCAACGCTTGTTACTGGAAAAACTCACCGCCGGCTGGGGCTGGCAGCATCGGCAACTGGTAATGCTCGACAGCCGCAGCCAGTGGAAGGTGCGTCAGGTCAGTGCCGAGCGCCGGGTGTTGGTCAACGAGCTGACCTACAGCTATCGCTTTCTCTCCCAGTTTGCCCGCACCCAGCAGGTCGCCAGCTCGCTTAACAGTCGCGACCTCGGCGTGTTGGGCCGGCGCCTATACGCGGCCTTTGAACGCAAGGCCGGCAAGATCGAATTTATTAACCCCGGCATCGCCCCGGACCTGGCCGAAGACAACCTGACCCTGGTGTTTAACGCCAACACCGATGGCAACGATGACAGTCAGTGGGGCTTGTACAACGGCAATATCAATGGCCAGGAATGGCGCGATTTCGCTCCGCTAAAGCGCGCCCGCGAGCTGATCGAGCTGCTGGCCTGGTGTCACCGCAACGGCGTGATCGACAACAGCACTCGCATCGCCCTGCACCCTGGCGATAGCGACCTCAGCGACTTTGAACTGTCCAACCTGCTAGGCAGTTTGCAGCAGGCCGTCCCCTTGCCGTTGCCGGCAGTCAGCGAGGACGCCCTGCTGCACAGCAGCGCACCGAGCGAGGTGCTGCTGTTGGTCAACGTCGGCATCGACCCGCTGAAACAGCACAGCCAATTGAACGTGCACATGACCACTGGGCGCACCGATTCGCTGGGGTACTCCGGCGTACGGGAAAACTTGGTGCTGACCCTCGATCAAGTCAGCCTCAACAGCTGGAACGAGCTGTCGGTCAGCCGCTACGACGGCCCCACTGCCTTGCTCGATTGCTTGCGCGACTTCCTGAATAGCCTGCCCACAGGCGGCCAGTTACCGACCTTGAAAGTGCGCTGTTTTTGCCGTAATCGGGCACAAGCGATTGCCGAGCGGGTTGAAGAACTGTTCCGCGACATTCTTTCTCACTTTGTCGGCGAGCGCGGCCAACGTTATCTGGTACAGATCCAGCAGCAGTACCACGTTCTGCAACTCACGCCCGGTCAGGTCGAGCATGTGTCACTCAACAACCTGCCAGCACTGCTGGAACAGTTGGGTGGCGAGCTCAATAGCTATAGCCCGCTGCATTTGGACCGCCACGCGCTGGAAGGCGAAGACCTGGCGCTAATCCTGCCGCTAGGCCGCCCTGATTGCATTCAAGTTTTCTACCGCCTGCATGACGACGTTGCCGAACTCACCGTGCTCGACGAGCACAACGCACTGTGGCGCCAGCGCCTGCCCTATCGGGATGAACAAGCGTTGCTTACGCCGCTGCAGCGCTTTTTGCAGTCGGTGTTCTACCGACGCAACGCGCAGTTCCCGTTGGACACCGTCCCGGCGCTGGCCGAGAGCCTGGAAGTTCTCTACTACGAAGTGCTACCGCCAGCCCCCTCGCGCGCGCAGTTTCTGGAACGGCGCGCGCCGCCGCAGACCGCAGTCAGCCACCCGTTTTATGACGTACAGGCGATTGTCGAACCGGCGGAACAAGGGCGCGTGCACGTCACCTTGTTTTGTAACCACCGCGAGTTTTCCGAGCTGGAGTACGGCAACGAGCTTTTTAGCGCCGTGGCGCGCCATATCCTTTCGCAACGTAGCGGGCATGAGCGCTACCCCTGCTATATCACCGACCTGGATTTGTCCCGGGTGCTGGGCGAGGGGCAGACGCAGACGGTTCATTACCTGCGCTACAAGACGCGGCTGGAAGTGGCGTTGAATAGTGCTCTGCAGCGCGCCTGAGTGCTCAACACCTGGTTACCGCTGGCGCGCAAATGACGACATGGGGCCAATCAACTCGTCGTCCCCGCGCAGGCAGGGGCCCAGGTGTTAGCAACACAACAGCAATCAACTACTCATCGGCGCCTGTGGGTTATTCAAGGCGTACAGGTAGCAGCCCGCCAAGCTATGGTCCCCGGCCACGCTGGCATAACTGGCCGTAAAGGTGACGGCCGTTCCAATGTGTTGGTACAGCCAAACATCGCTGACGCCTGGCGGCACCTCTGGCACCAGATCGCTGTCATTCACCACGCGATAGGTCGGCACGCCGAGCGCGTTGTAGTGGCTGGCAAATGCCGGCGAGGCCAAACGCGGGCTGGCGAAGTTGTAGTGCTGCAAACTCAGGCCTGGCCAGCGCTCACGCATATCCAACACCGCCAGACTGGACAAACTGCTGCCCAAGCTATGCCCGCACACCCACAGCGGTCCTTCAGGGCGCATATCGTCGACGGCCTGCAAGGCCAGATCGCGTAGCGAGGTGTAGAGACTCAGAAAACCGTGATGCACCAAGCCGACGTTGTTCTGCCAGGGATAACTGAGCTGTCTTAACTCCAGATCATCGAGCCAGTCTTGCGCCGTATCGGTGCCACGAAACACCAGGTACACCGCGCCCTGAGGATCGCGGGCGGCAAAGCCGAAAGGCTCGGACTCATTGAGAAAATGCAGCTCGCTAAGCACGCTCCACACCGGCGCGGAAAACTGCCAGCCGTCCATAGCTGGTAACTGCCAGGTGAAATCCTGCGGTTTGCGCGGTTTTTTCTGTGTTACCCACTGGTCGTATTGCGCATAGGCAAGGTTGACCAGTTGTGCACAAAGAAGCGCCTGGGGTAGAGAAAATGCGGGGGGGAAGTACATTGGGCAGCTAGGCATAGCGGCCTCCTTGCCAAAGCAATAGAGCCGCTACTTTAAAAGCTTGCATCAATTAATGGCTATAGGCGCCTGCCGCTTCTGGCTGGTATTCGACTGCCAAAAGCGTCAGTTGAATCAGCTTGCCGGACGGGCTTGGCCAGTCGATATGCTGGCCGACGGAAAGACCGAGCAAAGCGGTGCCCACCGGCGCGAGAATCGACACCGTGCCCTCGCCGCCCGCTTCGTTGGGGTAAACCAGGGTCAGGTGATATTCCTTGCCGCTGCCTTCTTCGCGGCAGAACACCCGCGAGTTCATCGTCACCACACCGGCCGGCACTTCGTCGTGGCCAACCACATTGGCGCGGGCCAGCTCGGCTTCCAGAGCCTGGGCGGCGGGACCGAATTCATCAAGGCTTTCCAACAGGCGTTCCAGACGTTGCAGATCCAGACGGGTAATGGTGATCGATGGAGCAGTCATAACGCGGTACTCACAATCAGCAGGCATGCCACCGCCAACAATGGCGCAAGGCAGCAGACCCTAGGCGGTAATAAAGAAAAACCCCGGCAGAAGCCGGGGTTTTTTAACGACCTCGTGTACTCGAGGCTGGGGTGACCGTAGCACAAGACATGACTGGTAGGTCAAGACTGACGAAAGGGCGAAGGTTTTACCCGCGCCTGGGCCAGTTCAATAATCTGCCGGCGACGCGGGCTGTCGGCGGCTTTCCATTCGCGAATCTCCGTCAACAGGCGGCCGCAGCCCACACAGACATCCTCGTCATCCAGGCAGCATTCACGCCGGCACGGCGACAGCACCACGTCTTGTTCTGCCGCTGTCAGCGGTTGGAAAATTTGCGCCGCAGCGCCGTTTTGCTCAGAGCTCATCGAACTCGATAGCCTCTTCAGCTTGTTCCAGAGTAATCCGCGCGAGCATTTCGCCCAGCAATTCATCGCTGGTGTCGCAGATCCAGCGGTCAGTCGCGCTGTCGTAGTCGAAGTGGAAACCGCCGGATTTCGCCGCCAACCACAGTTGGCGAATCGGCACCTGACGGCTAAGGATCAGCTGCGAGCCATTGGCAAAGCGCACGGTGAGGATGCCGGCGGAGTTCTCGCCGCTGTCATCGAAAATGTCTTCTACCGATTCCTGGGTGGCATCCACCAGGTCGTGAAAACGCGCTTCGGTCAAACTCATAACGGGCACCTCAGGCAAGAATTTGGGCAACGTCGTGGTGCGTTGCTTTAAAGGATCAATCGACGTTAGCCACCAGCGTACGTCGGTATTCGGCCGGGCTTTGCCCGGTCCAACGGCGAAACGCCCGGGCCAGGGAACCCGCCTCGCTAAAGCCAACAAAAAAGGCGATATCGGCCAGTTCCAGGGTGGGATCGCGCAAATAATGAAGCACAAGCTGTTGGCGGGTTTCGTCGACAAGCTGGCTGAATGATAACCCGGTCTCGCGCAGTCGGCGCTGCAAGGTGCGTGGACTCAACGCTAAAACCTGCGCCAGACGCTCCAGATCAGGACCTTCGTCAGCCAGTTGCTTGGCCAGCTCCAGGCGCGCGCGGTCGAGCACTTGCTGGCCCTGGCGCAGCTCGCTGAGCAGGCGGTCGGCGTAGCCGTCGAGCATTTTCCGCACCTGGGCATCGGCCTGACCTAGCGGTGCTTGCAGCAGGCGCTTGGGGAAAATTAGTGCATTGTCCGGCTGAGAAAACAGCACCGGGCAGCGAAAGATACGTTGGTGCTCGCTGGTATCCGCCGGGGCTGGATGTTGAAAGCGCACTTCGGTCGGCGGCATATCCAGGCCGCTGATCCAGTGGCCAAAGGTGGTCCAGCCGGCCAGGGTTTCTTCGCTCAACTGGCGTTGATGTTGTGGCAACAACGGCTGCCAGCTGTGGGCGACCTGTGGCTCCAGGCCGGGGCGCTCAGGTTCATCTGCCAGATCAACATGCCCGAGGCTGCCCACCAAGGTGGCGTAACGCGCTTGGCGGTGCAGGGCGTCGCCCAAGGTCGCGCAACTCATCAGGAGATAACCCAGCACGCCGTAATAGCCCGGGCGTACCGCTTCGCCGAGATGCAGGCCGAAAAACTCATCGCCGGTTAGCGCCACGCCACGGACCATCAACTCCAGATACACCGAGGCCGCCACCCGTTGATCCCGTTGCGCCAACAGCGCGGGGCCCAACTGAACATCGGCCAGCAAGGGCTCGGTGGCAATGCCTTGGCGCTGCAGATAGTCCAGCAGCCCCTGCAAATAGGCGACTGAAACCGAACCGGTAAGGGGTGTAGGTGTATGCATCAACGTTCCTGCTTGAGCACAACAAGCGCTTAAGGCTAGCGCCAAGACCCGCTGGACGGGAGCCCTTGGTTCATCGGGCCCGCGCATAGGCAAGGCGCCGGGGGGTCGGTATACTCCGGCCCAATCAATGCTTTTACAAGGAATCCGCCATGAAGCGGCTACTGACTGCCCTTATCGCGCTCGTCGCCATTTCGTCTCTGCTCAGCGGCTGTGGCCAAAAAGGCCCACTGTACCTGCCAGGCGAAGACCAACCTTCTGCCGAACACACCCATTAAGGAGGCGGTATGCACGCCTTCAATTACCGCACAGGCGAACTGTTTGCGGAGGGTGTGGCGTTGTCCGCCATTGCCGAGCGTTTTGGTACCCCTACTTACGTTTACTCGCGAGCGCACATCAGTGCGCAGTTCAATGCCTACGCCGATGCCCTGCACGGCGTACCGCACCTGGTTTGCTACGCGGTAAAAGCCAATTCCAATTTGGCCGTGTTGAACTTACTGGCCCGCCTGGGCGCAGGGTTTGACATCGTGTCCTCCGGCGAGCTTGAGCGTGTTCTGGCCGCTGGCGGCGAACCGGGCAAGATCGTGTTTTCCGGCGTCGGCAAAAGCCGTGACGATATGCGCCGAGCCCTGGAAGTAGGGGTGCACTGCTTTAACGTCGAATCCACCGACGAGCTGGAGCGCCTGCAAGAAGTCGCTGCCGAACAAGACACCGTCGCGCCGATTTCCCTGCGGGTTAACCCGGACGTCGATGCCGGCACCCACCCGTACATTTCCACCGGCCTGAAAGAAAACAAATTCGGCATCGCCATCGCCGACGCTGAAGCGGTGTACGCCCGCGCCCATGAACTGCCAAACCTGAAAGTGCTGGGTGTGGACTGCCATATCGGTTCGCAACTGACCAGCCTGCCGCCTTTCCTCGATGCCCTCGACCGCCTGCTGGCGCTGATCGACCGCCTCGCGGCGCGTGGCATTCACCTCGAACACCTCGACCTCGGTGGCGGTGTTGGCGTGCGCTACAAAGACGAAACGCCGCCGCTGGTCAGCGATTACATCCAGGCCGTGCGCGAACGCACCGCCGGCCGTGACCTCAAGCTGGTATTCGAGCCGGGTCGCTATATCGTCGCCAACGGCGGCGTGTTGCTGACCCAGGTTGAATACCTCAAGCACACCGAACACAAAGACTTCGCCATCGTTGATGCGGCCATGAACGACTTGATCCGCCCAGCCCTGTACCAGGCCTGGATGGACGTGATCGCCGTGCAGCCGCGCCAAGGTTCGCCGCGCGCTTACGACATCGTCGGGCCGATCTGCGAAACCGGCGACTTCCTGGCCAAAGGCCGCGAGTTGGTGCTGGAAGAAGGTGATTTGTTGGCGGTGTGTTCGGCGGGCGCCTATGGTTTTGCCATGAGCTCGAACTACAACACCCGTGGCCGCTGCGCCGAAGTGCTGGTCGACGGCGAACAGGCTTACGAAGTGCGTCGCCGCGAGACCGTGCAAGAAAGCCTGCTGCCGGAGTAACGGTCATGCTGCTGCGATTCACCAAAATGCACGGCCTGGGCAACGACTTTATGGTCCTTGACCTGGTCAGCCAGCACGCGCATATCCAGCCCAAACACGCTAAGCAATGGGGCGACCGCCACACCGGCATTGGTTTCGACCAACTGCTGCTGGTGGAGCCGCCAAGCAATCCGGACGTGGATTTCCGTTACCGCATCTTCAATTCCGACGGTTCGGAAGTGGAACAATGCGGCAACGGCGCGCGCTGCTTTGCCCGCTTTGTGCTCGACAAACGCCTGACCATGAAACGGCAGATTCGCGTGGAAACCTCCGGCGGCATCATGGAGCTGGATATCCGCGCTGACGGCCAGATCAGCGTGAATATGGGCGCTCCGATTCTGGAGCCCGCACGTATTCCGTTCCAGGCCGAGAGCCAGGCGTTGAACTACAGCGTTGATGTCGACGGCACCCAGGTGCAATTGGCCGCGGTATCCATGGGCAACCCCCATGGCGTGCTGCGCGTCGACAACGTCGACAGCGCACCGGTACATACGTTGGGGCCTAAGCTGGAACACCATCCGCGCTTCCCAAATCGGGCGAATATCGGCTTTCTCGAAGTCATCGACCGCCACCACGCCAAACTGCGCGTTTGGGAACGCAGCGCCGGGGAAACCCAGGCCTGCGGCAGCGGTGCTTGCGCCGCTGCCGTGGCAGCAATCAGCCAAGGCTGGATGGACTCACCGTTGCAACTCGAACTGCTTGGCGGCCATGGGCAGGCCCTGGGCACCCCGTAATGATGACCGGGCCAGCCGTCCGGGTTTATGAAGGGCAGGTTCGCCTATGACCGACAAGCAGCAAGACCCGACCACGCCACTCGATGCGCAAGCAGTTGCGGCTTACCTGCGCGCCCATCCCGAGTTTTTCGTTGACCACGACGAGCTGATTCCCGAGCTGCGCATTCCGCACCAGCGCGGAGAGTCGGTGTCGTTGGTGGAGCGTCAGGTCAAGCTGCTGCGGGAGCGCAATATCGAGATGCGCCACCGTCTTTCGCAACTCATGGATGTCGCCCGCGACAACGATCGGCTATTCGATAAAACCCGGCGCCTGGTGCTGGATTTGCTCGATGCCGGCACCTTGGAAGAAGTGGTCAGTGCGGTGGAAGACAGCCTGCGCCATGAGTTTCAGGTGCCCTTTGTGAGCCTCACTTTGTTTAGCGAAACACCCACTGCGGTCGGCCGCTCGGTCAGCTTCGCCGAGGCCCATCAAGCCATCGGCGGTTTACTGGCCGACGGCAAAACCATTTGCGGCGTGCTGCGTAGCCACGAATTGGCGTTCTTGTTTGGCGAAGAAGAGCGCGACAGTGTGGGCTCGGCTGCCGTGGTCGCGCTCAGCCATCAAGGCCTGCATGGCGTGCTGGCCATTGGCAGCCCCGACCCTCAGCACTACAAAAGCTCGCTCGGTACCTTATTCCTCGGCTATATCGCCGAAGTTCTTGCCCGCGTGCTGCCGCGCTTCGCTACGCCGCTGCGCTCGGTACGCTAACCCGCCAGAGCGTCAGCCGATGGTTGCCGCCCGCAGGAGCAAGGTTTGATGCAAGGCGCTCTCGATGCCTACCTGCAACACCTGCGCAGCGAGCGGCAAATGTCGCCGAATACTCTCGATGCCTATCGCCGCGACCTGCTGAAGGTCGTTGAGCTGTGCGAAAAACAAGGCATCGCCTCCTGGGCAAAACTCGACGTACGCAATATGCGCAGTTTCGTTGCGCGCCTGCACCAGCAAGGGCTGTCGGCACGTAGCCTGGCGCGGCTGCTGTCAGCCACTCGCGGCCTCTACAGCTACCTGATTGGCGAAGGGCTGTGCCAACACGATCCAGCTACCGGCATCGCCCCGCCCAAGCGTGAACGGCGCCTGCCGCGCACCCTGGATGCCGACCGCACCTTGCAGTTGCTCGACGGTGGCGTGGAGGACGATTTTATCGGCCTGCGCGATCAGGCCATGTTGGAACTTTTCTATTCCTCCGGGCTGCGCTTGTCCGAGCTGGCAGGGCTCAACCTGCAGCAACTCGACCTGGCCGCTGGCTTGGTGGAAGTGTTCGGCAAGGGCAGCAAAACGCGGGTGTTGCCAGTGGGCCGCAAAGCGCGTGAAGCACTGGAAAATTGGCTGCCGCAGCGTGCACTGGCCAACCCGCCGGACGATGCCGTGTTCGTCACCGCCAAGGGCCGCCGCCTCGGTCCGCGCGCTATTCAGCTGCGCGTTGGCCAGGCCGGCGTACGCGAACTGGGCCAACACCTGCACCCGCATATGCTGCGCCACTCCTTTGCCAGCCATATGCTCGAATCGTCCCAAGATCTACGCGCCGTGCAAGAACTACTGGGCCACGCCGATATCGCCACCACGCAGATCTACACCCACTTGGACTTCCAACACCTGGCAACGGTGTACGACGGCGCCCACCCAAGGGCCAAACGCAAAAGTAGTGAGCCATGAGCATTCAACTGATCACCTTCGACCTCGACGACACCCTGTGGGACAACCTGCCCGTCATCACCGGCGCCGAGGCTGCTATGCGCAGCTGGCTAAGCGAACATGCGCCGTTGTTGGGCGCGCTGCCGGTAGAGCATTTGTGGGCGATCCGCACCCAGGTGCTTGCCACCGAACCGACGCTGCGCTACCGCCTCAGCGAGCTGCGTAAACGCACACTGTTTCAAGCCATGGAGGGCGTTGGCTACAGCGCCGATGAGTCCAAACGCATGGCCGAACAAGCCTTCCACGCCATGCTCGATGCGCGTCATCGCATCACCTTGTTCGACGACACCGTACCGACCCTGGAGCGCCTGACCGAGCGCTACACCCTGGGCGTCATCACCAACGGCAATGCCGACGTGCGTCGCCTGGGGCTAGCCGATTATTTTCGCTTTGCCCTATGCGCTGAAGAACTGGGTGTCGGAAAACCCGACCCACTGCCCTTCGTCACCGCACTGCAACACGCAGGCGTTGACGCCCACGCCGGCGTGCATGTCGGCGACCACCCCGCCGACGATATTCGCGGCGCACAGAACGCCGGCATGCGCGCAATCTGGTTTAACCCGCAAGGGAAAAGCTGGGAAGGTGAAGGCCAACCGGATGCAGAGATTCGCGCGTTGGCCGAGTTGCCAGGCGTTTTGGAGCAATGGTCGTAGAGTGTGCCGGCTTTTGATCTGTGCGATTTCGGCCGCGCCACAAATCGAGATCGAGCGAGCTAGAGCGAGGCAAGGCGAAACGTCTTTTTGAAGCGCAGTTGGCTGTAGCCAATGAGCATTCAAAAAGACGTTTCAACGCAGCATCGCCGACGCGCAGCCGATCGCTAAGTTGCCCATAAAAAAACCCGCAGATGCGGGTTTCTTTATGGGCAACTAACACCTAGATAGGGCGGCTGCCGTACTTGCTGTCTGGCTTCTTGGGCGGATCGGCAACCACATTAGGCTCCACTTCCTGCACCTTGCCACCGCGGGAGAGAAACTCCTGCATGGCACGCTCCAGAGCATCACGCTCTTTCTGCTTGGCTTCCACGCTAGGCAGCTCGTCGATGTCGACCGCGGCCTTGGCTTTTTTGCCGGCCTTTACCGGGACATCGCTGTCACTGTCTTCACTGTCATCAGCCACACCATCATCAGCAGCCGCCAGCTCTTCGCCGTCGTCTTCTGCACCACCTTCGAGTTCGTCTTGTTCCAGGTCTTCGTCGCTCATGTTTAACCTCATGACTTGCGAA
>LNAP01013092.1_pt1 | contig 16380 bp, 14 predicted proteins | sample 602601 | NCBI WGS metagenome assembly LNAP01 (sample SAMN02440304, study PRJNA202911) | soil metagenome | biome: Subtropical and temperate rainforests or woodlands; isolation source: soil samples (1 kg each in a 20% v/v slurry with milli Q water) were... ... | reverse complement strand
CTCGCCGTTCGCCCATCATCGCGCCGCCCTCCGACCAAGGACAACTGAATCAGGACTTCATTGCCCCAGCAACCGCGACTTTTTCAACGACATCGGCGCAGAGCGGACGAGTAAGTTTTGAGAGAGAGACCAAATCCGCTCAGCTAAAGTGAGAAACAAACCGAACGGCAACTATACGGCAGACTACCGTCAGCTGTACCGTCTCGAAAAGCTCGCCATTGATTTTATTGGTAAATTTCGGCGGTTCCGAGAAACGCACCCTTCGCCATCTATCGAGAACGCCAGACGTTTTGATGTTCTATCTAGTTGAGAAGGGCATCGACCATATGCGGCCCTCCCAATGGCTTGGGCAAGCCAGGTCGGCACGGGCAACATTTCATTTCCCATCGAGGTGCCCAATCAGTCGGGGACGAACCAGCCGATGTAGCCGGTGCTCCACATTCTTTGGCTGTTTCTCAACGTTCCCCGTCCTCGAGCTCGATCCTGATGAGGTGCGGGACCGCACTCACGCCCCATGCGACCGTCACCCCGAACAAGGTCTCGATGAAGCGGTCGAAGGCGTAGAGCCATGGCTCCCCGCGATGCTCGAGCAGGATGAGCCCGCAAATATAGCCAGCGACTTTCGCCCCTTCGCTTATGCGCAGGGCCTGACATGCCACTATCGCGATCAGCACGCTGATCCCGAGGGAAAGGGCGCCGGGCCCCGCAACCCAGCTGAGGGCTGCCCCCGTGGCGGCGCCAATGATCGTGGATGCTATGCGGGTAAGGCCCAGCTTCCGTGAGAGTTGCGGCGAACGATCGGTGACGATGACGGCGGCTATGAAGGCGTAGATCGGGTGGTGCAATTGCAGCAGGTCCGCCAGAGCGAAGGCGATCATCGCAGCTAGCGCGACGCGCAGCGCGAGCAGAACGCCGACAATTTCAGTCCGATGCTTCACGACGCGTCCACGCCTCGTTGTGTCGGAGGATTTTGTGTCAGGCGAACGAGCGATGCCGCGGCTAACCGAGGTTCAGCCGCACAAGCAGGCCTCCAGAAATATAGGCCGGCCAAACGTAATAGCGCTTTGCATTTCGCGACAACACCGCCTCAAGGCAGCGCAACGCATGCCAAACGCGCCTCGATCTCCAAGTCGCAATAAGTCAAGCACCGGCACCACGGAAAATAGAAAGTGACTACTCGTCCTGGCGCATGCGCCGGGCCCAATGACTCCAGGCGAAAGCACTGTTCCGTGTGTTGGGTAACCCAGAGCTTACTGGTTCAGTCATGCCGGTCGAGGCATGTAACGCGCCGCGCTGTCGATCGGCCGCCCTCACACATTGAGGGCTATTGGAACGCGGCGGTCCTTGCGTGTTCCCGACGCCCCAGGCTCAGGCAAATGCATGCCGGGCGCCCCCATCTTCTCGCATCCCATCGTGGGTCACGCCGGAATCCATGAATCCCGGCGCAATACGCAGTTTGTTCGACGGGGAGGAACTCATGAAGCAACCAGCCATCACAAGGATAGATGCGTTCTTCGTCCTTCATTCGGCGCGCGCGGATAGCTGGCGCCTGGTCCACAGCGTCGCCGAAAGCTGGGTCGCGGGCACGGCGGACCGCAGCGACGTAAAGGCGGCGCTGACCGATCTGGCGGTGCTGGAGGGCTTCCACGCCTTTCCGGGGCCGCGGGCCATGGGCGCCCTCGACCAACTTCTCGCTGCCGATGATGCAGCCGGTGTGGCGGCTCTCATCCGACAGATTTCCGAAGCGATCCTCACAAATCGCGAGAGCGGGGATACCTCGGCGCAGGCGGCCGGTTCTGGCGACGAAACCCTCGATCTCCTGCCGAGCGCCTTCGGCAGGCGCGATCAACGCCGTCCCTCTTTTGAGACGCTTTTCATCACATTGCAGCCGCCCTCGCGCTGGCCGGCAATGGCCGATGAGATAAGGCGGCTACGCCGGTTCGAGGACCAGTTCGTCTATGACTGCGTGTTCGTCGGATCGCTGGAAGATGCGGTCTGCGCCGCCATCGTCAATCCGCGGATCGCTGCCGTGGTGACGACGGACGACATGCCCTATCGCTCGCATCACGACGCCCCGGTGCTGCGCTCGGTGCTCGACCCGATCCTCAACTACTCGGGCGACCAGGCAACCGGAATCGACGTTGCGCGGATACTGAAGAACCTTCGGCCCGAACTCGACCTCTACATGCTGTCGGACAGGAATGTCGAAATGCTCGCCGGCGACCCGCGCGCCGATTGCGTGCGGCGCATCTTCTACGCCGTCGAGGAGCCGCTGGAACTCCATCTCTCAATCCTGGAAGGCATCGCCGCACGGTTCGAGACGCCGTTCTTCGACAATCTGAAGCGCTATGCGCAGCGCCCCGTCGGAACCTTCCACGCCTTGCCGATTGCGCGCGGCAAATCCGTGTTCAGGTCCGAATGGATTCGGGACATGGGCGAATTCTACGGCATCAACCTGTTTCTCGCCGAGAGCAGCGCGACAACCGGCGGCCTCGACAGCCTCCTGGAGCCTACCGGCAACATCAAGAAGGCCCAGGAATATGCCGCGCGCGCCTTTGGCGCCGACAAGGTTTTCTTCGTCACGAACGGCACCTCGACCAGCAACAAGATGGTGGTGCAGGCGCTGATGAAGCCCGGCGACATCGCGATCATCGATCGCAACTGCCACAAGTCGCATCATTACGGCATGGTGCTGAGTGGTGGGCAGCCGATCTATGTCGAAGCCTATCCGCTGACCCGCTACTCCATGTATGGCGCCGTTCCGCTCAAAGCGATCAAGAAGGTCATGCTCGAATTGCGTGCGGAAGGTCGGCTCGACCGGCTGCGCCTGCTCGATCTGACGAACTGCACCTTCGATGGCCACATGTACAACACGCGCCGCGTGATGGAGGAATGCCTCGCGATCAAGCCGGATCTGATCTTTCTGTGGGATGAAGCATGGTCCGGCTTCGCGCATTGGTCGCCATTCCTGCGCCCGCGCACCGCCATGGGCGCGGCGGCGGCAATCAAGGACTGGATACGCCAGCCGTCCTCGGTGGACGAGTATGAAAAGCAGCAGGCGGCGCTTGGCAAGAAGCCGACCGATGCGGCGCTTCTGGAGACCCGTCTGATTCCCGACCCGCGCAAGATAAGGCTGCGGGTGTACCAGACCAACTCCACCCACAAATCGATGTCCGCCATCCGCCAGGGGTCGATGGTGCTGGTCCATGACATCGATTTCGCCCATGTCGAGAGCCAGTTTCATGAGGCTGTGTTCACCCATGCCTCGACCAGCCCCAACCAGCAGCTGATCGCCAGCCTGGACGTTGCGCGCCGGCAGATGGAGCTCGAAGGCTATGCGCTGGTGATGAACGCGATCTCCATTGCCCTGAAGATACGCGCGGCGGTGAACCAGCACCCGTTGATCTCTAAGTACTTCAAGGTGCTGGGAGCCGACGAGCTGATTCCGGCCGAGTACCGCAAGTCCGGCTTCGTCGACTTCCTCCAGCCCGGCGTGAACTGGGGCGATATCGCCAAGGCGATGAGAGAGGACGAATTCTATCTCGACCCGACCCGGATGACGCTGGTCTGCGGCACGGCGGGTTTCGACGGGACGCAGTTCAAGGGGCTGCTCGCCAACAAGTACGACATCCAGCTCAACAAGACCTCGCGCAACTCCGTGCTACTGCAGTCCAACATCAACAACACGCGCAGCGACATCGCGCATCTGATCCGGGTGCTGGTCGAGATTTCCCGTGGCATCGAGGACGACCTGAACAGCGGCGGAGCCGGCGTACAGGCCGCCTTCAAGGCGCGGGTGAAGTCGCTGATGGACGACGTGCCCGATTTGCCGAATTTCAGCCATTTCCACCCGGCGTTCCGGAAGGGAGCCGGCAAGAAGACGCCCGAGGGCGACATGCGCAGCGCCTTCTATGGAGCCTATGTCGAGGACGAATGCGAATACGTCCCGCTGACGGGCGCGGCGATCGACAAGCGTCTCGAAAGCGGCCCCGACCTCGTCTCGGCGAATTTCGTGATCCCCTATCCGCCGGGCTTCCCAATCATGGTCCCCGGGCAGGTGCTGACCCGCGAGACCATCGACTTCATGCGCAAGCTCGATGTGAAAGAGATCCACGGCTATGAGGCCGCGAGAGGGCTGAAGCTCCTTCGCGCCGATGTTCTCGACGGCAAACGGTAGTAACCGCTAGAGGGGCGACAATCATGGGCAGCTTTTTCCACTACCTGGCAGCCAACCCGTACATTCTGCTCTTCCTGACCGTCGCCCTGGCGATCTGGATCGGCCGGCAGAGCATCGCTGGCTACGGACTTGGGATGGTCGCCGCGGCGATTATCGTTGGCTGCGGCCTTTCCGTATGGGCGTCGAGCTATGGTGTGAAGCTTGAGCTGAACAACTTCACCAAGTCGATGTTCTACTACCTCTTCATGTACGGGGTGGGTCTGCGCGTCGGTCCTTCATTCGTGAACAGCCTCGGCGGGGACGGACTGAAATTCACCGGTCTCGCGGTGGTGAGCTGCGTGATCGGCCTTCTATTGGTGGTAGTTGGCGCGCGGCTCTTTGACCTACCACTCGGGGCAGCTGGCGGAATGCTGGCTGGATCCCAGACGATGTCGGCGGCGATCGGCTCCGCCGAAGAGGCCGTCAATGCCGGCGTGGTGGCCCTTCCGCCGGGAACCACGGCGGAGCAGGTCTCGTCGATGATCGCCCTGTCCTACGGAATCACCTACATCTGGGGTACCGTCGGCATCATCCTGATCACCAAATATCTGCCGACATGGTGGGGCGTCGATGCGCGCGCCGCCGCGCGCGAATATGAGGTCAAGTACGGCGTTGCCAGCGGCGACACCCCGACGCTTAGCGCCTGGACGCCCGCCGCAATTCGCGCCTACAGGCTCGACAATCCAGAATGGGCGGGCAAGAGCGTCGGTACGATGCTCAAAAGTCATCCCGAATATCGTGTCGTCAACGTTGTGCGCGACGGCACCAGGCTCGATCTGTCAGATGATCTTGTCGTCAGGTCTGGCGACATCATTGCGCTGGGTGGTCGTCGTGAGGCGATGACGGAGAAGATGGGGCTGATCGGGCAGGAAGTCTCCGATCGCCTCGCCCTCGATATACCGCTCGATCAGGCTGAAGTCCTGGTCACGAACCGGGACATGCTCAAGCTCACCCATGAGGAGATGCGGGCTTTGCCCGACGTCAACCAGATTCAAGTGGTCAAGCTTGAACGTGGCGGCGTGACGATTCCGATCGGCTCGAACACCGTTTTGCAGCGCATGGACGTCCTCACGGTTGTCGGTCTCAAGAACGCCGTGAGCCGGGTTGGCGAGATGTTCGGCCGCGTCGTCCGGCCAAGCGCGGCAACCGACCTTCTGACGCTTGCCATTGGCATGGTATTGGGTCTCCTGATCGGGGCGATCCAGTTCCCGGCCTTCGGTGCATCGGTCGGTCTCGGCAATGCCGGCGGCCTTCTGGTCTCTGGCGTGATCGTCTCATCCCTGGCCTCGCGTCTGCGTTTCTTCGGCAATACGCCAAACGCCGCACGCAATGTTCTCGAGGACCTCGGTCTTGTGGTATTCGTCGCCATTGTCGGCATCAATGCGGGTAATTCCCTGCTGACCCAGTTGACCGGCCTTGTCGCCCTCAAGATCTTTATCGTCGGCTTCATCGCCTGTTCGATCCCGCCGGTCATCGTGTGGTCGATCGGGTACCACGTCTTCAAGATGAATGCGGCGGTACTCATGGGCGGCGTTGCCGGCGCGCGTAGCCATTCCGGCCCTTGCCGCGAGGCTGCGGTCGAAATCCAGAGCAACGTTCCCTGGATCGGTTTCCCTGTGGCCTATGCGGTCTCCGGTGTGCTCCTGACCGTGTTCGGCTACTTCGCAATGATCCTTTAAGCGGTCCGACGCGTGCGATGGGAGGCGTGGCTACCACCACATCCGACTGCCATCGTAACAAGGGAGCGGATCATGGAGTACGTGGCTTCGGCGCTGCGGCAGAATCCGGAGCTGGCGATCTTCCTGACAATCGCGATCGGCTTCCTGATCGGCCGCATCAAATTCGGCAGCTTCAGTCTCGGCGTCGTCGTCGGATCACTTCTGGCCGGCGTGCTGATCGGCCAGCTTGGCATTCAGGTTCCGGCGCTGGTCAAGACCATCTTCTTCGATCTTTTTCTTTTCACGACGGGCTACAAGGTCGGCCCGCAATTCTTTCGCGGGCTAAAGGGCGACGCCTTGCCCCAGCTTATCCTCACCGTGCTGATCTGCGTGTCCTGCCTGCTGACGGCCTTTGGCTTCTCCAAGCTGCTCGGTTACGATGTCGGCACCGCAGCCGGACTGCTTGCAGGCGCCTTCTCGGAATCGACAGTCATCGGCACGGCCGGCGACGCGATCAACAGGCTCGCCCTACCGGACGCCGAGAAACAAGTCCTGATCAACAATATCCCCATCGCGTACGCGGTGACCTATCTCGTGGGAACGGCCGCGCTCGTCTGGTACATCCCGACCATTGGTCCCAAGCTGATGGGGACAAATTTGCGCGCGGAGGCGGCCCTCATCGAGGCGAAGGCCGGCGAGGGAGGCGGGCTCGAACATGGCCGAATCTCCGCCGCACGCCCCTTCGATATCCGCGCCTACCGCGTCATCAATCCGAGGCTGTTCGACAGAACCATCGCCGAAATAGAGGCGATGCCGGTGGACATCCGGGCCTTCATCGTCCGCGTCCGCAGTGGCGACAAGCTTCTGGATCCCGCTCCCGAGATGACCATCCGGGAAGGTGACATCGTCGCGGTCCTGTCCCGGCACGAGGTTCATGCCACCAGTTCCGGCGCCATCGGGCCTGAGGTCAGCGACAGAGCGTTGCTCGACCTGCCGGTCGAGGCGCTCGACGTGATCGTCACCAATCGAGAAATCGCCGGAAAGACCTTGGCCGATCTGGCCCGGCGGGATCTGGCGCGGGGCGTGTTTCTGGCGAAGCTGTCGCGCGCCGGCCTGGAGATTCCGGTAGCGCCCGACACGCGGATCGATCGCGGCGACGTCATGCGCCTGATCGGCACGGTCACCGATGTCGAACGAGCGGCCCTGGAAATCGGCTATCCCGACCGTCCGACGGCGGCCACGGACATGATCTTCGTCGGCACCGGCATATTTCTCGGCGGTCTCGTTGGGCTGCTGTCTGTCGTCGTCTTGGGCGTGCCACTGACGCTGACCGCGAGTGGCGGCGCACTGGTCATGGGTCTTGTCTTCGGATGGCTGCGAAGCGCCTATCCCTTCTTCGGCCGTATCCCGGAAGCCGCTGTGTGGATTTTTGACACGCTTGGACTGACCATCTTCATCGGTATCGTGGGATTGAGTGCGGGACCGAGCTTCATTGCCGGACTGCAATCCACCGGAGTCAGCCTGGTCGCCGTCGGCTGCTCCCTCACACGCTCGGCATACTTTTCGGCCGCTATGTCTTGAAGATGAACCCGCTCATCGTGCTCGGCGCCTGCGCCGGCGCCGGGACAATCACCGCTGCGCTGCGTGCGGTGCAAGACGAAGCCCAGAGCAGCTACCCCGCCCTCGGCTACACCGTCCCCTATGCCGTCGGGAACATCCTGCTCACCGCCTGGGGCCCGGTTATCGTCGCCTTGATGTCGATCTGACGCCGCAACCAGAGATGCCCGCCGCGGTTCCTTTCGTAAGGGAATGAGGCTCGGTGATACTATTTTTTGCCACTCGAACTTGATCAATATCAACATCACTGAACAACGAAGGATCAAAGTGGTCGTCAGATTTGAAGGAGGGTGAAATGGCGGTACTCACTCAAGATATAAATCTGACATCATCACCGGTTCAGTCCATGATTCGTATCTTCTTTCCCGATATAATTATCAACTTTGGATTGAATTATCTCGATTTGCTTCATATTACTAACAATTTAGAAATAATAAAAACTGATCACCCCATAGAATATCGTCGGCTTGCAAATCTCCTGAGCAGGGCAGTCGAACTTACGGAATGCGAACATCTCGGAATTCTGCTCGGCCAGGCCGGGTCGACGGATTCCTTTGGAGAGCTTTACTTTGAAGCCCTGAAGGCTCGGACGGTCCGCGAAGCGTTGACCAGGCTGGCAGCCGACTTCCGCTCCAAGGACTGCGGCGCGGTTCTGGAACTTGCGACCGGGAAAGTCGCTTGCCTGAGGTACATAATCGTTGACCCCGCCATCGACACCGGCGCGACCATTTCGGATGTCGCCATGGCCATCGCCATGCGAATGCTGATCGAGTTCTGCGGGCCGGGTTGGACGGCGGAGCTAGTCGAATTGTCCCGGCGAAAACCCAGCGACGGCCGTCCCTATCGTCACCACTTCGGATGTCCCATCGCCTTCAATTCGACCGTGGCTGCCATACACTTCGACGGCGCGTGGCTCGATCGGCCCTTGGCCGCGCGCCGAACTTATGACGCCGGCACCCAATTCGTTCCGCAGGCGTCCGGCGATCCGGCGATGACCGAGCGTGTCATCTTGCAATTGAGCCGCGGTATTTCGACAGGGTCCGACGTCTCAGCAAGCAAGATTGCCCAGCTGTTCGGAATTTGCGACAGAACTCTCCAGCGCGAATTGACGAAAGCGCAGACCTGCTATCGCTCACTGTCGGCAGAAGTCCATTTCGGCGTGGCCAAGCGCCTTCTCCAGGATACCGATATGCCTGTGACGGATATCGCTCTGTCGCTCGGCTATGCCGATGCTTCCGTACTCACCCGTGCGTTCACCCGCTGGGCGGGGATTTGCCCATCGGATTGGCGATCGCGCGATCAGGGGCATTTTTCCGTGCCAAGCGCCAGCGAGAAGGCCGCCTGAACGCCTGCGCCTCTCTCATGGAGTCGGCTGGTCATTTCTTACATAGTTGCAGGGGCGATCACTCCGTTCGCCCTGCTGCCGGGAGTGTGGAACGCCGGTTTGCCCATTTCGCCGCGATCCTGAAGAATTCTCAGTGACCTCGACAGCGTTTCAGGCGTTATGGCCAGATAATCCGCCACGTCCCTGTGGCTTATGGGCATTCGACGACACCCGGTGGCGCCGCCATATATGCCGTGCTTCCGCAAAAACTCGAAAAACCAGGCGACGTGATCGACGGCCGACAAATGTGCCAGCCGCTCAACGTGATGGGCAAGATCCTGGTAGGCTTGCGTGGAATGGTTCATCAATTCCAGCGCGGCCGCAGAATTCGCGGCACATAATTCCATGACCGAGTGCAGGGATAGGCGGATAAGTTCGACGTTTGTAACCGCCTCTGCCGCAGTATTGCGTCGGTCGTTGCAGATTCCAAAGATGTCGCCTGGAACGACAAAGCGAATGATCTGCCGTGCACCGTGCGGGCCAGTTACTTGTAGGCGCACACAACCCTGCCGAACGCGATACATCGCCTCGGCGAGATCGCCCTCGTCGTAAATGAGCTGCCCCTTTTTAAATCGGACGGGCCAATGCGCTGCCTGCTCCAGAGTGGATGCATCCCCTCTCAACATCGCAGCACCTCGGCAACTCGAATGGCACAGATTTAGCTATTATCGCCTAACGTTACGTCAATCACTCGCCATTGCATACATTGATCTTGGTCAAAATCCCTTAAACGCCCGTTGAGGAGCACGTCAGTCGGTTGGTACCGGCGTGTTCTGAAACGACCAGATCATCCTCGACTGTCAGGATGCCCGGCGCCGACCAAGCCGCGCGTTCGGCTACGGAACGCTCAGACCAAACGCGAACCTTGCCCTCGAGCGTTACCGTGTCGTTGCCTTTAATAACGACATGGATAGCGCCGGCTTCAAGTTCGCCGCTGCGATTCAACGCGGCTTCAATGGCCATCCCGATATCGTATGCAACCGGGTTCGCCCTGAGTTCGATCAGGTTTGAGACCCCCACAACACCGCAAAGGCGGCCGACGGCGCTCTCGGCCGCCTGACGCTGGAAGTGCCAGTCAACCGTACCGCTGAGCCGTACCCATCCCTTCCTGACGTCGACCTTGATCCCTGCGGGTACTCTCGCATCCCACGCCAGTGTGTCACGCGATCGACGGGTGAGTTCGGCATCGTCCAGGCTCTTGCTGGCTGGACAACGTACCTCGATCTTTTCGGTGACGAAGCGCACGCATTTGACGCGACAGGCGGCCTTCTTCGCCGCTCTCTTCTCCGCATGGCTGCCGACGCTTCCCGTCAGCGTAACGGCGCCGTTCCCGACCTCGACATTGATATGGCTGGCGTCGACGCTGGGCTCGAAATTGAGTTCATCGGTGATGATGAGCCGCAATTGCTTGTCGTCCATAAGCGTCCTCCAGTGCGCGAAATCTGTTCCGCGGGACCGAGCAATCCGTACTAACGCACGTCGACTTTAGCGGCGGCCTATAAGCAAATGGGTGCAGTGATGACAATCGATGGAGCTGTCTCCAACCGAAGCATGTCGTTGATCAAGCACGGCAATTATTCGCCATGTCGCTTCGTGGCGCTATCGCGCCCCTCTTCCATTTCACGAAGCCATTCCGCGAAGAGTACGTAGCCGACCGACAGGATCACTGGACCGGTAAAGAGGCCGATCATCCCATCGACGAGAAGCCCTCCAAGGACGCCAATCAGGATCAGAGGCATCGGCACATCGAGGCCGCGGGCCAGCATCAATGGCCGCAACACGTTGTCGCTGGCGCTGGCAATTCCGGTCCAGAGTGCAAACAAGATCGCCGTCGACGTCGGTTCCTGCATGAAGACATAGGCGATCGTTGGCAAGGTGATCAGCACCACGGGTATCTGGAGGATGCCGAAGATAAGCACGAGCAGCGACAAGGCGCCTGCCGAGGAAAAGCCGACCGCGAAGAAACCGATACCGACCAGTACCGACTGAATGAAGGCCACGCCGACGACACCCTGCACGACCGCGCGGATCGTTGAGGTTGTCAGCGCGATCGCGGCCTGTCGCCGGTGATACGAGCCGTGAGGGTGCGGGCGAAACGTTGCGCCTCATCACCATAGGCCACAAGGATCGAGGCAAAGATGATGGAAAGGAGGCCCGTGAAGAAACCTCCTGCCAGCCCGGCCGCAAACCCGGCAAGCCAATTTACCCAATCACGTATTTGCTCTCGGTACCGCTGCAGTACCGATGGCAGGTCGTTGGCGGCCACGTCCCACTGGTCACGCAGTCGCATGCCGATCAAGGGTATTCGCTCGATCCAGGCGGGCCGGTCGGGAAGCGTAACGCCGTGCTCGTGGACGTGGCCGACGATCTGAAGCGTGGAATAGATAACTGAATCGGTCACCAATGCCATTGGTATCAGAATGAGCAGGCTACCAACCACGCCGATGATCACGGCCGAGGCGGCATTACTTATGCCGGGGCGGCTGCGCAGCCAAACATGGACCGGAGTTACCATGACCGCTAACAGAATAGTCCACAGCAGTACGCTGACGAATGGACTGATAACGCGATAGCACGCATAAGCGACCGCCGCGACGAGGGTCAGCCGCAAAGCGACGTCGACGACGGCATTAGCCGTCAATGCATGTCTGGCCTCTGGCGTTCTCATGACGTCGGATCCATGATCCGCCCGAGCTTGGCGAACTTATGTGCGCTTTCGCCTTTGACGAACAAAGCATCAAGGCGACCGCAAAAGCCGCGACGACGTTAAAATCCTATGTCTGTTGATAAAGCCTTTGGGCCGGGGTGCGCTTGACCATTTGCGGCAGTCTGGATGCACGCCTGAAGGATTATTCGTTAGCGTGTGGAGATGTTCGATCACCTGGGATGAGGCCGTCCCGAAAGTAGAAGCGCTCGCCTTTGACGTCGCCAAAGAACCGCTCATTTTTCGAGGGCAGGCCACTCGCTGCTGATCGCGCAATCGCCATCGCGATTACCTTAGTGATCAGCGCTGCGTATCGATCGTCTGCTTGCTCTCGCGCAACTCTTTCAGCGTCTTATTCTTGCAGCTTCCTGCCTGATCGCCGCCAACCCGCTGCGCGGTCCCGTCAACAGTGATGGTTCCGGCCACTCGGCCAGGCGAGATGTAGGTGGCGACGCCATTTGCGTCGACCCTGGAGAGATAGAAGATGTGCTGGACCTTCTTCAGCTCGCAGTGAACCGCGAGCGGAAAAACTTCAAACGGATCCGCAGTGTTTTCCTGGGCGTCCGCCAGCACCGGCAAGAAGAACAGCGCTGCAAACGCCGAAACAGAAACACGCCGCCATGATTGGTCGATCTCAGACACGGCTATATCCCCCAGTATTTTCTAAAGGGTAGCTTGTCATGGCCAGCGAGATCGTCAAGCCAGAAGGTAAATCGATCCGCCTGAGCTCGCGAGCAGATGCCGGCGCAGTCCCGAGCGCGAGAAGACCCGCTACGGCCAGCAGTATCAGCACCCGGTTCACTGAACATCCTCTCGATTGAGCGAAAAACCTGGCTCAATTATTCCTTGGACGATAATAGCTGGCTTTCGATTGCGGAAAATGCGGCCACCGCATCCTCGAGATCATCGAAAATCATATGGCTTCCCACTCTCGCCACCACGCCTGAACGAACCAGAATGTCTCGAGGCTCGCTATGAAGTTCGACGATCGCGAACTTCACGCCGCGCTGCTCGGCGAACGTATAGACATCATCGAGCATCGCCGCCGCCGAGCTGTCGAGCTGTGAAGCCGCACCCGCATCGAAGATGAACCAGCTGGTTCCGGCGTCCAGGTTTGCAATGGCGGCTTCAAGCCGTCCTTTGACATAATCCACGTTGAAGAACAGCAGATTGCCCTGCAGAAGGTAGATGGCCATCCCCGGTATTGGCCGGGCATCGCGATAGCGGTGAAGCTTGTAGAAGCCATCGCGTCCGGGAATGCGGCCGAGCATGGCGTCACGGGGCGTCAGGCCCTTCATCAGCAAGTAGAGCAATGTAGCGCCGACCGCGATGACGACGCCCTTGAGCACGCCAAGGACGACGACGCCCACAATGCTGATCACGGCGAACATGAACTCGGTCCGGCTGATCAGCCATAATTGGCGCAGGGTCGGCACGTCGATGAGACTTATCGCGGCTGAGGCGAGTATGGCGCCGAGCGCCGGCGTGGGCAGGAAATATAGCGCGTCGCTGAGGAACATGATCGTCAGCGTCAGGGCTATCGCCGAGACAATGCCCGCCAGCTGGGTCTTGCCGCCCATCAGGTCATTGACGGCGGTACGGGAATCCGACGCCGTCACCGGAAACCCGCCGAACAGCCCGGAGGCGATATTCGCCGCTCCGAACCCTACCAGTTCGTGGTTGGCATCGACCGCATATCTGTTCTTCGCGCCGAAACTGCGCGCGGTCACAATTCCGGAGCCGAAGCTGACGATCAGCACAGCCACCGCGCCGAGGAACAGGTCGCTGATCGAGATTCCGTGCGGAATGGGCAGCGACGGTGAGGGTAGTTGCGAGGGGATGTCGCCGACAACGCTGATGCCCAGGCCCTGAAAGTCCAGGGCTGCCGACAGAACTGTAGCAAGCCCTACCGCCACCAGCGGACCCGGAACCGCCGGGAACCATCTGCCCAGCAATCGGAGCAGGATGAAGAGAGAAACGGCCAGCGTCAGCGACGGCCAGTGGATCAGGGCAGCCTTGGTTGCGAGTTCGAACAGCGGCTGCAGCAGGCCATCGCTGTCGATGTCGACGCCGGTGAAGCGCCCCAGCTGGCCGATGAGGATCGAAATAGAAATGCCGGTCATGAAGCCGATCAGGACCGGCCTGGAAAGGAAATTGGCGATAAAGCCAAGCCGCAGGAAGCTCGCCGCAAAACACATTACCCCCACGAGCAGGGCGATTGCCGCCGACACCGCGATGCGGTCCGGCATCGCCGTAATCCCGAATGATAGCAGCACTGCCGCCAGCACCGTGACGGTCGCGGCATCAGGCCCGACAATAAGCTGACGGGACGACCCCAGCAGCGCATAGCCGAGCAGCGGCACGATGCTGGCGTAAAGCCCGATCTCCGGCGGCAGCCCGGCAAGGGCGGGATAGGCGATCGCACTCGGCAATCCGACCGCCGCAATGGCGAGTCCTGATGTCAGATCATAACGGAGCCACTCGGCTCGATATCCTCTGAAGCTGGATAGAAGCGGGAGGGTCGGCACGTTGAACCCCTTGAGCCGGCATCTTGCAGCGTTCTGGCGACGAACTAGTGGGCGGGACCTACCACTCCAGAAAAAGCCCCACATCGCCCGGCATTCCATCGGGGAAGCTGACGATCTCGGCGCGCAGCCTGAATCCCAGAGGACGCAGCTCCTTCTCGTAATACTCGAAGGCTCGCTTGCCGAAGCCCTCGAGCGAGTCCGGCCAATCCTCTTTGCCGACATTGATCCGGCGACCGCCATCATTGCAGAAGCTTGCCGGAAATCGCAGCACCTCGACGTGGTTCAGTCCTCGCTCGGCAGCGGAGCGAACGGCAAGGTTTATGCGCTCAGCCGCCTTGGATGAGATTTCACGCCCCTGGAACGCCTCCCTCAGATTTTGCTCGGCCAGCTCCGTCTGGCGCCGTTTTGCCAACATCTCATTGATCTTGGCCGTCTCGGCTTCGGCGGTGATTGCTTTGAGTGCGTTCGGATTCAAAAGTTCGGCCATGAGATGTACCCCTACAAATGCAGTCAATATTTTTCTGAGATCCAGCGGCGATCTTGCATTGTGGCTTCGTCGTCATAAGCCATTTTTTCTGAACGATCCGGCAGCTTTACCTTCGGGCGCGGCATTTTCTTGTAAGGGATACGCGCGAGAATATCCGATATGCAGTTAAGCCGCGCTCGTTTCTTGTCGTCGGAGCGCACAATGTGCCAGGGCGAGACTTCGGTATCAGTGGCCTCAAGCATCTTGTCCCGCGCCCGGGAATATTCATACCAGCGCTTGCGTGATGGAAGGTCCATCGGGGACAGCTTCCATTGACGCAGAGGGTCCGCGATGCGCGCCTTGAAGCGGCGCTCCTGTTCCTCATTGCCAACTTCGAGCCAGTATTTAAGGAGGATGACGCCGTCATTGACCAGATGCTGCTCGACCGCGGGCGTCAACCTGAGGAACTGGTCGCGTTCTTCCGGGGTGCAGAACCCCATGACGACTTCCACGCCGGCGCGGTTGTACCAGCTGCGGTCGAAGATGATTACTTCCCCGGCCGCAGGGAACCACCGGACATAGCGCTGGATGTAGAGCTGGCTTTTCTCGCGATCGGAGGGGGCGGGAAGCGCGATCACCTTGAACACGCGGGGGCTCAGGCGCTCCGTGAGTGCCCGGATGAGGCCACCCTTGCCGGCAGCATCGCGCCCCTCGAAGACGATGATGATGCGTTGACCAGTGCCCTTGACCCAATCCTGCAGCAGGCACAGCTCAGTCTGGAGCTTCCTCAGCTGGCTTTGGTAGTCACTGCCCTTGAGCTTCTTCTTGGTGTCTTCGGTCATGGTCAATCTCCGACCCGCTGCCATCCCTCGCCGGGATTGAAGCGGGTGATGTCGGCGCTCAGTGCGGTGGTTTTGGGTCCGAGATTGGCTTCAAAGACCTGCCCGCGCTGGTCGCACAGGAAGGTCATCACGCCGGTCTCCTGCCATTTCTCGGGATAGGCGAGCAGCGCGAAACCGGCGAGCAGGCGGCCATTGACCAGATAGCTATAGGCTCCGCCCGGCGCGCTCTGGCCCTGGCCGGTGAGGATGCGGTAGATGTAGCCGCGATAGGGCTGCGGCTTGCCGTCCTGCCGGACATTCTCCAGCGCAGCGGCGGCGATGCGGTCGCCGAGCGGGCTGCGGTCGGACGGCGTTGCCGGCTCCCAGTACAGACCGTCATGCTTGCCCGGCGTGCTGAGCATCTTGCGGGCGAATTGCTGCACCGGCTCGTCATCGTGCAGCGTCGAGAAATACTCGTTCTGCGCGGCGACATAGTCGGCACAGGCGCCGATCGCCGTCATCTCGTTGCGGCCGATGGCGCGGTCGAGGATTTCGATCCGGCCGGCGGCGACATCAAAGGTCCATTCCTGGCCCTTCTGCTGCAGCGGGATGGGAAAGCTCCAGCCATTGGTGCCGAACGCCAGAAGCTTGCGGCCATCCTTGCCGTCGATAACGGAACTGCCCCTGGCGGCGGCGAGGAATTGCTCGATCCGCTGGTGATCGACATCCGCGTCGCCGGAGGCCAGAAGCTCCTGCGAACCGGGGCCGAATATTTTGTCGAGCATGCCTTCGCCGGGGCGGCCGGCGGCCTCGATGAGCGCTTTCGCTGCTGCCTCCGGCGAGGCGAAGACCTGCTGCGCCATGGCCGGCTGTCCGACCAGCAGCGCGACGCCGAACAGCCCCGCAATGAACCAGATGCGATGCCTGTGCATGTGCCGTCCCTTGCCCATCAATGCCTCCCGCCGCGACCGCCGCCACGCCCGCCC
>LNAP01003007.1_pt1 | contig 16381 bp, 12 predicted proteins | sample 602601 | NCBI WGS metagenome assembly LNAP01 (sample SAMN02440304, study PRJNA202911) | soil metagenome | biome: Subtropical and temperate rainforests or woodlands; isolation source: soil samples (1 kg each in a 20% v/v slurry with milli Q water) were... ... | reverse complement strand
CGGGCCGGCTGCGCCGGCAGGGCGAACAGCAGCACCAGGCCGAGCAGGATCAGCAGCCTGTGGGCCAGGTCCGGACGCACAACCACCGTTGCCGGTTGCGCCCGGGAAGGGCGCCGGCTGGATGCATGCTGCATGAGGTAATCCGCGAATTCCATGGACAGTCACCCGGCGTCTCCGCGTCGGGCAGGTGCAGGCAATGTGCCGCTGGCGGCACATTGCCATACGTCAACTGTAGTCGCTGGTCGCGGCGAAGGTTGCGGAAAGTGTGAAGTGTTTCGCAGTATGGACTGTCGACTGTTCTACATTTCGCGGTTCAGAGAATCCGGGCCTTGTAGCCGCGGCCCTTGACCTTGCGCTCGCTCAGGCGTTGCAGACCCTCCTTGGCCCGCTCGCGCTCGACCGCCACGTAGGCGTTGTGGTCGTACAGGGCGATCTTGCCGATGCTCGCGCCGGGCAGGCCGCCTTCGCCGGTGAGGGCGCCGAGGATGTCGCCGGGGCGCAGCTTGTCCTTGCGCCCGCCGTTGATGCACAGGGTGGTCATCGGCGGCAGCAGGCGTTCGTCGGACAGCGGCTTGAGGTTGTCCAGGTTGGCCCAGTTCAGCGGTGCCTGTTGCAGCTCCTCGATGGCGCGGGCGCGGCCGGCTTCGCTCGGCGCCACCAGCGACAGCGCCAGGCCTTTCTCGCCGGCGCGGCCGCTGCGGCCGATGCGGTGGATGTGCACCTGCGGGTCGCGGGTCAGCTCGAGGTTGATCACCGCTTCCAGGGTGTCGATGTCCAGTCCGCGCGCGGCCACGTCGGTGGCCACCAGCACGCAGCAGCTCTGGTTGGCGAACATCGCCAGCACCTGGTCGCGCTCGCGCTGCTCCAGATCGCCGTGCAGGGCCAGCGCCGAGATCTTGCGCGCATTGAGCATCGTCGCCACTTCCTGGCACTGCTGCTTGGTCTGGCAGAACACCACGCTTGAGGCCGGGCGGAAGTGCAGCAGCAGGCGCGCCACCGCTTCCATGCGCTGGTTGGGATCGATCTCGTAGAAGCGCTGCTCGATCTGGCTGTCGTCGTGCTGCGACTCCAGCTCGATGCGCTGCGGCTTGCGCATGAAGCGTGCGGCTAGCTGCTCGATGCCTTCCGGGTAGGTGGCGGAGAACAGCAGGGTCTGCCGCTTGCTCGGGGTCTGCTCGATGATCTCGCTGATCGAGTCGACGAAACCCATGTCGAGCATGCGGTCGGCTTCGTCGAGGACCAGGTGGTTGAGGCCGTCGAGTTTGAGGGTGCCTTTGCGCACGTGCTCGAGGATGCGCCCCGGGGTGCCGACGACGATGTGCGCGCCATGCTCCAGCGAGCCGATCTGCGGGCCGAACGGCACGCCGCCGCACAGGGTCAGCACCTTGATGTTGCTGGAGCCCCGCGCCAGCGCGCGGATTTCCTTGGCCACCTGGTCGGCCAGTTCACGGGTCGGGCACAGCACCAGCGCCTGACAGCCGAAGTAGCGCGGGTTGAGCGGCGCCAGCAGGCCGAGGGCGAAGGCGGCGGTCTTGCCGCTGCCGGTCTTGGCCTGGGCGATCAGGTCGTTGCCGGCGAGGATGATCGGCAGGCTCTGCGCCTGGATCGGCGTCATCTGCCGGTAGCCGATGGCATCCAGGCTGGCGAGGAGGCTGGCGGGCAGCGGCAGGGAGGAGAAGGCGTCGGTCACGGTTTCGGGTCTGTATGGGCACATGGACGCACAGTGTAACAGGCCGCAGTCCTGCTGCCGCCGCCTGCAGGTTGTCGGTAGCGCTTCTGTCAAGGCCTGTGCAGGTTTTGCCTTGTTAATGTTGTTGGCAAAGTTTTGGTTGTTGGGTTTCGATGTGCTCAGATTTTGATTGGGTGTTTTTTTCTGTTGTTAAGAGTTTTTGTCTTGACTTTGTAATTGATATTGCCGGGCGTTTTTTTGGGTTCATGAAGTTCTGTCGAGTGCAGCTTTTCAATATTCAAGGGTATTGAATGAAAGTTGTCTGCTCGGTTTTGGGTTGTGGCAGTACTGCGCCCCGAACTGCCCTTCCTTTATATACAGGTGCGGCCTGTGCCGTTGGGAAGCGCAGCGGCCGGGCAGTTGAGCTGGCGACCTGCGGCAGGGTGCGCGTGATGAGGCCTGCCTGGGCAGCGTCAGTTGCGGGGAGCGACGCCAGCGGTTGCAGCGCAGGTGGCTGGAATGCGGCCTGGGCAGTTGGGCAGGCAGCGGGAGAGCTTCGAGCGCCTTGCTGCTCGGCCGTCAGGTGCCTGGCGCGCCGTCGGTGGCGGGCGCTTCATCCCGGCCTGGCAGTGCGCCACGCCAAGGCTGCCGGCGCTTGCCGGGTTCGTTAGCGGTGAGCGATGGCCTGTCCGGTGCGGGCCGGAAGAATTTACGGAACAGTCTTCAGACTAAAGTCGGGGCTTTCTTTTTATGTGGCCACCTAGCTAAAGTCAGCATGCGGTTTCTTTCACCTGCAATAAAAACAACATGGAGAAAGGCGATGGCAGACGACAAAGCGAATGCTGCTGCGTACTGGAAGGCGAACGTTAGCCTTATCACGTGGAGCCTGGTGGTCTGGGCTCTGGTTTCATATGGTTTTGGCATCCTCTTGCGCCCGATGCTGATGGGTATTTCGGTCGGTGGGGCGGACCTGGGCTTCTGGTTCGCTCAACAGGGCTCGATCATCACGTTCATTGCGATCATCTTCCACTACGCGTGGCGGCTGAACAAACTGGACAAAGAATTCGGCGTTGAGGAGTAAGCCAGCATGAGCCAATTTGTAATCAACATGCTATTCGTAGGGGCTTCCTTCGCTCTCTACTTCGGTATCGCAGTCTGGGCACGCGCCGGATCGACCAAGGAGTTCTACGTTGCCGGTGGCGGCGTGCATCCGGTGACCAACGGTATGGCCACTGCGGCCGACTGGATGTCCGCGGCTTCCTTCATCTCCATGGCCGGCATCATCGCGGCTGGCGGTTACTCCACCTCCGTCTACCTGATGGGCTGGACCGGTGGTTATGTACTGCTGGCCATGCTGCTGGCGCCCTACCTGCGCAAGTTCGGCAAGTTCACCGTACCGGACTTCATCGGTGACCGCTTCTACAGCCGTGGCGCGCGCCTGGCCGCTGTAGTCTGCCTGATCCTGATCTCCGTGACCTACGTGATCGGCCAGATGGCTGGTGCCGGTATTGCCTTCTCCCGCTTCCTCGAAGTGAGCAACTCTGCCGGTATCTGGATCGCCGCTGCTGTGGTGTTCGCCTACGCGGTATTCGGCGGCATGAAGGGCATCACCTACACCCAGGTGGCCCAGTACGTGGTGCTGATCATCGCCTACACCATCCCGGCAGTGTTCATCGCCTTCCAGCTGACCGGCAACCCGGTTCCGTCGCTGGGCATGATCGGTACCCACGTCGAGTCTGGCGAGCCGCTGCTGGCCAAGCTGGATGCCGTGGTCACCGATCTGGGCTTCGCCGCCTATACCGCCGACACCGACAACAAGCTGAACATGATCCTGTTCACCCTGTCGCTGATGATCGGTACCGCTGGCCTGCCGCACGTCATCATCCGCTTCTTCACCGTACCGAAGGTAGCTGATGCTCGCTGGTCCGCTGGCTGGACGCTGATCTTCATCGCCCTGCTGTACCTCACCGCTCCGGCCGTGGCCTCCATGGCGCGTCTGAACCTGATGACCACCGTGTACCCGCAGGGTACCGAGGCTGCGCCTCTGGCCTATGAAGAGCGTCCCGAGTGGGTCAAGACCTGGGAAGAAACCGGCCTGATCAAGTGGGAAGACAAGAACAGCGATGGCCGCGTCCAGTTCTATAACGATGCCAACGCCACCTTCAAGGCAACCGCTACCGAGCGTGGCTGGAACGGCAACGAGCTGACCGTCAACAACGACATCATCGTGCTGGCCAACCCGGAAATTGCCAACCTGCCGGGCTGGGTCATCGGTCTGATCGCTGCGGGAGCCATCGCCGCTGCACTGTCCACCGCTGCCGGTCTGCTGCTGGCCATCTCCTCCGCGGTGAGCCATGACCTGATCAAGACCCTGATCAATCCGAAGATCAGCGAGAAGGGCGAGATGAAAGCCGCGCGGATCTCCATGGCCGTGGCAATCCTGCTGGCCACCTGGCTGGGCCTGAATCCTCCGGGCTTCGCGGCACAGGTAGTGGCACTGGCCTTCGGTCTGGCGGCAGCGACCCTGTTCCCGGCACTGATGATGGGTATCTTCTCCAAGCGCGTGAACGACAAGGGCGCGATCGCAGGCATGGTTGTCGGCCTGCTGGTCACCATCGTCTACATCTTCATGTACCTGGGCTGGTTCTTCATTCCGGGCACCGCGACCTTCGCCAACACTCCGGATAACTGGCTGTTCGGTATCTCCCCGCAAGCCTTCGGTTCCGTGGGTGCGATCATCAACTTCGCAGTGGCCTACGCTGTGTCGCTGGCCTCCGAGGCTCCGCCGAAGGCAGTCCAGGATCTGGTGGAGAGCGTGCGTACTCCGAAGGGTGCTGGCGCCGCGCTGGATCACTAAGTGATAATTTGGCCCGAAGTCAGACTAATACTCTGATCCACGGTTGAAACTGATATCGGGCTTCCAATTGGAAGCCCGATTCTTTTGAGGGGACTGAATATGATATGGCATCTGATTGCCGCCATCTGCGCTGCCCTGGCAGGTGCGGGAATCGCCTTGATACTGCGCAGCCTGACGCGCAAGTGGCTGCCGAAGTGGATCATTCCGGCCTTCGCCGGCCTGGGCATGCTCGCCTATACCATCCACTACGAATACACCTGGTTCGATACCAAACAGGCGCAACTACCGGCAGGCTCGCTGGTGGTGGCCAGCGAAACCGGCGACATGCTCTGGCGCCCCTGGACTGCCCTGTTCCCGATGCCGCTGTCCTATACGGTGCTTGATTCCGCCAATGCGCAGATCGAGGAAACGAGCAAGGGGCGCATGGGTCGTTTCGTCCTTTACCGCTTTGAAAAGCATCATCTGATGTCCACCGTGAAAAGCGCCGCCCATCAATTGCTCTGCAGCGAGAAGGTGATGTTCAGCCTGAACGAGGCCGGGCAGGCCAAGTTCGACACCATGACCAAGTTGGATATCAATGCACCGCTCTACCGGGCCATCTGCGAGCCCAACGGTCTGCAGTCCTCCCTGGGCAACTGATCCGGCCGCACGATTCAATGGCGGTCGCCTGACCGCCAGCAGCATGGCAATGTCGCTGCGGAGCACCTGCTGCGCAGTCTGAGAATCCGCTGCATCCCCGTCAGTCGACTGCGGCAGTGCGTCTGAAACCGTGTCCGCGACTGCCGGAAAAGGCATCCACAGTGCGCGGCATTGACGCGTGACACCTCCCTCCTTTGTCGCTTTAATCATGCTCATGCATCTGCTTGCCTGCAGGATGGCGAGGCTGGGCGGACTTGTCGCTGCGAGTGGCGGACAGGAACAATAACTAAAGCGGAGCGCTTGTCATGTCTGACTCGTTCAAGATGGATAACCTGCCCTTCAGTCTGCTGGATGCCCGAGAGCAGGCCTTGCTGAACAGTCATTTCGATATTGCCCACTTCCACAAGGGCGAGCTGATCATCGAGGCGGGCAAGCCGCCGCAGGGGGTATTCATCATATCCAGGGGCCGAGTCGCGGAAAGCGACGTGGCCGAGCCGGATGCGCAGGGCAAGCCGCTGGCCAGTAATGTTTTCGTGCATTACGAAGACGAGGATTATTTCGGTGGCTGGTCGGCGATCAATGGAGTGGCGATTCACAACTTCATCGCGGTCGAGGCAACCACCTGCCATGTGCTGCCGACCAGCATCCTGCTGGAGTTGATGGTCAGCAATTCACTGTTTGCCGATTACTTCCAGCAGAATCTGAGCGCCAAGCGGGAAATCGTCGCGCAGCACGGGCAGAGCCAGGACATGGCCGAGTTCATGCTGGCCAAAATCAGCGATGGCCTAATTCGTGAGCCTCTGATCGTTCCGCAAGGGACCAGTCTGCATGAGGCGACGCGCCTCATGCGCGAGATGAAGACGGACTGCCTGCTGGCGAAGAAAAGAAATCGTTACGGCATGATCACCGGGACGGACCTGCTCGATGCGGTGGTGTTGCAGGGGATGCCGCTGGAAGCGGATGTCTCCGAAATTGCCAGCTATCGTCTGATCACGGCGCAGCCTGACGACTATCTGTTCAATGCGCTGATCCTGATGACCCAGCATCAGATCGAGCGTGTCGTGGTCATGCGCGAAGACAACAGCCTGGCAGGAGTCGTCGAGCTGACCGATGTGCTCAGCCACTTCTCCAGCCACTCCCATGTCATCGGTCTGCGGGTCGAGCGCGCCAATACGGTCGAGGAGCTGCGGGAGGCGGCGCTGGGGCTCACCGATCTGATCAGGATGCTGATATCCACAGGGGTGAAGATCCGCTTCACCATGGAACTGCTGGCGGCGATGAATGGCCGGATCATTTCCAAGCTGTTCGATCTGATCATCCCCAACGACATGCGCCCGCACGTCTGCCTGATCGTGATGGGCTCCGAAGGGCGCGGCGAGCAGATCATGAAGACCGATCAGGACAATGCGCTGCTGGTGCGCAACGGCCTGGAGTGGCCCGGGCTGATGGACACCATGCGCCGCTTCAGCGAGACCTTGATCAGCTTCGGCTTCCCGCCCTGTCCGGGCAATATCATGGTCTCGAACCCGGAGTGGGTGAACTCGATCGACCAGTGGGCGCGCAAGCTGACGCAGTGGAGTCATAGTTGCGATGGTCTGTCGGTGATGAACCTGGCGATTGCCGTGGACAGCAAGCCGATTGCCGGCAACATCGCCCTGTTCAAGGTGGCGAGAAATGCCTTCCTGCGCCGCGTGCAGAGCAACGACATCTTCTTCTCGCACTTTGCGAAAGCGGCGCTGAACTTCGATACGCCTCTGACCCTCTTCGGCAACCTGAAGGACAAGGAACAGCTGGACATCAAGAAGGGCGGTATTTTCCCGGTCGTGCATGGGATAAGAACCATGGCGCTGGAGCAGCGGATTCTGGAGACCAACACCTTCAAGCGCATCGAGGCGCTGGTGGCGATGGGCAAGATGGACAAGGCCATGGGCGAGAACCTTGGCGAGGCCTTGTCGATCTTCATCCAGCTGCGCCTGAATCAGCAGATGCAGCGTGTCGAAGCCGGCGGAGAGAGTCTGGACAAGACGCCCAATGCCATCGATCTGCAGAAACTGAACAAGTTGGAGCGTGACCTGTTACGCGACGCCCTGCACATCGTGAAGGACTTCAAGAAGCTGTTTGTCATGCGTTATCACATCAGCAGCTGAGCCGCGTGCCGGGTTTCCTGTAGGAGCCAGCAAGCTGGCTCCTACAGGTTCATGTGCGCTCCGTTCAGATCGAATTGAGCGCCGCCTGGCGGGTGCGTTGCCAGTACCTGGCCCGCTGGGCCAGCTCCTCGACCCGCTCGATGCCCATGCGCCGGGCGCGGTTGAACAGGACCAGGGCGATCTCCGCGGTCGCCAGGGCATCCGCCGAGGCGTGGTGGCGTTGGGCGATGTCGATGTTGAAGTAGTTCATCCAGTAGTCCAGGCTGCCGCGCCGGGTCAGCACCTCCGGAAACAGCATCGGCGCCAGGTCGGCGACGTCGAGGAACGGGTTTTTCAGCGTGTAGCCCAGTTCTTTCTGCAGCGCGCGGGCCAGCATGCGCTGGTCGAAGGGGGCGTGGAAGGCCAGCATCACGCTGTCGGCGGCGAACTCCATGAAACTGAGCAGGGCCTCGGCCGGCGGCTGGCCGGCGGCCAGCTCGCTGGGGGCGATGCCGTGGATCAGCACGGCCTCGTTGACCTTGACCTGGCGGCGCAGGGTGCATTCGAACTGCTGGGCCATGTCGATGGCACCGTCCTCGATGGTCACCGCGCCGATCGAGATGACGATGTCACGGCTCAGGTTCAGGCCGGTGGTTTCCAGGTCGAGCACCACGAAGCGCTGCTGGTGCAGCGGGGCGTCCAGCGCGGGCGGCGGCGGCAGCGCCCGCAGGCGCTGGCGCTGCTGGTCGTCGAGCGGCAGATGACGGCGCTGCAGCCGGGAGAACAGGGCGCGGAGCGGGTTCATAGCTGGTACCGCACGCGCAGGCTGTTCTGCAGGCGCTGGGCCTGGCGGAAGGACTCGCGCAGGATGCGCCGATCCAGTTGATTGAGGGTGTCGGGGGCGAGGCGGTTGCTCAGCGGCTGGCCGTCACGCTCTTGGCGCTGGTGCAGCTGCATGCGGGTCATCTGGATGAAGTCGTAGGCCTCCTCGTAGGCGGCGGCATCCTGGGGCTTCAGCACGCCCCGCGCGCCGAGCTGGCGCAGGCGCTCGAGGGTGTTGCCCTCGCTGATGCCGTGGGCCAGGGCGAGGATGCGTATACCCTCGACGAAGGGCATCAGACCCTCCACCTTGAGATCCAGGGTGTCCTTGTCGGCACCGAGCCTGGCGACGATGAAGTCGCGGAAGCGGCCGATGGGCGGCGGGTGGCGCAGGGTGTTGGCCGCCATCAGGTGCTGGAACAGGGCGTTGTCTTCGATCATCTGCAGCAACGCCTCGCTGAGCTGCCGGCAGCCTTCGCTCGGCCCCCAGACCGGGCGCAGGTCGAAGAAGATCGACGAGTGCATCAGGTTGTCGCGGGTCGGGCTCTGGATCATGCCGCTGAAGCGGCGCAGCCACTCCTGGCGGGACAGGCACAGCTCGGGGTTGCCGGCCATGATGTTGCCGTTGCACAGGGCAAAGCCGCAGCGATCCAGGGCCTCGTTGATCTTGCGCGCCAGCGGCAGCAGGCGCTGGCGGATCTGCTCGGCTTCCTCGGGGCTGTCGGCCTCGAATAGGATGCCGTTGTCCTGGTCGGTGAGCAGCGCCTGCTCGCGGCGCCCTTCGCTGCCGAACGCCAGCCAGGTGAAGGGCTCGCCGGGGTCGCCGTGCTCCTCGATCATCAGTTCGATGACCCGCTCCACGGTGTGGTCGTTGAGCTGGGTGATGATGTGGGTCAGCTGCTCCGGGTTGGCGCCGTGGGCGAGCATGTTGTCGATCAGGTGGGCGATCTGCTCGCGCAGCTCGACCAGGATGTCGATCTGCGGGGCTGCGCTGATGGTCCGCGCCAGATGCACCAGGTCGACCCGCTGCAGGGAGAACAGGTCGCGCTCGGAGAGCACGCCGACCAGCCGGCCCATCTCCACCACGCAGAGGTGGGCGATCTGCCGGCGGGTCATGATCAGCGCGGCATCGAAGGCGGTGGCGGTCGGCGGCAGGTGGATGGGATCGCGGGTCATCAGCTCGTCGAGCGGTTGCTGCAGGTCGCCGCTGCCGTCGGCGATCACCCGGCGCAGGTCGCGCAGGGTGAAGATGCCGATCGGGTAGTGGCTGTCGTCGACCATGATCAGGCTGCCGACGTGACTCTCGTGCATCAGCTTCACTGCATCGCGCAGGCTGATGCCGCTGCGGCAGGTCACCGGGTTGGCGGCGGCGAGGATGTTCAGGCGGGTTTCCAGCGAATACTGGGCGCCGAGGGTTTCCGCGGCCTGCAGCTGCACCTGCTGGTGCGCCTGGCCTACCAGGCTGCTGACTCCGCGCAGGGCGAAGTCGCGGAAGGCTTCCGACTGGTTGTAGGTGTGGGTGAAGGCGGCGCGATTGAACTGCAGGCAGAAGGTGTCCTCGGCAGCGATGTAGTGGCTGCGCGTGGCCCGCTCGCTGACCATGGCCGCCACCGGGAAGCACTCGCCCGGGGCGATCTCCTGGGTGGTCTCCATGCCCTCGCTGTTCTGGGCCGGGCGCTGGCCCAGCACCAGGCCCTGCTTGACGATGTAGACGTTGTCGATGCGCCCGTCGCCGGGGCCGACGATGGGATCGCCGGCGGCATAGAAGCGCAGGCGGCACTGCTCGACCATCTGCGCCAGATGGCTGAGCTCCATCTGGTTGAACGGGGCGTAGCGCAGCAGGAAGTGCATGGTGCCCTGGATGTTCTGCATCACGGCGGTCTTGCCGACCTCCGCGAAGCCATCGTTCTTGCTCATCTTGTTGTTCTCCGTGGGCGTCCGTTCATGGTTCGCCGTGAGCCCTGGCGCAGCCCCTGATCTGCGCCAGGCTCGCCGCGTTCAGGGCTGCGAGGCGATGGCCTGTTCCACGGCCGCGATCAGTTTCGCATCGTCCGGTCGGGTCATGCTGGAGAAGTGCGCCACCACCTTGCCCTGGCGGTCGATCACGTACTTGTAGAAGTTCCAGCGCGGCGCGCCGCTCTGCGCGGCGAGGTTGCGGAACAGCGGGATGGCCTCGTTGCCGGTGACCCTCTGCGTGGCGGCCATGCTGAAGGTGACCCCGTAGTTGACGTAGCAGACGCTGGCGGTTTCCGCGCTGTCGTCGGCTTCCTGATGGAAGTCGTCGGAGGGCACACCGAGCATTTCCAGGCCCTGACCCTTGTAGCGCTGGTAGAGCGCCTCGAGGCCCTTGAACTGGCCGGTGAAGCCGCAGTGGCTGGCGGTATTGACCACCACCAGCGGTTTGCCGGCGAACCGGCAGAGGTCGATGGTCTGCTGGCCGCGCAGGGCGGGCAGGCTGCCTTCCAGCAGCGGGCCGCAGTTGGCGGCCTGGGCAGCGGTGCCGCCGAGCAGCAGGGGCAGGCCGAGGAGGAAACGTAAGCGACGCATGGCAGTCTCCGAATGGGGCTGTCAGGTACCCATGGCTCCACGCTAACCGCGCGTCGCGTGGCTGGCAATCAGCCATTGGCAGGGCAGGCCCACAAAGCACAACGCGCCGGCTCCCGGAGGAGCGCGGCGCGTTGTGGGAGGGGAGCGTCAGCAGGCGCTCCCGAGCCGGGAGGCGAGGATCAGAGGCCGTTCTTGGCCTTGAACTCGCGACGACGGCGGTGCAGTACCGGCTCGGTGTAGCCGTTGGGCTGCTTGGTGCCTTCGACGCACAGTTCGACGGCCGCCTGGAAGGCGATGTTGTCGTCGAAGTTCGGCGCCATCGGGCGGTACAGCGGGTCGTTGGCGTTCTGACGGTCGACCACCAGCGCCATGCGCTTCATGGTTTCCATCACCTGCTCGACCGAGCACACGCCGTGGCGCAGCCAGTTGGCGATGTGCTGGCTGGAGATGCGCAGGGTGGCGCGGTCTTCCATCAGGCCGATGTCGTTGATATCCGGCACCTTGGAGCAGCCGACACCCTGGTCGATCCAGCGCACCACGTAGCCGAGGATGCCCTGAGCGTTGTTGTCCAGTTCGTTCTGGATCTCTTCGGCGCTCCAGCTGATGCTCGGCGCCAGCGGGATGGTCAGGATGTCGTCCAGCGAGGCGCGCTCGCGCTTGGCCAGCTCCTGCTGACGGGCGAACACGTCGACCTTGTGGTAGTGCAGGGCGTGCAGCGCGGCGGCGGTCGGCGACGGTACCCAGGCGGTGTTGGCGCCGGCCAGCGGGTGGGCGATCTTCTGCTCGAGCATGCCGGCCATCAGGTCGGGCATGGCCCACATGCCCTTGCCGATCTGCGCACGGCCGGACAGGCCGGCCTTCAGGCCGATGTCGACGTTCCAGTTCTCGTAGGCCTTGATCCAGGCGGCGTTCTTGATGTCGCCCTTGCGGATGAACGCGCCGGCTTCCATGGAGGTGTGCAGCTCGTCACCGGTGCGGTCGAGGAAGCCGGTGTTGATGAACACCACGCGCTCGCTGGCGGCCTTGATGCACGCCTTGAGGTTGACGGTGGTGCGGCGCTCCTCGTCCATGATGCCGACCTTGAGGGTGTTGCGGGTCATGCCGAGGACGTCCTCGACGCGGCCGAACAGCTCGTTGGTGAAGGCGGCTTCTTCCGGGCCATGCATCTTCGGCTTGACGATGTACACCGAGCCGGTGCGGGTGTTCTTGCGGCTGGTGTTGCCCTTGAGGTTGTGCAGGGCGATCAGGCTGGTGACCAGGCCGTCGATGATGCCTTCCGGCACCTCGTTGCCGTCCTTGTCGAGGATGGCGTCGTTGGTCATCAGGTGACCGACGTTGCGCACGAACAGCAGGGAACGGCCGTGCAGGGTCAGTTCGCCGCCGTTCGCCGCGGTGTAGACGCGGTCCGGGTTCATGGTGCGGGTGAAGGTGGTGCCACCCTTGGCCACTTCCTCGGCCAGGTCGCCCTTCATCAGGCCCAGCCAGTTCTTGTAGGCGATGACCTTGTCGTCGGCATCGACCGCGGCGACCGAGTCCTCGCAGTCCATGATGGTGGTCAGCGCGGCTTCCATCAGCACGTCCTTCACGCCGGCCGCGTCGGTCTTGCCGATCATGCTGGTCGGATCGATCTGGATCTCGAAGTGGATGCCGTTGTTCTTCAGCAGCACGGCCTGCGGCGCGCTGGCTTCGCCCTGGAAGCCGATCAGCTGGGCCGGGTTCTTCAGGCCGGCGGTGCTGCCGTTGGCCAGGCTGACGACCAGCTTGCCGCCGTCGATGCGGTAGCCGGTGGAGTCGACGTGGGAAGCGCCTTCCAGCGGTGCGGCTTCATTGAGGAAGTCGCGGGCGAAGGCGATGACCTTGGCGCCGCGCACCGGGTTGTAGCCTTTGCCTTTCTCGGCGCCGTCTTCTTCGCTGATCGCGTCGGTGCCGTACAGGGCGTCGTACAGCGAACCCCAGCGGGCGTTGGCGGCGTTGAGGGCGAAGCGCGCGTTCATCACCGGCACTACCAGCTGCGGGCCGGCCATGCGGGCGATCTCGTCGTCGACGTTTTCGGTGGTGACGGCGAAGTCCGCCGGCTCCGGCAGCAGGTAGCCGATCTCCTGCAGGAAGGCCTTGTAGGCAACGGCATCGTGGGCCTGGCCGGCACGCGCCTGGTGCCAGGCGTCGATCTGCGCCTGCAGGGCATCGCGCTTGGCCAGCAGGGCCTTGTTCTTCGGAGCCAGGTCATGAATCAGGGCGTCGGCACCCTGCCAGAACTGCTCGGCGCTGACGCCGGTGCCGGGAATGGCTTCGTTGTTGACGAAGTCGAACAGGACTTTGGCGACCTGCAGGCCACCGGCTTGAACGCGTTCAGTCATTGCTTGCCTCACTCTGCTTGGGAGCCGCATCGGACTGCGGCCCGCCGTTCGTGTAGTACTGATCGAAGGATACTACATGATGCCGTATGAGAAATGTATGAAGGGCAGGACGGCTTTCGACAAAAGTCGTGGAAAAGTGCGGCCCAAGTAGGGGGCGCTGCTTGAGGATAGCCGCGGCGGACGGGTTGTCCACAGCGGGCGGGGAGCGGGTGTGTGGCGCCTGCATGACGGTTTTCCACAGTTGTCCCCGTTTGCCGTGGACCCGCCTGTGGACAAGCCTTGGGTACAGTGCTGCAGCCTTAGTGCGGCGTGGGTTGCAGGCTTGTGGGTGTTTTTTGATCAGGTCTTTGCGGGTTATGCACCGGTAGGGTGTATGCGCCTGTGGATAAGCTCTGGAGCCCTGTCTGCAGCCCATGCCTGGCGGGCTCTGGCGGCGATTGGTGGTTTTTTGTACGGAGTCTGGCCTGCGCTTTGGGGAAAAGCCGCTGGCGGTGGTGGATATGTCCTTGTGCACAAGTGCAGGATTGTCCACACAGAGCGTGCACCAGGGTGTGGACAAGCTGCGGGTACATCGCTGCAGGCCATGCCTGGCGGGGCTTGTGGCGAGGTGGTCGGATTTTGATCAGCGCCCTTGGCGGGCATCGGCGTGAAGATGTCCACCGTTGCGGGGGACCAGCCTGTGGATAAGCTCGGGATGGATCGCCAGGCCCCGCCCGGTGCGGGCTCTGGCGGTGTTCTGGGTGTTTTTTGCACAGCGCCTGGAGCCTGCTTGTGCACAACCGGCGGGGATCAGTGTGTGGATAACCTTGGGGCAATGCCTTGCAGGCCACGGCTGGCGTGACCTGCAGGGCATCGTGCAGAAAATGATCAGCGGCGGCGGAGGACTCGCCAGATGTCCAGGCTGTACACCAGCAGGGCTGCCCAGATGCAGGCGAAAGCCAGCAGGTTGGCCGGCGCCAGCGGCTCGTCGTAGAGGAACACTGCCAGCAGCAGCACCAAGGTCGGCGCCAGGTACTGCAGAAAGCCCAGGGTGGCGTAGGGCAGGTGGCGCGCGGCGGCGTTGAAGCAGATCAGCGGGATCAGCGTCACCGGTCCGGCCATGGCCAGCCACCCGCCCTGCGCGGTGCCCCAGAAGTCGGCCTGGCTGCTCGCTGCCGTCGGGTGCAGCCACAGCCAGCCGAGGGCGACCGGCAGCAGCAGCCAGGTTTCCACCGCCAGGCCGGGTAGCGCCGCCACCGGCGCCTGCTTGCGGATCAGCCCATAGAAGGCGAAGGACAGCGCCAGCAGCAGCGATACCCAGGGCAGGCTGCCGAGCTGCCAGACCTGCTGGGCCACGCCGCTGGCGGCCAGCGCCACGGCCAGCCACTGCAGGCGGCGCAGGCGCTCGCCGAGCAGCAGCAGGCCGAGCAGCACGTTGACCAGCGGATTGATGTAGTAGCCGAGGCTGGCCTCGAGCATGTGGCCGTTGTTCACCGCCCACACGTAGAGCAGCCAGTTGCAGGCGATCAGCAGTCCGGACAGCGCCAGCATGGCCAGGCGCCTGGGGTGCTCGCGCAGCTCGCGCCACCAGCCCGGATGCTTCCACACCAGCAGCATCAGCACGGCGCCCAGGGCCGACCAGAGCACGCGATGAACGATGATCTCGGGGGCGGGGATCTGTTCGAGGGCCTTGAAATAGAGCGGAAACAGGCCCCAGATGACATAGGCGGTCAAGCCGAGGACGTAGCCACGGCGGGGGTTGGCGGTGCTCATCGACGCTCCAATATTTAGGAAGCTAAATAAAGTGGTGCGCCATTCTAGTGCATGGCTTTCCGGACTGTCTGTGGCAGCCGCGGCGCAGATCGCGGCAAGCCTTTCCTGAGCACGGGGTCAGAACAGCCGCAGCGGCTCCTCGTCCAGCGCCGCCAGCTGCTCGCGCAGCATGAGGATCTGCTCGCCCCAGTAACGCTCGCTGCCGAACCAGGGGAAGCTCATCGGGAATGCCGGGTCGTCCCAGCGCCGCGCCAGCCAGGCGCTGTAGTGCATCAGGCGCAGGCTGCGCAGGCCCTCGATCAGCGCCAGCTCGCGGGGGGCGAAGTCGTGGAATTCCTGGTAGCCGTCGATCAGTTCGGCCAGCTGCTGCAGGCGTTCGTGACGCTCGCCGGCCAGCAGCATCCACAGGTCCTGCACCGCCGGGCCCATGCGGCAGTCGTCGAGGTCGACCACGTGGAAGCGCTCGTCGCGGTACAGCAGGTTGCCCGGATGGCAGTCGCCGTGCAGGCGGATAGCGGTGTAGTCGATGCGCGCGAACAGCGCGTCGAGGCGCGCCAGCAGGTCGCGCGCCACCGACTCGTAGGCCGGCAGCAGGCTACGCGGCACGAAGTCGCCTTCCAGCAGGGTGGCCAGCGACTGGTGGCCGAAGTTGTCCACCGTCAGCGCCTCGCGGTGGGCGAACGGCCGGCTGGCGCCGATGGCGTGCATGCGGCCGAGCAACTGGCCGAAACGGTACAGCTGGTCGAGGTCGCCCGGCTCCGGCGCGCGGCCGCCGCGGCGCGGGAACAGTGCGAAGCGGAAACCGGCGTGCTCGAACAGGCTCTCGCCGTCACGCAGGAGCGGCGCCACCACCGGCACCTCGTGCTCGGCCAGCTCGAAGCTGAAGGCATGCTCCTCGCGGATCGCGGCGTCGCTCCAGCGCGCCGGGCGGTAGAACTTGGCGATCAGCGGCGTCTCGCCCTCGATGCCTACCTGATAGACACGGTTCTCGTAGCTGTTCAGCGCCAGCACGCGGGCATCGCTGAGAAAGCCGAGGCTTTCCACGGCATCCAGCACCAGGTCGGGGGTGAGGGTGGCAAAGGGATGGCTCATCGCGGGCTCCAGTCATTGGCCCCGGAGTGTACCCCTTGCCGTCACCCTTGGGACGAGTCCGCGGTCAGGCGCCCACGTTGAACAGGCCGTACATGATCCCGCCGAGGATCACGAAGAACAGGCTGTACTTGGTGGTCAGGATGAAGGCGCTCTCGCCAGGGATCTCGGCGCGGCAGTGCGGGCAGACCCGGTCGTGGCGCTCGACATCCTGGTGGCATTCCCGGCAATGGACGATTTTCATGGCCTTTACCTCGCTGGCGCCTGGCGCGGCGTCTTGTTGTTGGCGATGCAGTCACTTGTCTGCAAGCGTAGTCCAGCCTGCGGGCCTGCGCCGGGGGCGCGCGCTGTTCAGTCCGGCGCCGGGGTACGCGCCAGGCAGTAGACATCCACCCGCACGGCGCCGGCCCTGCGCAGCAGGCTTGAGAGCGCCTCGGCGGTGGCGCCGGTGGTCAGCACGTCGTCGACGATGGCCACCCGTCGGCCGGCAATGGCGGCGGGATCGGCGATGGCGAAGGCCTGGCGC
>LNAP01003006.1_pt1 | contig 16387 bp, 17 predicted proteins | sample 602601 | NCBI WGS metagenome assembly LNAP01 (sample SAMN02440304, study PRJNA202911) | soil metagenome | biome: Subtropical and temperate rainforests or woodlands; isolation source: soil samples (1 kg each in a 20% v/v slurry with milli Q water) were... ... | reverse complement strand
AGCGACGCACTGGTGGCGCTGCTGCGCGGGCTGGCCGTGCTCACCTCCGGCAGCGCGCTGTTGGTGCATGCGCTGCTGGGGCGGTCGCCGGCACCGGCGGCAATCAGAACCGGTAGCTGATCATGCCGGTGACCGTGCGCGGGTTGCCGGTGAAGCAGTCACCGAAGTTGCGGCACGGCGGGAAATAATTCTTGTCGTTGAGCTTGGTGATGTTCAGCGCCATGGTCCAGTCGGTGACCTGTGCGAACACGCGCCGACGACGTGACCGGCGCGGCCGTCACATGGCTGTCGTACCGGCCTCACCTGGCCTATGCCGGGGCGCCGGTAACGTGACACGTCCCCGTCCCCACGGAGACATGCCATGTGGTTGCTTGACCGACTCTGGCCCGCACGCCCGGCTCCCGAAGCCGCTACGCCCCCTCCGTTGCCCGATGCCGCCCAGCGCAGACTGCTGCTGAAGCGGCCTGCACGCGTTGGCCGCACGAGCATGGCGCCCTGGCAGAAAGTGGGCACCCCGGCGCGGCGACGCAGTCACTGAGCCGGCGGCCGGTCGGCGGGGTGGTTGACCCCGTCGCTCACCGGCACCTCGCCCAGCGCATACGGATTGATCCCGTCCAGGCAGCCCAGGTTGTAGCCGTACTCGTCCGGCGATGAGCGCCGCTGGTGATGGGTATAGATGCCGCAGGTGCCGCAGAACCAGTGCTTGGCCACGTGCGTGTTGAACTGGTACAGCCGCAGCGCGTGCTCGCCTTCGATGACCTCCAGGTCGGCCAGCTTCACCGACCCGACGATGGCGCCCTTGCGCCGGCACAGCGAGCAGTCGCACCGCCGCGGCGACAACACGCCGTCGGGCAGGTACAGGCGCAGGACCACCACGCCGCAGTGACAACGGGCCAGGTGGTGGCGCTGGATCGGCACCCCGCCGATGGAGTGAATACCGGGCATCGCAAGCGCCTCCTGTGCGCAATGGGGACCCCGCCAGTATGCCGCCGGCCCAAGCTGAACAGGCGGACATGTAACCCACAGCGCGGTTGTGGCTAACTAGCGCCCCCGAACCAACGATGGACCGACGCGTGAAGAAGGCAGGACGATGGGGGCTGGCGCTGTTGATGCTGGTCGCAGCGCTGTGGGTGACCGGCCTGTTGGCTTATCAGTTGCCCGGACCGGGCTGGCTGCGCTGGGTTGCCATCGCGGCGTGGGCGGGCTTTGCGCTGACCACGGCGGTGGGCGTGGCGCGTGCGCGGGCAGGGCGTTGGCCGGGTGCGGTGTACGTGGGCGCGCTGGTGCTGTGTGGCGTCTGGTGGCTGCTGCTCACCCCGCGGCAGGACCGGGTGTGGGCCGACGACGTGGCGCAACGGCTGAAGGTGGTCGAATTCGACGGCACCCACGTGGTCCTCGACAACGTGCGCAACTTCACCTGGCGCAGCGAAGACGACCACGACGTGCACTGGGTGCGCCGCAGTTATGACCTGGACCAGCTGCGCTCGGCCGACCTGGTGATGTCGTACTGGATGGGGCCGATGATCGCCCACACGCTGATCTCCTTCGGCTTCGCCGACGGTCGCCAGCTGGTGTTCTCGCTGGAGATCCGCAAGGAGCGCGGCGAGTCGTTCTCGGCGCTGGGCGGGTTCTTCCGCAAATTCGAAATGACCCTGGTGGCGGCCGAAGAGACCGACATCATCCGCGTGCGCAGCAACGTGCGGGGCGAAGACGTGTACCTGTACCGCCTGCAGGGCATGACCCGCGAACAGCTCAAGGGCCTGTTCGTGTCCTACCTGGGCGAGGCGCGCAAGCTGGACGCCGCCCCGGCGTTCTACAACACCCTGACCAGCAACTGCACCACCATTGTCTACGAGCTGGCCAAGCAGATCGCCCCCGGCCTGCCGCTGGACTACCGGCTGTTGGTGTCGGGGTATTTCGCCGAATACGCACGCGACCTGGGCGTACTCACCCCCGGCGTGGACTTTGCCACGCTGAAGGCGCGGGGCCGCATCACCGACCGCGCCCGCGCCGCCGGCAACGACCCGGCGTTCTCGCAGTTGATCCGCCAGGGCGTGCCGGGCATGCACCAAGGAACCGCACCATGACCTCGCCCCACATGTTCCCCCGCCGCCTGCTGCCGTTGCTGGCGGTGGTGCTGTCGCTGCTGCTGTCCAGCGGCTGCGCCATGGTCACCATGAAGCAGGTGGCGCCCACCGACTACCTGGCCAACAAGCGCGGCGACGTGCTCACCTCGGGCAAGCTCAGCGCGGCGTCGCAGGAAACCCTGAGCGTGGTCGGGCTGGACGAGGACCTGTGCGCCAAGGACGTGGTCACCTGCCAGAAGACCCTGGTAGACACCGCCGTGCTGCCGGAAGAACAGCGTCTGTCGGCGCTGTCGGAGCTGTGGGTGAAAACCGCGCTGGGGCTGAGCCCCAAGCCGAAGGACCGCGAGAAGCATCCGATGAGCGATGCGGCGCTGGATGCGTGGCTGGAAGCGGCGCGTTACGCCTATGCCTACCTGTTCTTCAGCGGACGTACGCCGTCGGACCGTGCCTTCGAAGACCGCCAGACCCAGGTGCGCGACTACTACAACTACGCCGCCGAGCAGACCGCGGCGGTGGTGTTCAAGCGCGCCCGCGAGAGTGCGCTGGAGGGCGAGGACTACAACGCCCCGGTGGCGGGCGAGCGCTGGACGCTGACGTCGGACTTCGATGAACTGCGCATGCCCAGCATTCCCACCCGCATGGTGTCGGCCTCGTCGGTGAGCTTCGCCGGCCTGCGCAGCACCTACCGGCGCGATGGCTTCGGTGCCGAGCTGGTGGTGGTGATGGACCCGCCCAAGCTGATTGCCGCCGCCGACGGCACCAAGGCGGAGATTCCGCAGTACAGCGAGATGTCGGCGATCAACGCCACCGCGCTGCTGCGCTTCAAGGGCGACAGTCTGCAGCAGGTGCTCGACACCACCCAGGTGCTGTTCGATGTGTATTCGCCCGAGTCCACCGAAAGCGTGGACCTGCACGGCGAGAAGGTGCCGCTGGCCGGCAACTTCACCGCCGCCTACGGCATGTGGCTGGCGCAGTCGGGGTTTGCCACGCAGTCGCTGCGCACGCTGTTCGGGCTGAGCGAGGGCATCGGCGAACCGCACATGTACCTGATGCAGCCGTGGGACCCGAACCGCCGCATCATCTTCATGCTGCACGGCCTGGGCAGCAGCCCGGAGGCGTGGGTGAACGTGGCCAACGAGATCATGGGCGACCCCGAGCTGCGCAGGCATTTCCAGGTGTGGCAGGTGTATTACCCGACCAACGCGCCGATTGCGTTGAACCGGTTCGAGATCGACGCGGCGTTCGACAACACGCTCAAGCACTTCGACCCGACCGGCAGCAGCCCGGCGTCCAAGGACATGGTGTTCATCGGCCACAGCATGGGCGGCGTGCTGGCCCGACTGCTGGTGACGTCCTCCGGTGACGTGCTGTGGAACGACCTGCTGGCCAACTACGACCTCAAGGGCGAGCGCCTGAAGCGGGTGCAGGCCAAGCTCGGACCGCTGCTGCATTTCAACGCGGAGGCTAATGTGGAACGCGCGATCTTCATCGCCGCCCCGCACAAAGGCACCGACATCGCCGGCAACCGCGTGGGACGCCTGATCGGGCGCCTGGTGCGCCTGCCGATCACCATCCTGGGCAAGTTCGATGACGTGTTCCAGGCCCTGCAGCAGTCGGAAAGCCAATCGGCGCAGCCGACCAAGCTGCAGATTCCCAACAGCATCGACAACCTCAAGGCCAGCGATCCGTTCGTGAAGGCGGCCGGTGCGTTGCCGATCATGCCGGGGCTGAAGTACCACTCGATCATCGCCCAGCGCAAACCCGACGCGCCGCTGCAGCAGTCCGACGATGGCCTGGTGCCGTACTGGAGCGCGCATCTGGACGGCGCGGTGTCGGAGAAGGTGATCATCTCCGGACACAGCGTGCAGGAAACCCCGCAGGCCGTGCTGGAAATCCGCCGCATCCTGCGCGAAGACTTGAAGGACGTGGGCGACACGCACCCGTGAAGCGGGGACCGGCCGGCTGAAACGCGCCCGGCGGAAAGCGGGCGCGGTTGGGGATATGCAATCACCGGCGAATGGATCGATCGGCAATATGCATTCATCGTCGAACCGGGCCGACCGGCAATGTGCGGTCGCTCGTAGAGCGGGGCTCTGCCCCGCTGCCCTTCGCGGTGAAAGAAGGCAGCCGGGCAGAGCCCGGCTCTACGGTATGGGGAAAGCAGCCGGGCAGAGCCCGGCTCTACGGTATGGGAAAGCAGCCGGGTAGAGCCCGGCGCTACGCGCGTGCGGTGGTCAGATGCGCCGGGCGACGACCACGCTGGCCACGGCCAGCACCAGCATGATGGCGTAGGTGAGCAGGTAGCCCAGCATCACGTTGCCCTGCAGGAACAGCGCGAACAACGAACCGGAGATCGCCAGCGTGGTGGCCACGGCCAGCGCTTCGCTCAACTGCAGCGCCGAGGTGTTGGCGCCCTGCTGCGCGGGCGGTGACAGCGACAGGGTCAGCACCGACAGGCTGGGGTAGATCAGGCCCATGCCGAAGCCGGTAAGGGTCCAGCCGGTCAACGCGAACCACAACGGCGTGGCCGGCTGGATCGCCAGCGACGTGGCCACGATGCCCACGCACATCAGCAGCGCGCCGGTGACCAGCAACTGCTGGCGCGTCCAGCCGCGCTGTTGGTGGCCCTGCAGCCACGAGCCGCTGAACCAGCCCAGCGCGCCCAGGCTCAGTGCCACCCCGGCCAGCAGCGGGCTCAGCCCGCGTTCGCGCTGCAGCAGCAGCGGCAGGAAGGCTTCGCAGCCGAAGAAGGCCGACGCGGCGATGCCACGCAGCGCAATCACGCTGGGCAGCCCCCGGCGCAACCGCAGCGTGCCGGTGGGCAGTAGTTTCCAGCTGCACAGCGCCAACAGCGCCAGTGCCGGTGCCAGCAGCGCCAGCGCGGTCCAGCCCTGTTGCTGGCCGCCGATGTACAACAGCAACGCCCCGGCGGCGGCCCCGATTGCCCAGCGGATGACGCGGTCATCGTTGCGTGCCGACGGCGGCGGCGCGCCCACGTCGCGCAGGGCGGGGCGCAGCAGCAGGGCCGCTGGCACCGCCAGCAGGGGCACGATCAGGAATACCCAGCGCCAGCCCAGGTGCTGCACGATCAGCCCGCTGATGCCGGGCCCGATCAGCGACGGCACCACCCAGCCGGCCGAGAACGCGGCGAACACCCGCGGCCGCATCGCCTCGGGAAAGGTGCGCCCGACCATCACGTACAGCGACACCGAGACCGCACCGGCTCCCAGCCCCTGCAGCAGCCGGCCCAGCACCAGTTGCGGCATGGTGTGGGCGAAACCGGCCAGCAGCAGCCCGGCGATGAAGCAGCCCAGGCCCAGCCACAGCGGCCGCGCCGGTCCCAGCCGGTCGCTCCAGCGCCCGGCGAGAGTCATGCCGATCACGCTGGTGGCCAAGGTGCCGCCGAAGGCCAGCGCGTACAGGCGCAGGCCGTCCAGTTCGTGGGCCACCGTGGGCATCGCGGCGGCCACGGCCAGCGCTTCGAAGCCATACAACGAGACCAGCGCGACCATGCCGATGGTGGTGGCGCGGTAGCGGGGCGACAGGATCGACGGCGTTGGCACGTCGGCAGGGGCCGCGGCGGCGGCGGTTACATCGGAAGACATGCGGGATACCAGGCAGCGGACGGGCAGGGTGTGCTTGCAGCGCATCCCCGCGTCACGCAGGATGCCACCTGAACCATGGTTGAGGTCAAGCAGTGATCGCGCAGGAACTGAGTGTGGGCGAAGTGGCCAAACGCAGCGGGGTGGCGGTGTCGGCGCTGCACTTCTATGAACGCAAGGGGCTGATCCGCAGCCTGCGCACCGCCGGCAACCAGCGCCGGTTCGCGCGCGATGTGCTGCGCCGGCTGGCGGTGATCCGCGTGGCCCAGCGCGTGGGCATGCCGCTGGAAGCGGTGGCGACCGCCTTTGCGGCGTTGCCGGAGAACAAGACGCCGACCAAGGCCGAGTGGGCGCGGATGTCGGCGTTGTGGCGCAGCGAGCTGGACCAGCGCATCGAGCAGTTGTTGTTGCTGCGCAACCAGCTGACCGACTGCATCGGCTGCGGCTGCCTGTCGTTGAAGTGCTGCCGGCTGGCCAACCCGGGCGACGCGCTGGGCGACCAGGGCGATGGACCGCAGCGGTGGGGGTGAGGGGGCTTACCGGGCGTGCGGGTTGTCTGGTGGTCGGGTGACGTCATGCTGCGCGCTTGAAACATCTGATGCCGGCCCATCCGGTAGGTATCGACCGTTGGTCGATACACCAGCCGGCCGGCATCGCGGGGAGCCGGCCAGCGGCCGGCACTACCGTTCTACCGACCAATGGTCGGTAGCTACCGTTTCGTTCGGTCGTTGGCGTTTCGTTCGGTCGGTCGTTACCGTTTCATCCGTTCGGTCGTTGCCGTTTCGTTCGTTCGGTCGTTGCCGTTTCATCCGTTCGGTCGTTGCCGTTTCATCAACGTTCGGTCGTTGACCCCGGTAGGTATCGACCGTTGGTCGATACGCATCATCCGCCCGCCACCCCACCTCACCACACGTTGAACACCTGTCCGCTCTGCACGCCTTCCACGCTGCGCTGGTAGGCCAGCGACGCGCGCTGGGCGGTGACCGCTTCAAAGCCGGGGAAATAAGCGCCGTAGTCGGCCAGGGATTCGACCAGCACGTTCGGGCTGACCACGTTGATGCGCAGTCCGCGCGGCAGCAGTTCGCAGGCGGCGCCACGTGCGAAGCCTTCCAGCGCGGCGTTCACCGCCGTGGCATTGGCACCGTCGCGGATCGGCTGGGCGCTGACGATGCCGCTGGTGAGGGTGATCGAGCCGCCGGCCGTGAGATGGTGCTGGGCCGCCAGCGCCAGCCGAACCTGGCCCAGCAGCTTGTCCTGCAAACCCACGTTGAACTGCGCCGGGGTCATGGACCCCAGCGGGCCGAAATGCAGCTTGCCGGTGGTGGCCACCACCGCGTCCACCGTGCCCACCTGGGCGAACAGGGCCTGCACGCTGGCATCGTCGGTGAGGTCCACCTGCACGTCACCGCCGTGGCGGCCGGCGCGGATCAGCTGGTGATGGGTGCCCAGGGTCGTGGCGACGGCCTGGCCAAGGGTGCCGCTGGCACCAACGAGAAGGATCTTCATGCGGGAGGCTCCAGAAAGGACGTGCAGCCAGTCTGCGCCCGCGGCGGCGGTTCGGTAACCGGCGTATGCTTTGCAGATTGCAAACCAGTGGTTACCAATGGATACCTTGCGCTGTATGCAGGCCTTCTTGGCCGTGGTCGAGCACGGCAGCTTCAATGCCGCCGCCGAGCACTTGGCGGTGTCGTCGGTGATGGTCGGCAAGTACATCCAGCAGCTGGAAACGCACCTGGGCGTGCGCCTGCTGCAGCGGAATACGCGCCGGCAAAGCCTCACCGATGCCGGGCGCAACTACCTGGCCGGCTGCCGCAGCGTGCTGGAACAGGTGCAGCAGGCGAACGCCAGCGTGGCCGGCCTGCAGGCCCAGCCCCAAGGGCTGCTGCGGATCAGTGCGCCGGTCACCTGGGGCAGCTGCGTGCTGGCCCCGCTGGTGGCCCAGTACCTGGCCGCCTACCCGCAGGTAACGGTGGAGCTGGACCTGAGCAACCGCCGGGTGGACCTGATCGAGGAGCAGTTCGACGCGGTGGTACGGATGGGGCGGATCGGCTCGGCCGAATGGGTGGCGCGGCCGCTGCCGCCGTACGCGATGCAGATCTGCGCTGCGCCGGCCTACCTGCAGCGAAAGGGCATTCCGCGGCATCCCGGCGAGCTGCGCGATCACGATTGCCTGACCCATGTGGCCTGGCGCGGGGGCCATGGCTGGCGCCTGCGCGGGCATCCCGAGCAGGACTGGTCGGAGCATTCGCGGCTGCTGTGCAACGACGGCGATGGCCTGCGACGTGCGGCGTTGGCCGGGGCCGGGCTGATCCTGCAGCCGGCGGTGCTGCTGGCCGATGACATCGCCAGCGGGCGACTGCAACCGGTGCTGGCCGAGTACCTGCCCGATCCGCGCCCGCTGCACCTGGTGTACTTGCCGGATCGCCGCCCGCGGCCGAAGTTGTCCAGCTTCGTGGATTTTCTGCTGGACCGGATGACCCGGTAGAGCCACCCCATGGGTGGCTGTCGTGCGATCACGGTTTCCGTCAGCCACCCATGGGGTGGCTCTACCGACCTGGAGAGGGGCGGGGCATCGTGATCAACCGGCCGCCGGTGGCTTAGTCGTTCGCAGCCGACAGCGCCTGGCCGCGCCGGGTCGCCGCGTCGATCGCGCGCGCGACGATGGCCTCGAAACCGTCGGCCTGGAAGGATTCAATCGCCGCCTGGGTGGTGCCGTTGGGTGAGGTCACCCGGCGGCGCAGTTCGGCCGGGGCGTCGCCGGATTCGTCGAGCATCCGGCTGGCGCCCAGCAGGGTCTGCACCACCAGCGTGCGTGCCGACTCGACCGGCAGGCCCTGGGCCACCGCGGCGGCTTCCATCGCTTCGGCCAACAGGAACACATACGCCGGGCCACTGCCGGACACCGCAGTTACCGCATCCATGCGGGCTTCGTCGTCGATCCACACGGTGCGCCCGGCGCTGGCCAGCACGGTATCGGCCTGGGTCCGCTGGGCATCGCTCACCGTGGCGGTGGCATACAACCCGGTCACCCCCGCGCCGAGCAGGGCAGGGGTGTTGGGCATCGCCCGCACCACCGCCGCGCTGCCGCCCAGCCAGCGTTCCAGCTGCGCGCTGGTGATGCCAGCGGCAATGGACACCACCAGCGGTTGCCGGGCAGCGGCCAGCGGCACGAGCGACGCGCATACATCGCGCAGCACCTGCGGTTTCACCGCCAGCACCCATACCTCGCCCTGGGCGGCCGCTTCGGTGGCGCTGGCGTAGGTCTTCACGCCGAAGTCGGCGGTCAGCTGTTCGCGCAGTTCGGTCACCGGCTCGGCCACGTGAATATGCGCGGGCGCAACGCCCTGGCGGACCAGCCCGGCGATCAGGCTGCGGGCCATGTTGCCGCCGCCGATGAAGGTAAGTGTGATGGCGCTCATGCAATCTCCGGGGTGATGCGTGTGAAAGGGAGTCAGGCCGGGCGCGGGCGCGCGCCGAACAGGGCGGTGCCGATCCGCACCAGGGTGGCGCCCTGGGCAATGGCCTCGGGGTAGTCGCTGCTCATGCCCATCGACAGCGTGTCCACCTGTGGATGCGCCGCGGCCAGTGTGTCCAACAGGGCGCGCATACGCGCGAACGCCTGCTGGCGGCGCTCGGCCTCGGGCCACGGGGCGGGAATGGCCATCAGCCCGCGCAGCTGCAGGCGCGGCGCGGCGTCGATGGCCGCTGCCAGCGCAGGCACGTCCTCGGGGGCGCAGCCATGCTTGCTGTCCTCGTCGTCGATGTTGACCTGGATGAGCACGTTCAACGGGGCCAGCGCCGCCGGCCGGTGTGCGGCCAACGCTGCCACCAGCTTGGGCCGGTCCACGCTCTGCACCCAGTCGAAGTGCTGCGCGGCCAGCTCGGCCTTGTTGGACTGCAGGTGGCCGATCAGGTGCCATTCCAGCCCCAGCGCCGCCAGTGCGTCAATCTTGGCCACGGCCTCCTGCACGTAGTTTTCGCCGAACGCACGTTGGCCCTGGGCGGCCAGTGCCGCCACCGCTTCGGCCGGCTGGGTCTTGGAGACCGCCAGCAGCACCGGGTCTGGCCGCCCGGCGGCGGCAGCCGCGTTGTGCAGGTTCAGCAATATCGTGGACAGGGGCAGCGCGGACACGGGCGTTTTCCGGTAGATCAGGAACGCTATACTGCCGCCCGGGGAAAGAACCTTCCAGTCGCAGCAGTCATGGGGAGTAGCAGCGCATGGATATCGCCGAACTGTTGGCGTTTTCCGTAAAGAACAAAGCGTCGGATCTTCATCTGTCGGCCGGCTTGCCGCCGATGATCCGCGTGGACGGCGATGTCCGTCGCATCAACATTCCGGCCTTGGACCACAAGCAGGTGCATGCGCTTGTGTACGACATCATGTCGGACAAGCAGCGCCGCGATTACGAGGAATTCCTCGAGGTCGACTTCTCGTTCGAGATTCCGTCGCTGGCGCGTTTCCGCGTCAATGCGTTCAACCAGAACCGGGGTGCCGGTGCGGTGTTCCGTACCATTCCCTCGGAAGTGTTGACGCTGGAAGACCTGGCCGTGCCGCCGATCTTCCGCGAACTGATCGACCAGCCGCAGGGCCTGATCCTGGTCACCGGCCCGACCGGTTCGGGCAAGTCGACCACGCTGGCGGCGATGATCGACCACATCAACAAGAACGAATACGGCCACATCCTCACCGTCGAGGATCCGATCGAATTCGTGCACACCTCGCAGAAGTGCCTGATCAACCAGCGCGAAGTGCACCGTGATACACACGGCTTCAACGAAGCGCTGCGCTCGGCCCTGCGTGAAGACCCGGACATCATCCTGGTCGGCGAATTGCGCGACCTGGAAACCATCCGCCTGGCGCTGACCGCCGCGGAAACCGGCCATCTGGTGTTCGGCACGCTGCATACCAGTTCGGCGGCCAAGACCATCGACCGCATCATCGACGTGTTCCCCGCCGGCGAGAAGCCGATGGTGCGCTCGATGCTGTCCGAGTCGCTGCGCGCGGTGATCTCCCAGGCCCTGTTGAAGAAGGTCGGTGGCGGGCGTACCGCTGCATGGGAAATCATGGTCGGCACCCCGGCCATCCGCAACCTGATCCGCGAGGACAAGGTGGCGCAGATGTACTCGGCCATCCAGACCGGCCAGCAGATGGGCATGATGACCCTGGACCAGCACCTGCAGGACCTGGTCAAGCGCAGCCTGATCACCCGCAACCAGGCCAAGGAATACGCCAAGGACAAGCGCATCTTCGAATGATGGTAGAGCCGGGCGCTGCCCGGCTTCCTGCACCGCCGGCCGCTGGCCGGCTCCCGGCAATCTTCGGAGCACACCGCAATGAACACCACCACCACGACCATCGACTTCACCTCGTTCCTCAAGCTGATGGCGCACCAGAAGGCGTCGGACCTGTTCATCACCGCGGGCATGCCGCCGGCGATCAAGGTCAACGGCAAGATCTCGCCGATCACCCAGACCCCGCTGACACCGCAGCAGAGCCGCGACCTGGTGCTCAACGTGATGACGCCGGCGCAGCGCGAAGAGTTCGAAAAGACCCACGAGTGCAACTTCGCCATCGGCCTGTCCGGCGTCGGCCGGTTCCGCGTGAGCTGCTTCTACCAGCGCAACCAGGTGGGCATGGTGCTGCGTCGCATCGAGACGCGCATTCCCACCGTGGAAGAGCTGAGCCTGCCGCCGATCATCAAGACGCTGGCGATGACCAAGCGCGGCATCATCCTGTTCGTGGGCGCTACCGGTACCGGTAAATCGACCTCGCTGGCGGCGATGATCGGCTACCGCAACCACAACTCGACCGGGCACATCATCACCATCGAAGACCCGATCGAATTCGTGCACAAGCACGAGGGCTGCATCATCACCCAGCGCGAAGTGGGCATCGATACCGACAGCTGGGAAGCGGCGCTGAAGAACACCCTGCGCCAGGCGCCGGACGTGATCATGATCGGCGAGGTGCGTACCCGCGAGGGCATGGACCACGCCATCGCCTTCGCCGAAACCGGCCACCTGGTGCTGTGCACGCTGCACGCCAACAACGCCAACCAGGCGATGGACCGCATCATCAACTTCTTCCCGGAAGACCGGCGCAACCAGTTGCTGATGGACCTGTCGCTGAACCTCAAGGGCGTGGTGGCCCAGCAGTTGATTCCTTCGCCGGATGGCAAGTCGCGCAAGGTGGCGATGGAGATCATGCTGGGCACGCCGCTGGTGCAGGACTACATCCGCGATGGCGAGATCCACAAGCTCAAGGAAGTGATGAAGGAGTCGGTGCAGCTGGGCATGCGCACCTTCGACCAGAGCCTGTTCGAGCTGTACCAGGCCGGTGAGATCAGCTACGAAGACGCGCTGCGTTACGCCGATTCGCAGAACGAAGTGCGCCTGCGCATCAAGCTGTCACAGGGCGGCGATGCACGCACGCTGTCGCAGGGCCTGGACGGGGTGGAGATCTCCGAGGTCCGCTGAGCCTGCGGGGCGCGCGCAGGCCGCGCGCCCGTGTCCCCGGCAGCCGTGGCGCGCCGGGGACACGGGGGGATCTGGAAAAACCCCCGGCGCTCTGCGATAGTCGCGCCGTCCCGGATTCCCGGGATACAGGGGGCGCCGGCACCTCGCCGGTAGATGCATTGCAGGTGATCCGCATATGGAAGTGGACGATCCTTACCGTGCGCCGGCAACACTGCCGGTCGCAGCACCACCGTTTACCCCGGCACCCCGCATCGCCACGCGCGATGTGGTCGCTGCCGCGTACTACTCACCGCCCACGCTGAAACTGGCCTCGCTGTCGCTGGTGACGCTCGGGCTGTACCCGTTGTACTGGTTCTGGCAGAACTGGCGGGCGATCAAGCGCGAGACCGGCGGCACCCAGTGGCCCTGGGCGCGCGCCCTGTTCGCCCCGCTGTGGTCGTTCCTGTGTTTCAGCGACCTGCGTGACATCGCGGTCAGCCGCCGCCGCGAACTGGCCTTCGCGCCGGGCCTGCTGGCGGCGGTGTACTTCCTGCTCAACCTGGGCGGACGCCTGCCGGGCGGCATGGGGCTGGTGTCGTTGTTGACCTTCGTGCCCATCCTGCCGATCAACAGCCTGCTGCGGCGCTACCACCGCGAGGAAGGCGTGGACATGCAGCGCATGGACCGCTTCGGGGTGTGGCACATCCTGTTGCTGCTGTTCGGGGCGGGGTTCCTGCTGCTGGGGCTGTTCGGGTTGTCACTGCCGGATACGGAGCGCTGAGGCAGGCATGGACGCAGTGCTCAACCACGTCCTGATCGACTATGAGAACGTGCAACCCAAAACACTGGCTGCGCTGCGCGGGGCCTCGTTCAGGGTGCTGGTGTTCGTCGGGGTTGCGCAGGCAAAAGTCAGCATCGAGGTGGCCGAAGCGCTGCAGGCACTGGGTCCTGACGCGCGTTATGTGCGGTGCAGCGGCGCCGGCTCCAACGCGCTGGATTTCCATATCGCCTTCTACATCGGCGAGCTGTCCAGCAAGGGCCCGGAAGACTACTTCCACATCGTTTCCAAGGACACCGGGTTCGACCCGCTGGTACACCATCTGCGCGCACGCGGCTTACGGGTGACGCGCGCGCCGTCGGTGGAAAGTCTGCCAATGCTGCGCGCTGCCGAGCAGAAAGCTGCGAAGGCTGCCGCCGTGGTGCAGAACGGCGCGGCTGCACAGACCGGCGGGCCTGCCGTGGCCGTCGAACCGATCAAACGCGTGGTAGAAGCGCTTCGGAAGCAGGGCTCCAAACGCCCGGCTTCGCCGAAGACACTTCTCAATGCAATCGGCGCGATTTACCAGGGGGCAATGCCGGTCGCTGAACGTGAGCGTCTGGTCCAGCAGCTGCAGCAGCGGGGCTGGGTCAGGATCCAAGGGAGCAAGGTGACGTACGCACTGCCGGCATGAAGGGTCTACGTATAGCGCTGGATTGATGAGCCAGTTTCATTACCACCAGCGATCACCCCGGTTCTCTTCCTGCCCTCGGGCGGTTCAACATGGGCATCCCCCACCGATGCCGTTCCCGACGGCAGGAGCACCACCATGCAGACACGAGAACTGGGCAACAGCGGCCTGCGCGTTTCCGCGCTGGGCCTGGGGTGCATGGGCCTGAGCTTCGGCTACGGTCCGGCCACCGACACCCGCACCGCCACCGCCCTGCTGCACGCAGCCGTGGCGCAGGGCGTGACCTTCTTCGATACCGCCGAGGTGTACGGTCCGTTCCGCAACGAGGAACTGCTCGGCCAGGCATTGGCGCCGTATCGTGAGCAGGTGGTGATCGCCACCAAATTCGGGTTCAAGGATGGCCACGCCGACGCCGGGCTGGACAGCCGCCCCGAACGCATCCGTGCGGTAGCCGAGGCCAGCCTGCAGCGGCTGCAGACCGACCGCATCGACCTGTTTTACCAGCACCGGGTGGACCCGAACGTGCCGATCGAGGACGTGGCCGGCACGGTCAAGGACCTGATCGCCGAAGGCAAGGTGAAGCACTTCGGGCTGTCCGAGGCCGGTGCCGACACCATTCGCCGCGCGCACGCGGTGCAGCCGGTGGCCGCTCTGCAGAGTGAGTATTCGCTGTGGTGGCGCGAACCGGAGCAGAGCGTGCTGCCGGTGCTGGAGGAACTGGGCATTGGCTTTGTGCCGTTCAGTCCGCTGGGCAAGGGCTTTCTGACCGGTGCGATCAACGCCGACACCGCGTTCGCCGCCGACGACTTCCGCAACAGCGTGCCGCGCTTCGCCGCCGACGCGCGGCAGGCCAACCAGGTGCTGGTGGATCGGATCAGTGCGATTGCCGCCGCCAAGGGCGCAACGCCCGCACAGGTTGCACTGGCCTGGCTGCTGGCGCGCAAGCCGTGGATCGTGCCGATTCCGGGCACCACCAAACTGCACCGCCTGGAGGAAAACCTCGGCGCCGTCGCGCTGCAGCTCAGCACCGACGATCTGCAGCAGATTGGCGTGGCGCTGGACAGCATCGCAATCGTCGGCGACCGCTACAACGCGGCGCGACAGAAGCTGGTTGCGCGCTGATACCTGCAAGGTGCACGCACGACCAACGGTCGTGCGCTACCGGCCCCGTGATCGGCACGCCGATCACCCCGCCATCCCGGGGTGGGTACCGACCGTTGGGCGGCACCCCGATCACCCAACCACCCCCGGTAGGTACCGACCGTTGGTCGGTACCCCGATCACCCAACCACCCCGGGTAGGTACCGACCGTTGGTCGGCACCCCAATCATCCAACCCTCCGGGTAGGTACCGACCGTTGGTCGGTACGCCCCTCACCCCCGAATAAACGCCAGAAGATCCCGGTTGATCACCTCGGCATGCGTGGTGCACATGCCGTGCGGATACCCCGGGTAGATCTTCAACGTGCCGTGCCTGAGCAGTTTGATCGCAAGCTCGGCCGAATCGGCGATGGGCACGATCTGGTCGTCATCGCCATGCATCACCAGCACCGGCACATCGATCTTTTTCAGATCCTCGGTGAAGTCGGTTTCCGAGAACGCCTTGATGCAGTCGTAGTGCGCGTTGATCGCGCCCATCATCCCTTGGCGCCACCAGTTGTCGACCACCCCCTGCTGGACCGGCGCACCGTCGCGGTTGAACCCGTAAAACGGAATGGGCACCTCGCGGTAGAAGGTGGCACGGCCTGCAGCCAGCTGCTGGCGGAAACCGTCGAACACCGCCTTCGGCGTTCCGCCCGGATTGCGCTCGCTCTGCACCATGATCGGCGGCACCGCGCCGATCAACACCGCCTTGGCCACCCGGCCAGGTTTCGCCTGGGCCACGTAGTGCGCCACTTCGCCGCCACCGGTGGAATGCCCCACGTGCACCGCATCGCGCAGGTCCAGGTGGTCGGCCAGCGCGTTGACGTCGGCCACGTAGGTGTCCATCTCGTGGCCGCCGCTGGTCTGTGAGGAGCGGCCATGGCCGCGGCGGTCGTGCGCGATGACCCGGTAGCCCTGCAGCAGGAAGAACTGCAGCTGCGTGTCCCAGTCATCGGCAGTGAGCGGCCAGCCGTGGTGGAACACGATGGGCTGGCCCTGGCCCCAGTCCTTGTAGAAGATCCGGGTGTTGTCGGCGGTGGTCAGGTAGGGCATGACGCGGACTCCTGCAAAGGACGAGGGGAGGGGGCGGAGGTGCCCTGGCATGCTGCGGCAGCGGGGTGTTCAGCGGGCATGAAAGCCCGTGTCGATTTCGCGCCCCCCGCCACGTCATACACAGCGAGCCCCGCCATTCCGGCGGCGCGCCACCCCTGCGAGGCATCCGCCATGAGCGATACCCCCACCCTGAAAGGCCCGGCGTCGTACTTCCCGTCCATCGAAAAGACCTACGGCCAGCCGGTCGGGCATTGGCTGGCGCTGCTGGTGGCGCAGGGCGGGCTCAAGCACATGGAGCTGGTGGCCTTCCTGAAAGCCGAGCATGGGCTGGGCCATGGCCACGCCAACGCGCTGGTGGCCCATCACCTGGCCGCTGCACGGGCCGGTTGAGCGCAGCGGCCCGCGCGACAGTGGCATGCTGTGCGGCCTTGCCGCCGACAGGAGTCATGCCGCGATGCCCCGCTTCACCGAACTACGCGTGAACTCCAGCCCCGACGTCACCCGCGCCGGACAGAACATTGAACTCCTGGCTGTGTTGCAAGCCGAAGCAGCAGAAAGTGGAGACATCCACTTGGGCGCGCTCGAAGGGCCGTCCTTGC